>Ga0154342_101_pt1 | contig 165774 bp, 148 predicted proteins | sample RifGroA2_FD_115870 | JGI IMG/M metagenome (GOLD analysis project Ga0154342, IMG submission 115870) | Deltaproteobacteria bacterium GWA2_38_16 | reverse complement strand
AAGTTTTGGGTGAGGAGAGGTAGTTTTAGACACAATCACTACATTGGCACCTTCTTCACCCGCTCTTATCCCAATGGCTTTTCCTATACCACGGCTTGCCCCGGTTATAAAAAGTGTTTTGCCTTTAAGACTATTTGCCATAAGTGTCTAAGGCGTATCGTGACCACCCTTAAAATTCAATGAGAAAATGAGAAATTGACACAGCCTTAATTTGTTTTATAAAGAAGCCACTTTTTTTAAAAGGGAGGAAAATATGAAAAAATACACAGGCCTTTTAGTCTTGATACTAGGAATGGGATGTTTTGGTGGATATTACTATGAGGATATGACTTTTTATAAATCTGATTCTTTTGGAAATGACACGGACGTTACTCAAGTCCGATTACAAGGCGCTGCCTGTATTCGAGAAACCACAGACGAATTTGGATCTGATACCAAAATTAATGTAGAAGAACTTCCCATCGAATATTGCATTCCCCTCTTGGTTGCTCAAGCCGTTAAAGAAGAATTTGGAAACTGCGCTCCTCAAGAATTCACCTTAAAACAAGATCAATTTGGAAACGACTTCGACACAACCATCCTTAAATTAGACACCGATTGCTTGTGTTATGTAGAAATTCGAGATGAATTTGGATCTGATGTAAAAATCTTTAAAAAGTTTTCTTCTTTAGATACCTGTGGGAGATTTTTCTCTCCAACTCAATTTTCACGCATACGTGCCATAGCAGAAGAAGTCTCTCGTAAATACGAACACTAAAGAGAGACTAGCCCAACATCTTTGATCATAAGATTCCAAAAGAGTATCTCCCCTGTAAGATAATCGAATCATTGGGGATGCTTATTCGATTTAGATAAAATTTAAGCAATTCTTAAATGTGGGTAACTGGTATTATCTGCCGTGCATATAACAACCTCAGAAATGGTGTTATTAAGCTGCTTTTTTCTCAAAAAGAAAACTAAATGCCAAGTTGGCTTTACAGGCACCTGCTATTCGAGCCAACAGAGAAAGAGAGGGGGTTCTTGAATCCATTCCCGATTCAATTCTGCTAATGACGGCTTGTGTGGTATCGGCAAGCCTTGCAAGTTCAACTTGGGTAAGCCCAGCTCGAATCCTTGCAGAACGAACCGTTTCTGCTATTCGAGTTTTAATTCGCTCTTCTTGAAACAAGACTTTAATCTCAGAATCCTTAAGAAGTTTATTTATAAAAGGACGCGTGGATCGATATGCTTTTTTCATAGGCCTAATACCTCCTTCATTCGTTTTTCTGCCACCTCTAATTCATGAAGTGGTGTTTTTGGGGTCGTTTTTCTAAACGCATGTAAAATAACCATCTCCTCTGATTTTAATAAAATATAAAGCATTCGATATCCTCCATCTGGAGCTCTAAATTTTATTTCCCAGAGTTTTCCTCTTAATGGTTTAAATTGGACTCTACTATACGATAGTCCGAATTCCTCAAGCCCAACCACAACTTCAGCAAATCGCGCTTGATCAGCTTTGGAGCGAGAAGTAATAAAATCTTCTACGGGTGATCTTCCAGAAGGAGTCTCATAAAAATTTACTATCACTTGTATAATATATCCAATTGGATATACACTGTCAATTTATTTTTGTAATTGTTAAAGGAAAGCAATGAGCATTGATCCGATAGACCATTTCAACTCCTAATTATGGATTCAAAAACAAGTGCAATGCCTTGGCCGCCGCCAATACAGGCAGAGCCGACACCATATTTTTTCTTCCGGCGTTTAAGTTCGTAAAGAAGGTGATTGGTAATACGTGCTCCAGAAGCTCCCAGGGGATGGCCTATAGCAATAGCGCCCCCATTGACATTGGTAATTTCTCTAGGAAGATTTAAATCTTTTTCAACCGCTAAATATTGTGCAGCAAAAGCTTCATTCACTTCAATTAAATCAATTTCTTTTAACGAAAGCCCTACCTTTTGAAGTGCTTTGGGAATAGCAAGAGATGGCCCAATTCCCATTTCTTTGGGATCACATCCAGAAACTGCCCATCCTAAAAGCTTTCCAATGGGTTTTAATCCCTGTTTTTTTGCAGCTTCACTGCTGGTCACCACCATGGCTGATGCACCGTCGGTAATTCCACTGGCGCTTCCCGCGGTTACAACCCCATTCTCCACAAAAAAAGCTTTAAGTTTGGATAACCCCTCTAGCGTCGTATCTGGTTTTGGGTGTTCGTCGTTATGAAATGATGTTTTAGTTCCCTTTCGATCTTTTACTTCGATAGAAACAATTTCCTCTTTAAAAAGTCCTGCTTCATATGCTTTTTTATAATTCATCTGGCTTCTTAAAGAATATTCATCACAGGCTTGCCTTGAAATATCTTTTTTCTTGGCCAAATTTTCAGTACTGACGGCCATGGAAAGCCCTGTATAGGTGTCGGTAAGCGCCGCCCATAAATAATCTTGAAGTTCTGTTGATCCCATCCGAATGCCCCACCTAGCACCTTTTACGACATAGGGAGCTTGACTCATGCTTTCTGTCCCCCCGGCTAATACCAAAGAGGCTTCATCCAATAAAATTTCTTCTGCCGCATTCACAACCGCTTGAAACCCAGACCCACACAGACGATTCACCGTATAGGCAGGGGTTGCGATTGGAACGCCTGCTCTTAATCCCACATGACGCGCTAAATAAGCAGCATCTTGAGAGGTCTGAGCCACATTTCCAAAAATAACATGATCAATAGATTCTGGTTTAACGTGAGAAGCTTCCAAGGCCGCTTTGGCAGCAAAAACGCCTAAGTCATTGGCTGTAAAATCTTTTAAAGTTCCGCCAAAGGCGCCAAAAGGAGTTCTTTTCCCTGGCAAAATCACGATCTCTTTACTCATCTTGTTTTGGACTATAGCCCGAACTTTCAAGCTTGTGAAGAATTTCTTTGATATGCTCTGGACCTTTAGTCTCTAGAGTCAAAAGAATTTTTGTTTTTCCAAAAGATACATTTAAAAACTGTCGCTCATGATTGACCTGCATAATATTGGCTTTTAAATCTGCAATGATTTTTGTGAGCTTTTGAAGAGATCCTGGTATATCATCGACGGTAACACTGAGCCTAACCATTCTTCCTTCTTGTACCAATCCTCGTTCAATAATATGTGCTAAGGTTGTTACATCTAAATTTCCCCCACTTAAAAGACATACAATATTTTTTTCTTTGAGATGTAATTTTTTAGATAAAAGTGAAGCCAGTGTTACTGCCCCAGCTCCCTCTACAATCATTTTTGTTTTTTCTAAAAGTTGCAAAATAGATACAGCAATGTCTTCATCGGAAACTGTGACCACTTCATCTACATATTGTTGAATAAAACCAAACGTATAAGGACTTGCTTTTTTTACTGCAATCCCTTCGGCCATGGTACTCATCGAAGCAAGAACGCAGGCTTTTCCTTTTTTTAAAGATTCTGCCATGGTGGCTGCGCCATCCGCCTGAACTCCAATAATTTTAATTTTTGGATTTAACGATTTTGCCGCAATAGCAATCCCTGAAATAAGTCCTCCTCCGCCAATGGGGACAATAATAACTTCTGTCTTGGGTTCTTCTTCTAAAATTTCAAGCCCAATCGTTCCTTGCCCTGCAATAATAAAAGGATCTTCATACGCATGAATAAAAATGGCTCCCATTTCTTCTTGAAGACGAAGGGCTTCTTCATAGGCTTCGTCATAATTTAGCCCTTTTAAAATTACTTTGGCTCCGTAGGATTTTGTAGCTTGAACTTTTCCCATGGGCGTACTTTCAGGCATGACAATCGTAGAAGGTGTCCCCAAAAGCTTAGCCTGGTAGGCCACTCCTTGCGCATGATTTCCGGCGGAAGCGGTAATAACGCCTTGTTTTTTTTCTGCATCGGTTAAAGAAAGAAGTTTATTTCTAGCCCCTCGGACTTTAAAAGCACCGGTGTGCTGAAGATTTTCCATTTTAAAATAGATATTTTTTAAAAAAAGTTCAGAAAAATAATTAGATCGTTTAAGCGGTGTGTGAAGAATAGCGTCTTTGATAACTTTTTGGGCTTTTTGAATATCTTCAAGGGTGGGTGATTTCATAAAGAGGAAAATTCTTCTAACCGTTTTTGTCCAATTTCTCTAAAATGATGAAATATTTCAAATTGTTCTCGTTTTTGTCGTTGCAATCTTTCAACTTGAGCCAATTCATTCGCACATTGTTTGGACTCTTTTAGAAGATCTGTCAATATAAAACGATACTCTTTAATATGCGCCAATGTTTCTTCTTTTTCTTGAACGCTGATTGTTGTATCGTCTTTTATCTTACCTTCAGCTTTTTTAAGTTTTTCTAAATTTTGATGCGCCTGAAGGGCAATGGCTTTCATATTGAGTTCTTCATTCTGGAGAATCGGCACATTAATTTCATGAACGCCTCTGGGATCGAGCTCTACTAATTTTTTAAGCTCTGGCTTTAAGGCTTCTAATTTTTTCTGATTCTCAGCCAATTCTTTTTGAACCAACTGTTTTTCTTCTTGAACCATGGCTTTCCAATTTGGATCTAAGGCCAGTGTTACGTTTAGTTCTTCAGCCGCCCAGAGGGGTCGAATCATCAGAAAACCAAAAGGGGTTAGTTCTTGAGGTTGCTGAGGATTATTTTTAGGCTGTGGAACTTGGGGTTGCTGGGCCAGCATCCGTTCAAAAAGCATGGGATTAGCTCGAATAAAGGCAATGGCTTCTAAGGCTGCTGCTCTTTCATCCCGAAGTTTGGTGAGTTCAATCAAAGATGCATTTCTGGCTTCCATATTTTGAGACCAGTCTCGCCTTGAACCAATCATGAGCCCATCGTCATCTCTTTGAATTTGAATATCATGCTTTCTAAATTCCTGGGATTTTTCCCAAATGCGCATATTAATATTTGATAGCTTTTGAATCTGTTCTGCAATTCTGGCTTGCTGACGAACAATTGTGTTATTAATGTAACTTGCATTTTGTTGTTCTTCTATTTGAGAAAGAGTGAGTCCTCGATTTCTTAATTCTCGATTACGCGCGGCCAGTCGATCCACTTCTCCGACGATACTCACCATGGAATTATCAGGAGGATTCACATCTTCTAATTGCTGACGATAATTTTGGACACCACTTCTTTCAACCGCCGTTGCTGCCACCAATCCTGCTAGTCCTTGCTTAGCTAAAGAAGGCTTAGCCGTAGTCCGCGTAACCGACGCAAGGCCACTGCCTGAATAAAAGGGACTTTGAGAACCGGCTTGTGGATTTAAATAAGCCCCTCCGACAGGAATATTGGCTTGAGGAGGAAATCCATTATAAGCTTGGCCAGAAAAATTTTGAAAATTGGGATCAAACACTCCTGGAAAACCAGAACTCGCCGATGCTGGAAATCTCGGAGAGCCAGGACCGGCTCCTTGAAGAACAGATTGAAGTCTGTCGCTGGTTCCATAAGGATATCCTCCCGGAGCGGATGGATTTCCACCAATCGTTAAGACTTCAGACAAAATGCGATCTTGTCCCGCAATCATATCTTGCATGGCCAGGGGATCTCTTTTAAAAGGCTCTAGGGGATCTACAAATTTTTCCATACCGGCAGGCATTTCACCTTGAACCGCCATATTGAGTCCTAAGGCCGTGGCCAACCCTCGATAAATTTGGGTGTTTTCGTTTTGGCTTCCTTTTTGGGTATATTGATATTGGGCCAATGCTGAAAATGTGGCAAAAAGTCCTTGTTTTACCGGTGTGGTAAAGAAACTTCCAATTCCTCCAAACACATCTCCTATCAACCCAACTCCTTTTCCAAATAACCCAACACCCTTTCCAAGAATACCAGTTACACTCCATTCATGACGCCATAATACATTTGCAACACCCCCTCCAAGATTGCTCCAAAAACAACTTCCCGCATCCTCCGCCTCCGGGGCTGTGGCAATACGCATCCCCTCTTGCCATCGTTCAATGGCTTCTTGGGATTCTCCCGCTGCTTTCATTTTTTGGGTTCCTGCTAAAATATCTTCTTCGGCATCCACTTGAGCAATACGATTATTCACCGGCGGTTCTCCCTCTACATATCCATTATTTGCTAAAAGTCTTTCATCTGGCCGATCGGATGCCGCCTGTAGCGCCACCATCAATGGCCCTTCTCTTCCTCTTAATATTTCCAATTGATGACTGGCTGCAGTAGCTACCTCGTCATCTTTAGTATTATTTAGGATTTGTTGTTGATTAGCGATTTCTTGTCGTATTTCATTTAAGCTTTGGGAGATATTCGCTTGAATAGCTTCTGTCTCTGCATTGGCCATTGTAAAACTTTCTCCTAAATTGCGATTAAACTGGGAATCCTGTGCTGCTTTTTCCTCTCTCATTCTTCGTTTTCGTTGATTTAATTCTCCGCCCACATCTTGTCTTAATTGCTCTGCAGCTTTTGTACGACGACTATAATCTCCTGATACATCTGACCAAAAACCTCCACTCTCCAATTCTGACAAAGTTACTTCAATAGAAGTATCATCTTTGCCAGCCCTTCTTAAATATTTAGCTAAATCTTCTTTGCTCAATCTTAAAATAGAGCGCGTATCCATCTCTACAAAATGTTCCAAGGGTTTAACCTCTCGCCTTTCTCTCTGATTAGATTCTTTTCTTTGTTCAGCAATATTTTTAAGAGAGGTTAAAGAAGCCCTTAACTCCGTATCAAATTCAGGAACTCCCCGTAAGGCGTTATTAATGAGATCTATATTATTTTCTAACTGACTGGGATCTAATTGAGAAAGATAGGCTAGGGTTCCAGAAGCATCTCGAAGGGCAGTTATATCTGCCTGATCTTCATTAAATGCTTCTTGTACTTCACTTATATCCTGGGGTAACTCACCGGCTTTTAAGGCACCCACACCATTACTTCCTGGTGGAATGCGGGCAATCATATTTCCCACGACTTGATCTCGATTAATGACATTTATTCTTTCTGCATCTTGTGCAATGGCCGGAGCTCTTTTTCCTAATTGAGCAAGCTGTTGGCGTTGGTTAGAAAAATTTTGTTGAGTTTGTTGTAATTCCTTTTTGGTCAAGGCAACTTGTTCTTGTGCTTTTTGGGCTGCAATTTCTGCGGCTTTTTGTGCAGAACTTCCTTTGGGAAGACGTTGAGCATCATGTCTTCGTTTCATCAGTTCTTGTTGTAATGTCCCTAAGGTTATTCTTAAATCATAAATACGTCTTCTCGAAGCATTCTGTTGGTGAAGGAGTGTGCCTTCGGTAGCTGAATTAAACCCTGAGCGAGGGACCTGATAGTGAGTAACTTCAGGTGGTGTGGGCGCTGGAGTTGCTGCAGGAGCAGGGGGTTCGGGTGCAGGTGTTTGAACGGGTGGTTGAGTTGGTGGCTGAGCTGGTTGTCCCCCAGGAACAGTCACTGTAACTGTCGATCCGGGTGGTAGATTTATTGTCGCACCAGCAGGTGCAGGAGCAGGTGTTGCAGGCGCTGGATCTGTCTGAGTTGGTCCTATGAAGGTAGGATCGCCAGGCCTGGGAGGAGCTGTTGGCTCCTCTCCTTTAACAGAAGATAAGCTAATACACAGAGTAAATACAAAAACATACACCCAGGCAGACTTACATAATACGTTCTTCATAAGGATATAACTCCTTTAATTATACCATACTTTTTCTAAATTACAGTCTTCGGCACGAGATTCAAGTTACTACCAAAAACGCACTTCCAACGTGAACTTGAGCTTGAACTACTACTAGAATGTTTGAGACCTTTTCCGAAGGCCAGAGCGAAAAGGCCCCAAACACTCTAAATCTTTACTTACCGTCTAAACCACATACTTGGATCTGAGTAGGGATCTGCTGGATTAAATCCAGGCCCCATCATTCCGGGCATTCCACCAGGCATTCCTGGAAATCCACGATATTCATTTCCAAAAGTTCCGCCCATACTCATTCCATAATCTTGATTATTATAATCAAACCCAACGTCTACTCCACCCCAGGGGGTGCTCCCCAGTTTAATTCCAAACCCTGTTTTAGGTTTAGAAGAACTTCCTGCTCCACCGCCCATAAGAAGCATCTGCATTTCTTCTTGAGATAACATCCCTTGGCTATTTAAGAGCATGAGCATGGCCATGGTTTCTTGGTCAATCCCACCGCCGGAAGGAACAGAAGCATCTTCTTCTCCCGAAGTATGGGTATTGACTCCTCGAATATATTTTTCAAAGTAAGATTTGAGTTGCTTAGCTGTAAAGAGTTCAAGTCGTAATTTATTGGCATCGGTTGTACTTAACCCTTCGACTTTAAGAGCGGCTTCTAACTCTTTAATTTTTCGAGCAACTTTTCGAAGCTGTCTATCTGGATTATAGTAAAGCCTTTGATCTTTCTCATCGCGGCTATCAATAAACGCAAAGGGACTATCAATGCGTGCTTGATATTGAGCAACATAGGTTTCCACAAACTCAGCCACAGCTTTAGTGATATCTGTTTTTAATTCTTTAAGTTCTTCTCGGCTCAGTTCGGCAGAAAAATCGGGTTCTAAGTTTTCTAAAACCTCTTCCCACAGAGCAGCTTCAATATATTTATCCGCATCATCTGCTTCAGTAACCACGGGTTTCTTAGGCTCTGGAGTTACCGCACCTGGATCCGGGCATGTACTTTCATCGGCAGCACTGGCCCATTCTGTTAATAATTCTTTTAATGCTTTTTCAATAAGTTCATCTTGCCCTCGGAGATCCCCTGTTAAGCTCTCCTTTTTTGAACGCAACGTTGCTTCTATTTCTACCATATGAGCATCATGAACTTTCCTCATAAAAGCTTCAATTTTATCTAAAAGTACTTGAGCATTACTTTTAATAAGCTCATGTTTTTCTTTCATCGTTAATCCTCTTGTACTATGAGAAATATTGGTGCGAGCAATAATGGCATCTAAAGCACCTCGTTGTCTCTCATACTCTTGTACCTTCCCAATCAACTGAACAGCTTCATCTACAAGTGCCGCTCTATCGATTGTAGGAGCTTCTCCATCACCATATGCCTTATCGACAAAATTTGTGAAATTCTTGAGGGTAAATGCCCCACCAAAAATTACCATCACCACTACCATTTTTATAACCATCGTTTTCATTGTCTTCTCCCTTTCCATTTTCTCATCTGTCATTTCCATCTCCACATTAAAATTGGATTAAATCCATCAGGCTATTGCCTCTGGGTACATTAGAACCGGCTGAAATTGAGCTACTGCCTCGATTGCCTGCCTGCCGATTAGGATTAGCTCCCGGTGCGGGTTGCACTTGGGCAGGAGGCATATTGGCAGAAATCCCTTGGTTAAAGTTATTCACAGATCGCTGAATTCCAAACACTTGTTGCATGACAATATTTCGAATGAATTCATCTTGGGTCATTTGACCTTGATTCTGGCCTTGAGGCTGTGTGGCCACAGGAGGTTGTTGCATGACAACTTGTCCATCAGGCCCTATTACTCTAACGCCTCTGCCCTGACCCGAAAGTTGAGGGTCAATTTGGTTTTGTTCCATATGAGCTCTAAACGCGGTAATCATTGACTTTTGCATGGCAAAAGATTTTTCAAGTTGATCAAATGTTTTTTGAGCTTTATCTCGATCTGCTGTCAGTGATTTTAATTCTTTTTCTAGCTTTTCTCGTTTTTCTGAAGACAAGTCTGTTTTAGTAAGCTCTTCTTTAATGTCTTCAATTCTTTCATCCATCTGACCAATAGAAACTTTAATGGATCGAACCAGTTGAAAGAGCCCCATGAACTTTTTAGAAAGTTCGTGATACTGAGTTACAATCTGCTCTGGAGAGCTCGAAGAAAGGGTAATTTGAGTTTGAAGCTGAACAATAGTTTCAAACATGTCTTTTTCTATTTTCCCCATTTTTTCTGTCAAGTCTTTATTGCCTTTTTTAAGCTCACTCACTGCTTCTTTTAAAGAAGTGGTTTCTTGATTCTTAGCTTCTAATACTTTTTGTAACGCAGCAATTTGTTCAAGAAGGTCTGACTTTAATGCACAAGGGGAATTAGGATCTGTGGGATCACAAGGCTTTTTAGCCGTATTTCCACCATAGGACTTAATTTTTTTATCAAGCTCTGTAGTATCTTCAATTAAAGTACCTAAATAATTTACTAAAACACTTTTTAGTGCACTATCAAAAGTATCTTTTCTATCTGATAGAACTTCAATAAGTCCATCTAATGCTCTAGAAGGATACAAAGATTGAAATCTTTTAAGCTCAGCTACTAAAACACTCATATCGTCTGCAGAAGGGGTAGCTGTTTTACTTCTTTCAATAAATTCAGAAAGTTTTGCACTTAGTTTTTCTAATTCAGCTTTTTTGTCCATTAACTCTTTCACCAAAATATCCTCAGGAGTTCCACCATATGCTTTCTTGAGATTAAAAGAAAAACTGGTCGTAATTGATGCAATCAATATGGCCAATAAAATTATAATTATTTTTTTAATCACTACCGGATTGAACGTGAGCTTCAGTTTCATCAACATAACTACCTCCAAAATCTAAACCAAAATTTAAAATAAACTTTTAACTCGAGCTTTCGATACCTAATTATTTTAATCGTTTTCTAATCGTCCCAACACCTTTACTCTTAAATAAAGCAAGGGCCATGCCATGAGGAATAAAAACTTTATTCTTGTAATAAAATCACCGGGTTGTGAGCATTCATTCTTTTTCTTTTTAATCTGCCCAAATGATCAGGATCTGGACATAGCTCAAATTCACCTTGAGATGCACACCTAAAATAGCCTTAAAAATCAATGGGTTAAGCCTTAAAACCAAAAACCTTCGATATTTGACTATTTTTTATACAACACATAAAAACCCCTTTGTTATTAAGGGGTTGACGTTTTTTTCAGGAGGACTATAGTTAGGCTTAGAGGCGTATTATATGAAGTATGGATTTCAAACCTCCTTACCTTTTGTAGAGAAGAATAGGGAATCCACGAAAGAGCGCAGTCCAAAGTTCTCTCTGAATCGGGATAAATTTATTCAATATCTGATTAAAAGCATTGAAATTGATTTAAATGAAGCGCACGCCCTTTACGAACAACTTGAAGAAGAACTCGATCACTTTAAAGGTCCCAATCAAATGGAATTTTTAGAGCGCCTCCTTTCTTCTAAAATTGATCACTTCCAAATTAAAAAAGCTCCTTCTAAACCCAAAGTCACGCTCACCGAAAACGCTAGGATTGTTTTAGAAAAACGTTATCTTAAAAAAAATGAAAAAGGGGAGGTTATTGAAACTCCTGAGCAACTTTTTGAACGCGTGGCTAGGGCCATTGCCGACAATCATGAAATCGAAGAAAAGTTTTATCACATGCTCTCGCAACTTGAATTTCTTCCCAATTCTCCAACCCTCATGAACGCAGGAACAGAGTTGGGGCAACTCTCTGCTTGTTTTGTGCTTCCCATAGAAGATTCCATGGAGTCGATTTTTGACACATTAAAAAATACGGCCCTTATTCAAAAGTCTGGGGGAGGAACAGGATTTAATTTCTCAAAACTACGTCCCAAACATAGTCCTATTCAATCCACCCAAGGAGTTTCTAGTGGCCCTTTATCTTTTATTTCTATTTTTAATGCTATAACCGATACCATTAAACAAGGTGGCACGCGTCGCGGTGCTAACATGGCCATTTTAAATATCGACCACCCAGATATTTCCGAATTTATTCACTCTAAAGAAACTCCGGGAAGTTTAACTAACTTTAATATTTCTGTTGCCGTTACTGAAAAATTTATGGAAGCAGTAAAGCGGGGTGAGCTCAAAGCCACATCTCTTTTTGATCAAATTGTAAAAGCTGCTTGGAAAACCGGAGATCCCGGTCTTATTTTTATTGACCGAGTAAATTCAGATAATCCCACTCCTCACCTAGGTCCTATCGAAAGTACAAACCCCTGTGGAGAGCAACCTCTTTTACCTTTTGAGTCGTGTAATTTGGGATCCATTAACCTCAACAAATTTTTAAAGGGAGGGGAAGTAGATTGGGATCGACTTGAAGAAATTACCAAACTAGGGGTGCGGTTCTTGGATAATGTCATTGAGGTTAATCACTATCCATTACAAAAAATTGAAGATATTAGCCGAGCCAATCGAAAAATTGGATTGGGTATTATGGGGCTAGCCGACGTCCTTATTAAAAAGAATATCCCCTACAATAGTGAAGCAGCCTTAAAATTTTCAGAAGAGCTCATGTCTTTTATCTATAAAAAAGCCCATGAAGCTTCTGAAGAACTGGCCAAAGAGCGGGGGGCTTTCCCTAATTTTAAAGAGTCTACGTATTTTAAAGAGGGTAAGGCTCCTTTAAGAAATGCAACGGTCACTAGCATTGCTCCCACGGGAACTTTAAGCATTATTGCAGGATGCTCCAGTGGGATTGAACCCATTTTTGCAAAATCATTTATAAGACATGTATTAGAAGGAGAAAAGTTGCCTGAAACTTATCCCGAATCCTGTGTCACCGCCCATGAAATTTCCCCAGAGTGGCACATTCGAATGCAAGCACTCTTTCAAAAATATAGTGATAGTGCCGTATCCAAAACCGTAAACTTAAAACACGAAGCCACGATTAATGATATTCGAAAAGCGTATCTTTTGGCCTATGAACTGAGATGTAAAGGGATTACGGTTTTTAGGGATCGTTCAACAGAAACACAGGTTTTAACTTCTGCCAAAGAAACCACCTTTACTGTAAAACCAGATCAGCAGGGCAATATTCAAATTACTCTCAATGTAGGGAAATCTCAGTCCACACCCGCAACCTCTCAAGATTCAGAGTTTACTTGTCCTGAATGCCACACTCCATTTGAGCATGAAGAGGGTTGCACCTTCTGTCGGGCTTGTGGTTATATGAAATGCTCATGAGCTTATTTATTACTTTCGAAGGAGGGGAGGGGAGTGGAAAAACCACTCAAATTAACCTTCTTAAAAAAGTGCTTCAGAAAAAGGACCATCATGTCTTGATTACCCGAGAGCCTGGGGGAACAACCATAGGGGATCAAATCCGGCATATTCTTTTAGATCCAAAAAATAAAAAAATGGTTCCTCTCACAGAACTTTTGCTCTATGAAGCTGGCCGCTCTCAGCATGTTCAAGAAAAAATCCTTGCTGCTTTAAAAAAAAATATTGTCGTTATTTCTGACCGCTATGCTGATGCTTCGACCGTGTATCAAGGATATGCCCGAAAACTTTCCTCAAATTTAGTCTCTAAGTTAAATGCCATTGCCACTAGCGATTTAAAACCCGACTTAACCATTATTTTAGATTGCCCTCCTAAAGATGGCTTAAAAAGAGTCAAAGAGAGCAGACATCGTTTTGATCGAATTGAAAAAGAAAAAAAATCTTTTCATGACGCTATTCGTAAAGGATATTTAAAGCTTGCTAAATCAGAACCGCGCAGAGTAAAAATTGTCAATGCCTTGGGATCCAAAAAAGAAATTCATGAACAGATTTTAAAACTTGTATTTAAAAAAATATGAACCCACTACTTAACATTCAACGAGTACACTCTGCTTATATTTTTACAGGAACGGATAGTCTCTCTCTTAAAGAAGAGGCTCTTTTATTTGCCAAAAAATTAAATTGCCTGTCATCCCTCGGCTTGACCGAGGGATCCATGTGTACTTGTCTTTCTTGTAAAAAAATAGATCGCCTTGTTCATCCCGATGTTAAATGGATTGAAAGCAATGATGAAACCATTAAGATTGATACCTTAAGAGAGCTTCAGCGTGAACTTCATTTAAGACCTTACGAGGGAAAATGGAAAGTTGCCATTATTAATGGCGCCCATCATTTAAATCCTGCCTCTAGTAACTCCCTTCTTAAAATCTTAGAAGAACCTCCCAAACATTCCGTATTTATTCTTCTTACGCCTTATATAGAAAATTTACTGCCAACGATTATCTCTCGATGTCATATTATTCGACTCACATGCGCTTCTCAAATAACATTTCCTCCTATAGAGTTTTTAAATGACCTTCTGTCTCTTCCTCAAAATGCCGAAGGCCGTTTTGAATTGGCTAAAAAAATCTCTAAAGATGAGGCAACCCTTAAAAACTGTTTGGAAGTTTTTTTAACTTGGTACCATGACCTTTTGTGTTTTAAACAAGGATTAACCCCTATTTCCTCTCCTTTAAAAGAAAAAGAAACTCTGGCAAAAAACATGTGTCATCAGCTCACTTCCCAAGCTATTTATGACAAATTACACATCATCCTAGAAGCCAAAAAAAATCTCTCCTTTCAAGTGAACAGAGAACTCCTTTCTGAAACTTTACTCTTGCGGTTATCCCAACTCACCGGGCCCAATGAATAAAAAACCTTACTACATCACTACCCCCATTTATTATGTCAATGATGTCCCCCATATTGGGAATGCCTACACCACTCTGGCAGCAGATATTTTAGCCAGATTTCATCGATTAGATGGATACGATGTTTTTTTCCTTACCGGCACGGATGAGCATGGTCAAAAAACTGAAAAAGCAGCTGAAAAAAATAAAACTACTCCTTTAGAATTAGCCGACCGGGTAGTGGAAAACTATCGAAAGCTTTGGAAGCATCTTCAAATTTCAAACGATGATTTTATTCGAACCACAGAAGATCGTCATAAAAAAGTTGTTTTAGACATTATTCAAAAAGTAATTAAAAAAGGGGATATTTATTTAGGCCAATATGAAGATTGGTATTGTATCCCCTGCGAAGCCTTCTGGACAGAAACCCAAATTACCGATGGTAATTGCCCCACATGCTCAAGAAAAGTCGAAAAACTTAAAGAAGAAAGTTATTTTTTTAGGATGTCAAAATATGAAAAAGAGTTATTAGCGCATATTGAAAAAAATCCTGATTTCATTCAGCCCGAATCCAGAAGAAATGAAGTTGTGAGTTTTATTAAAACTGGCCTTCGAGATTTAAGTATTAGCCGCACCACAATTTCTTGGGGAATACCGGTCCCAGAAATAGAAAAAACCAATAAAAAACACATCTTATATGTTTGGTTTGATGCGCTCATTAACTATTTAAGTGGCATTGGCTATCTAGAAAATTCTTCTCAATTTAACCATTACTGGTCCACAGCCATTCATCTCATTGGAAAAGATATTTTGCGTTTTCATGCAGTCTATTGGCCTACCATGCTCCTGTCTATAGGGCTGCCTCTTCCTAAAAAAATCTTTGCCCACGGGTGGATTACAGGAAAAAGTGGAGAAAAAATTTCAAAATCAAAAGGCAATGCCATTGATCCTTATGCTGTAACCCAAGAGTTTGGATTAGATCCGTTGCGTTACTTTTTATTTCGAGAAATTCCTTTTGGACTCGATGGAGAATATTCCAGGGAAGCCTTCATTCACCGAGTAAACAGTGACTTGGCCAATGACTATGGAAATTTACTCTCCAGAACCTTAACGATGGTTCAAAAATATTGTAAAGGTGTAGTTCCCCAAAAACCTAAAAACCTAACCTCTCAAGATCAACTACTCATAAATCTTTCTCAAAAAGTAGTTCAAGAAACCAAAGATCATCTTCAGGCAATTTCTTTTTCAAAAGCATTGATTGCAATTTGGACATTGATTGGCGCTACCAATCGTTATTTGGAAACCATGGCTCCGTGGAAACTGGCCAAAGAAGGAAAAACTCAAGAACTCGAAAAAACACTGTATCTGTGTTTAGAAGTTTTAAGAATCTCTGCTCTTTTAACCTATGCTTTTATGCCCGAAAGCAGTCAAAAGATTTGGTCGGCATTGGGGATTCAAGATAAAATCGAAGAACACACTCTTCTAGAAAGTTCAACGTGGGGACACATTCAAGAAGGGCAGCTCACACACATTATTCCCCCTCTCTTCCCCCGCATCCAAACTTCTTAAGCTAAGGATTCTAAGAGAGTTTTGAGGCGTTTGGTTTTAGAAGTTTTTTAAGTTGACTCGTAAGTTTAAGTTGCTTCGCCCACTTTGTCAGATAAGGAAGATCTAATCCTTTTTGAGCAGCGATAACATTTGTAACATCAACAATATCTTGAGGACGAGCACTGCTAAGTTTCAATAAAATTAAGTCTTCTGGAGTTATTGCATAAAGCTTTTGATTTGAAAGGGTAAACGATACACGTCGATCAAGCGCTGCTTTTAAAAAACTATCTATTGCGAGAATAAGATCAATGGTCAAAAGATCATGCGTGTCTTTACACAGAGAAAAACGAATGATTTTTATTTTTTTCAATTCAAAAAAATGAAGCGCAATAACAAAATCTAAATCAATGGTCGCACGAGGGTTTGCCCAAAGAGCAACCGCTATACCTCCAATAATCATATAAGGAATCTCTAATTGATTTAAAGCTGAACAAACCGTCAGTAAATCATCTACAAAGGACTCTGGGGGAAGGTGCTTCACTTGAGTGTTTTTTCTTTGGTTAAAGTGGATAGAACTTTTTGGAGCAAATCAAGGTTATTTAATTTTTTATCCTTATAGATTAAAGCTTTCATTTGAAGACAAAGATTTGTAATGGCTTCCCATTGTTTTAACCGAGTCAGTGCCATTTTTTGAGTAAGATGATGCTGTTTCATGAGGGTAATTATAGCACATTGAAGACAATTGGGAAATGAGTTATAAAGCCCCCTATGTTTATTGATAGCCATGCTCATTTAGAGTTTGATGAATATGCAGCTGATTTTCCTCAGGTGTTAGAAAGGGCTAAGTCTGCTCAGGTTGAAGCCATTTTAAACATCGGAACTTCTGTAGAACATTCTAAAAAAACAGTAGCCCTGGCTTCTCAATATCCTCATATTTTTGCAGCTATTGGCATCCACCCCCATGATGGCAAAGATACTCCCGATCATTATTTAGATATTTTAAAAGAATTAGCCAGAAAGCCTAAAGTCGTGGCTATTGGAGAGATTGGCCTTGATTATTTTTATAAGCACTCAACCCCCGATATTCAAAAACAAAGATTTGAAGAACAAGTTTGTCTAGCCAAAGAGCTCAACCTGCCCATCAGTATTCATTGCAGAGAAGCGTTTCAAAATATCATTGATATTTTAAATAGGTCCCAATATTTTAAAGGGGTATTTCATTGTTTTACAGGATCTTTAGCGGAAGCTAAAAAGGCATTAGACATGGGATTTTATATTTCTATTTCTGGGATTGTCACTTTTAAAAAATCCACTGTACTTCAAGAAGTAGTAAAAGAACTCCCTTTAGAAAAAATGCTCATTGAAACGGATGCCCCTTTTTTAGCTCCTGAGCCTAACCGAGGGAAACGCAATGAACCTGCCTTTGTGGTACAAACAGCTAAAAAAATTGCGGAACTTAAACATATTCCCTTAGAAGAAGTCGCCAAAGTCACAACTCAAAATACAAAAAAATTATTCGGATTACTGTCTTCATATGTCTAATTTCCTTTCCCCAGATTTTTGTTTTAATCTCATTGCCAAAGCATTTTCGGATGAAGAACATCCGGCTTATTGCCAGGTGGGAACTGTCGATTTGAAAAATCACCCACAACTAAGAACGGTTCATGTTCATTACATTGCCGAACTCAAGGCTTTGGCCATAAATACTCATACAAAATCTGCTAAATGGCAGCATCTCAAAAAAAATCCTATTCTTTCAGGATGCTATTTAGATGAATTTCGCCAAATTCAGTTTAGATGGGAATCTAAAACCACTCTCATCCATAAAAATCATCCCTTACTACAGGAGATATGGCTAAAAATGAGAGCTGAAGTAAGAACCGCTTATTGGTTGGATTACAAAAAACTTCCCATGGATACTAAACTTCCTGATACGATTAACGTCTCTGGCCGCCCTCCCACCCATGGAGTCATTATATGCACTCCTTATCTTTGGAATGTGTATGAACTTAACGAAGGAAATTATTTAAAAGGCGTATCTACCTTACACACTCTCAAAGGCAAAACCTGGCATTCTAAAGTTATTTCTATTGTAACTGGGAAATAGAATCTTTATCGACAACCCGCTCCAGGAATAAAAACCCATTCTCTGGATTCACCAATACCGCTTAGACTTCGAAATCGACGCTCACAACAGGTAAGAGGGGTTCTTTGGTTTTGTTCATTAAGGCATGTCACGATAGCTCCTTCATCCAAACACATTTGATTAAGATGAGGTGCACACGAAGGAAATTCTGGCGCGGAACACTGGGTTCCGACCTTGCATGAAACATTTGGGCCCTTTCCTAAATAGTACTCCCAAGCTCCCCAGCTAATACATTGATTGCCCGTTATGGAGATATCGACATTTTTGGGAAGTATTACATGTGAAAGTTCGTCTTGAACACCATGGGGAGATTTCAAGGCTTCACAGGCTGTATTGTCGTACTGAATAGTTACATTATGTAATCGTGCGGTAGGAACAAGCGCATTTTTTACAAAAAAATTCGTTAAACCTCCATGCCAATGACCAACATAACCAAGCTTGAGCGTACCGCTATCGCATATATGAGGAAGCTGAATGGCATCTTTATCCGTCATATAAACAGGAATTTCCTCTCTCACCTCTTCAAACGCACACCCCTCTTGATGGCTTAGCCAATCTCTACATCCTTTTCTAAAAAATGGTTTTTGCCATTCAGGACTAATATCTGTTTGGCAAACACAACAGGTTTGTCCTCTCTCTGGAAGTGCTAATTGAATTTTCTGGAGGGCGTCTTTCATTTCCCGTGCCCATTTGTATGCATAATCATCCATCTGTAATAGATTATCACTACATACCAAAAAAGAACTTTCAGGTACTGGCAAAGAAGCACGAATATCCTTGAGCGCATTTAAAGTATATTCAAATTGAAGAGGATTCCATTTTCCATCGAGGTCTAAGAGATAGGTAATATTTTGGATGGCATTGGTGCGATCTTGCGACAACATTTTTATTTTATCACAGGCTTCCTTTAATCTCCTTAATTGGTTTTCTCGATTCAAGTGCTCTAGATTAGGGGCAATATTCAAAAATGATACCAACCCCCCTCGCGGCCCCCAAGTTCTCATGATGAGTGCTTGAAGTGTTCTTGATTCCGCTAGCCCCAATTTACTTTCCAAAAACTCCTTTAATCTCTCATGATTTCTTTCATGAGGTGGCTTTTGAAATTCAAGAGAAAATTGCCAGATCATCTCATCTAGGAGGGATTGATCTAAACTGCTTCCTTCCATATAACAGCCCGGAATGTCTTTGGGAGTATAAATTTCTGCCCACAGATATGGTATGCCCATCAGAAAAGCGATCACCAAGAGTGATATTTTAAAGTATTGTTTCACAATACGTTTATCGGCATTTTGACGATTTTTATAAAGTAAATTTTTTTTCATTTCTTCCGATAAGAGAGTAATGGGAAAAGAAATGAAAAAAAGGGTTGTTTTTATAGGTGCTCTGCTACTTTTTTCATTTTGGTCACAGCAGGGCATACTCCAAGAAAAGACAGTGGAACAAGTCGTAGAGGAGTTTAAAAGTTCAGATCCTGAAACTCGCCTTGCTGCTGCTAGAACTATTAGCCGCAGAGCCCAGGAGTTTGAAATTGCCATCGAAGATCTGATGCCTGAGCTTATTAAAAATTTAAAAGATCCCAATCAATCTATGCGATGGAATACAGGCAATATTTTAGAACAATGGGGAGAAAAAGCCAAAGATGCTGCTCCTGCTTTGGTAGATACCTTAGCAGATGAAGATATTTATGTTCGTTCTGTTGCCTCTGGAGCCCTGCGAAACATGAAAGATCACCTTAAGCCTGCTCTCCCTAATTTTACAAAACTATTAAATCATTCCGAAACGGATATTCGTTTAAAAGCAGCTCAAATTTTAGCCCAGGCAGAGCCAGATGCCCATGAAGTCCTTCCCCAACTCGCAAAAGCTCTAAAAGATGAAGATCCTCATGTTCGATGGAATATTCTACAAGTTATTAAAAAAACAAATGATTATGCTGCCATCATTGCACCAGACCTTGTTGAGGCTCTAAAAGATGAAGATAGCAATAATCGAATGGTCGTTTCTCATATTTTAATTGCGTTAAAAGAAAAAAATAAAAACGTTTTTCCAAACCTTATAGAACTTTTAAAATATCCTGATAATTCCAATACCCGAACTCGGGCAGCCAAAGTGCTTGAAGAAATTAGGCCTCATCTTTCTAAAGAAGATCGAGAGGTTTTAGATTCAGAACTTAAAAAAGCGTTTCTAAAACCCGAACTTCCTGACCTTTGTTCTACGCTTTGTTCTTTGGCTCAAAATTCTCAGAGGTGGATTGAAGAAAATTTTAATAACCCAGAAACCCATTCCACAGAAACTTCCTGGGGATTTGCTCTGCAATCTTTGGGCGCATTATTTATGGTGAAAGCGGCCCCTTTTTGCAAAGAAATAAAAGACATTTCTACTCTTATTGCCCATGATCTTACCCAAGAATCAGATCCCAGTCGGTGCGAACTTCCTTCGTCTCCATTTTCAAAACTCCACATATTTGCTTCGGATGTTTTATCTGCTACCGGCATCCCTGTAGATTCCCCCGCTGTGTATGGAAAACAATTTTATGCCCTTCTTCTTCAAGAAATTCTTAAAAAAGATTCTTTAACCGATTCACAAAGAGAAAAATTAAAAAAAGAGCTTACCACTACCCATCTTCATTTAGAACGCAATATTCAAATTTCAAAAGAAGCTATTTCTACACCCAATCGAGGAAGTTTATTTACAAGCTATGCCCTGGCCACCTCTCTTTTGGTTCATCCTGAAGAAAAAGGATTCAATATTTTAAAACAATCTCCCGATCCCGATAATCCCTTTCAAATTGCTTACAGTGCAGGGGGTTTTATTAAAAATACCGTTCGAGGCAGTGCAGCCAGAGCCGTACCCATATACCTAGCTTTATATCGAAATGAAAAAGATCCAGAACAAAAAACGACCTATAAAAATTATTTAATAAAAGCTTTAGAAAATTATAAGAAATATCTCCCTTCGCTTATGGCCCAAATTAAACGAGATGACACGCATTTGGGAGAAGATTCATTGGCTCCTTATTATTTTTTCTCAACCGTTCCCTATGCTACTTCTGCAATAGAGTTTCTCTTTGAAAAAGAAGAATTATCAGATGAAGAAAAAGAAAAATTAAATACAGTAAAACAAGAACTTAAAACGGGCCTTTTAAGTTTAATTCAAAAAAATGGCCTTTTTGAAGCACAAGGAGAAGAACTGTATCCTTCCTCTTCTGGCTATACAAATCCCCTGGGAGGACTTGCACTGATTCCTCTGGCTCAAGAGTGTTCTCAAGAAAAAAATTCTGCCCTTTTTGGTATCCTTACTGAAGATTAAGTTTTAGGAAGTCTATTTAAGACTTGATTCAATTTATCAGCAATATTGTCCAGCCGATCTTTGGTCCGAAACTTAATTCGAACAGAATGATCACCTGCAATAATGCGATCCAAATCTTTTTCCAGCCGAAAAATAGGACCGGCAAGCCTGTGAGAAATAATAACAGCATAAAAAAAGATAATTGCAAAAATAATAGGCAAACCAATGGCCAGATACACATTAATTTTCTTTAAAACAGGAATTAAATGGCCATAAATAGATTCTGGAAGTGCTAATTCATGAGCCATGAGCGTTGCGATGAGATAATAAAGACAACCGGATACAAGAAGGGTGGGAACAATCATCGAAAAGACGGTTAAAATTAAATACCGACTTTGAATGGGCCCTTTAATAAAATATTGTTTTCTCATCATATGTGGCATGGTGATACCCCCCTTATTTTAAGATCGTAACTGAAATAATTGCCTAAAATCAAGTCTTTTAGCTTGACCTCCCCCAGTTATTCAGTGTATTCAAATTCTTTATGAAAACAGCAAAACCGGGTGAAACTCTCCCCTTTGAAAAATCATTAGAAAAACTAGATACTATTGTTAAAAAACTGGAAAGTGGAGAACTTTCTTTAGAAGATTCTGTTAAAGCCTTTGAAGAAGGGGTTCAACTTGCCTCTTCTTGCAGCAAAAAATTGGATGAAGCTGAAAAGAAAGTTGAAATTTTACTTTCCAAAGATGGTTCGTTGACTAAAGAACCTTTTAACTCATAGTTAAATCATATCATGAAGCTTAATATCTATCTTGAGACCAAAAAATCACTCATTGATAACGCTTTAGAAACTTTTTTTGCCGAACGAAAAAGCAATAAAAAAGAAAGCCCTTTTTCTCTTTTATATGAAGCCATGCACTATAGTCTTTTTCCCAGTGGAAAAAGATTAAGACCTATTTTAACCTGTGCTGCTGCAGAAGCTATTGGGGGAAAAACAGAAGATGTCCTGGATATTGCGTGTGCTATTGAAATGGTTCACACATATTCTTTGATCCATGACGATCTGCCCGCTATGGATGATGATGATTATCGGCGAGGAAAACCCACAAACCACATTAAATATGGTGAAGCCACCGCTATTTTAGCGGGAGATGCTTTAGTTACAGAAGCATTTGGACTTATTGCCCAGGCCAGAAAAAAACTCAATATTCCCTCTGACACATTGTTAGAAATTATTGAAGATTTAGCTTTAGCGTGTGGTGCCAGCGGCATGATTGGCGGACAACTTTTAGATATTCAGATTCAGGAAAAATCAGAAGATGAAATTAATTATCCGGAGCTAGAATTTCTCTACATCCGAAAAACAGGAAATTTAATTTTAGCGGCCATCACTAGTGGTGCCAAAGCTCTCAAAGCTTCTGAAAAACAAATTAAGGCTCTAACACAATATGGAATTAATTTAGGGCTCGCTTTCCAGGTGGTCGATGACATCTTAGACATGCATGATAATTACCGCGGTCCGGATGGTGGAAAAAAGCCCGCTTTCCCCACTATTTTAAGCCTTGATGAAACCAAACAACGAAGCTGGGAATTGGCTAGCCGCGCCGTTGAAGCTTTGAAAGAATTTGATCAAAAAGCAGATCCTTTGCGCGAAATTGCCCATTATGTGGTTGAAAGAAGAGAATGAGTTTTCTACACGGTATTAATTCTCCAGAAGATCTTAAAAAAATTAGACAAGAAGATCTCCCTTTGGTTGCTCAAGAACTTCGTCAAAGTATTATTGAAGCATGTGCTAAAAACGGCGGTCATTTGGGAGGGAGCCTAGGAGCCGTCGACCTAATTGTTGCTCTTCATTATTGCTTCAATATGCCCAAAGATAAAATTGTATGGGATGTGGGACATCAAGCCTATGCTCACAAAGCTTTAACGGGCAGAAAAGATAAATTAAATACCATTCGTTCCACAGGTGGTTTAAGCGGATTTCCCAAACGTTCCGAAAGTCCCTATGATACTTTTGGCACTGCTCATGCTTCTACTGGCATCTCTGCTGCACTGGGCATTAAAACCGCTAAAGACCTAAAACAAGAAAATAATTCTGTCATTGTGGTGGTAGGCGATGGGGGGCTTACGGGTGGAATGGCTTATGAAGGGCTCAATCATTGTGGCCATCTAAAGAAAAATCTTATTGTCGTTTTAAATGATAACGGCATGTCGATTTCCCAAAATGTGGGTGCCATTACTCAATTTTTAACAAAGCGTGCTTCTTCTGATACCTATCTTAAAGTACGAGAAGAGTTAAAACATCTTCTCACTCTTCTTTCCCAGCATGGAATACCCCTTCTTTCCCCGGCTGAAAAAATAAGGGCTTTTGTAAAATCTTTTTTCCCCTCTGGAATCTTTTTTGAATCCTTAGGCCTTCGCTATTTAGGCCCTTTTGATGGCCACAATATTGAAGAACTCATTAAAGTTTTCAAAAATGTCCCTCAGCTTCATTCTCATCCTTTATTGGTTCATGTCATTACCCAAAAAGGGAAGGGATATACTCCTGCTGAAAATAATCCGGTTACCTATCATGGGGTATCTCCTTTTGATCCCACTACAGGAAAAAGTTTACCTAAAAGACCAGCTCCTCCTAGTTACACAACTGTTTTTGCCAAAAGCCTTATAAAATTGGCCCAAAAGAATAAAAAAATTATTGGAATTACCGCTGCCATGCCTGAAGGAACAGGACTAGACCTTTTTGCCAAAGAATTTCCCAATCGTTATTTTGATGTGGGCATTGCTGAACAACATGCTGCCGTTTTTGCTGCAGGCCTTGCTACCGAAGGGCTTGAACCTGCTTGTGCTATTTATTCTACCTTTTTGCAACGAGCTTATGATCCTATTATTCACGACATTGCGCTGCAAAAGCTTCCCGTTCGCTTTTTCTTAGACCGGGCTGGATTTGTAGGATCTGATGGGGCGACTCATCATGGAACTTTTGATATTAGCTACTTAAGATGCATTCCCAATATGGTCATCATGTCCCCTAAAGATGAAAATGAACTTCAACACATGGTTAAAACATCTTTTGATGTGAAACTTCCCACAGCAGTTCGTTATCCCAGAGGCAATGGCTATGGGGTTAAAATGGATGAAGAACTCCATTCTTTAGAAATTGGGAAAGCCCAAATCGTGTACCCAGAAAGTGCCACACCTCAAACTGTTTTAGAATCAGACATTGCGTTTATTGCCATTGGTTCCATGGTGTATCCATCAATGAAAGCGGCTCTCCTTTTAGCGGAACAAGGCGTATCGTCTATCGTCGTCAATGCCAGATTTATTAAGCCCTTGGATGAAGAACTCCTTCTTAAATTGGCTGAAGCCATCCCTTATTTTGTCACCGTCGAAGAAAATGTCTTGGCAGGAGGATTTGGGAGTGCTATTTTAGAATGGTTATCTAAAAAGGGAATATCAAAAACGGTTTTAAATATTGGGATCCCAGATGAATTTTTTGATCATGCAACACCAGAAGAACTTAAAAGCCAATGTGGATTGGATGCTGCGGGGATTCTTCGCGCTGTTCAAGAAAAATTTAGAATTTCTACTCAACAAAAAAAATCTAATATTAAACTTATTCAAAGATAAAGAGGGCCTATGCCCTTAAAAGTCCTTCACACCGCGGATCTTCACCTAGGCACCCATTTTCCTTCTTTAGGAAATTATGGACCAGAGCGGGAAAAAGATTTCCTCACTACTTTTTCCTCCATTATTAAACTTTCTTTAGACCAAAAAGTAGATTTGGTATTAATCGCTGGAGATCTTTTTGATTCCCCTCATCCTTCTTTAAATCTTTTTGGAACGGTCAAAGCAGAACTTGAAAAATTAATAGATGCCAATATCCCCATTGCTCTTATCCCAGGCACGCATGACAATATCATGGCTTCAGATCATATCTATCGACATCCCTTTTTTGAACAAACCATTTTATTTAAAGAACCTATTTTAAAAGAACCTAAATTTTTAGATCTTAAAGAACATCCTATTTATCTCTATGGAATGGCTTATCATCCAGATGTCCCAGGAGAATATTTAAAAAATCTAAAACGAAGAGACATGCCAGGAATTCATCTGGGACTTCTTCATGGTTCTATCCAGGGATCTCCAGATTGGAAAATCTATGCAAAAGATTTTCCTGTTTCTATTGATGAACTGGCATCCCTCAACTTAGATTATATTGCCTTGGGACATTACCATAATCGCATGGTCTATTCCCACGAGGGTAAAATCATTGCCAGCTACACGGGCACCCCAGAAGGAAAACGGTTTAAAGAATCTGGCCAAAGATATGTTCATCTTTTAGAGTTTAAAGAGGGTTCTCCCCTTGAGCTCACTCCTGTACCTATTAACACCAAAACGCTTCTAGAAAAAGAAATAGACTTATTTACATTTCCTACTCAAACTTCTTTAGCTAAAGAAATATTAAAACTCTCTCCTCAAAAAGAAAAAACCTTACTTCGAATTATTTTAAAAGGGGTAACTGAAAATATTTTAGACATCGAAAAAATATACTCAGAAATTGCACCCTATTTTCCTCATGTGGAAATTCTAGATGAAACATCCGTCATGAATAGTCAATGGATGAGTCATCTTGAAAAAGAAAATAGCATTCGTGGTTTTTTTGTACGCCGCATGAAAGAAAAAATGGATGAAGTAAAAGACCCACTGGAAAAAGAATTGCAGGTGGCCTCATTTAAAGAAATTTTATTTGAGTTTCAAAAAAAGGCTGAGCTTTCATGATTTTTAAAGAACTTCATTTAGCTAATTTTGGTAAATTTCAAAATAAAACACTGACCTTTAAAAAAGGGCTTAATATTATTGTTGGAGAAAATGAATCTGGAAAATCAACCCTTTTTCAAGCTTTTTTGGGCATTCTTTTTGGATTTAAGCAAGATTCTAAACGATATCTTCCCTGGCAAAATCCCACTTCTTATAAAGCTCGGCTTGCATTAGACGACAATTGTACCGAAATTTATCTGGAAAGAGATTTTTTAGAAGATACAGTCTCCTTTATCCAAAAAGAAAATAATCACATGTCTTCTTTTCAATACAAAGCTTCCCCTTTGGGTAGAAGCGCCGAAAGAGAAATTTATTTAAATAAAATTCAAGATCTTTTTGGATTTTGTGAACCTGAAATTTTTAAACACTCTTTATTTATTGAACAACGCTCTTTACATCTTCCTCCTCAAAACCAAACCGCCACAGACGTAAAACAAATGATTTCTCATATTTCCGAACTTAAATATGATGAAATTTGTTCCAGGCTAGAAGAACGATATTTTGAAATTACCAAAAAAAATCCAAGCGGCCTAGACAAACGAAATGATCGAATTTTAGAAGATCTTCAAAAACAAATTTTAGATCTTGAAGAAAAAATAAAAAAAACTCGCGAAAACCAAGAATCTTTAAAAAAACTCTCTGAAAAAATTACAAATCTTAAGGAAACCATTACTACTAAAGAAATCCGGTTAAAAGCCGTAACAGAAAGTCTTATTGCCATTGAGCAACTCGCTAAATTTTCTAAAAAAGAAACTGAGATTAAAGATTCTTTAAATGATCTTAAAAAAAGAAAAGCTATTATTGAACGGCTCACAGAACAGCTTACTCAAATTCAAAAAAGTAAACCTCAAGTTAATCGCCTTTCTATTGGACTTTTTATTGTCTCCTTGTTTGCTCTTCCCATGATCTTTTTTTCTGCCAATATTAGTATTTTTTGGCTGATTTTATTATTTATTGCCTTTTCTGTGCTTTTTGGACAACATTTTTATACTCAAAAAAAGGCTCAGTCGCACTTTCAGCTCCAAGAAATGCGTGTTAAAAGCCAACTTGAAGTTCTCCCAGATCCACATAAATTAGATCAAACCATTGAACAACATCAAAAATCACTTTTTGAAATAGAAGCTCAAAAAATAGAGTTTAAACAAAAAGTTACCGATGGGAACAAAGCAGAAAAAGAATCCCTAACTCAAACCCTACATCAATTGCGAGAAACCCATACCATTGAAAAACAAAATTATATTTATTTTGCTAAAGGCCTACAAAGTCCTTTTACTTTAGAAGAAGATCTTTTTGATTTAAAAGAAAAAGAAAAAATTCTTCGCACAAAATCTCGAGTACTTTGGCTTGCCAAAGAAACACTAGAAACGATGATTATTGAATTTAGAAAAGAGCATTTGAAACTTTTTGCTAAAGATATGGAAAAAACTTTTCAAATCATTGCTAAAGACTCCTATCAAAATATTGCCTTTGAAAAAGAAACCTTAACTCCTTCTTTAGAATGGCAAAAAACACCTATCTCCATCACCTCTTTAAGCTGTGGAACTCAAGATCAGCTGTATTTTTCCATGAAACTTTCTTTACTAAAACATTTAGGATCAGACCGTCATCTCCCTTTATTTTTAGATGACCCTTTTGTAAATTTCGATCACGAACGAAGATTAAAAGTGTTAGACCTTCTAAAACACTATGCCAAAGAGCATCAACTCTTTTTATTTACGTATGATTCATGGTACAGTGAAAAACTTGGGAGGAACAATATCCATGAAATTACTCTTTAATATTACTCTATCACTTATTTTTCTTGCGGGATGTAGCGTGCCTCGCCCTAATCCCAACATTTATTCTATTGATCCAGATTCTTCGATCATTGCACTGGTCTTAGGAGAAGGGATCGCCAGAAGTTATGCACATGTGGGAGTGATAAAAGCACTGGAAGAAGAAGAAATTCCCCTTCATTTAGTAGTTGGAAGTGGAACCGGTGCCCTCATGGCAGCTCTCTATGCCAATAAAAAAAGTGCCAACGATCTTGAATGGCATGCCATGAATTTTAAAAAAGAAACGTATATGAATTTTAAGATTGATCGCTTTTTAACTCAGCGCTTAGTACATTCAAAGATTGAAGATGGTCCTATCCCTCTTGTTATTGTTACGACCGATTTAAAAACAGGGACTCCTTTTTTGATTGATAAAGGACCTATTTCCAAAGCTGTTCAAGCAAGCCTGGTCATTCCAGGATTTTTTGAGCCCATTTCTTATGGAGATAAAACGCTTGTTTCAGGAGAAATCAGCAATGGATTACCGGTCGATGTAGCCATCCACAGAGGAGCAGATCTCATTATTGCAGTAGATCTGATGCAAGGCATTGAAAGTTATGCCTTTAGAAGAGAAAAAGACATTACCCTTCAATCTTATAAAATTACCTCTTCCGCCTTAACTAAAAAACAATTAACTCAGGCACATTTGGTAATCCAACCAGAGGTTTCTAAAATTGATTTTTTTGATTTTTCGCGAAAACGAGAAGCCATGCTAGCAGGGTATGACGCCACTAAAAAAATGATCCCTGAAATTAGAAAGATCTTAAATTTACAAGAGAAAGATTAAGCTTCTTGTTTATCTCCCTAAACTTTCCGAAACATGATCCCGTCTATACCTTTAGAAGGGCGCTCATTTAGCCGATATAGACTATACGGAGTTTAGAGGTATAATAAAAGGTATATTAGGGCGTTTGTTGTGTTATGAAAAAGTCACTTAAAAAACAAAAAAAGTTCATTATTTTCATACTGTTATCCCTGTTACTGCACATTGCCTTTTTTAGAGTTAATCTACCTACATTTGCGCCTCCTCCAAAGGCCCCTATGATTGTAGAAAGAATTACCTTACCTCCAGAGCAAGAAAAAAAACAGGTAGTCAGCCAAACTGCTCCTTCTCAGGATGTAACACCGCCAAAAGATTCTCAGTATTTAAGTAAAGAAAATCAAACGGTAAAAGAAGAAACCAAGGCTATTCAAGTTGCAAAACCTAAAAATTCTACTCCTTCTACACCCAAAAAGAAAACTCTCACGATGGCTGATTTGGGCTTAAAACCCATACCACAGCCCTCCAGGAAACCTTCTCATTATCGTCCTCCTTCTTCCACCGATGATTATTTACCCAATATAAAAGAAGGCCCAGAAACGGCTCTTAATACGAGAGAATTTAAATTTTATTCTTATTTTGAACGCATTAAAGATCGCCTTCGCATGTATTGGGAACCAGAACTCACTCAACGCGTACAAAGGATTTACGCTCAAGGAAAAGATATTGGAGATCAAGATCTCATTACAAAACTCACTATTGTTTTAAATAAAAAAGGGGAGCTTTCAAAAATCAAAATTATTCGAAATTCTGGAGTAGAAGATGTCGACAGCGCTGCAGTCAAAGCCTTTGAACTGGCAGCCCCTTTTCCCAATCCTCCTTCAGGCATGGTGGATCAAGACGGCAATGTCTACTTAACTTGGAGCTTTATCGTCCAAACCCAAGGCCTTTCCAACATCTTTGTCTTCCTCTCACGAAGATAAAAATATCCTATCTGCTTTGGCTGCTAAAATAAAATCACTCTCGGTTAAACCATCAATTTTATGTGTCCAAATAACAAGCTTCACTTTTCCCCAGGACAAATAAATATCAGGATGATGGCCTTCATGTTCTGAAACATCCCCTATTTTATTTGTAAAAGATAAAGCCTCTTTAAAATTTTTAAATACATATTCTTTTTCGAGGTGATGTTCATCGATAACATTCCACCCATCTCCCAATTCTTTTTGAAACTTCTTAATGGCTTCCCCTTTTAAAGGAGGGACTCCTCCCCTACAGGGGACACACATTTTATTCACTAAATCTGTCATATTTTTAAAATACTATAAATGATCCCCTTAGAAAAACAAGAAATTCTAATGAAGATACTAGGTGTAAGCGATGCATGAAGTTCAAATCTCATGCTTGGCATGACAGAGCAAAAGTTATCCTGACTAAAAGTTTCTGGATTCCGGGTCTCGCTATGCTCACCCGGGATGACACGGTGTCAATACCAGCATGAATTAGAGTATTTGATATCCTCCCAAAATATCGCTAAATCATGCAAGCCTGGTGACGTTTTTTGGGATTTATCATTATAAACTTACCTATTCTAAGCTTAAAAGAAGTGGCATGAATTTTGCTGTTTTAAGTACTTGATATGAAAAAAATTTTCTACACTTTTCTAATATCCCTCTCTTTTATAGGACTTTCTTTTGAAGTTCATGGTGAGGATTTAACAGCTTATCAATTGATGTCCCTCTTACCTGGTGAATGGACAACTCAATGGATAGATCCTTCATTAAATCACGCACATATAACAACTTTTGAGAAAATATCTGAAGATCAAGGCGTTGAACTCATAAAAGCCACTCATTCACATAAAGGAGAATGTATCATAAAACCAACTTATAGTATTTTTTCCATTTCTTCTATTAATACTAATAATGTTTTCAAGAAAACTTTTGATTTATTGGATAACACTCTTTTAATTGATTATAATAAAGGATATCTTTCAGAACCATTTCATATTCAATTTTTAGAAAAAAACGGCTTTGCACGGAGCGATTGGTGGTTCATTCTAAGCGATGGCCCTCCTATTATTGAAATTACAGTTCATTATAAAAATAAAGAAGGTGACTTTGTCCCCGGGCAAGGGAAAGTTATTCTTACGAAGAATTTCAAAAAGTGACGTTTTACGGCAGGGTGTTAAAAAGATAATGCCTTTTTGAGCCTATTCCCTCTTCAGATATAAATAAAACACAAGTAATTTCAGCTAGTTAATAAATAGATTTTCGGCATCTTAATTGCATAGAAAGCAATCAGAAGGAGAGCTCGCACTGTGCTTATAGATTCTTTAAAAGTCATCAATAGCTTTAAAAATATTTTTTTGGGACTTTTGTGCCTTTTTATGGTGGGGTATAGTGGATATCGCTTATCTCTTTCACCCGATAAAGATCCTGTAGTGAATTTTCTTCAACACTTTATTAAAACGAAGGTTACCCAACACAAAGTTAAAAATAATGTCATTAAAACATTGGCGGCTTCTTCTATTTCTGAAAATGACATTGCTGCTCAAGAACAAGATGAAGACAATGGAGATATTCCCACACTTTCCCAGGGTCTTATTGATTATGTTTTAAATGATCGGGGTAGTAGAATTTCAGATGAATTTAATATCCCCAATGATTTAAGAAAACGTATAGAATTTTGGTTTAAAATTTATACCCTCTACACCATTTCTCATGCTGTGCTTCACGACAATGAACACCCATGGATTGTGTACGATGTTATTAATTTAAATTCTGTTTACAGCAAATACCGCCTGGCTGATCAAAGAAATGCTGCAAAATCACAAATGATTCGAAATGCACGGTATACATATAAAAATATTTTAGAAAAACTGGCTAACCGATCAAACTACTTATTCCTCTCTAAAGACGAACAAAAAGTATATGCGCTTTTTAAAGACATTCCAGGCTCTAGAAAAACAATTTTTTTAAAAGCTAAAAACTCTATCCGTGTACAGCTGGGTCAAAGAGATTCTGTTTTATATGCCATTAAAAAGTCTGGCCGATATTTAAAGAACATGGAAGCTATTTTTGAACGAGAAAAATTGCCCATAGAACTTACCAGAATTCCCTTCCTAGAATCTTCTTTTAATTTAGATGCCTATTCAAAAGATGGCGCTTCAGGAATTTGGCAATTTATGTCTAAAACTGGGAAAATTTTCTTAACCGTTTCCTATGCTCAAGGGATTGATGAAAGAAATCATCCCCTAAAAGCCACTGAAGCTGCCGCTCGCCTTTTAAAACAAAACTACCAAGCTTTAAAAGATTGGCCATTAGCGGTAACTGCCTATAACCATGGTCCGGGTGGACTTTTAAAAGGAGCCAAAAGGGTGGGAAGCCGAAATTTAAACGACTTAATTGAAAATTATAAAGATCCTTACTTTGCTTTTGCCTCTAAGAATTTTTATAGCTGTTTTTTAGCCGTCACCTATGCGGAACGATACCAAGACAAAATCTTTGGATATGTGCCTAAGGATGAACAATTGGAACACGAAGATATTGAGATTAAATATTCTATGCGCGTAAAATATATTATGGAGCTCTGCGGGCTAACCAAAGCACAAATTAAAACCTATAATCCAGATTTAAGACAAAAAGCTTTAGATTCCCGTTCTTATTTGCCCGAAGGATATTATTTAAAACTCCCCAGAGGAAAACGAAAGCCCCTCTTAGATTTTTATAGAGAAGTGGAAGAAACTAATAAAATTTTAGATCAAATGCTTGGGCAAGAAAAAGAAAGCTAAAATTCTAGCGCCAAATAATGGGCCACACCGGGAGAAAGTTTAACCACCCGACTCGCTACCCATTCTCCATTTTGATAAATATCAATTTTATTTTTCCCGGGGGTAACATTCCAAAGAAGCACTTTTCCATTTTCAGTTGATGAAAAAAGGGTGGAATCTGGCAGAGAAATTAAATCGGTCGTTCTTTCATAAAGAATTTTTTGAGTTTGTGGAGCTTTCACAATAGCCCTGGAGAGAGGCATTCCCTTTTTAAGAAGCGTTGCAAATACAATAGATTTGGAAGCATCCCGCCCTCCTAATAATACATCATATCCGTTTGTAAATTTCGATAATGGCGCCATTAAAAATGTTTGTGTTTTTCGCTTTTGATCCATGGTAATGGGAATCTGCGTGGTCATGAATCCTTCTTTTTCAAAAATCAATTGATAAGACTCTGCTTGCAAAAGTCCCTTTATTTCAAAAACTCCTTTTTCATCAGACACCACATGTTGTCCTGTTTCTGCCACCCACACATGGGCACCCATGAAAGTTTCTTCTCCTTCATTGTTGTTGTATTCATTTACTAATTTTCCCTCAAAAACAGTTTCGTATTTTTCAAGATATTTTGTTTTAGAAACAAGAGATAATAAAAGCCCTGGAATACCATTTTTAGTAATAACAATGGGATTTTTCCCATAGGCTCCAATATACAAAGGATTTTCCTTCTGAGTATCTTGAATAGAATAAATTTTTGCGATTAAAAATCCTCTGCTTTCAATAGGCACTCTTAAAGAAAAAGAATGATTTTCATCTCTCATTTCTTGAGACGCAAGAGCAGTAGAAGAATCATCATCTAGGCCTTGGGGACCCATCTGATCATAGAAAGAAACCTCAGAAAAATATTGATCGGGAGAAAGATCTGGCCACTCAATACGTCCTTCTAAAGTTTCATAATTTAAATACCGATCTTCAGCAAAATTTATATTTAAGGTTGAAGCCGATCGGTTGCGCCCATCATCAATAATATAAGATATTTTAGAAGAAGAAGAAGGAAGAGGTACGGATTTATTCAAAGCAACATAGCCAATGATTTTTTCTGGTTTTTTCTGATTTTTCTGTTTCCATTCTTCTAGAAAAGGATCTTCTTCTAAATTTACTGTTTGAGTCATCGTATTTGCTACCTGAATTCCTGGGTCCTGTCGCCGAAGGACTCTCTCCATCGCCGCGCCCGGAGCTTTTGCGAGGACGGATAATGGAGAAGAATCACGTGGTTGATCTCCATCCATATTAAAGATCCACTCTCGCGGCTCTATTTTCTGGAAGGCTAGTTTTTCTCCAATTCTAATCTGAATTGTTTCTTCTAAAGATGAGTACTCAACTTGAGTACTCAATGAAAACTTAAATAATTTCACGTTTATATAGCTTAAATATACAGCTGTTATGATGAATGGAAAAAATAATGGGGTTACAACAAAAAGAGTGGCTAATCGCCTTTGAGTAGTCAACATATATTGAGGATATCCTCTATCTAATCATGAGTATAGAATAAATTTAAAATCTTCGTCAATACTTTTGAGATTATTTCTTTTATTTCACAATTAGTTTTGTTAAGTTAATAAATACGTTTATGAAAAAACAATTCCTTTCTTTCTTTGGATTTTTATTTTTAAGTATATTTATTTTTGGATGTGGAGGAGAGGGAAGAAATAAAGGCGATGTTAATATTTACTCTGTCAATCAAGATGCAAAACTAGGCGCTCATTGGGCAGCCCAAGTTCAACAAATGATGCCCATACTTTTTGATGAAAAACTAATGGACTATGTCAATGGTATAGGCCAAAAGTTGATCACAACCTTTCCAGATCGAATGTTTGATTATCATTTTAAAATCGTTAAAGATCCTCAAATAAATGCTTTTGCTTTGCCTGGCGGATATATTTTTGTAAATCTGGGGCTTTTGCAGGTGGTCGATGAAGAAGCAGAACTTGCCATGGTCCTAGGTCATGAATCTGGGCATGTGGTATTTCGCCATGGGACAGAGCAATTAACCAAAGCTCAGGGATTTTCATGCTGTCTCGCCATTGGCGCAGCCGCCGTAGGGCTCGGACAAACAGAGGTAGATGTGATTAATCTCTTTGGAGAAACAGGCCTTTTATTTTATGGACGAAAAGCAGAGCTTGAAGCGGATCGATTTGGCGTGGAAGCTCTCTATAACGCTAACTATGACTTTTCCTTTGCCCACACGTTTTTTGAAAAGCTCTTAAAAATTGAAAAAAGACAACCGACACTCATGGAAAAACTTTTGTCTACTCACCCTCCTACCAAAGATAGAATTGCCCAGGCCATTGCAGAAACTAAAAAATATACTCAAAAACCAAATCCTGTTAAATCTACTCCCTCATTTCAGGAAATGAAAAAAATCTTAGAAAAATATCCAAATAAATATAAAGTTTCTGAATTAAAAAAACAATATCGGGCTTATCTTGCACGCCATGAAATGAATGAGTAATCCCTTTCAATGGTCTAACGCCATCATCCAGTTTGTTGAAAAAGAGACAAACACTTCTTTTCAAAAGCTCATTCTGACTAAATTAGCGGGAGATGCCTCCACACGATCTTATTTTCGATTACAGCACCAACATAAAACATGGATTTTATTGCAAACAGACCCATTTTTAGATGAACATTCTTTCCCCTATATAAATGTCCAGCGGCATCTTATAAGCCATGGAATTTATGCCCCTCAAATTTATGCCCTACACCCTCAAGAGGGGATTTTACTGATTGAAGATTTTGGGGATAATCTTCTAGAAAAAGTTGTTCACAATCTTACCCCAAAACAATATGCAAAATATTATTTTTTAGCGATTGATGAACTTTTTAAAATCCATTTTGACGCCAGCCAAAAAACAACACCTTGTGTTTCTTTTACTCTGTATTTTGATACAGAAAAACTGCTCTGGGAACTCAATCACACAAAAAAATACCTTTTTGAAAAATATCTAAATAGTACTTTTTCTAAAGAAGAAGAAGAAACCATCAATCAGACTTTTTTAAAATTATGCCGGTATTTAGATGCAGAACCTAGATATTTTACACATCGCGATTACCACAGTCGAAATTTAATTATTTATAAAGAGAAAATAGGGGTCTTGGATTTTCAAGATGCCCGGATGGGACCCTGTCAATATGATCTGGCCTCACTTCTAAAAGATTCTTATGTGGCGCTTCCTCAAGAATTAGTTCAGGAACTTTTAAAATATTACCTTTTTGAAAAAAAAGCACGCGAAGGAAAGGAGGTTGATGAAAAACATTTTCAAAAAACATTCGACTGGATGGCCATTCAGCGAAACTTAAAGGCGATGGGAACATTTGCATATTTACACATAGAGAAGGGGAAATCTAATTACTTACAATACCTAAAACCCACTTGGAATTATGTGAGAGAGAATTTAGAAAAATTTGAAGAATTTAAGGAATTTTATAAAATTTTATCCGGATGTTGTAAGAATTTATAAATGAACACTATCTTCTTAATTGGATGGGTGGATGCTTAAAATGAGAGCGATGATTTTAGCTGCAGGCCTTGGCACAAGACTACGTCCCATTACTTATCAAATTCCAAAGCCCTTAGTTCCTATTTTTCAAGTTCCTCTTATTCGCTATGTTCTAGAAGTATTAAAAACGGCCCACATTCAAGATGTCATGGTAAATCTTCACTACCTTCCTAAGCCTTTAAAACAGTATTTAAATACGCAAAAAGATTTTAATATTTCTTATTCTTTTGAACCTGAAATTTTAGGAACGGGAGGTGGAATTTTAAAAGTAAAAAATTTTTTTAAAAATGAGCCTTTTATCGTTATTAATAGCGACATTATCATGCGCCTTGACCTTAAAAAAGTTCTTAAGTTTCATGTCCAACACAAATCCCTGGCAACCATGGTCACAAGGCCCTTAAAGCCTACTGAAACCTATGAATCCTTGGGAATTCACCCTAAAACGGGGCGCATCATTCAATTTAAATCTAAAACCATAAAACCTCCTCTTTTAAAGGCCATGTTTACGGGAATTCATATTTTTGAGCCTGAAATTTTTAACTATTTTCCAAAAAATAAAAAGTTTTTTTGTATTAATAATGATGTTTATGCTCATTTAATTAAAAAAAAGATGAACGTTTTTGGTTATATACATCAAGGTCCTTGGTACGACATTGGATCTTTGGATTTATATTTAAAATATAATCAAGATTTAAAGCTTAAAAGAAGTTTTTTAAAATTGTTTCCAGGAATTATCTTTCCTAAAAGTACCGCATGACGGGCTCCCGTTACATTGGGAATATTGCTCGGCACATTTTTCATGGTCTCATGAGCTAAGAGCGCAAAAGCCATAGCTTCAATGGCATCACTGTTTAAAGAAAAATCTTCAAATCGCTTGAGCTGGATCGATGGTAAAAGTCTTTGAACCATAGAAAATAAAGTTTTATTTTTAACTCCACCTCCACCCACAATAATTTCTTTTAGGGAAAATTTGGGCATAATAAAGCGTCCATAGCTTTCAGCAATAGAGTGCGCCGTAAAAGCGGTAATGGTTGCAATGAGATCTTCTTTTTTCATATTTTTATTTTCTCTCATCAGTTGATGAGCAAAAAATATTCCAAATTCTTCTCTACCCGTTGATTTAGGAGGTTTTCTTTTTAAAAAAGGATGCTGCATGAGACGTCCTAAAAGTCTTTTATTAACTTTTCCACGGGCTGCCCATCGCCCTTCATCGTCATAACTACTTTTTTTATGTGTTAGTTCAAAGACAATCGCATCAATTAACATATTTCCAGGCCCTGTATCAAAAGCAATCACTTGGTTTAGCTTTCCATTCTTAGGAATAAACGTAAGATTACTAATTCCTCCAATATTTTGAACCGCTACCCCATATCCCAAAGAATGAAATAAATGATAATGAAGATACGGTGCTAAGGGAGCACCATGACCTCCCGCTGCCATATCTCTAGGTCTAAAATCTGCAATGGTGGTAATGCCTGTTCTTTCAGAAATTAAAGAAGGCTCCCCAATTTGAAGGGTAGAACCAAACTGAATGGGTTTGGTACTTTTTGGGGGAAGATGTTTAATGGTTTGCCCATGAGAACCAATTAAGGCAATGTCCTTTAAAGAAACCTTGGCTTCTTTACATAAACGAAGGGTAGCCTTAGAAAATTCTTCTCCCAATAAAAAATTAAGTCTGCAAATTTCATCGACCGCTAATTTTTCATGAGAACTGGCCAATAAAATCATTTTCTTAAGTTCTGTAGAAAAAGGATAGGTTTTGAATGCCAAAAGAGAAATTTGGGTTTTGCCATGAATATCTACTAAGGCTACACCAATCCCATCTGCAGAAGTTCCAGACATAAGGCCAATCACTTTCACCGATGAAATTCCTCTTTAATTTTTGTAAGCACTGTTGAATTTAAAAAAAGTTCATGCCCTGTAAGTGCCAAGGCTTTTGCTGCTACCATCATCCCTTGAAATCCACCCTGAGATAAAGCCGCTTTAGAAAAATCAGGGGTATGGCATGAAAAATGATTACAAATTTTAATAGAAGGGTGAATGGTAGGAACTATATTTCCCACATTGCCAATATCAGAAGAACCAATTTTGGATTTTGGATCTGATTGTTCATTTTTTATTTTTAAAAATGCCAATTGTTTTTCAAAAACATGCGCTAGGGTCCGATTGGGATGAAAAGGTTCATATACAATGGGATTAACTTTAAAAATAACTTTGGCTTTAATTTTTTTTGCTTCTTGAAAAGCAATTTTTTTTATTTTTTGAATAATTTGGTACGCATATTTCATATCCAACGCTCGCACGTAGTAACTTAAAGCGGCATGGGCAGGAATAATATTGGGTTTTTGGCCCCCAGACGTAAAAATTCCATGTACTCTGGCATCTTTGGTTAGCGTTTTACTCATTTTTAAAATAGCTGAGTAGGTTGCTACAGCTGCATTTAAAGCATGAATGCCTTTTTCAGGTTCTGCAGCAGCATGACTAGCTCGGCCTAAAAACTCAATATCTACTTCAATAAGAGCCAACATGTATTTAACCACTTCTGTTTTATTATCAGGATGTGCCATCATCGCAACAGAAAGAGGGTCAAAAATTCCTTTTTTGGCGAGTAAAACTTTTCCCCCACCTCCTTCTTCTGCTGGGCAACCAATAACCGTAATGGTTCCTGAAACTTGTTTTAAAATGGATGATAAAGCAATGGCTGCACCAGAACTTGCGGTTCCAATGAGATTATGTCCACAAGCATGCCCAATGCCAGGAAGAGCATCATATTCAGCCAAAAAACCAAGATTGGGTGTTTTTTTAAATCTATTACTTTTCGTGGCAATAAATGCCGTTTTTATTCCACCAACACCTTTTTTAACGTTAAATCCATATTTTTTAAGAAACCAGGTGAGTTTTTCTTGAGCTTTAAATTCCGAAAATGCCAGTTCTGGATATTGACCAATAAATTTGGCCACAGACTTCATCTCTAAAGATAATTTATCCACTTCTTTAAGAATCACTTCTTTGCTACTCATAAGCTAAAATATTAGCATAAAGTGGGTCAGAGATGCTATACTTTGTACACGTTCGTTCATGAAAGCCTATATTTTACGGCGATGTTTACTGTTGGTCCCCATTCTTTTTGGCATTACACTTATTGTTTTTTCCTTCATGCACATCATCCCAGGAGATCCCATTGATATTATGCTTGGAGAAACGGCCCAAGCTGTCTCCAAAGATCATTTTAGAAAACTTCTTCACCAAGACAAACCCATCCCCCTGCAATATATTTTGTTTTTAAAAGATGTTTTTACAGGAAATTTAAAATCTATTCCTTCTGAAGAAAATGTGTGGGCAAAAATTTCTGAGCGTTTTCCCGCTACAGCCGAATTAGCCATCTGGGCCATGGTGTTTGCCATTGTTATTTCTATCCCTCTAGGGATGTTGGCTGCGGTAAAACACAAAACCTATCTGGATGGCATATCCATGCTTATTTCTCTTTTAGGAATCTCTATCCCTCATTTTTGGTTAGGCCCTCTTTTAATTATTCTTTTTGCCTATACGCTTCCCATTTTCCCCATTTCAGAACGAAGTGGTTTTTTAAGTATTGTGCTGCCTGCCATTACCTTAGGAACAGCCATGATGGCTCTGCTTTCAAGGCTCACCAGAACTTCTACCTTAGAAATTATTCGAGAAGATTATATTAGAACGGCCAGAGCCAAAGGACTTTCTGAAACAACAATTCTTTTTAAACACGTCCTTAAAAATACACTGGTCCCGGTTATTACCATTGCTGGCATACAAATGGGGGCACTTTTATCTGGCTCGATTATTACAGAAACTGTTTTTGACTGGCCAGGAATTGGAAGCCTTCTGGTAGAAGCCATTCAATCCAGAAATTATCCTTTAGTTCAAGGATGCGTTATTCTTATTGCTACTCTTTATGTCGTTATTAATCTTTTAACTGATATTTTATATGCCTGGGCTGATCCAAGGATTCGGCTCCAATGACAAAGATAGGCCTCATCTTGGTTACACTTTTTATTTTAGCGGGGCTCTTTGCTCCTTTCTTAATAACCCATGATCCTAAAAGTACTGACATTAGCCATCGATTTTCTCCTCCTTCTCACACTCACTGGCTAGGGCAAGATAAATTGGGAGGAGATATTTACAGTAAAATTATTTACGGAGCCAGAATTTCTTTAACGGTAGCCATTGTTTCTACTCTTTTATCATTTTTTATTGGTCTTTTATTAGGATCGCTCGCGGGCTATTACGGAGGATGGTGGGATGAGTGTTTAATGCGTCTTGTAGATATTCTTTTAGCTTTCCCAGGACTTTTACTTATTTTTGCCTTGGCGGCTTTTTTAAGTCCTTCCTTACTCAACGTAATTATGCTTTTTTCTATAGTAGGATGGACAGGATTTGCCAGAGTTACCAGAGCTCAGGTGTTATCTGAAAAAGAAAAAGAATTTGTTCAAGCGGTTCGATCTCTGGGAGCTAACCATTCTCGAATTCTTATCAGACACATTTGGCCCAATATTTTATCCCCTCTTATTGTTCAGGCTTCTTTTGTCATGGGAGGAATTATTATTGGAGAATCTTCTCTAAGCTTTTTAGGGGTGGGTGTACCGCCTGACATTCCCAGCTGGGGAAATATGTTGTCTTTAGCAAAACAGTCTTCCTTTCAGCCGGGATTCATTGCTATTTTCCCTGGAATTGCCATCATGCTAACGGTTTTGGGATTTAATTTTATTGGAGATGGGTTGAGAGATCTATGGGATCCCAAGTTAAAAAAATAGTCGTTTCTAAAATTTAAATTTGCTATGATCACCTTGTTATGAAACTAGATCAAATTAGAAGACGGGTTGGCCAAATGTTTATAATTGGCTTTGAAGGAAAATCTGTCTCTGATGATCTAAAAAAAATGATCAGTGATTATTACGTAGGGGGCGTTGTTCTTTTTGAACGAAACATTGAAAGCCCTGAACAAATTGCTGCGCTCACCAATGATATTCAAGCCTTAAATCCAAAAACACCTTTATTTATTGCGGTTGATCAAGAAGGGGGGAGGGTAAAGCGCCTTCATGAACCCTTTACAGATTTTGGAAAACCAGAATTATTAACAAAACTAGATTCTCCCAAACTTTGTTTTGATGTAGGTTTTGCGATGGCTCAAGAACTGAGAGCCGTCGGTATTAACTATAACTTTGCTCCTGTGGTAGATGTCAATACAAACCCTCAAAATCCTATTATCGGAGATCGTGCATTTAGCTCAGATCCAGAAATTGTTTCAAGAATTGCTTCTGGTTTTATTCGGGGGCTTCAGCGGGGGGGCGTTGTGGCTTGTGCAAAACATTTTCCAGGACATGGAGATACAATGCTGGATTCTCACTTGGAGCTTCCCAAAGTAGAACATTCCATAGAAAGATTAAAAACGGTTGAATGGATCCCTTTTGAACGGGTTATTAAGGGAGGAGTTGAAACAGTGATGACGGCTCACATTTTAAATCCCAATTTGGATCCCAAATATCCTGCCACTCTTTCTAAAATCACGATGGAATTTTTAAGAACTCAGCTTCGATTTAGCCGTGTTATTATTACTGATGATTTAGAAATGAAAGCTATTTCTGATCATTATACCATTGAAGAAGCCTCCAATAAAGCCATTGATGCTGGAGCAGATTTTATCTTAATTTGTAAGACGCTAGAAAAACAAATTACTGCAATAGAAAGTTTATTAAGACGTGTGTTAGATTTAAAAATTCCTCTAAAAAGAATTGAAGATAGCTCAGAAAGAATTACTAAAGTTAGAAATCGCTATATCATGCCCTATCAACCAGTAGATCCTGCAAAGATTTCAGAAGTAGTGGGATGCGAAGCTCACCAAACCTTAGCCAAACAACTCTTAACTTAAAAACATATTCTTTGGGTCCTGTCATTGAAGGACGCTCTCCATCGTTCGTCCTCACTTCGTTCCGGTCGCGTCGATGGAGCCTCTCCTTCAATGCCACCCAACCCACTAACTATGTCTTCTTAGGACCCTACCTGCTCTGGTTTTAGTTTGCTTTCCTTTTTCCAGGGCTATCTCCCCATTCACAAAAACATATTCAATCCCCTCACAATAGTGAAAGGGATCTAAAAAGTCTGCTTTGTCCGCGATTTTATTAAAATCAAACAACACCACATCTGCAAAATATCCCACTTTAATTTTCCCACGCTTTTCTAAACCAAAACGCCTAGCTGGCTGATACGTCATCTTATAAATCGCTGTAGCCAGATCTAAAAATTTTTCTTCCCTTACATATTTTCGAATCACTCTTGGGAAAGTTCCAAAAATCCGGGGATGTGGTTTTCCCTTCGCCAAGGGCCCATGAGTGGCCCTTGCTCCACTATCTGAGGCTACAAAAATATAGTCTTTCTTTAAAAAATTCTTTAAATTTTCTTCCGACATCGTAAAGTAAATTGCCGATACCGCTGCCTCTTCTTCAATTAAAAGATCAAATAAAAATTCAAACTCTTCTTTTTTGGCTTTTTTGGCTGCCTTTTGAACCGTAAGCCCCTCAAATTGCTTATTTTTTTCACTCATGACTTCCATAATTAAAACTTTGTCTAAATATTCTTCCGAAGGAGGGTGTAGCGTCATTACTTCTTCTTTAATTTTTTTCCTGTTTTTAGAATCTTTAAGCGTTTGCACCAATCCCTTAGCTCCTCCTTCAAATGTCCAGTCCGGCAAAACTTGCATTAACCCTGTTTGAGAAGCCGCATAAGGATAACGATCACATTCTACATCTAGCCCTTCTTGCTGGGCCTTTTCGATGAGACCAAAAATTTCTTTAATTTTATGCCAATTTCTTTGCCCTGAAGTTTTTACATGAGAAATTTGAACAGGAATTTTAGCTCCTCGTGCAATAGTCAATACCTCTTGAATAGCTTCCACAACTCGATCGCTTTCACTTCTCATGTGAAACGTAAAAATTCCTCCCGATTTTTTACACACATTGGCCAAGGCCACAACTTCTTCGGTTTTAGAATAGCAAGCAGGAGGATAAATCAGCCCTGTTGAAATTCCCACCGCCCCTTCTTTCATCCCTTCTTCAACACCTTTTTTCATCTGAGAAAGTTCTTGAGTCGTGGGAGCTCGATTACTAGATCCCATGGCCGATTGTCGAAGAGTATTGTGCCCAATCAAATGGGCATAATTTAACGCTATGGTAGTATCTTCTAGCCGTTTAAAATATTCGGAAAGACTACTCCACCCTAATTTTAGGTTATAATATTTTTGGTATTCTTCTTCCCTGCGTTTTTGAGCTTCTCCCCAAATAGGAGCTGCAGAATATCCACAATTTCCTCCCACTTCTGTGGTCACACCTTGAGTAATCTTGCTATCGGCCGTGGGATTAATCAGTAAAAAATAATCTGAGTGGGAATGGATATCGATAAACCCAGGACTTAAAATAAACCCTTTGGCCTGAATAATGTTTTTAGCTTTTTCTTGAATATCTTTTTGGACGGAAACAATTTTATCTCCCCTAATCCCTACGTCAGCCACAAAAGAAATTTTTCCCGTCCCATCATAAATTGTCGCCTCTTTAATCAACATATCAAGCATATTTTAAAGTTATCATTTGATAATACCATTTTACAAATATTATCTTGTAAATTAAAGTACCTTTTAACACTATGGACTTATCCATTATTATTCCTTGTTATAATGAAGCACAAAGTATTGGAGAAATTCTGTGTGCCCTGAAAGAGAAATATCCTCAAGCCGAAATAATCGTTATTGATGATGCTTCGACAGACGCTTCCTACTCTAAAATAGAAACTGTATCTGGAATTATTATTGTTAAACACCTTACCAATATGGGATACGGCGCCTCTCTTAAGTCTGGCTTTAGAAAAGCAACCAGGAAATATATTTGCCTCTTTGATGCGGATGGGCAGCATCATGTTGAGGATATCGAGAAACTCTATGCACAGTGTAAAAATTGCCACATGATTGTGGGGGAACGCGATAAAAATTTCTTAAGAGATTATCGCAGAGCCTTTGGAAAAAAAATATTGAATAGCTTTGCAAATTTTTTAATGAAACAAAAAATCCCAGATTTAAACTCCGGCTTAAGAATTATCGATAGAGATCTTTTTCAAAAAAGTTTTTCTTTTTTGCCAAATGGTTTTTCAGCTACAACTACCTTAACTCTATATGCTTTTGCAAACCACTATGACGTACAATATCACCCCATAACCGTTGTTAAAAGAAAAGGGCGTAGTACTGTAAGCCCTCTTTCAGATGGGCTAAAAATGATGATGCTTATTCTTCGACTAACTATTCTTTTTAAACCTCTTCATTTTTTTCTGCCTCTTTCAGGAATATTCATTGCCATAGGCTTCATCTATAGTCTTTGGAAAGCAGCCATTGTGGGTCTGGGCATCCCTGTAGGAGGAGGCCTTATTATTATTGCTGGAATTTTTTGTTTTTTCTTTGGTCTCTTAGCAGATATCTTACGACAAATACATTCAGAAATTCATGATCGATAGCAAATATTTAACTTTAAGAAATATTCTTTTATTATCTCTCTTTTTAAGAAGTATCATGATTTTTGTTATGGGAGGAGGATATTTACATCCAGACGCTCAGTGGCAATATTTAGAACCTGCTTTTAAATATGCAAAGGGATTTGGAGCCTTACCCTGGGAATTTAATTCTCAGTTTGGAGGGGCTCGATCTTGGATTATTCCAGGTTGTATCTATATTTTACTAAAATGTTTCCTTTTTTTAAAAATTGATGACCCATTTTTGTGGATTTATACTCTACGATTCTTTTTAGCTCTTTTATCTTTAGTCAGCATTTATAGCATTTTTCATATTACTAAAATTCTTGATAATGAACGCACAGCTTATCTTGCCGCATTATATGCTGCCGTGTGGGGGTTTTTTGCTTTCTTTAATCTTCAACTTCATGGTGAAATGATTGCTATTGCTTTTGTTTTACTGGCTCATCTTTTCTGTCTTAAAGCTTCTTCTTATCCAGATCATCCCCGATTAAAACAACTATATCTGGGTATGATGAGTGGCATCAGTCTTGGATTTGTCTTTGTCGCTAAATATCATGTGGCTGTTTTTGGTTTTACACTATTAGGCTATCTCCTTTTTAAAAAGAAATATGTTTCTGCTTTCATGTTTTGCATAGGAGTAATGATGGTTATTCTTATTCAAGGAATAGTAGATTATTTTACCTGGCATAAATTTTTAGCCTCTTTTTTTAATTATTATCATGATGTCACAGGAGAAGATACTGCAAAACCCTTTTATACCTATATAGGTTATACTGTTAAAATTTTATCTCCCATCTTATTTCCCTGTATTCTTTTTTATTTTTATCATTCTTTTAAAAAACTTAATCTTATTCATTTTTCTTTAGTCCTATATTTCATCATCCATTCTTTGGTAGGACACAAGCTTTTACGATATATCAGCCCCATTACTCCTTTCTTTTTTATTTTGATTCCCATCGGATATTTTTATTTTTTTAAAAACACTCTTCTTTCAGAAACAGCACAGATAAGATTAAAAAAATTGACGTATAGTTTATTTTTTATTGCTCTTATTCCACAGTACATACCTCCTTTTTTATCCCCTTTTCTTAATTACCCGTATCAATATCCTCATTGGACAAAAAATTCAGAACTTGTAAAAGCAACCTATATTGTTGGAAAACAACAAGATTCAACAGGAGTCATGTACATTAACCGTGACGACACAGGATATTTTTATCTCAACAAAAATATCCCCATTTATACAGGTGGATCTGAAAAGCAAACAATAAAAACTCTTATCAATATACATCTAAATTTAAATTATATTGTCTATAAGAAAAATGAAAAAGATCCTATTACTACTCAAGACTTAAAAGATATTTTAAATGAACATTGGGAAATTTTTAAAGAAATGAAGGAGCATATTATCTTTAGAAAAACGGTTAAGGTATCTTTATGAAAAATTTTGAGCCTTTTTTAGGCGCACTTCTTTTCCTTTTATCCATCACTGTCATTTTCCCTAAAATGGGAGTTCAGGGATCGGTTCATGTTGATCCCTACACCTATAGCAGTCAGGCGGCCCTTTTAGCCGCTCAATCTACACTTTTTCCAGAAGACCCAAATATTCAAAGCGAATTTATGTTCTTTGAACATCCCCTTTTATTTAAATGGCTTCAGGCTGGATTTTTTAAAATTTTTGGCATTTCAGAATTTACTTCAAAAGCACTGGTGGGGATGATGGGGTGTTTACTGATTTTACTTATTTTTGGGTTTGGAAATACTTTTTTCTCCCCTTGGGTCGGATTTTTGGCAGGTTTATTTTTGCTCATTTCCCCTCGGTTTATGATGCATGCCAGTCTTTGTCTCTTAGATATCCCCCTTATCTTTTTTAGTACGCTTTCTATTACAGCAGCTATTTTTTCTGAAAGGCATAAATGTTTCTACCTAATTTCTGGCTTTGCTTTAGGATGTGCACTCTTAACCAAAGGATCTTTTGGTTTATTACCCATTCCTATTATTCTTTTTTATCTTTTAATCTCAAAAAAATGGAAAGATCTTTTCTCTCCTTATTTTATGATAGGGACTTTAACTCCTTATTTTTTGATTTTAGGATATACCTTTTTGCTCTCAAGACATCATTCGGATATTTCATTCATGTCATTTTGGAGAACAACCGGATATGGCACTATTCAAGATCCTACTTTTTATATTAAAACGATGTTTACCAGATACCTGTATCTTACCCTATTTGCTTTTATTCCATTCATTCGCTTTACAAAATTAAATACGCCCCATCAAAAATCTATTATCTTAACACTTTTCTTTTGGTGCATGGTTGTAATTGGATCCTTATCCCTTACTTCTTCTAAAAACCAAGGGTATTATCTCCTATCTTTAAATCCTGCAGTGGCCCTTTTGTGCGCAGTTGGAATAGAATCTTTTCTTTCCCTAAAACTCAAACGATGGATTGCTTACGGTGTTTTTACTGCGACTCTGTTCATGGCTCTGGTATTTTCTTTTACTCCTTTTTCACTTCATAAAAAGAAACTTTTGTCGGAAGTCCATTACTGGAAACAATATTATGAATTGGGAGGGGCGATAAGTGCCATTACTGAAAAGAATGTCTTATACTATTTTCCAGGACAAAACTTTTTCTTAAACTTTAGGTTTAGCCATGCCTTTAAAGAAAAAAGATTTTTGCCTTTTCATCTATCCCTTCTTAATACATCTAATCATATTCCTCTTTATATTATGGCAAATAAGCCCGAAATTCTTCCCCATGTTCATCATTTTACGATGATTGCTCAAACTCAACATTTGGTTATTTTATCCATCCCCTAAATAAACTGTTTACAGGCACTAAATAGAATTGGTATACTTTTAGTGTTTTTACATTTGTCTTACCCCAGACTTACATACAAAAGCAGTTAAACCAGTAGTTCAAACAAGAAGGAGACTTTATGAAAAGATGTTTCCTGTTCTGGTTTTTGATGTGCTTTTTGTTTATAGGATATTCATCAGAGGCAAAACCTCTCTACGCACCTAACCAAGTCATTGTAAAATTTAGGCCTAGTACACTTTCTCTTCAGTCCTTTAATCTTTTATTAACTCAGATGGGAGCTTCAGAAATTTATACTTCCGAACTTCTCCCAGAATTAAAGGTGATCACCTTTAAAAATAAATCTATCGATGCCGTCTTAACCACTCTTCAATCACACCCAGCTGTAGAATACGCTGAACCTAATTTTATTCTTTATTTAAAAGACGATGGAGATGATGATGACGACGACGATGATGACAATGGAAAATTTCCTTTTCCCTGGCCATTCCCTTTTCCCCCTCCAGGAGATGGTGAGTTTCCTTTTCCCTGGCCCCCAGGAGATGGTGAATTTCCTTGGCCATGGCCTCCAGGAGATGGTGGCGGTGATACTCCTAAAGATGATCCTGCTCCTCAATTGCCCCCTGACCCAGTGACTCCCAGCGAAGATCCTGATTTAAATACAAGCTGGGGCATTGGAAAAACAGGCGCCGTTAACGCCTGGACTACCACCGTTGGATCTAAAGACATCATTGTGGGCATTGTAGACACGGGGATTGATTATAACCATGAAGACTTAATTACCAATGTCTACCGAAATCCTAAAGAAATTCCTGATAACGCTATTGATGATGATAACAATGGGTTTATTGATGATGTTATTGGATGGGATTTTGTTCATAATGATCATCTTCCCTATGATGATCATATGCATGGCACCCATGTCGCAGGAACGATTGGAGCCACCGGAAATAATGGTATTGGTGTCTCTGGTATCAATCAAGTGGTTACTCTTCTTTCTGCCAAAGCGTTTGATGCTTCAGGTTCTGGTGCAGTAGAAACGGCCATTAAAGCCATTGAATACGTCACCGCCCAGGGAGCTAAAGTTATTAATAATAGCTGGGGAGATTCTGAATTTTCTCAAGCCCTGGAAGACATTTTGGCTGCAGTCACTAAAAAAGGTGTTACTGTGGTATGCGCTGCGGGCAATGAAACCAACAATAATGATAAAAAAGCAATGTATCCCGCCAATAGCGCTTCTGTGATCTCAGTCGCAGCCACAACCAAAGCAGATAAGCTTGCTTTCTTTTCAAATTATGGGAAGAAAACGGTTCATCTGGCTGCACCCGGAGCAGAAATTTATAGTACTGTTCCTGGCAACAAATACGACCATTTGGATGGAACCTCTATGGCTTCCCCCCATGTGGCAGGCGCAGCAGCTCTTTTATTATCTTTAAAACCTACGCTCACACCTCAGGAAATTAAGACAGTGCTCATGGAAACCGTAGATAAAATTTCTACGCTTTCAGAAAAAGTAGTCGCAGGCGGTAGGTTGAATGTAGAAAAAGCAATAGAAAAACTAAAAAAATAATTTCTGTCATCCCCCGGCTTGACCGGGGGATCTCTTCTTAGCGCTTTCAATAATTTCTTCTGCCATTTGATTGGCAATAAGAAAGGTTGGTTTTTTTTCTTTTTCAGATCGACGAATAATTTCAATCATCGTTTCATAAATATGAGAAATTCTATCATAGGCTCTTTTTTGATCATATCCCTGCAATTCTTCTGCAATATTAATAATGCCCCCTGCATTTAAAGCATAATCAGGCGCATAAAAAATATTTTTTGAAATTAAATCATACCCATCTTGCAGCGTTGCTAATTGATTATTGGCAGCACCCGCTACCACTCGACATTTGAGTCTAGGAATAGTTTCTCTGTTTAAAATAGCTCCCATGGCACAAGGTACAAAAAAATCACAAGGCACATCATAAATTTTAGAGGGATCCACCACGGTTACAGGTAATTTCTCCTGACAGCGATGAAGCGCTTCTTTATCTACATCACAGATGGTAATCGTGGCCCCTTCCTTATGTAAATCCAATGCCAAATGGTAACCCACATACCCCACGCCTTGAATTGCAAAATGGAGCCCCTTTAAAGATTCTTTTTTAAAAATTTCTTTGGCAATAGCTCGAATGCCATGAAAAATTCCAAAGGCTGTTGCAGGGGAGGGATCCCCACTTGAATTTTTAGCTCCTTCAATTCCTAAAATATGCTTTGTTTTCCTAGAAATAACTTGAAGATCGTGTCCATCGACCCCAACATCTTTAGCAGTGATATAGCGTCCCCCTACATAATTCACAAATTCACCAAATCGTTCTAAAAGCCTTTCATTTTTTAATTGATGTGGATCCCCAATAATAACTGCTTTTCCTCCGCCAAAAGGAATTCGACTAATAGCTGATTTATAGGTCATTCCTTTTGCTAAACGAAGAACATCGGTTAAGGCTTCTTCTTCTGTTTTATAGGGATAAAAACGACACCCACCCGTTCCAGGTCCTAGGGTTGTATCATGAATAGCAATAATGGCTTTTAAGCCAACGGTTTTATCATTACAAAAGACAACTTGTTCAAAGTCATCTTTATTTAGCTTTTCGATTGTAATCATGAAAGCCGCGGCCATCCTAACAAGGCACTTTATAAAAAGCTATTAAAAAAGTATTTGACCTTAACCCATCCAACACGTTACAAAATAAGAACGTTGTGAATAAAAAATAGGAGGTGTTCAATGAAAACATGGATTTTGGTAATTTTCTTTTTATTTCCAGTCAGTGTTTTTGCAGACCAAATTCAATTGTCCTTAGTAACGGCTTCTAACTATCAAGAAATGATTGAGCAGCCGTATCTTGTTCAATGGACCAGTGGGTTTAATAGTTATCACACGTTTTTAAAAGAATTTAATGCTGCCACTGCATTGTATCAGCTTTTAGATAATCAACTGGGATTTGGGATTAAACTTCAAGCCGGAGTTCCTGGATGGTTAAAGCTTACCGATAAATTTATTATTCTTTACGAAAGACACAATTAGAAAATAAGAGTGGCAGAAAGCTCTCCGCCATAGGCAAAATTCGTAGCTCGACTGAGAGTTGCACCTTTATAGAGTTTACCAGGGAAGAAAATACCTGTATCTGCCTTAAACTTTAAATTTTCCAAAAATCGATACCAAAGAGACCCATCTATTTCATTCCCATAATCTTTATCTCCCCCACTGGCTAAAGCCATGGGAGATTGAGCTGTTGTCCAACCTAGACTGGTTCCAATGCGATCATTAAACTGATATTTTCCCCCTATATTTAGATAATAAGCTGAAAAAATAGCATTCACATCAGGATCAGAGTTGGCATCAATGCCCGTACTACCAGAAATAGCCCCTAACGGTTGATTAAACATTAAAAGAGCAATGTCATAATTTCGATCAAAAGCAAAATTGGTTAATCTTCCTGTTCGTTCAATATCAGGCCCAGAAGCATAGCCCAATTTTAAAAAATTACTTAAAGATGCCGTCCAGTCATACTCAAATTCAGAAGCTACCCCAACTTGAGCAGCCATATTTCCTGAAACAGTTCCTGGAGATCCCGAACCCAAAACAGCTTCTATTCCTGCTTGCCATTGTTTTGCTTTTTTCATGAAATAAGCATCCAAATAATGCATGGCTATAAACACTCGGCTCTCTCTAAAAAATGTGTATAGAAATCCTAGATCAAAATCTTTTTCAGGATCGTTCCAATGGAGATAACTTTCGTAGAGAGTTACATCGTCTTTTTTTGAATCAATCGCATTTTCTGCAATTTTAGTATAAAGTGCAGATACTTTAAAATTTCCTAATCCTAATTCATAAGAAAGAGTATCCGTTCTATCCCCAAATTTATCCCACGGTTTTTCCCCAGAATTATATCGAATCCCTAATCCCCAGTGTCTAGGTTGACGGCCTACTTTAAAAATTCCCCAATCTCCAATATATTCAAAATACGCTGCCCTTAATAAAAAATTACCATCTCCTGAAGTTAAAGAAGTTTGGCTAAAAGTTCCACTACTACCTGATCCATCTCCAAAAAGCTGTCTGGGTAAATTGGTAGTATTTGGTCCATAACCATTCGTATCCGTGGCAGGTTGTCCCAGGAGGGCCCCTTCTTCCTGAGATTTAGTGGTATAGGGACTCATAAATGCATCAAACATGGCATGAAGAGTTAGCCGATCTGTAATGCTTAAAGAAGGCTTCATTCGTAGTTTAAATGTCGAAAAAAGACGTTGGTTCCCCGCATTATTACTGGCAGGAGCTCCTTGTTTATCCAAATCCAGCGTATTAAAAAATCTACTTTCTACCAAAAAATAATTTTGATTTTGCCAATAAAGAGAAAAATCTGCCAAAAGGGGAGAAGCATAAATAAAAAAGACCCAGATAGATACGACAAGAGATATTACTAGAAATTTTTTTGAAGCAAACATGAGGGTTAGGGGTACCATAAAAAAAAAGAGGCGTCAACAAACTTGAACACCTCTTTTTATTAAAAAATAAATTAAACTACGTACTTAGCTCTTTTAATAATCCTCTGACATCCCTCCGTGAGGCATGTGAGAATGCGCACCTGCTTTATCTTCTTTTTTTGGCTTTTCTGCGACCATGGCTTCTGTCGTTAATAACAAAGAAGCCACAGAGGCTGCATTTTGCAAAGCATATCTCACCACTTTTGTAGGATCAATAATGCCGGCTTTTAAAAGATCTGTAAATTCTTCTTTCGCTGCATCAAACCCAAACCCTTCTTTCCCATTTTTAACCCTCTCTACGACCACAGAACCTTCTACCCCTGCATTTTCAACAATTTGGCGAATGGGCTCTTCCAATGCACGTTTTACAATATCGACTCCAGATTGTTCTTCTTCAGATAGTTTTAACTTATTCACCGCATCTAAAGCACGAATAAAGGCTACCCCTCCTCCAGGGACAATTCCTTCTTCAACTGCTGCACGAGTGGCATTCAACGCATCTTCCACGCGATCTTTCTTTTCTTTCATTTCAATTTCAGTCGCAGCTCCTACATTAATGACGGCCACTCCACCCACTAATTTAGCCAGTCTTTCTTGGAGTTTTTCACGATCATAGTCAGATTTGGTTTCTTCTATTTGGCTTCTTAATTGTTTAACTCTGCCCTCAATCTCTTTTTTACTGCCAGCTCCATCCACAAGCGTTGTATTATCTTTATCGATAGATACTTTCTTTGCTCGACCCAGTTGTTCTAAAGAAACACTTTCAAGTTTTACCCCTAGATCTTCGGTAATCAATTCTCCACCGGTTAAAACAGCAATATCTTCTAGCATGGCTTTTCGTCTATCCCCAAAACCAGGCGCTTTAACAGCGGCCACTTGAAGTGTACCCCGAAGTTTATTGACGACGAGCGTTGCCAAGGCTTCTCCATCTACTTCTTCTGCAATAATGAGAAGAGCCTTTCCAGAACGAGCCACTTGTTCTAACAAGGGGAGCAGATCCTTCATGACAGAAATTTTCTTTTCATAAATTAAAATATAGGGATTTTCCAAATTCACCGTCATTCTCTCAGGATCTGTCACAAAATAAGGAGAAAGATATCCTCGATCAAACTGCATTCCCTCTACAACTTCTAAGGTTGTTTCTGTGCTTTTTGCTTCTTCAACGGTAATCACCCCTTCTTTACCTACTTTATCCATTGCATCTGCAATAATTTGCCCAATAGTTTCGTCGTTATTTGCAGAAATCGTTCCTACTTGAGCAATTTCTTTTTTGTCTTTCGTAGGCTTGCTTAATTTTTTAAGTTCTTCCACAGCGCTAGCCACGGCTTTGTCGATTCCGCGCTTTAAAGACATCGGATTATGACCTGCGGCTACTAATTTTGAACCTTCTCGGTAAATAGCTTGTGCCAAAACCGTAGCGGTTGTCGTGCCATCGCCTGCCACATCCGAGGTTTTAGAAGCCACTTCTTTCACCATCTGGGCTCCCATATTTTCAAAACGATCTTCCACTTCCACTTCTTTTGCCACCGTCACACCATCTTTGGTAATCACCGGAGAACCAAATGATTTTTCAATGACCACATTTCGTCCTTTAGGACCTAAGGTCACTTTAACTGCATTCGAAAGAATGTTAACACCTCTTAAAATTTTATTTCGTGCATGTTGATCAAAAAGTATTTCTTTTGCCATGATTTATTCCTCCTATTATTTTTGCCTATTATTTTTGAATGACCCCTAAAATATCTTCTTCTTTAATAATCAGATGTTCTACGCCATCCAATTTAATTTCTGTTCCAGAATATTTCCCAAATAAGATTCTATCTCCTTTTTTAACATCTAAAGAAGAAACCTTACCATTTTCTAATATTCTTCCTTCTCCTACAGCCACGACTTCTCCCTCTTGGGGCTTTTCCTTGGCTGTATCAGGGATAATAATGCCTCCCTTGGTTTTTGTTTCTTCTTCTACTCTTTTAATTAAGACACGATCATACAATGGTCGAATTTTCATATTTATTTCCTCCTTTTAAAATGCTTAAAAAAGCAGCTGCTAATATAAGGATAAAAAACAAGAAGTCAAGAGGGGTTAAAAACGCTTTTTAGAAAGCTCTTCTTCAAAATATTTTTTATAAAGCACATCCCATTCCTGGGAACCTTCTACAATTTTTTTGCTTTGACTATAGAGTTTTTGACGTACCAAAGCATCAATTTCTTCTGTAGTAGAAAAATATTTATGCAGCGCTCGCTTAATCTCACGAAGGGCCGCTTCATCCTCTCTAAAATCAACCATATCATCTTTCCAAATACTATCTTGAAGAAGGTGAGAGAGATGAGAAATACGATCTTCACTTAAAATCATAAAACAAATCCTTTGTCTTTAGCCAATTTCCGTTTAATCATTAAAAACATTTTTTGGCGGTCTAGGTCTGGGTGAGCTTCTAGATTTTTCTCTAAAATTTCTTTGGCTTGTTCATCAATAACCTCTTCTTGTTTTAGATTGTGAACAAAAGTTTCTACTAGCTTTTGGTATACTTTAGGTTCGGGAACCTTAAAGGTAATCATTTTTTTCTCTTTTAGAGTTCCCAAAATCAGCCGACAGACACTTTCTACTTGTTCTTGTTTAATCTTCATATTTCTTCTACAATAGTCAAAATCAGTGTGAGGTCAAGGACTTCTGTGAAATTTTTAAAAATTTTTATTGTTTTATCACTTATTTTAGGAACTATCCTCTTTTTTTATACCCAATATTTAAGCCATATTGTAACTGAAAAATTTTCAGGACCCAAGTGGGATCTTCCTTCTAAAGTCTATTCGGATGCACTTCAATTATATCCAGGATTAGACATTCGGTCCGTTCATCTCAAAGAAAAATTAGACCGCCTAGGATATCAAGAAGTTTCTGATCCCGTCAGTCGCCCCAGTGAATATCATGTTGAAGGAGAACAGTGGGCCATTTATTTAAATGATTTTTCATACCCTTTAAAAAAATTTACAGGATTTCCTCTGTTTTTAGATATTGAAGATAGCGTCATCACCAAGCTCTACCAAAAAAAGGACGAAGAGATACCGCTGGCCGAGCTTGAACCTGAACTGATTACAGAATTTTTTGGATCATCTCGGGAAGACAGGCAACTTGTCAAACTAGAAGAAGTTCCTCCAAACCTTTTAAATGCTATTATTTCTGTCGAAGATGCGCGGTTTTTAGAACACTCGGGGGTAGATCCTAAGGGGATTTTTAGAGCATTTTTTACAAATCTTAAAAATTTATCGATTGTCCAAGGAGGATCTACCATTACTCAACAATTGGTTAAAAACTTTTTTCTAACTCAAAAAAGAAGTTACATCCGAAAATTAAATGAAGCCTTGATGGCTTTAATTGTTGAAAGCCGATATTCCAAAGATGCTATTTTAGAAGCGTATGTCAATGAAGTGTATATGGGGCAACGAGGCTCTACTGGTATTTATGGGATTGCAGAAGCCTCTAAATTTTATTTTTCTAAATCTTTAGAAAAACTCTCTCTCTCAGAGTGCGCCTTGCTGGCTGGAATTATTCGGGGGCCTGGCGTTTTTTCCCCCTTTAAAAATAAATCCTTGGCCACCAAAAGAAGAAATGTAGTGCTTCGAAAAATGCTTGAAACTAATACCCTTATACAAAGTGAATATGAAGAAGCCTTAAAAGACCCTCTAAAAGTTAAAAAATTTCTATCCCCCCCTAATATTGCTCCTTATTTTGTAGATTTTGTTAAAATGGAACTTTTAGAAAGTTATTCTGAAAAAGTGTTAAATACTCAAGGGCTTAAAATTTTTACAACGCTTGACCCACTACTTCAAATATTTGCAAATCAAGCCATGGCCGTTTCTTTAAAACACTTGGAAGCCAACTTCCCTCATTTAAAAGATTCATCCGAAGACATCCTTCAAGGTGCTTTTATGGCTATCCAACCTCAAACAGGATTTATAAGAGCCCTCATTGGAGGAAGAAATTACACAGAAAGTCAATTTAATCGTATTACTCAAGCACATCGACAACCCGGTTCGCTTTTTAAACCCTTTGTTTTTTTAACGGCTTTTTCCATTGACCATGGGAAAAAATATAAATTGACCGATATTTTGAGCAACGAACCTTTTACTTTAACGTATGATAAACAAGTTTGGGAACCTACAAACTATGTTCCACTTCATCCAGATGAAAAAGAAGAAGAAAAAGAAACCGTAACTTTAAGGGAAACGCTGGAACAATCAATAAATATTCCAACGGCGAGACTTGCTTCAGAAATTGGTTTTAAAAAAGTAGCCCAGATGATTAAAAAATTAGGAATTCAAAGCCCTATGCCCGCTATTCCTTCATTAGCGTTGGGTTCTAAAGAAGTTACTCCCCTTGAAATAGCCACCGCTTATTCTGTGCTTGCCAACGGAGGGATTAGGGCCACTCCTATTTCTATTAAACAAGTGGTAGACCCCGAAGGAAATGTCTTAGAAAGGCGCTCGATTGAAGTTGAAAAAGTAGCTTCCGAAGAAGCTACTTATCTTATCACCTATGCTTTGGAAGGGGTTTTAAATTCTGGAACAGGGCGAGGAGTCAAGCTCTTTGGTTTTACAAAGCCAGCGGCTGGAAAAACAGGAACCACCAATGAATATATGGATGCCTGGTTTAGTGGATACACGCCAGATTTGGTGGGGGTGGCGTGGGTAGGGTATGACAAAGAGAAAAAAGTGGGGTTAACCGGGGCTCAGGCGGCACTTCCCATTTGGACTCGCTTTATGCTTAAAGCTACGGAATATAAACCAGAGCATGATTTTTTAGTGCCCGAAGATATTGTATTTGCCACCATAGATCCAGAAAGTGGAGAGTTAGCTTCAAAAAAATGCCCCGGCTCTTTTAAAGAAGCCTTTATGAAGGGGACAGAGCCAAAGAGGGTGTGTGAACTGCACAATCCAAAAAAGAAGAAGAAAAAAAAATAATGTACACTATTTATCGTTATTTAAAAAACATCGCCAAATTATTCTACATAAGTCCTTGGGTCCTGTCACCGAAAGACAATCTCCACCGTCCGTCCTCACTTCGTTCCGGGCGCGGCGGGTGGAGCCTCTCTTTCGGCGCCACCCAACCCAATAACACATTTATTTATCCTATACGATGGTCTTCTATAACGATAAATAGCTTTATTATTATCTTTTGCCTCGCATCTACAAGCTGTTCTTTTCTCAAACCCAGACCCACCACAGATGATCCACTTCTTGATTTCTATTCCACTGAACCGGCTGCCCATACAAGAGCTTCTTTGCGGCTCACAGAAAAAGCCAGAACCCAAATTTCCCCCACAACCTATACCACCGCCATTGATACCTTAAATAAAGCCTTAACGATAGATCCTCAAAATCCCTTTGCCTATTATTTTTTAGCCTGGATTTATTATGAAAAAGATGACTATAAAAAATCCAATGGCTTTTTAGAAAAAGCAAAACAACTTTTTTCCCCTTTCCCCTTTTGGAAAGCTAAAAGTTATGAACTTTCCTCTTTGAATTGGGAAAAGCTGGGAGATAAAAAAAGAGCCCATGCACAACTTAAAAAAGCCAAAGAAATTTACCCTAATTTATGATATAGGAAATACGAAATGGACTACAAAGAAACTTTAAATCTTCCTAAAACCGATTTTCCCATGAAGGCTAATTTGCCTCAAAAAGAGCCTGAAATTCTTAAAAAATGGGAAGATGAAAAAATTTATGAAAAAATAATCCAAAAAAATAAAACCCGCCCTCCCTTCATTTTTCACGATGGCCCTCCCTATGCCAATGCCAACATTCATATTGGAACCGCTCTTAATAAAATTTTAAAAGATTTTGTTGTTAAATATAAAAACATGACGGGCTTTCAGTGTGAATTTATTCCTGGATGGGATTGCCATGGACTTCCCATTGAACTTCAAGCCACTAAAAACATCAAAAATAAAGAGGCCACCCCCCTAGAAATTCGGGCACACTGCCGGGCCCATGCTGAAAAATATATGGATATTCAACGCAGCCAATTTAAAAGACTGGGCGTTTTAGGGGACTGGCATCATCCATATCTTACCATGAGCTATGATTATGAAGCCACGATTGTTCGAGAACTGGCCACTCTAGCTGGAAAAGATCTTTTATATCGAGGGAAAAAAGTCATCCATTGGTGTGCTCACTGCCGTACGGCTCTCGCAGAAGCAGAAATTGAATACGAAGAAAAAAGCTCTCCTTCTATTTATGTAAAATTCCCTCTGGATGAAATTTCTTACAAAGCTTTATCCCAAAAATTTCCAAAACTTTCTTTAAAAAAAGTGTTTGTTTTAATTTGGACAACCACCCCTTGGACATTGCCTGCAAATTTGGCCATCGCACTTCATCCGGAATTTTCGTATGTCGCCTTTGAGGAAAACTCAGAAGTTTATATTGTGGCAGAAGTTTTACTAGACTCTGTTAAAAAAGAGTGCGGACTCACTTCTGGCAAAATTCTTTGCCGATTTAAAGCCCAAAATTTGAAAGGATTCCAATGCGATCATCCTTTTTTACCTAAAAAATCAGTCATTTTAGAAGGACATCATGTCACCGAAGATTCAGGAACAGGCTGCGTGCACACCGCCCCCGGCCATGGGGAAGAAGATTACTTTTTAGGCCTCAAACATCATCTTCCTATTTTTTCACCGGTCAATCACCGTGGGCAATTTACTCATGAAATGCCTGACTACGAAGGGCAATTTGTGTTTGATACTAATCCCCTTATTATTGAACGCCTGAAAAAGGCGGACTTGCTGCTTAAAAGTACATCTATTACGCATTCTTACCCTCACTGCTGGCGATGTAAAAAACCGGTGCTCTTTAGGGCCACCAAACAGTGGTTTGTTCCGATGGATAAACAAAACTTAAGAAAAAATGCACTGTCTTGGATTGATAAAGTTGAATTCCTCCCTTCTTGGGGAAAAAATCGCATTCGAAGCATGATGGAAACCAGGCCTGATTGGTGTTTATCAAGACAACGGGTGTGGGGAGTTCCCATTCCTGCACTTCATTGTAAAAAATGTTTAGCTGTTTTTATCGATGAAAAATTTATGAGGATGATTGCAGATTATGTTGAAAAAGAGGGGAGTGATTTTTGGTTTAAGACTGATTTAAAAACCATTCTTCCTAAACACATTGCCTGTCAAAGTTGCGGGAGCCAGGATTTTGAAAAAGAAACAGATATTTTAGATGTGTGGTTTGATTCTGGATGTTCTTTTTCTTCTGTCTTAGGAAAAAGAAAAAATATTTATACCGCCGATCTTTATTTAGAAGGAAGTGATCAGCATCGGGGATGGTTTCACACCTCGCTTCTTATTTCTATGGCTACTCGGAATATGGCTCCTTATAAAACAGTTCTTACGCATGGATTTGTGGTTGATCAAGAAGGACGCAAAATGTCTAAATCCTTAGGCAATGTTGTAGAGCCAGAAAAAATTATTTCTCAATACGGAGCTGAAATTTTAAGACTGTGGGTGGCCTCCGAAGATTATAGGGACGATGTTCATTGTTCAGAACCCTTGATTAACCGAATTACGGAAAGCTATCGAAAAATTAGAAATACGTGTAAACACATGCTGGGGAATCTTGATGACTTTGATCCTAAAAAAGATCATGTCTCTTATGACAAGCTCTTAGACATTGACCAATGGGCGCTGTTAAAACTTCACCAACTCATTGATAAAATCACAAGAGCCTATGATCACTACGAATTTCATACTGTTTTTCAATTATTGAATAATTTTTGTGTCGTAGAATTGAGTAGTATTTATTTAGATATTTTAAAAGATCGTCTTTATACGTTTTCTGCTAAGGGAGTCGAACGCAGGGCTGCTCAAACGGTTCTTTATGAAATTCTTTCCTCTCTCACAAAGCTCATGGCTCCGATTCTTTCATTTACAGCTGAAGAAATTTTTTCTTACCTATACCCACAAGAAAAATCTATTTATTTAACAGATTTCCCAAAAGTAAATCCTAAATATCTGGACTCTAACCTGGAAAAACGATGGGAAAAACTTCTAGAGCTTCGCGCGCTGGTTTCTAAAGCTTTGGAAGAAGCCCGTCAGAAAAAGCTCATTGGAAACGCTCTGGAAGCCAAGGTGATTCTTCATGTAACACCGGAATGGTGGTCTATTCAATCATGTGACTTAAGCACTTTCTTTATTGTCTCTCAAGTCATCCTGAACGAAGTGAAGAATCCCCCCTTTAAAATAGAAGTCACTAAGGCATCTGGGCAAAAGTGTGAGCGCTGCTGGATCTGGTCTGAAAGCGTAACAACACAGCAATCCATCTGCGATAAGTGCAAGAAACAAATTTAACTTCTACCTAATCTTCCGGGTCCTGTCACCAAAGGACGCTCTCCATCGTTCGTCCTCACTTCGTTCCGGGCGCGTCGATGGAGCCTCTCCTTTGGCGCCACCCGCTTAATTAAGTAGATTTTCTATCATGCTCTAAAGTATAGAAGATAAGAAGGATAACACCCACTACAATGGTCATATCTGCCACATTAAATGCAGGCCAGTGATAGTTAAACCAGTGGAAATCTAAAAAATCAATGACATAGTTAAACCGCACACGATCTATAAAATTCCCAATCGCTCCTCCTAAAATCAACGATAAAGAAGAAATCATCAAGACTTGCGTTTCTTTGGTTTTTTTAAAGATTAAAACAATAATAGTTAAGGCTATCAAAGGAATAATAATAAAAAAAGGAATTCGAAAGCTCTCTGGAGCCCTGGATAAAAGCCCAAAAGCCGCTCCTGTGTTTCTGATATAGGTCAAATTAAAGAAATTAGGAATTACCGTAATAGATTCATGCAGATTAAAATGATGCTCAATATAAAGCTTAGATATTTGATCGAGCGCAATCACCAGGCCTGCTAGACAAACCAATATAATATATTTACTTTTCACTCTTCCAGTATAGAAGAAAAAATCCAACAATATCAACTAAATAATAAAAAAAGGGCTAACTCAGTTATGAGCTAGCCCTTTTCACATCTGTCATCCCGGACTTGATCCGGGATCTCCTATTTTAAATTATCCTAAATTTAGCTTAAAGCCAGTTCTAAAGAGCATGGCATTCGATTTTCCTTTGGCATCACTTCCACCAGCAATGGATGAAAGCATTGTATAATAACTTCCTGGCAAGAAAAATCCACCATCGAAAAACCAGCTTGTCACATTAGAAAGCTGATACCCTAAATCCCAGTCTATTTCTTGCCCCATGGCCTTCTGAGCTCCTGCTTGAGGAGCTTTGGCAGCTATAGCATAGGCATAGGTTAAGCCAAATGATGTTTTCTTCATAGGCTCAAATCCAGTTCTGGCCAAAATCATAAGCCTATTCGTAAATCCCGCATCTACCCGACCCGTAGTGTCAGTACTTGTTGCAGAACCAGTTTTATTTGTAGTATCGGAGAGATATACATCATCGATGAAATCCATAATTTTAGTAAAGAAGCGTCCTCTAAATTGTGGATCCCACGCTGTCCATCGATTATTCGGCGCAACTAAAGTCGCAGGAGCACTCCCCGCACCATTTGCGTTTGTCCTTTGAATGCTGGTAGGATCTTGCCCACTAAAATAAACCCCTTCTAAACCAAAAGAGGGTGAATAACTTGTAGAAAAATGAAAATCACTCCCCATGTTAAACGCCATGGCGTTTCGCTTACGACCCACTTGAGCAACAGTTTCTTGTGAACCCAGGCGTCCCATTTGAAGAGCAAATTCAGCAAAGGTATTGACATGTTTAAACCACCACAAATCTTGTCCCCAATCAAAATCTCCTCTAGTTCCATAGGTGATAATTTGATCTGAAGAGATATGGGCAGTAGTATTCACATTCCTATTTCCCAAGGGTTCTTTATCATGATTAAAGAGTACATAGGCTTCCGTATTCCATGTTTTTTCTTTATACCCTGCATTTAAAAACCATAACGTCTCATTATCATTGGCTCCAATATCCCGCCTGTTGTTAGTAGTACCAGCTCCACCATTATTAGCACCCGCAGCACTTTCTGTTAGAGCGCTAGACACCAAGACATATCCAAAATCAAAGTTTAATTTATTATTTAAGAGGTGCACATTGGCTACAGCGGCATCAAACCCCGTATAGTCAGAGGTTTCTGGAGCATTCAGAGATCCCCCTGCAATAGAATTTAGCGGTAAATTTCCATAATTAGCAGCGCCTGCTTGTCCATTAGGACTAAGATTAAAAGATCCTGTGGGTGCCATTCCTCCTGCATAAATCGTAGGCCCTGCTCCAAACAGCCGATTACCCAAGACAAAGCCTTTTCCTAACCAAATATTTTGCCGCCCCAATTTAAAATTAACAGGGAATCCCGCAAAATCCATAAAATCTAAATGAATTTGGTTAATCCATAAACTAAAAGGATTGGTGCCTCCAAAAGGATTGTTAGCCCCATTACTATCCCCCGGGGTAGAACTTTGTAAGGGTCCTGAGGTATTGGCTCCTAACCAATCAAATTGAGATGCCACACGGAAATTAAAGGACGTATCTTTTACCAATTCCCACGTCCCATTAATTCCTAAAAGGGTTGAAAAAAAGTGTTCCCACTCTCCAGATCCCTGTCCAACCGAAGCCAGTATATCTCCTCGGGTTGCGGTTGGGTTATTGTGGTCATTACTTAAATCGTAATGAGCCCTAGCCGTAAATGTCTGGCTAGCATCCGCGTTCCATTTAAAAGCAGCCTGGGCTTTAACTCCCCACATGACCAGCATGAAAGCTGCAAATAAAAAGATAAATTTCTTCATGTCTTTTTTCATTTCTTTATTCCTCCCTTTTTCATCGTTTGTTTTTCCTTCATTCATTACGTTAATTTATCGAAATCTTATTTTTACTTCGTTTTCGACAAAATCTGTACTTCGTTTATTAAAGATACAATCTGCAATACTGAAAGCGAGTATGACAAAATGAAAAAACCATGTCAATAAAAAAAACTTTTTTACTTAATAGACTGTCAAATAATTGTCGATTTCCCAAGAATGAACAACGGCACTATATTCATGCCACGTTTCTTTTTTTGATTCGGTGAAACGATCAAAAATATGAGGTCCTAGGGCACTCTGAACCACTTCATCTTTTAAGAGGGTTCGAATGGCTTCATTTAAATCTCCTGGGAGACTATCAATTTTTAATCGGGCTCTTTCTCTGCTACTCATTTTATAAACATTCTGATTGACTGGTGCTCCTGGATCCAATTTCTTTTTAATTCCATCGAGGCCGGATTTTAACATAACCGCAAATGCTAAATAGGGATTACACGCCGGATCTGGCATGCGAAGCTCACAGCGAGTGCTTTCTCCTCTTTTAGCGGGAACACGAATCAAAGGGCTTCGATTTCGTAAAGACCATGCAATATGTGTAGGCGCTTCATAGCCCGGAACTAGTCTTTTATAAGAATTGACCAAGGGATTGGTAATCGCCGTAAATCCTTTGGCGTGAGCTAAAAGTCCTCCCATATAATAAAGAGCGGTTTTAGATAATTGATAGGGGGCCTTGGCGTCATAAAAAGCATTCTTCCCGTCTTTAAATAAGGATTGGTGACAATGCATTCCAGAGCCATTAATGCCATGCACGGGTTTTGGCATAAAAGTCGCATGCAATCCATGATCTTTGGCTACTTTTCGAACGATAAAACGAAAGGTGCTAACATTATCCGCTGTCGTAATGGGATCAGCATATTTAAAATCAATCTCATGTTGGCCAGGGGCTACCTCATGGTGAGCGGCTTCGACTTCAAACCCCATGGCTTCTAAGGAATTTACAATATCACGCCTAGCATCTTCTCCGCGGTCAATAGGGGTTAAATCAAAATAACCGCCTTTATCGTGCGTAGAAGTGAGGACTTCTCCTTCGGAATTTTTTTGAAAGAGAAAAAATTCTGCTTCAGGCCCCACTGCCATTGTAAATCCTAAGCCCTTTGCTTCTTCCACTACTTTTTTAAGTGCAAGCCTTGGGCAGCCTTCAAAAGGGGTGTAATCTGGATTATAGACATCGCAAATAATTCGAGCGATTTTTCCCCCTCTTTCCACCCAAGGGAAAACACGAAAGGTGGCGGGATCTGGATAAAGAAGCATATCGGACTCTTCAATTCGAGAAAATCCATCAATAGAAGAACCATCAAATAAAATTTCATTATTTAAGGCTTTTTCAAACTGAACATCGGGAATTTCGACATTTTTAATGACCCCCATAATGTCTGTAAATTGCATTCTTAAAAATCGAACGCCTTGTTCCTTCATTAAGGTTAAAAGTTCTTTTTTGGTGCCCTCTGTTGCTCCTAATTTTGTTTTTTTTGAGGTCGCAGAGGTATTTCGTGTGGTTGTTTGCATTGTTTTCTCCTTTTTTGTCATCCCCGACTTGATCGGGGATCCATTTTTCATTAAAGTCTACTTATTTTTACAAAATTTGCGAAATTTTTGCAACACTTTTCATAAAATAAGTTATTTTTATGAAAAATGACATGAAAAATTTGCATTATTTGCAAAATTTTTGATACAGCTCAGCGATGTTCTTACGGTGTCTTATCATGACAAAAAGAGAAATGCCTAGGGATAAAAACACATAAAAAGAGGGAAGGAAAAAAGTGCTGGCTATAGGAAGCACACAAGCGGCGGCTAAAGATCCCACCGCAGAAATTCCGCTTAACTTTCGAAAAAGGCCATAGGTCAAAGCTCCCACACAAAAAACAAGAGGAGATAGGGCCAAATAAATCCCTAGCATGGTGGCCACCCCTTTTCCTCCCTGGCCTTTTAAAAAACACGAAAAAGCATTTCCTAAAAGAAGGGCACCTACGCCCAGAGCAATTACAGGATCAGAAAAATAAAGTTTTTTACCTATCCAAATGACACAAAAACTTTTTCCTAAATCAATAAGAAGGGTTATGGCGCCCCATTTTTTTCCTAGAGCGCGAGTGACATTGGTAGCACCGATATTGCCACTGCCGATTTCACGCACATCGATGCCTTTAACGTATTTTACCAGCCAAAATCCTGTGGGAATAGCTCCCACTAAATATGCCATAATAATAAAAAATATTTCAAACATATCACCCTCCCCTAACCCCTCCCCTCGAGGGAGGGGATAAAGGGGAGGGGCGCCATCCTTGAGTAACCTTCTTCACCCTCTGAATAATTTCCTCTTCTGGCACAGTAAGAATTTCTCCCTTAGAAAATACTTTTTTCCCCTGCACATACACATCTTGAATCGCTCGTGGGGAAAATGAATACACCACATTTTTATGTAAATTCTGAAGAGGCTGCATTTCTAAACAATTTAAATCGAGTGTCACAAAATCTGCTCGGTGCCCAGCTTCTAACTTTCCAATTGGTAACCCCAACACTTTCCCTCCATTGTGGGTCCCCATTTGAAATACCCGCTCCGCTGAAAGAGCGGAGCTGTCTAATAGATATACTTTTTGTAAAAGGGCGGCCATGCGCATTTCTTCAAAAATAGAGGTTTTATTATTACTGCACGCTCCATCGGTTCCAAGACCAATAGTGATATGTTGATCTAACATCTTTTGAATAGGGGTAATCCCATCTCCTAAAAACATATTACTTGAAGGGTTATAAGAAAGCTTCACGCCACGCTCAGCCATAAGTGCTATTTCGCTATCTGTAAACCATACACCATGAATAACAACCATTTTATCTGTAACAATGCCTAGTTTTTCTAAATATAAAAGAGGGGTTAGCCCTTTTTCTTTTTGAATCATCTCTACTTCATATTTTCCTTCGGAAACATGCATGTGAAAAGAGGAGTGGGTTTCTTGGGCTACTTCAAAAGCAGTTTTAATCATCGTCTCACTGGCTGCATGAGGGCTATGAGGAGCAGGGCAAATCGTTACCATGGGATTTCCTTTATATTCTTTTACCAGTTCTAAATATCTCTTGCGGGCTTCCTCAGGGGTTTCTTGATATTTTTTAGGGGCTTTTGCCCAATCGTAAAAACACCTGGCTAACACTAAACGAATTCCAACATCCTTGGCTGCCTGAATTACAGCTCTGGCATTGTCATTTCCTCCATCTTGAATATAGAAAAAATCACAAACGGTCGTAACGCCTTGTTTTAACATTTCTCCAAAGGCAAAAAGAGCACCTACATAAATATCTTTAGAATTTAAATTGAGGGAATATTTATAAATACCCTTATCTCGCCAATCAAAAAAATTCATGTCATCTCCAAAGCCTCGAACCAGGGACTGAAAGGAATGATTGTGGGTATTTACGGTACCTGGGAGGAGGGCAACATTACCCAAATCCCTTACTTTTTGACTTTTCACTTTAGAAACAGGCACTACCTGAGTGATCGTACCCTCTGACACTTCTAGGACTAGATTTTTCTGGAATTTCCCCTCGTAAAATAAAAACTCAGCTGTGTAGTATTGTGTTTTCATTGAAAACGTAATAATACCTCCACACTTACCCCAGGAAAACGACTTTTACAATGATTTGCGCAGTACAATTATATAACTATATTTCTCGGGTCCTGTCTAAGAAAGAGTTTCTTATCGTTTCTTCGAGAGCCGCGTCGAATTTTCCCAGCGAAAAATTCGCGCTTCACTCTCGGACTCGCTCTCCTTCAGAACCTGGCCCGCTCGCCCTCCGAGAGACTCTCTCAGAAAAGATAAGAAACTCTTTCACTGTCATCTCCCTTCTTCTTCTATTATGTGCACCGTCTGTCCAGGGCGGGCAAAATGAAATTTTAATTTTAGGGGAAGAACTAGCACCATCTCAGCTGTCTTCTTTTGTCAATATCCTTTCCATCCAGCGCACTGAACAATCAAAATCCGTAGCTGATTTTTTAAAAACCCAAAAAGGCGTTATCATTAAAAGCGAATCGTCTTCCGGATCTTTAACCACGGCCAACATCAGAGGCATTTCAGAAAAAGCAGAACACGTTTTAGTCCTCATGGATGGCATTCGTCTAAACTCTGCCCAAGGAGGAGGAGTGGATTTGTCTCGCATTCCTCTGTCACAGGTTGAAAAAATAGAAATTATTCGCGGAGGAGAATCCGCCCTCTATGGTTCTGATGCTATTGGGGGTGTTATCAATATTGTGACTCTTAAAAATAAACCTCAATTAAGCTATAATTTTTCAAAAAACTCTTTTGATACAACCCATTTTAATGACCATAAACTTACCCTCACGATGGGTCAAAAATGGAAATCTCTTCATATGCTTTTAAATATTCATTCCCAAAAAGATAAATCAGATTATGTGTATACACATCCTCTGACCCACCAAAAAGAAAAAAGAATTAATAATCAATTCCAATCCAAAGGTTTTTTAGCAAAATCTTTATGGGAAGTTACCCCTCATACTGTATTTTCCCTAACGCAAGAATTTTTATGGGCCCATCAGCATGTTCCCGGTCCCATTATTTGGCCATCGGATGGGATTAAAAAAGACTATCGTTTTCTTGCCACCTTAGACGGAACATTCTCTCTTCCCCAGCAGCACACCCTCACCGTACGCCTCCCATATCGACAAGATTTTTTAAAATATGCCGTAGAAACTTATGAGGCTACTCATAAAAATTTTCATCTCGAACCCACCCTTTCTTATGCATTCCCCCTGGGATCTCGCCACTTAGTCACAGCCCTTGCCCAGGGAAATATGGATTTTATTCAAAGCGATGCCATGCCTTCTCGTCCTCAACGCACAGCGCTGGCAGCAGTTTTAAAAGACAATTTCTATGTACATCCATCATTATTATTTATACCTGTGGTTCGATTTGAACGCTCTAATATTTATACGGCAGTCACTCCTAAAATAGGGACAACATATGAACCCTTTTCTAAATTTTATATCAAATCTAACCTCTCTCATAATTTTAGAGCCCCTTCTTTTAGTGAACTTTATTGGCAAGACCCCTATTATACAGGGAACCCTCTTTTAAAACCTGAAACGTCTTGGAGCGAAGATATTGGATTTAGTACAACATTTCCCTTTTTAAATACGAAGATTGAAAATACTCTTTTTAGATCAGACATAAAAAACTTAATTTCAAAAAAAGATATTACGGATCAAGTATCTACGGTCGAAAATTTGGACCAAAGAGCTCTGTGGGGAAATGAATTATCTTTGGAAGCGGATCTTCCGTTCTTTTTAAACTCCCACACCGCATTAAATTATACATGGCTTAATAAGCTGTTTCCCCACAGGCCACAGCATCTGGTGAATTCATCTTTTCAGGTACAATTTAACGCATTTAAAATTTCTCTAGATCATCAGTTCTTAAGTTCTGTATTAACTCAAACGGTTTCAAGGCCCAAACTTTCTCCGGTACATCTTTTGGGAATGGGGGCTTCGTATGAACTATCGCCAGCTCTGACCGTTACCGCACATGCTGATAATCTTTTAGATAAAGCGTATGAGAGAATTGCTTATTATCCGATGCCAGGGCGGACATTTAATGTAAGCATAAGTGGGGCGCTATGAAGCAAAAAGAAATAACCGGTGCTTTTAAGAAAGGGGTCCTTATCTACTCTTTCTTACTACTGCTTTTATTTTTTCTTCTGTCTTTTCATGCCTTGGCTTCTCCTGCTCCCAAAATCATCTCCCTCGCCCCGGATCTAACAGAAATGGTTTATGCTCTAAATCTGGAGGATCACCTTGTGGCTGTGTCTGAGTACAGTGATTTTCCGCCTCAGGCCAAAAAACTTCCAATAGTGGGAAGTTTTATTTCCCCCAATATCGAAAAAATTCTTTTCCTACATCCTTCTACTGTTTTAGCTAGAGAAGGGGCCACCCCAGCCGAACTATTACAAACACTTCAAAAAAATAAAATAGAAGTTTTATCCTTTCCCGCCCAAACAGAAAAAGACATCTATGCAACGCTTTTCACTCTAGGAAAAAAATTTAATAAAGCCGAAAAAGCTCGTTCATTGATAAAAAACATGAAAGAAAATCTTGCTCACATTCAAAAACATACCTCGGATTTTCAAAAACCACGCGTTCTTATTCAAATTGAAGAAGTCCCTTTGATGGTGGCAGGAAAAAATACACTTCCCCATCGAGCCATTGAACTTTCGGGTGGTCTAAACATAACCTCTTCTTATCAAGGTTATCCTAAACTTCAACGAGAAGTGCTCTTAAAATTAAACCCAGACATCATCATTATCCCTGAAACTTCTGGACAAGAAGAAAAAGTAAAAAGGATGAAAGCTCTCTGGAAGGGGAAGCGCATCTATATTATTTCTGGAGATTTACTGACACGTGCCACCCCTCGATTTATAGAAGGAGTAACCGCGCTTTCTAAAAAAATTCATGAACCTTCGTTTTAAAATTATTTTTTTATCCTTACTCTTTTTCATTATTCTGATTGGCACAGGAATTTTCTCTTTATGTTTGGGAACTGCTTTTGTACCCCTTCAAAAGCTGTGGAACGTAGAACTTTCCCACATTATCTGGCAACTTCGATTTCCTAGAATTCTACTGGCCATTTTGGTGGGAGGAGCCTTGGCCACGAGCGGCACGGTCATGCAAGTTATTTTAAAAAATCCCTTGGCCGATCCCTACATCCTAGGCATTTCTTCTGCCAGTTCCTTGGGTGCAGTCTTAGCTTTTGTCTTTCATCTTCCTTTTGGAATGATTCCCATCTGTGCTTTTATGAGTGCTTTTATTGCTATTTTCATTATTTCTCGTGCTGCACAAAAATATGCTTCCACTTCGTCTCATTTTTTATTGCTGACTGGCGTACTATTAAGTTTTCTTTTTTCATCTATTGTCACGCTTGTGTTAAGCTTTGCCCAACCCTTTGAAGGAGCCACCCTTCTTTTTTGGCTCATGGGGGGGCTGTCTCATCCTTTCTCGCTTTTTTTCATACTACTCTCACTATCTGGGACTTTTCTTCTTTTTTATCTTCTCTATAAAAAAGCTTATGCCTTAAATCTCTTAAATTTAGGAGAAGAGAGTGCTCATGCCCTGGGGCTTTCCATTACGTCTACCCAACATTATTTTTTCATTCTTTCTTCTCTCTTAACTGCTTTAGCAGTTTCTCTTTCTGGAATGATTGGGTTTATAGGACTCATGGTCCCTCATTTTGTTCGTCTTCTGTGGGGAGGAGACCATAGACTTACGCTCCCCTTAAATTTTTTAATTGGGAGCTGGGTTTTACTTTTAATGGACACCCTGCTTCGAACCTGTTTTATCCGAGAATTTCCCATTGGTGTTTTAACAACGCTTATTGGAGCACCACTTTTTTTAATAATCTTGTGGAAAAAATCTACATGACTCAATCTTTAGAACTTAAAAATATCTCGTTTTCTTACACTAACATTCCTCTTTTAAAAAATATTTCTTTGACCATTCAAAAAAATTCCTGGCTTTCTATTTTGGGCCCCAACGGAGAGGGAAAAACCACCTTGTTAAAACTCATGGGAAAATTGCTTCATCCTCAAGAAGGAGAGCTGTGGCTTTATGAAAAACCCTTCCACTCAATTTCACTAAAAGAGTTTGCGCAAACCTTAGCTTATGTTCCACAAGGGGTTGAGCCCGTGTATGCAATCTCTGTTTTTGATTTTGTTTTAATGGGAAGGACACCTTTTTTAACAGGCCTTTCTTTTGAATCTCATGAAGATAGAGAGTGTGCAGAAATGAATTTAAAGTCCACCGACACATTTCATCTTAAAAACAGATTTTTTCACACACTTTCGAGTGGAGAAAAACAACGCGTGCTCATCGCTCGAGCTCTTACGCAAACCCCTCGCATTATTCTCTTAGATGAACCAACGGCACATTTAGATTTGAAGTATCAACTTGAAATCCTTTCGTTACTGGAGCGGCTTCAAAAGGAACGAGAGTTAACGCTGGTGATGGTGCTTCATGATCTAGGATTAGCCAGACATTTTAGCCAAGAAATAGTGTTCATAAAAAATCACTCTATTTTTGCTCAAGGAAAAGCAGAAGAGCTTCTGACAGAAGAGATGATTTATCGTGTTTTTAATGTTCGACTTAAAGTGCAGGCTGTGTATGAAAAATAAATTATTCCTATATTTTTTTATTTCTCTTGCTCTACATTTGTTGCTGTTGCAAGTTCCTGAAGGAAATAAAAAGGCTTTACTGAAAAGAGAAGTTCTTATCTTTTCTGAAAGAGTCTCTCGGAAAACGCTCCGAGAGAGAAGCGCGAATTTTTCGCTGGGAAAATTCGACGCGGCTCTTGAAGAAACGATAAGAACCTCTCTTCCCATTCCTTTTTATCCCCCGCTGGCCATTCAGCTAAAACAAGAAGGCATCGGCATTGTGAAAGTAAAAATATCAAAGGACGGTACAGTAAAAGAAATTTCGTTTAAACAATCCACCGGACATGAGCTTCTCGATCAATCCATCCTAGAAGCTATCAAAAATTGGACTCCTCCCCTTACCACGATGACATGGCTGGAACTTCCTCCCTTTCATTTTAAATTAAAAGAATACTCTCAAAGAAAGCGCGTGAGTGTTTCGCCGTAGGCTATCCATTGAATTTTGAAACGCGTAAAATGCTCCAAATTTATATTGAGACCATCCCATACCAAAACCATACAGATTTTGAGAAGATTGATCGGACATAGAAAATCCCGATTGAAATACCACTCCATTTTCATGCACAACTTCTAAGGCGCTGTGAAGTGATACATTTTGGGTTGTATCCCCTTGAAGTACTTTTAGAGCATCTATAGAAGTATATAAAAATTTCCATGTTTGGATTCTGGCTCCCAGCCCTATTTTTCTTTGTATTTTTCCTGGGATATCCTCATGACTTCCTAATATATTATGTCCTGTCAAGCCCACTTGAATAGCTGGCGTTAACACTAAAAAATTTCCAATATCCATATTAAAAAGTTGTTTATCTGAAATAGCCCGATTGATATGAATATATTTTCCAGTAACTCCCATGGCCCAATAAGGAGCCAAAATTTTAGAAAGCGCCAAGTGATATCCATTTTCCGCTTCTTTGCCCTCTCGGCCTTCTTTTGTTTTTCGGTAATACCCCAGACCTGCTGCAAAAAATTCATTATGAGAATCCACAACTGAGCCACTATAAACCCATCTGGAAGGTTCTCCTTTTTGAGAGGGAAGGAAAAAAGATTGCGCCTCTATAGAATAACGTTGGGAAAATGCAAATGCGGAAGGGTTATAGTAAATCGATTCATTGAGCCCCACGGTACCTCGAAGCGCTCCACTAAGCCCAATGCCACGCGTGCCTTCTAGCTCTTGCGCTTCGGCCAGAGAATATAGAAAAAGCATTATCAAAAGAACTTTTTTCATCATTTGAAAGACCATAACAGTTTCTTTTTACCTTTGACAATGCTAATTTTATACGCTAGTTTGGCTTGATTTTTTATGGACATAAAAACACAAAACCTGTTTAAGAAGCTCTTAAATGATCAGCTTCAGGCTCTCATGAAAGAAGCTTCTGAAACTAAAGAAGGCATGTCTTCTGATGCCGAAAAAGAAAATTTTCCCGATTCTACAGACCGAGCCTCTGCTGAATCTGATAGAAATTTCTTGCTTCGAATTCGTGAACGAGAACGTTTTTTAATCATTAAAATTCGAGAAGCCCTGGAACGCCTTGAAAAAGGAGAGTTTGGTATTTGTGAATCCTGTGGTGGAAAAATCTCTAAAGAACGCCTAAAAGCTCGTCCCGTGACAACCTTGTGCATTCAGTGTAAAACCGATGCCGAATCACAAGAAAAAGCAGAGCCCTAACCATGAAAATTAGGAAGGCAGTCATCCCGGTGGCCGGCCTTGGAACACGGTTTCTTCCTGCAACCAAAACCATTCCTAAAGAAATGCTTCCCATTGTGGATAAACCTTCCATTCAATATATCGTCGAAGAAGCAGTTCAAAGCGGCATTGAACAAATTATTTTTATTAATGCTCGGGGAAAAGAAGCCATTGAAGACCATTTCGATACCCATATTGAAATGGAAACAATTTTAAAAAATCGTGGAAACGATCTTCTTCTAGAAGAAATACAAAAATTAAGTCGCCTTGTTCAAATTGCCACCATTCGGCAAAAAGTTCCCTTAGGATTAGGCCATGCTATTTTATGCGCTAAAGACTTGGTCGGACAAGAACCCTTTGCTGTGATGCTGGGGGATGATTTGGTTGATTCTAAAGTTCCCTGTATTCAACAACTTATCCATATTTTTAATGAAGAAAAAGCATCTGTGATTGCGTTGATGAAAGTAAAAAAAGAACAAACGTCTCTTTACGGAATTGCCGATGCAACGCCTCGAAAATCTCATGAAAGGCTTCATGATATCCGAGCACTACTGGAAAAACCTCCGGTTGAAAAAGCACCCTCTAATCTTGCCATTATTGGGCGCTATATTTTAACTCCTGAAATTTTTGACCAACTAGAAGAAGTCCCTCCTGGGAAAGGAGGAGAAATTCAGCTGACCGATGCTTTGGTAAAACTGCTTCATTTTCAAAAAGTCTTAGGCTATTGTTATGAAGGTGAACGGTTTGATGCAGGAGATAAATTTGGATTTTTAGAAGCCAATCTTCACTATGCCTTTAAAAGGCCAGAATTTAAAGAGCGTTTATATGAAAAAATTTCTTCTCTTTATCATCAGTTATTGTTGTCTAATCGTTTGTAACATAGCTTTTGGGTTTTTACTGCCCCCTGAAGCTGTTTTACACAACAACACGACTCAAAGAAAATATTTTAAAACCATTGCCCTTCATCACACGCTGACCTTTTTAGAAGGCGCTTATTCTCCAAAAAACTTTTCTTGTAAAGAATCCTTGTATTTTTCTACACCCGACAACCTAAAAATGAATTACCTGTGTGAAAATGCTACTTATTCCGCCACCCATTCCAAAAAAGATATGCTTCACTTTTGGCCAGCACTTTTTCTAACCAATACGCCAGAACTTCTCATAAAAACTCTTTCTCAATTTGGATTTATTGGAATAGAAGGAGAAGAAATAGAGGGCACTATTTCTCTTGAACGATTGGGAAGAATTGAAAAAAGCACTCCTCTTAAAAAAGAAAAAAACATTGTACTTCTTTTATCTTCACCCTCTACTTCAAACAAAATTTGGTTTGAAAAAGATTTATTCTTGCCCCAAAAAATAGAACATGAAAACCGCACTTTTCTTTTTAAGAATTTTCGCCAACTTTTTTTGCCCAATTATAAAAAAATTTCTTTTTCCTACCCTCAATACACGGAAATCCAAGAGGAGGGGGTTGGGATTATTACGGTGGAGACCGATTTTAATCGCCTTAAACTCAACCAACCCCTTGAAACCCCAATAACCAAAAATACACTGACGGATGAAACCATTAAAGAAATTTTAGAAAAATTTATTTCAGACTATCGATGATAACGCGAGATTTAGTTGAAGTAGCCGTTCCCCTTCCTCTTTTTAAAACTTTTCATTATAAAATCCCTTCTCATTTAAAAAATAATATTCAAGAAGGCTCTCAAGTTTTGGTTCCTTTTAAAAATAAAAAGCTACTGGGTTTTGTGGTGGGCTTTCCTCAGGAAAAAGTATTTAAAACTAAAGAAATTTTAGAAATTTCTCATCCTCAGCCTTTATTTTCAAATCATATGCTGGAATTTTTAAAATGGATTTCTTCTTATTACGCTACTCCTTTAGGAGAGGTCTTGAAGAGTGCACTTCCTTTTTCAAGCACCTCTCAAAAATCTCGTGTAAAAGAATATGTTTTTTCTCCTTGGTCATTGCCCTCTAAAAACCCTATTTCTCTAACACCGGCTCAAATAACTGCGCTCCACACTCTTCAAAAAGCTCTTCAGGCTCAAACCTTTTCTTCTTTTTTGCTCCATGGGGTTACCGGTAGCGGAAAAACAGAAATTTATTTGCGTCTTATTAAAGAAGCCCTCCTTCTTCAAAAAAAAGCCATTGTCTTAGTCCCAGAAATTTCTCTAACCCCTCAACTCATTAGCCGCTTTGAAGCCCATTTCCCAGGAAAATTGGCCTTGCTTCATAGCCGTTTAACACCGGCTCAACGACAAAAAGAATGGTTTAAAATAAAAAACAATATCGCTTCCATTGCCATTGGTGCCAGAAGTGCCATTTTTGCTCCTTTTGAAAACATGGGAGTCATTATTGTAGACGAAGAACATGATGCTTCTTTTAAACAAGAAGAAAAATTTCGATATAATGCCAAGGATCTTGCCTTGGTTCGCGGACAATTTGAAAAAGCTATTGTGGTTTTAGGATCTGCGACTCCTTCTATTGAATCTTATTTTAATAGTGAACATCAAAAAATAATAAAATTAGAACTCCCCTCCAGAATAGAAGGGCAGGTACTTCCTCCCATTGATATTGTTGATTTAAAATCGTGTGAAGGAAATTTTGGTCAGGATTTCATTTTTTCCAAACCCTTACTCTATGCCCTAGAAGAAACCCTTTCTCAAAAATCTCAAGCAATTTTACTCTTAAATCGAAGGGGGTGGGCCTCTTTTTTGCTTTGCCAGGAGTGCGGATACATTGCCAAATGTTCTCACTGCTCTGTTTCTTTAACCTTTTATGCCAAAACTAAAAAACTCATCTGCCATTACTGTGGGCACACACTTTCTTTTTCTTCTGCCTGTCCAGATTGTCAAAGTGCTTCTCTTTCCCCCATTGGATTAGGAACAGAAAAAGTAGAAGAAGAGCTTAAAAAATATTTTCCGAAGGCCTCCATTGCAAGACTTGATCGTTCCTCCACTCAAAAAAAAGACACCCTAGAAAATATTTTATCCCAATTTTCTAAACAAAAAATTGATATTCTCATTGGAACCCAAATGATAGCTAAGGGCCATGATTTTCCCAATGTAACCCTTTCGGCCGTTATTTTAGCGGATATCTCCCTTCATATCCCTGATTTTAGAGCTCCTGAACGAACGTTTCAGCTTTTAACTCAAGTAGCTGGCCGCGCCGGGCGGGGCGAAAAGGGGGGAAAAGTGATTATTCAAACTTTTCATCCCAATCATTACAGTATCCAATGTGCTAAAACCCATGATTATGCCAACTTTTATAAAACAGAGCTTTCGTATCGGCAGGAATTACAGTACCCTCCTTTTTCAAGGCTTATTCACTTTAAGATTTCTTCTGCTATTGAAAAAAAAGCCTTGGAAAAAATTAAAGAATTAGCGGCGTTGTGCCGCCATATTCAATCATCTCACTCCCAATTTTTGCCTTTAGAATTCTTAGGGCCGGCTCCATCTCCGCTTTCCAAGCTTAAGGATAAATATCGTTTTCATATGCTCATGAAAAGCCCTTCTCACCAACACACACGACTTTTTCTTAAAAACCTTCTCCAAGAAGAAAAATTTTTAAGAGACTCCCCGGCTATTCAAATTGATGTAGATCCCTTGAATCTCTTATAGGGGCAGTGGTAAGATAAAAACTTAATGAAGATTATTGATCGCTATCTGGCAAAGTTTTTTATATCTTATTTTGTAAGCGCCGTTGCTGTTTTTACCTCTCTTTTTCTTTTAGTGGATGTTTTACAACGTTCTTTGGCCAATGGACTCACAACATCTTTGATTACCTATTGTTTATTACAACTCCCTTTTGTCATTTCTCAACTTGTACCCATAGCATGTTTGGTCGCTACAATGTTTACCCTAACAACGTTAGCAAAGAATTCAGAACTCATTGCCATTCATGCGTGTGGGATTGGCCTTGAACGGCTATCCGTTATTATTTTATTTTTGGCTGCCCTTATTGGAATAGGAAATTTTTTTGTTTCAGATTATCTGGTCCCCCCTGCTCTTAAAAAAGCCGAATATATATATAATGTAGAAGTAAAACATAATAAAACATTCCAACTCTTTCGGGCTGATAAAATTTGGTATCGAGCTAAAAACGCCATTTATAATATTGATTATTTTAACTCTGACAATAAATCCATTCAGGGAATTAGTATTTATCTTTTTGATGACGATTTTAAACTTATTGAGCACATTTCTGCTGGGCAAGCTCTCTATGATGGGTCCCATTGGACCTTATTTCAGGGGAATGCCACTACTTTTTTAGATGAATTTCCGATTTCTCATAAATTTCAATCTAAAATTGCCGAATATATTACTGAAAAACCCGAAGATTTAAAAGAAATTGCTAATTTGAAAGTCCTAAGCTTTCAAGAATTAAGAGAATTTATTCAGAAAAACAAAGAAGCTGGATTTGATACCACCCGCCATGAGGTCAACTTACACGCTAAAATTGCCTATGCCATTGCCTGTATTCTCATGGCTTTTTTAGGCGTTCCTTTTTCTACCAAAAGTCAAAGAAGTGGAGGATTGGCATTAAGTTTTGGGATTGGACTCGCCATTGCTTTTTCATACTGGATGTGTCTAAATGCGGGCCTATCATTTGGATACAAAAAAACGATCCCCCCGATTTTTTCAGCTTGGATTGCAAACATTTTATTTTTTATATTGGGTATTTATTTTGTTAAGTATCAACAAAGGATGAAAAAACGGTGGCAATTTTAAAGATTGTAGAATATCCCGCAACAGTTTTAAGGAAAAAAACAAAGCTGATTGAAAATTTTAATGACCCTACACTAGACACTTTAATTTCAGACATGGCTGAAACCATGTACGATGCTCCGGGGGTGGGATTGGCTGCAAATCAAGTAGGGATATCTCTTCGGCTTGCCGTCATTGATGTGACCTGGAAAGAAGAAAAAGAAGGCGAATATAAAAGAACCCTTTTAGTTTTTTTTAATCCAAAAATTCTTGAAAGAAAAGAACTTATCCCTTTTGAAGAAGGGTGTTTAAGCCTTCCGGGTCTCACCGAAACGGTTAAGCGATATAATCAAGTTACTGTGCAATATCAAGATCGCAAGGGCACGGTTAAAACGCTCAAAGCAGAAGGGCTGTTAGCTGTTGCTCTTCAACATGAAACAGATCACTTGGATGGAAAACTTTATATTGATCACTTAAGTTCTCTTAAAAAAGATTTGCTTCTTAAGAAATTTAAAAAAAATACGAATACACCCGCATGAATATTGTCTTTATGGGCACTCCTGAATTTGCAGTTCCTGCCCTAGAAAAGTTGATCCAAAACGAAAAAGTCATTGCTGTTTATACTCAACCAGACCGTCCCAAAGGGAGAGGACAAAAACTGGCTTCTTCCCCCATTAAAGATATCGCCCAGCACCATCATATCCCTTGTTTTCAACCTGAAAATTTGAACGATGCTTCTGTCATACAAAAATTAAATGCCCTTAAACCAGATTTAATCGCGGTTGTGGCCTATGGACTTTTTATTCCTAAAAAAATTTTAGACATTCCTCATTTTAAAACCATTAATATTCATCCCTCTCTTTTACCTAAATACCGAGGGGCCGCTCCCATTCAATGGGCGCTTATAAATGGTGATTCAAAAACAGGAGTCACTATTCTTTATGTAACTCCCCAAATGGATGCCGGGGACATTCTTTCTCAAAAAGAAATTTTAATTTCAGATGAAGATACTGCAGAATTGCTCCACCAAAAACTCTCCCAATTAGGCGCTACACTTTTATTAGAGACCCTTCAACGTATTAAAAAAGGGGCCATATCTCCAATACCACAAACAGAAAAAGAGGTTATTTTAGCTCCAAAATTAGAAAAAGAAACGGGCCATATTGATTGGGACAAAGATGCACGTTCTATTTTTAATTTGATTCGAGGAACTAATCCTTGGCCCGGAGCATATACCGAAATTCAACATGAACTTCTTAAAATCCATGTGGCAAAACCTATTTTAGAAAATATTAGGGGAGAAGCTGGAAAAATTCATTCTATTTCAGAAGAAGGCATTGTGGTTGAAACTCCTAAAGGCTGTCTTTTATTGACAGAGCTTCAAAAGGCCAATAAAAGAAAAATGAAAGCCCATGAATTTATAAAAGGAACTCCCTTAACAGTGGGCTCCTTTTTAGGACATCATCATGTTTAAATCTAAAATTGCTCCTTCACTTTTATCGTGTGATTTTTCAAAATTAAAAGATGAAATTAAGGCCGTTGAAAAAGCAGGGGCAGATCTTTTACATTTAGATGTGATGGATGGACATTTTGTCCCTAATCTCACCATCGGTCCTTTTATTGTAGAAGCCATTCGTCGGTGTACAGATTTACCTTTAGACGCCCATCTTATGATCCAATATCCGGATCGCTATATCAAAGAATTTATTTTGGCCGGAGCCAACATGGTTTCCTTTCACGTTGAAGTTTCTATAAACCCTAAAGCCACAATTGAACTCATTCAAAAATCAAAGGCTAAGGCAGGCTTGGCTCTTAATCCAGATACGCCTATTTCTACGATTAAAGATTTTTTACCTCTGATTGATTATGTATTAGTCATGAGCGTTCATCCAGGATTTGCAGGACAAACTTTTATTGAAAGTTCACTAGAAAAAATTATAGACTTAAAAAAATATCGCACGGTTCGAAAACTTTCTTTTGAAATTGAAGTAGATGGTGGGATTAAAGCAGCCAATATTGGGAAAACCGCCAAAGCGGGGGCCAATATTTTTGTCGCCGGATCAGGGATTTTTAAGACTAAAGATTATGGGAAAACCATTCTTCAGATGAGGAGAGATGTTAATTTATGACAGATACAAACACAAAAGACATTGAACTTATTGCCTCATATCTGAAGAAAATGGACATTGATCCCGAACAAACTAAAAAAGCTCCCAATATCTGGCGCCTTGAACAAAATAAAGCTGAAATTTTTATTATTGTGGCTGGAGGATTTATTATATTTCAATCTAAAATCATGGCACTTCCTAAATCCAATATTTCTACTTTTTATCGAAAGCTTTTAGAATTAAATGAAAATGTAGAAGAATCCCTCGGGGCTTCTTTCGGTATTAATAAGCATAATGAAATCATTTTAAAAATGCTTCGCCCCTCGACCAATCTTGGGCTTAATGAATTTATTTATTACCTAACCAGCATTGCTTTTGTAGCTGAAAAACAAATGGATATGCTTAAAGAAAGATTTAACGACTAATGAGCACAAGCACTTTTTTTTTAGATGGGAAAAACCTTTCTTTAGATATCTTTGAAAAAATCTGTGCCAAAAAACTTCGTGTTTCTTTGCATCCAACTGCAGAAAAAAAGATGATGCAAAGCCATGCTCTTTTAGATCAATGGCTTAAAAAAGGGGAAATTATTTATGGGCTTAATACCGGCTTTGGAAGTTTAAGTGATGTCAAGATTAATGCCTCTCAAAATGAACTTCTCCAATTAAATCTCATCCGCTCCCATGCCTGTGGAGTCGGGGACCTTTTAACAGAAGAGGAAACCAGGGCTTTGATTTTACTTCGTGCGCAGGTTTTAGCCTGTGGGCATTCGGGTGTTCGTCCCTTAATTGTTAAAAAACTTTTAGAGCTTTTAAATCGAAATATTTATCCTTACATTCCTCAAAAAGGATCTGTGGGGGCCAGTGGAGATTTAGCTCCTTTGGCTCATCTGGCCCTTGTCCTTATTGGTGAAGGAAAAATTTTAAATCATACTTCTTTTTCTCCCCTAAAACTATCCGGTCGAGAGGGGCTGGCCCTTATTAATGGTACGCAGCTTATGGCTGCACTTTCAGCTTTAAATATTTTAAAGGCACATCAACTTTTTAAACTATTTGATATTGCTGCTGCCATGAGCCTGGAAGCTGTGCAAGGAAGTCGGATGCCTTTTTATGCAGATCTTCACGCCCTTCGTCCACATCCTGGACAAAAAGAGGTTGCTAAAACCATTTGGAATCTCACCCAACACAGTAAAATTCAAGAAAACCATAAAAATTGTGACAAAGTTCAAGATTCTTACTCTTTTAGATGCATTCCTCAGGTCCATGGAAGCTCAAAAGATGCCCTCTTATTTGCAAAAAAAATCATTGAAACAGAAATTAATTCTGTCACCGATAATCCCATTATTTTCCCAAAACATAAAAAGAGCATAAGTGGAGGGAATTTTCACGGCCAATATTTATCTCAAGCCATGGATTTTCTTTCTATTGCTGCAACTACTTTAGTTAATATTTCAGAGCGCCGGATTGAAAAACTCTTGGACCCAAAATTTAGCGGTCTACCCGCCTGCTTAGCTGCCCAAGAGGGATTAGAATCGGGACTCATGCTCACCCACGTTACAGCAGCGGCACTGGCTTCTCAAAATAAAGTTTTATCTCATCCGGCCAGTATTGATTCTATTCCTACGTCGGGAAACAAAGAAGATCATGTCAGCATGGGTATTACTGCTGCTTTTAAGGCTAAAGAAATTTTAAAAAATGCCCAGGAAGTATTGGCTATTGAATTCTTAGCTGCCAGCCAGGGGATTTATTATCGTCGCCCCCTAACCACAAGCCCTTCCTTAGAAAAAATACACTCTATTATTCGAACTCAAGTCCCTCCAATTAAAAAAGATCGTATTTTTTCAAAAGATATTGCCATGATTAAAACATTATTTCCAAAAATCCTATCGGCTATTCATGAAAACTAAGCTGTCTTGCAAAGGATGGGTTCAAGAAGCTGCATTTCGAATGATTCAAAACAATATCGATCCTGCCGTTGCTGAAAAACCGCAAGATCTTATTGTCTATGGTGGCAGTGGCAAAGCCGCTAGAAATTGGGAATGTTTCCACGCTATTTTAAAAAGTCTGAAAAATCTAAAAAATGATGAAACCCTTCTTGTACAATCTGGAAAACCCGTTGGAGTGCTTAAAAGTCATCCCAATGCTCCCCGGGTTCTCATTGCTAATTCCAATTTGGTTCCAGCTTGGGCTACTTGGCCGGAATTTAGAAGATTAGAAGCTTTGGGACTTATTATGTATGGACAAATGACCGCAGGGAGTTGGATTTATATTGGCACTCAAGGTATTCTTCAAGGTACCTACGAAACTTTTTTTAGTGCTGCAAAAACTCATTTTAATGGAAACTTAACAGGAAAACTCATTTTATCGGCAGGACTGGGTGGCATGGGAGGTGCTCAACCCCTGGCTGCAACGATGGCTGGAGCTACGTTTATTGGCGTAGAAGTTGATCCGGAACGGATCGAAAAAAGACTTAAAACAAAATACGTTGATATTAAAACAGATTCTTTTGATGAAGCTATTGAAATGGCTAAAACTTTTCAAAAAAAGGGAGAAGCCAAATCTATTGCTCTTTTAGGAAACGCTGCCGATATTTATCCGCTTTTTGTTCAAAACAACATTATTCCTGATCTTGTGACCGACCAAACGTCTGCTCATGATACTCTGAATGGATACATTCCTCGTGGATTAAGTTTAGAAGAAGCACTTACCCTACGCAAAAAAAATCCCGAAGAATATATTCAACGTGCCATAGATTCTATTGTGATTCATGTTCAGGCCATGCTGGATCTTCAAAAAAAGGGCGCTCACGTGTTTGATTATGGAAATAATATTCGCGCTCAAGCTAAACTTGGGGGCTTAGAAAATGCATTTCATTTTCCTGGATTTGTTCCGGCTTATATTCGCCCTTTATTTTGTGAGGGGCAGGGACCTTTTAGATGGGTCGCCTTATCGAATGATCCCAAAGATATTTATGTAACTGATGAAGCGCTCATGAAGGCGTTTCCAAAAAAGACTCACTTAAAAAATTGGCTTTCTTTGGCTCAAAAAAGAGTTCAGTTCCAAGGACTTCCGGCTCGGATTTGTTGGCTAGGCTATGGGGAGCGAGAAAAAGCAGGAGAAATTTTTAATCAACTTGTGAAAAAGAAAAAAGTAAAAGCTCCGATTGTGATTGGAAGAGATCATTTGGATTGTGGATCTGTGGCTTCACCCAACCGCGAAACTGAAAGCATGAAAGATGGAAGTGATGCTATTGCAGATTGGCCAATTCTGAATGCTCTCATTAACGCTGTGAATGGTGCTAGCTGGGTATCGTTTCATCACGGAGGAGGGGTAGGGATTGGATATTCGCTGCATGCGGGAATGGTGATTGTCGCCGATGGGACTAAAGAAGCCTCCGAAAAACTTCATCGTGTGCTTACATCGGATCCTGCGATGGGAATTCTTCGCCATGCCGATGCGGGATATGAACGGGCCATAGAAATTGCCAAAAAGGAACATATCAACATACCGATGCTTTAATATGTCACTCCTCATCACAAATATTAAACAATTAATCACTTTTTCTGGCATAGCCAAAAAGGGTGGAGCACGCCCTCAAAAAGAAGATTTATCTATTCTAGAGGATGCAGCTCTTTTAATTGAAAGAGATAAAATTTCTTGGATAGGAAAAGAATCTCAAGTTGGTTTGTCATTCCCGCGAAAGCGGGAATCCATGGATATTTTAGATGCCAAAAGGATGGTTGTCCTCCCCGGGCTTATTGATCCCCACACACATCTTGTTTTTGCTGGTTCTCGCCATGAAGAATTTGCACTGAGATGTGAAGGAAAAACATACTTAGAAATTGCTAAAGAAGGTGGCGGAATTTTAAGTACCGTTCGAGAAACTCAAAAAGCCTCTTTAAAAACACTGGTTCAATTGGGAAAAGAACGCATCCAAAAAGCAAAATCTTTTGGAATAACCACCTTAGAAGTCAAAAGTGGTTATGGGCTCTCCTATGAAGATGAAATGAAATCTCTCAACGTTATTTCTGAACTTCAAAAAGAAAACTCCCTAAGACTTATTCCCACGTTTTTAGGTGCTCATGATTTCCCACCGGAATTTAAAAATAAAAAAGAAGACTATGTTGCTCTTCTTTGTCAAAAAATGATCCCTGTCATTGCCAAACAAAAATTAGCACAATTTTGCGATGTCTTTATAGATGAAGGATTTTATACGCTTTCTCAAACCAAAACTATTTTAGAAACAGCCCTAAAGCATGGGCTTAATATTAGAATTCATGCCGATGAATTTAAAGCCCTGGGGGGAACTGAGCTGGCCGTTTCTTTAAAAGCTAAAAGCGTTGATCATTTAATTGCGATTACTCAAGAGGGAATTAACGCACTTTCCAATTCTCAAACGGTGGCCACACTTCTTCCCGGAACTTCTTTTTATTTAGGAAAAACTCCTTTTGCACCAGCTCGAAAACTCATTGATGCGGGTGTTACTGTCGCCCTGGGAACAGATTTTAATCCTGGCTCTTCGATGACTCAACATTTACTCTTAGTCGCTACCATAGCTGCTACTCAAATGAAAATGACTCTTCCAGAAGTACTCTCTGCTATTACCTATAACGCCGCTAAATCCTTAGGACTTGAAAAAGAAATTGGTTCACTTGAAGTTGGGAAAAAAGCCGATTTAGCCTTTTTTGATGTCCCTTCTTATGAATATCTTCTCTATCATTATGGAGATAACTTTTGTAAAAAAGTTATTTATTCGGGGAAACAAGCGTAATGTGTGGCTCTCGTTTTCTTTGATACACCAAAAGATAGACAATTAACGCCACTAACATCCCTCCAATAACATCTGAAAAATAATGCTGTTTTGTGGTCATGGTCGATATTGAAATAAGAATAGACCAAATAAAAAATAAAATAGATGTTTTTCTTTGATAATTCCAAAATCCCATCGCTACCACAAAGCAAAGGCTTACATGCTGGCTGGGAAAACAATTGACTGGCGTATCTAGTAACCACTCCAAATGAAATACCCAATTAATAAATCCGTCCTTTGGAAGGGTGGGCCGTATCATGGTGGTAGGAAAAAAGAAAAAAATAGGAAAATGCACCGCAAAATCAACCAAAAATCCTTTAATAAGTCGCTTCATGGCAGAAATATCTGAAATTAAAATGGCCGGCAAAAAAATGAGCAGATAATCAGAAATATAAATCCAAATGGTCCATGGATGAAATCCTAAAAAAGTATCTACCCAGCAGATGGGCAATGTTTTAGGAGTAAACACGGGAAATCGATTGGTAAATCCATACCCAAACGCAAATAAGAAAGAAAAAGTAAGAATAATTTTAATTCGATACCCAAAAGAAATTTTGGCGCTCACAAAAGAGATTGAATCCTTTCAAAGTCTTTGCCCCGATCCCATGTGTGTTCCCCAAAGGCCTTATATTGTATTTTCCCTTCTCGATCTAAAAGAATCGTATACGGCAATCCATATACCAAATATTCCTGGGCAGAGTGCCCCTCGGGGTCTAAAAATATCTTAAAAGGAAGTTTTGACTCTTTTGCTATTTTTTGAGCTGCTTTGACATCATCATCTAAGCTAATAGCTAGTATTTCAAATCCTTTGTCTTTTAATTTTTCATACGCAGCCGTTAGGGCGGGCATTTCCATAATACAGGGGGGGCACCAACTGGCCCAAAAATTAATTAAAATCACTTTTCCTTGATACTCTTTAAGCTCATGGAGCTTTCCCTCCATATCCGTTAGCCTTAAATTAGGAGCACTTTCACCTATTTTTAAAGCGGCATTAGGGAAATCTACTCCCGTTTTATAAGACACTAAAGCGGTTAGTAAATTCCTATTAAGATAAACGAGGGCTAAAACAATGACAGCAAGAAAAATGCCTACGGTTAAAAAAACTTTTCGAGAAGTCATAAAAATATAGGGGAACTATAGCGTGTTTTGAAGCAAAAAAAAAGACCCTTTTTTAGGGTCTTCCTCAACTTCATAATTACAATTATACCACATCTAAAAAATTTTGTGCAAACTTTTTTTTATTATGCCCCTTCTTGCTATGAAACTAGCCCAAAAGGGCCATAAACTACCTAAAATATTTATGTAACTCAGCTTTAAATCCTTTTTACTTACCCTAAAACAAGCTCTATAATGATATGCATGCATAAAAATAGTGGGCAAGCCTCTATTGAATATATTGCCACTTTGGTGATGACCATTCTTTTTATTGGCTTTCTCCTGGCGCAGGTCGATACCCCCATTAAGCGCTGGTGGGATAGGCTCGCCTTAAAAATTGCTGCTCCTTGTCCCACCCCTGAATGCATCAAAAGTAGCGACACCCAACCCACCGTTCCTTAAATTTCTTTAAATTTAAGTTTTTAGTTTGATTAACCGAAAAGAGAAGAAGAATGAAAGTGTTTCGTATACTCTTATTCTTATTTTTGGGCGCTTGGCTAAGCTTAAGTAAAAACGTTCAAGGCCAACCCATCACCTGTCAACTGACACCTGATCAAGAAGATCTCCCAATACTTGCTTCTATGTTTCAAGAACTGAGCCAGACCGATCCAACATCCTCTAGGCGCGCTCTTTCGCAATCTCTTAAAACTCAAATGCAAAAGCTATCCAGAAAATCTCTAGAGGCCCTCTTTTTTCATTACTTATTAATTCGAGATAAAGCCAATCCTCTAAATCCAACCCACATTAACCAAACTTGCGATCGCGCAAAAGAATACAGTGCACCACAAGTAAGTGCTGTTTTTGTCGTAACTGATGATATTGTTCGCAATCTCTCTCCGTTGCCTATCCATTCATTAATTATTGCTATCCGAAGCATGCAAGAACGTTTAGAAGATGAAAACAATGATTTTTCTCCAGACCCAAATATATGTAATGACCCCACTAACAATTTGGATCAACTCGGAAAAGCATACTTAAGATTTACTTTTTTTCTTGAGCAAATTTCAGAAAGACTTCGTCCTGAAGAAACGCGAGGACAAACATGTTGTATTTGCCAAGTAGGAACAACCCCTAAATGGCAACGTGCTCTCTTTAGAACAGGGTGCAATATGTGGCTATCAGAACAGCATGCATGCGATATCAGTCTTCAACAGCCTGTCCCTTTTATAAGCGAAGGCTTAGGGGAGGATTTCACATTAGATATTCCTATGGCTTGCTATGGGGGACAACTTAAATTAGGATATGTGGGGCATTGGGATAGTGCTCAAACAGATCCCTTCCTCTCAAAAACACTGATTCCTACAGCAAAATATTATAAACTTTCCAATATCCAATATGACAATACAGCCTGTTCTGCTCTTGAAAATGCGGAAAATATTCAACACTTATTACAAACCCATACCCCTGAAAATATGACAATTGATATGATTGGAAACCAATGCATAAGTTATGGGATGTGGGATCGGTTTTTGGGATACTCCCCTAATTTTCGTTGTCGAGTTGGCACAGACTGTGAGGCCACCCAATATCCCCTATGCTCACAATATAAAGAAGAACCTTGTGGCTATTTCCAAAAAGACCAACATGGAATCTGTTTAACAGACTTGGGTGATTATACAGCCCTTACTTGTTGCAAAATAAAAATACCCCACCTCCGCATGTTTGGAGAAAATGATACAGGATTACATGAGGAATTGCGTTGGATCCAAGGTGCTTGTCCATCCCCTTAAGTTTTCAACAACTTCTTCCGATAAGATCCAGTAGCAACGCACCATATTTAAAAAGGAGGCGCCCATGATCCGTTTTTCTAAATTCTTACTTATTTTCCTTGTTTTCCCTTTAATTGGTTTTGCTCAACCTTCTGATCCAGCAGCTCATGATTTTTCTTTTAACTATGAAGGACATACGTATCACTTTTACCCATCTCTAAAAGCTTCGTGGAATGATGACACTGCTATTGACCACCTCAGCCTATATAAAGAATTAGGAGATAATCACTATGCTCAAACCGACCATACACAAACCCGGGCAAGTGAAGATTCTGCAGGTTTTCATTTTAAAACAACGCTTGACGAAAATACATTTGACCTAATTATTTCTTTAAACCAAAATAATCAAATTCAATATCGTGTAGATAAAATTACCACAGACAATCGAGGGCGAGAGATTAGAAAAACGATTCACACCAATAGCCCCTCTCGTCGTGCTTTTCTAAAAACCCAATTTCAAGAGTTGGTAGGAACAGAACAAGAGCCGCCAGCGAAAACAGCAGAAGAATGTCCGGTTCAAAGCCCATCTCCGAATGATCAGCAAATTGCCGAGCAAACTCAAAACACACAAGACATAGCAGAACACCTCCCCGAAGATTCTTCGCTTCCCTACATAGGAAATGGAATAAGCCCAAATGATCCTTCGCCTTTTCAAGCACGCTCACCCTTTGAAGACTTCGATCTTAAATTTATAGAAGATCAAACCGAAAAACAGTACACATATCCCACGCTTCAACTTTCAGCCAAGGAAGGAGAGGAACAACATACGATCTCATTTGGAGCAGATACTTCAGAAGTCCATGGAAGGGGAGTGGCTTACTTTAGAAGATTTATCAGCGCTCAGTATTTTACCCATGGAGGCCATGATTATCGATTTGAATGGTCTCAACAAGATCCCAGCGTATTAGAAATTTGGAAATCTACCCCCATTAAAGACAAACAGGGGCGTACTGTTCGGAGGACTCCGGATGTCTCCGGTCCATACTGGTATCGATTACCTCCCAATTTTAAATCAGCGCTTTGGGATCAACCTTTTAAATTTTGGGAAGACGTACCCAATCGATTAAAAAAATGAAGAAAAGATTTTTTGGTTTACTTTTTTTCTACCTCTTTTTGTATCTACCTGTATTTATCTGTGCCCAAGAGCCCCAGGAACAACAACAAAGCCAAAGAAGCGTTGATGAGTTAATCCAAGACCTCCGAAGCTCAGATCATGAAATTAGAGGAGAAGCCGCCTTTGCTCTTCGACAAATGGGATATGAAGCTCATAAAGCTGCTCCTGATCTTTTTGGTGCCCTGGGAGATTATGATGCCACCGTAAGACTTGAGGCAGTGAATGCCTTGGGTAACTTTGGAAAATATTCTAAAACGTATGTGCCTGCCTTATTTTCAAAAGCCACACTTGATGTAGATCCCGTAGTAAGACTAGCAGCCGGACGCGCCCTTGGAAAACTGGGGGGATATGCCGAAGAAGCCGTAGAAGATATTATGAAAACCATTTTGGAGAGTGGCGATCTTTTTCGAAGTCGAAATGCGGCATTTGCCTTGGCCCATATGGAAAAATACACCCGAAAACAAACTAAAAAACTTATTAACATTGCCCTTACAGATAAAGCTCCCCATAAAAGGCAATACGCTGCAGATGCCATTAGAACCATGAGCGGAGAGCACGCTGAACGTGCCATTTCAGCTTTTTTAGATGAAGCCCTAAATCCTTCTATCCTAGCTAATAAAGGATATGCCATAGAGGCATTAAAAAAAATGGAAGGTCTTTCTGCAATGGCATTGCCTCGCTTAGAAGAAGCCCTTAATAATTCAGATGACACTATTCGAATGCAGGCCGTTGATGTTCTAGAAAGAATTGCGCTTCATGTAGAAGAAGCTATGCCTCTTTTAAGAAAATCCCTAAAAGACTCTTCTGCTAACGTTAAAAATGCAGCTTTGTATGCCATACAGCATTTAGGCTATCGGGCTTTGGATGCACTCCCAGAAGTAACTAATATTTTATTAAAAGATGATGACTGGGTCCTTCGAATACGAGCACTAGAGACTTTAGGAGAAATTGGCTGGGCTGCTGGACGTGCTATCCCTTCCATCCAAGAAGCCGCCAATAAAGATCTTGTGAATGCAACATTTGCAGCTCAAATCATAGAAAAGATTAGAGATACATTGCCAGAGGGAGAAGCTAGAAACATTGACCATCTTGAAGAAATTTTAAGAAATACCCTTTATAGAACTGATTTACCAAGCATGTGTTCCGTTTTATGTGGTCTTGTCCAACATTCTTCCGATTGGACACAAGATGCTTTCTACCGCAATCCTGACTATGAAATGTCTATTAACCCCTGGGATTTTGCACTAGAATCTTTGGGAGCATTATTTGTATCCAAGGCTTCTTCTTTTTGCCCCGCAGCTAAAGAAAAAATAAATGTAGTTATTCAAGAACTCACCCACGACATTGACAACATTAACTCATGTCCAACACCTTCTGAATTTAGGAATCTTAAAAATCTTTCTGCTACTATTTTACAAACCGTAGGACTGCCGGATTCTTCTCCTGTTGTTTATAGTAAACAGTTTTTTTCTTTGCTTTTAAGAGATATTTTAAAAGATCCCACCTTAACCGCCATTCAAAAAAATAAATTAACTGGTTTACTTGATAAAGCTGATCGGTCCCTAACATCAGATATTCGGGTTGCCCGCGCAGCCAGAGATCAAAATTTACCTGGGCAAAGATCTAATAGTCTTTTCAATACGTATGCCTTGGCCACATCTATCTTGGCTTCCAAAGAAAAAACTGAAGGAATCCCTTTTTTAAAAGAGGCTATTAATTCCGATGATCCTTTGCGAATTGCCTACAGCCCTTCTTATGAAGCAGATAGAGGCAGACGAGCTTCTGCAGCACGTGCTGTTCCTGTTCATTTGGCTCTTTATCAGTCTCCTCTGGAGAGCTTACATAAAGAAGAGCATCGCCAAAACCTACTCGATTCTTTATCTAATTATATTCATTATTTGCCCTCTCTCATGGCCCACCTGCAACGATCTGGAACTCATCGAGGAGATGATGCCATTGCACCTTATTATATTTACTCTACAATTCCCTATGTGACATCTGCCACTCAACTTCTTTTAGAAGAAAATAATCCGGGAGAAAGAGAACTATTAGAAAATATGCAACTTGAACTTAAGCGGGCTATCTTAAGCCTTACAAATGAGAATGGATTATTTTATAAACCTACACTTTATTCTGCTGATGCTTATGTTAATCCTTTGTTTGGGCTTGCACTCATCCCTTTGGCACAAGAGTGCGTTGATACACCCACTCTTAAAAATAAAAACACATTTCACGGTATTTTAGACTAGACGATGCCCACACATCTTTGATAAGTGAATTTAAAATGAGTTCATATATTTTAGCCTTGGATCAGGGGACTACGGGAAGCACTGCACTGCTTATTGATCAAGCACTCACGATTAAAGCCAAAGCCAATCAAGAATTCCCCCAGTACTATCCAAAACCAGGCTGGGTTGAACATAACTTAAATGAAATTTGGACTGCTACTTTAAACACCATTCAAACCGTTTTAAAAGAATCTCAAGTTCCTGCTTCTCAAATTGCAGCTATTGGTATTACCAATCAACGAGAAACTACTTGTCTCTGGGACCGAAAAAGTGGCCAGCCACTTTTTCCTGCTATCGTTTGGCAATGCCGACGAACAAAAGATATTTGTGACAAACTTAAAAAACAAGGAAAAGAAAAACTTTTTCGAAAAAAAACAGGCTTAGTCCTAGACCCTTACTTTTCAGGCACTAAAATTAAATGGTATTTTGATACTTATTCAGAGCTTTATAAAAAAGATATTTCTTTTGGAACGATCGACACTTTTTTAGTGTCAAAGCTTACTCAAAATAAAGTTCATGTGACAGATCCCTCCAATGCCTCTCGAACCCTGCTCATGAATTTAGAAACGCTCGAATGGGATGAGGAGCTTTTAGATATTCTTCATGTACCTAAAAATATTTTGCCCCTTATTCAATCTTCTTCAGAAATATATGGAAAAACAAAAAACGTACCTGGGCTCCCCGATGGCATTCCTATTTCTGGTATTGCAGGAGACCAACAAGCAGCCCTTTTTGGACAAGCCTGTTTTAACGTTGGAGAAGCCAAATGCACCTATGGAACAGGTTCTTTTTTATTGCTCAATACCGGATCAAAAATTATTCGCTCTCATTATAATCTCTTAACTACGGTAGCTTGGAAATTATCGAATAAGGTTACCTATGCCCTAGAAGGATCTGCATTTATTGCAGGGGCTGCGGTGCAGTGGCTTAGAGATGGATTAAAAATAATTCAAAAATCTTCCGATATTGAAGCCTTAGCCAAAACCGTTTCTTCTTCAGAAGAAGTTGTCTTTGTTCCAGCCTTAACGGGCCTCGGGGCGCCTTATTGGAACGCTTCGGCCAGAGGAATAATTTCAGGAATCACTCGAGGAACCACCGCGGGACACTTAGCTCGTGCTACCTTAGAAGGGATTGCTTTTCAAAATTACGATCTTCTTATTGCCATGCAAAAAGATTTAGGTAAAAAATTATCTTCGCTAAAGGTTGACGGGGGAGCCAGCGTTAATAATCTTTTGATGCAATTTCAAGCAGATCTTTTACAAACTCCGGTTATTCGACCCAAATTTGTTGAAACGACAGCACTGGGAGCAGGGTGTTTGGCGGGGCTAGCGATTGGCTTTTGGAAGGACCTTTCTGATATTCAAAAATCTTGGCAAAAAGATGAAGAGTTTTCCCCCCAGATGAAATCTCAAGAAAGAACCATTCATTTAGATAAATGGAAAAGTGCTATTCGTCGTTGTTTGTAGGAGGGGCTACCATAATCTCTTTTTTAGATCTTAAAATTCCTTTAATAAGTGCTCCGATAAAAATAATCCCTATTAAAATCATTAAATATTTTGTCATTTCATGGGCTACCTGATGGGCTCCTTGAGAAAATCGCTGCCCTAAATAGTAGGTTCCTCCAACAAAAAGAGGAATACTTACTAAAGAAGCCAGTCCATCTAAAAACAAAAACCTTTTAGGAGACATTCCTAGCATGCCCGCCGTTATAAAAACAGGAGCCCGAAATCCTCCAATAAAGCGCGCTACCCATACAACTTTATCCCCATGCTTTGTGAACTGATCCATCACCTGAACTCTTCTTTTGGGTGTAAAAATACGTCGGACAAATCGGTATCGCCATACGGTGCGCCCATATTTTTTTCCAACATAATATAATACAAAATCAGTTGGAATAACTCCGATAAAACACACACCTAACATGAGCCAAAAATTTAATTCCTCGGAATGAACAAGCTGCCCTGCTAAAATAAGGGTTAAATCTTCTGGAAAGGGAAGCACGAGTCCAATAATAAGTAAAAAAATAATTCCTAAATAGGGCATATATTCTTATTATCTAAAAAGTATTTGAATTAGCTCATCCACCGTTGAAATGCCTATAAATTCTAAGGGCACCTTGGTTTTCATTTTTCTGAGATTAGACATGGGCAAAAAACATTTTTTAAATCCTAAACGAGAAGCTTCCTTGGCCCGGACTTCAATATGATTAATAGCCCGAACCTCCCCCGTTAATCCCACTTCTCCTAAAAATAAAACTTGAGACTCTATGGAACGATTTAAAAAACTAGACGCCACAGAAGCAATAATTCCTAAATCTACTCCCGTTTCTTGAATTCTTAATCCTCCAGCAACATTGACATAAATATCGTGATTATAAAGAGCCAGTTCTGCCTTTTTTTCTAAAACTGCCACCAATAAACTCACTCGATTGTGATCCACACCAATCGTTGTTCTTCTGGGTAATGCTAAAATGGTGGGCGTTACCAAAGCTTGAAGTTCTACCAACATGGGACGTGTTCCTTCTACGGCTGACACCACCACAGAGCCTGGCGCATTTAAGGGGCGCTCCGATAAAAAAAGTTCAGAAGGATTTTCAACGGGAATAAGGCCTTCTTCTTGCATTTCAAATACCCCAATTTCATTTGTAGAACCAAACCGATTTTTAACAGCTCTTAAAATTCGATAACTTTTTCCCCCGTCTCCTTCAAAATATAAAACCGTATCAACCATATGTTCTAATACTCTGGGACCTGCTAAGGCGCCTTCTTTCGTCACATGCCCAATGACAACGGTTGTCATATTTTCTCTTTTAGCTAAATACATCAAACGAGCAACAACTTCTCGAACTTGGCTAATACTGCCTGGTGCAGATTCTAATTCGCCGGTATAAAGCGTTTGCACAGAATCAATGGCTAAGACTTTTGGTTTTAATTTTTTAGCTTCTTTAATGACTTTTTCTAAAAGAGTTTCTGATAAAAGATATAAACTTTCACTTTTGGCACCCAGTCGATCGGCTCTTAATTTTGTTTGTTCTAAAGATTCTTCGCCAGAAATATAAAGAACAGGAATATCTTTTTTGGCAATGGCATTAAATGCTTGAAGGACAAGCGTTGATTTCCCAATGCCTGGATCTCCTCCTACCAATACTAATGATCCATGAACGAGACCTCCCCCTAAAACACGATCCAGCTCAGAAATATGCGTGGTAATTCGATCTGAATCCTTACTTTTAATATGAGTAATGGAAATGGGAGCCGTATCGATATCATCAAAAGTTCTGGTTTCTAAAACAGAAAGCTCTGGCTCTTTTTTTTCTTCTATGAGCGTATTCCAGCTTTGACAGTCTGGACATTTTCCCATCCATTTTGGGCTTTGATATCCGCAAGACTGACAGCTATAAATGGATTTTTCTTTGGCCATTACTCACCAGCGTTAACATATTTATGAAACAAGATCAAAAAAATGAAAGGAGTTCTTATCGTTTCTTCGAGAGCCGCGTCGAATTTTCCCAGCGAAAAATTCGCGCTTCACTCTCAGGCTCGCTCGCCCTCCGAGAGACTCTCTCAGAAAAGATAAGAACTCCTTCCATAAACAGGCTTCTAAAAATTATGTATTTACCACTTGAATATTTAAATATAACCCCTATAATGCCTAAAAATTATGCTGACAGTGAATGAAATTTTTTACTCTATTCAAGGCGAGTCCACCAGAAGCGGGGAGCCTTGTATTTTTATCCGCCTCACAGCCTGTAATTTAAGATGTACCTACTGTGATACCGCATATGCTTTTTATGATGGAAAAAAAATGAGTATTCAAGAAATTCTTAAAGAAATTCAAAAGTTTAACTGTAAAACAGTTGAGGTTACGGGGGGAGAGCCCTTGCTTCAAGAAGAGGTTTATCCACTTATGGATATCCTTGTGGATAACTTTTATGCCGTATTACTAGAAACTTCCGGATCTATCTTAATTAATAAAGTAAATTCAAAAGTTATTAAAATCATTGATTTTAAAACACCTTCTAGCCATATGGCCCACCACAACTTATGGGAAAATTTAAACCATTTGAATACTCAAGATGAGATCAAATTTGTAGTTGGAGATAGATCAGATTATGAGTGGTCAAAAAGCGTGATTACTCAATATGGGCTGGCTACTCGTTGCCATAAAGTTCTCTTGTCGGCTATTCACAAAGAGCTAAGTCCTGGAATTTTAGGAGAATGGATTCGAAAAGACAGTCTTCCTGTAAAACTTCAGGTTCAGCTGCATAAATATCTTAATATGCCGTAATTACTTTTTCTTTTTAGAAGAGGGGCCTATTGATTGCTTGGCTACTTCAATGCGTTTTTGTTCCGCTTGAAGTCGTTTAAGATAATTAGCGTATTCAATTTCACCCAATACTTTATTCAGTATTTTTTCTTCTACTTCTGCCTTGGCTTTTTGTGCACGCTCCAAATCAATTTGGCTGGCAGGTTCAATGTCTTCTCCCAAAATAAGAACCTGATCGTCTCTCACTTCTGCAAAACCATAGCTCACTAAAAAATGAATTCTTTCATCTTGAGAAAGTGTCCGAATAACGCCCACCCCTAGGGCGGTTAAAAAAGGGGTGTGCCCTGGAAGAATGGTCACTTCTCCCGCTTCGCTGGGCATAATGAGCTCATCTACAGAGAGTTTATGAACCACTTTTCTATGCGGAGTTACAATCGTAACACTAAGTGACATTAGGCTCCTTGAAATTTTTTAGCTTTTTCGATGACTTCTTCAATAGATCCCACCATATAAAAAGCTTGCTCGGGAAGGGCATCGTGCTTTCCTTCCACAATTTCTTTAAAACCACGAATGGTATCTTTTAATTCTACATATTTTCCAGGAGTACCCGTAAAGGTTTCTGCTACAAAGAAGGGTTGAGATAAGAATTTTTGAATTTTCCGAGCTCGTGTAACGGTTAACTTATCTTGTTCCGTTAATTCGTCCATCCCTAAAATGGCAATAATATCTTGAAGCTCTTTATAGCGCTGAAGAATTTGCTGAACATCTCTTGCCACACGATAATGTTCCATCCCCACCACTTTTGGATCTAACAATCTACTGGTTGATGCCAAAGGATCCACTGCTGGATAAATTCCAAGCTCTGCAATAGGGCGAGAAAGATTGGTTGTTGCATCCAAGTGAGCAAAGGTTGTGGCTGGAGCAGGATCTGTATAATCATCTGCGGGAACATAAATGGCCTGAACAGAAGTAATCGACCCTTTATTGGTTGTCGTAATGCGCTCTTGAAGCTCTCCCATCTCTGTGGATAACGTAGGTTGATATCCCACGGCAGAAGGAATTCGGCCTAAGAGTGCAGAGACCTCAGAACCTGCCTGTGTAAATCTAAAAATGTTATCCACAAATAAAAGCACATCTTTCCCTTCCTCATCTCTAAAGTATTCCGCAACCGTAAGTGCTGTTAATCCCACTCTGGCCCTGGCTCCCGGAGGTTCATTCATCTGTCCATACACAAGGGCGGTCTTAGCAATAACACCCGATTCTTTCATTTCATGCCAAAGGTCATTTCCCTCTCTGGTTCTTTCTCCCACACCTCCAAATACAGAGTAACCCCCATGCTCTTTTGCAATGTTGTGGATAAGTTCCATAATGATCACGGTTTTACCCACACCCGCTCCGCCAAAGAGTCCAATTTTTCCTCCTTTTGAATAAGGAGCCAATAAATCCACAACCTTAATTCCAGTAATGAGTTGTTCCACAGCTACGCTTTGTTCTGTAAACAGGGGAGGATGCCTGTGGATAGGATATTTAAGCTTTGTGGATACAGGACCTAATTGATCCACAGGTTCTCCAATCACATTAATAATTCTTCCTAAGGTTTCTGGACCTACGGGTACCAAAACTTTATCTCCCGTATCCTGGGCACTTTGTCCCCGGGTAAGCCCTTCTGTACTATCCAGGGCCACACATCGAACTGTATTTTCTCCCAAATGCTGAGCGACTTCTACGACTAAGTTCCATTCTTTATTTGAAATAGCAGGGTTTGTAAGTCTTATCGCATTGTAAATTTGAGGGACTTTTCCTGCTGGAAATTCTATGTCCACCACGGGACCAATGACTTGTTTTATTTCTCCTGTATTCATATTATTTATCCTCCATTATCCTTTCAGTGCTTCTGCGCCACCCACAATTTCCATAAGCTCTTTGGTAATCACAGCCTGCCGGATGCGGTTGGCCAATAAACTTAAACTTGAAATCATATCTCTCGCATTCGTAGTAGCCGAATCCATTGCCGTCATGCGCGCCCCATGTTCAGAAGACACGGCTTCTAATAAAATTCGATATACTTGAATTCGAATATGTTTTGGTAAAAGTGCAGTAAGTACTTCTTCCCGAGAAGGTTCATATAAATAATCAATTTTTTGAAGTTTTTGAGAATCCTCTTCTTTTTTGGCTCGCGTGGGAAGCAGCGTTTCTAAAACCACTTTTTGAGAGATAGCAGATTTAAATTCATTATAAATAAAATATACGTGATCCAAATGTTCTTTTAAAAATTCATCCATCATTTCGTTAGCAATAGTAGAAGCCTGCTCAAAAGAAGGATGCTTCATGATATCTGGATAAATTTTTCCTACCAAAGAAGGATCTAGGCGTTTTTTAAAATAGTCGTGGCCTTTTCGGCCAATAAAAGAAACTTTAAATTCTTTAAAATCGCCCCTTTTTTCCTGAATAAATTTCTCGGCCCTTCGAATAATATTTCCATTATACGCCCCACAGAGCCCTCGATCAGAAGTCACCACGACCAAGCGCACTTTGTGGGGTTTTCGTTGGATCAAAAGGGGATGATGCTTTCCTTCACCATGAATTACTAAATTAGAAATAACAGAGATGAGCTCATTCGCATAGGGGCGAGCCGCCAAAATCTGATCTTGTGCCTTTCTGAGCTTTACGGCCGCAATCATTTTCATGGCCTTGGTAATTTGCTGCGTATTTTTGACCGTTGAAATACGCCTTCGAATGTCTTTTAAATTAGGCATTACTGGAAATCTGCATTAAAGGCTTGAATAGCCTTTTTAAGTTTTTCTTTTAGTCCTTCATCTAATTGTCGCTTCGTTTTAATTTCTTTTAAGAGGTCTTCGTGTTTTAACTGAAGATACTCTAAAAGTTCTTGTTCATATCGAACCACTTGATGAGCAGGAATATGATCCAAAAATCCACTAACCCCTGCAAAAATAGCAATGACTTGTTTAGCCACATCCATGGGTTGATATTGTCCTTGTTTTAAAAGCTCTACAAGCCGCGCCCCTCGATTCAATTGATCTTGAGTGGCCTTATCCAAATCTGACCCAAACTGGGCGAACGCTGCTAGTTCTCGATACTGAGCCAAATCTAGACGTAAAGATCCGGCCACTTGTTTCATGGCTTTAATTTGCGCTGCTCCTCCCACCCGTGAAACAGACAGCCCTACGTTAACAGCGGGGCGAATACCTGCATAAAAAAGATCTGTTTCTAAATAAATTTGTCCATCCGTAATAGAAATAACATTGGTTGGGATATAAGCCGAAACATCTCCTGCTTGTGTTTCAATAATGGGAAGGGCCGTTAAAGAACCCCCTCCCTTAGCGTCAGACAATTTAGCCGCTCTTTCTAAAAGACGAGAGTGCAAATAAAACACATCTCCTGGAAATGCCTCTCTCCCTGGCGGACGTCTTAACAATAAAGATAATTGTCGATAGGCTTGTGCTTGTTTGGTTAAATCATCATAAATAATCAACGCATGCTGCCCATTATCTCTAAAATATTCTCCCATGGTAACACCCGAATAAGGTGCTAAAAATTGAAGAGGAGCCGGATCAGATGCAGATGCACTAATGACCGTTGTATACTCCATTGCCCCATGATGTTTTAATTTATCCACCACTTGCGCCACGGTAGATTGTTTTTGACCAATGGCCACATAAATACAAAATACATTTTGTCCTTTTTGATTAATAATGGTGTCAACCGCCACCGCTGTTTTCCCTGTTTGCCTGTCTCCAATAATCAACTCTCGTTGCCCGCGGCCAATGGGCGTCATGGCATCAATGGCTTTAATTCCAGTTTGCAAGGGCTCTTTCACGGATTGACGATCCACAATGCCAGGGGCTTTAATTTCAATTTTTCGGGTTTGTTTAGATTTAATTTCTCCTCTGCCATCAATGGGTTCGCCTAATGCATTAACGACTCTTCCCAAAAGTGCTTCTCCAACGGGAACTTCTGCAATTTTTTGAGTTCTGCGAACCGTATCGCCTTCTCGAATTTGAATGTCTTCTCCCATCACCGCAATTCCAACATTGTCGCTTTCAAGATTTAGTACCAATCCTTTAATGCCATTTGAAAATTCTACCAGCTCTCCGGCCATAGCGTGATCAAGCCCATAGACCCTGGCCACTCCATCTCCCACAGAAAGAACCGTTCCTACTTCTGCAACGTCTACTTTTCTTTCATAATCTTTGATTTGTGTTTTTATAATCCGACTAATTTCACTGGCCCTAATTTCCATCTTACACTCCTTGTTCTAATTGATTTTTAAGATCGTGAAGCTGCGTTAAAACAGATCCATCTAAAATATGATGCCCCACTTTTGCCACTATCCCGCCGATTAAAGAGGGGTTAACGTCATAAGTTACTTCTAATTTTTTGCCCATCCAAGATTCAAATCTCTCTTCCACTTTCTTTTGTAGTGGCTTTGAAAGGGGAACGGCAGTTAACACATAGGCCTTGGATATTCCTGTGTGTTCGTCCATCTTTTGTTCAAACTCTTGCATAATGTCAAAAAACAAATGTGCTCTATTTTGCTTTGCCAAATACAATAAAAATTTTTGTGTAAGGTCGCTTAAAGATAATTTTTCTAATACCGATTTTAAAACAGTCGTTTTTTCCTGCCCACTAAATACTTTCTTAAAAAGAAGCTCTTTTAGTTCTTTGGAGTCTTCCAAAAGTTTTTTAAATTCTTGAAGTTCACTGCGCACCTTATCGCTCACTTTTTCTTCTAAGACTAATTCGACGAGCGCTCTGGCATAACGACTTGAGCTTTTTTTGACCATGCTCCTCCTTTTTGTATCTCCAAGCTTTCTTCAATGAGCGCTTCTTGACCTTTAGTTTTTATGTTTTGTTGAATTTGCACCTTTGTGTCTTCTATAATCTTTTGAATAGTTTTCTTTTTTAAATTTTTAATCGCCTTTCTCATTTCTTCGTCTAGGCGCTGCTCATGTTCTTCTTTCATTTTTACAACCATGGTTTCTAGCGCTTCCTTTGATTTTTTTTGTACATTTTTTGCGTCTTGTTCTGCCTGAACAAAAAGTGTTCTTTTTTCCTCTTCCAAATGGTTTAATTTTTGTTGGGCTTCTTCTTGAAGATGTTTGGCCTTTTCATACACGCGTGTTGCTTCTTGAATGGTTTTATCGATCTCTGCGCTTCGGCTTATTAAAAACTGTTTCAATGGCTTTTTTAAAACATAGATTAAAATGCCAATGAATATAAAAAAATTAATAATCGGAAATATCAGTTCAACCATCTGCTATGCAACTCCTAAAAATTTTTGTACAATTTCAGAAGAAAGTCCCTTTATGTCTTGAGATAATTCCTTTTCCACCTGGACTACCGTTTCTTTTATTTTTTGATGTTTTTCTTGCATATTTTTTAAAAGTTCTGTTTTAGTTTGATGAAGTTTTTCAGCCTGTTCTTTTTCAAGCTCGCGCCTGGTTTCATCCATTTTTTTTCGAAGATGATCTTTGTGATCTTTTATCTTTTTTTCATATTCTAAAGAGATGTTTTGTGTTTGATGAGAAACTTGTTCAGCATTTTTAAAGGTTTCTATCGTTTTTCGTCTGCGCTCTTCAATAATTTTTAAAAAGGGGGCAAAAACAAGCTTATTTAAAACAAAAAGTATTCCCAAAAACAGCCCAGCTTGAATTGGTACTGTTTTAAAATACTCTAAAAGCGCCTTTATGGATGTGAAATCCGGCAGTTCCATAGTTAGTTTTGCCTAATAAAATAAACCAGTTAAACGATTTTGCGTAACATAGTTTTACGCACGAAGTCAAACTGAAATGTGTTTTTATCTTATGTGATCTTATATTATCTTATTTAATCATTTATTATAGATACCCCATCAGGCCGTGGATGACACAAAAAAGCCCATGGCAACATGCTGTGGGCTTTTTGTTTTTTTGGGCTTTTGCCTAGGCCTTTAATAGAGAAATAATGCGGTTGAGTTCGTCATCGCCAAAGTACTCAATTTCAATTTTCCCTTTTTTCCATCGGTTATCAATACGCACTTTAGCTTTAAAATGCTGGGAGAGTTCTTGCTCAAGAGTTGTAATAAAAATATCTTGAGATCCTTCGCTTTGCTTAGGATGACCACGTTTTGTTCCTGTTTTAACCAGTGCTTCTACTTGGCGGACAGAAAGCTCTTTTTTAACAATATCTTTGGCGATTTCTTCTTGTCTTTTCACATCTTCAATAGAAAGCAGGGCCCTGGCATGACCAGAAGTAATTTTTCCCTGGGATACTAATTCTCGAACAGCTGGAGATAAAACCAAAAGCCTCAAACTATTCGCAATTGTAGACCTATCTTTGCCTATTTTTTTAGCAAGCTCTTCTTGGGTATATTCATGTTCTTCAATAAGCTTATGATAAGCATCGGCCTCTTCCATGGCATTTAAATCTTCTCGCTGAAGATTTTCAATAAGCGCTTCTTCTAATTTTCCAGAAACACTAGATTCTCTAATAATTACAGGCACTTGTGAAAGTCCTGCTTTTTGGGCTGCGCGCCACCTACGCTCGCCCGCAATGATTTCATATTGAAAATCCGAAAGACGTCGCACAATAATGGGCTGTAAAATTCCTTTTTCTTTAATAGACGCAGCTAGGCCCAATAGCTTTTCATCATTAAATGCTTTTCTGGGTTGCTCTTTATTTGGAAGAACATTTTCTATCCCACAATAAAAATAAGTTTTTGGTGGTGGTGCCTCATCGCTTAATACCGATGGATCCGGAATAAGAGAGGCCATGCCTCTTCCCAGAGCTTTTTTCTTGTCCATATCACTCCTCCCCATGTGTCCTACATACATTACACGTTTATCTGTAATGGACGTTCTCCAGTATTTTGTAACGCGTTATCAAGAGTTGCTTCAGTTTTAATTTCATTCCTTTGAATGATTTCTTTTGCAAGGCTCAAATAACTCATCGCTCCTTTGGAGTTTACATCGTACAGCAAAATAGGTTTTCCATGGCTCGGACATTCGCTCAGCTTTACATTCCTTGGAATGACCGATTGAAATACCTGCCCTTTAAAATGTTCTCGAATTTCTGCCGCCACCTGGTGGCATAAATTATTTCGACTATCAAACATGGTTAATAAAATTCCTTCTTGAGACAATTTTGGATTTAAACTTTTATTAACTAGCCCAACCAACTTAACCAATTGGGAAAGTCCTTCCATGGCATAATATTCACATTGCATAGGAACTAAATAAGAATCAGACGCCGTAAGCGCATTAATGGTTAAAAGCCCCAAGCTCGGAGGGCAATCTATTAAAATATAATCATATAGGGGTAAAATTTCTTCTAAAGATACTTTAAGCCGTGTTTCTCTAGCAATTTCTGTCACAAGCTCTACTTCAGCACCAATCAGATCTTGATTAGAGGGGACAATATCAAGCCCATCTAGCTCTGTTTTAATGATTACTTCTGACATTTTTCGTTCTTGAACCAAAACATTATAAATAGTTTTTCCAGTGAGAGAGAGCTTATCAACTCCAAGGCCGCTTCCCGCATTTCCCTGGGGATCTAAATCCAACAAAAGTGTCTTTTTTTCAGCAGCGGCTAAAGATGCCCCCAAATTAATAACAGTTGTTGTTTTTCCAACACCGCCCTTTTGATTGGTTACTGTAATGATTTTTGGAGACTTGTCCGACATGACTCTTTTAGTTGTAACGAAGATGAAATTTTTTGTAAATAAAAAAGTGACTAAAATGTTTCACGTGAAACATTTTTCTTGATTCCAACCATAAGGGCCGCAATAGATCCTGGGGTAATTCCAGAAATTCTAAGCGCTTGCCCAATGGAAGCAGGCCTAAACTGCACAAGCTTTTCTTTAACTTCATGAGAAAGGCCGGGAACAGAAGAAAAATCCATGTTTTTAGGTATACTTATTTTTTCTAATTTTTCGTATTTTTGAACATCGTCCCATTGTCTATCAATATAACCCTTATATTTTACATTCATTTCAACCTGATAAATAACATCTTCAGAATATTCCTCTTGTACAAAACCAAGATCTCGAAGCATTTCAAAATTAACTTCTGGCCTTCTTAAGAGCTTATCTAAATTTATTTGATTCTCTATAGGAGAAAGGCCCTTCTCTAAAAGTTTTTTATTAATTTCTTCTTTTGGGGATATTTTTGTGGTTTGTAAAAAAGCGGTGGCCTTTTCAATGCTTTCTTTTTTTGTTATATATTTTTGGTATTCTGTCTCATTTACCAAGCCAAGTTTTCGCCCATATTCTCTAAGCCTTAAATCAGCATTATCTTCTCTTAACAAAAGCCGATATTCTGCCCGAGAGGTAAACATTCGATAAGGCTCCTGCGTTCCCTTGGTAATTAAGTCATCAATTAAAACTCCAATATATGATTCATGCCGTTTTAAAATAAGCGGCTCTTTATTTTCTATTTTAAGCGCTGCGTTAATTCCTGCCATAAGCCCCTGGGCTGCGGCTTCTTCATAACCCGTAGTTCCATTAATTTGTCCTGCCAAAAATAAACCTTCAATTTTTTTTGTTTCTAGCGTTTCTTTTAATTCCGTTGGAAAAATAAAGTCGTATTCAATGGCGTAGCCGTGCCTCATCATTTCGGCATGCTCAAGCCCTTCAATCGTTTTTAAAAACTCAGACTGAGTATCCACAGGAAGGCTCGTGGATACTCCATTTACATATATTTCCTGAGTACTCAGCCCTTCTGGTTCCAAAAATATTTGGTGCCTTAATTTACTGGAAAATCGAACTACTTTATCTTCAATAGAAGGGCAATATCGAGGCCCAATGCCCTTAATATTGCCACTATACATGGCCGACAAATGAATGTTTTCTTTAATAATTTCATGTGTTTTTTCATTTGTATACGTCATGTGGCACGCTACTTGTGGTTGAGTAATTTTATCTGTAGAAAACGAAAAGGGTGGTGGCGGATTATCCCCACATTGAGGAATAAGCTTACTAAAATCAATGGTCTTGGCATTAAGTCTAGGTGGAGTTCCTGTTTTTAGGCGTCCCATTTTAAAATCAAGCTCTTTAAAGCTCTGTGCTAGTCCTATGGAAGGAAAATCTCCAGCTCTGCCTGCAGAATAATTTATATTTCCTATGTGAATTAAACCATTTAGAAAGGTTCCGGTGGTTACAATAACGCTTTCGGTTTCAATATATTCACCAATTTGAGTAGTCACTCCTTTTACTTTACCACTTTCAATTCTAATATTTTCAATGGTTCCTTGACGTAAATCTAAATTTTGTTGAGACTCAACTACCTTTTTAATCCTCTGCGCATACAACACCTTGTCCGCTTGGGCCCTGGTGGACTGAACAGCCGGACCTTTTTTTGTATTAAGCCTTCGAAATTGAATGCCTGTATGATCAATATTTTTAGCCATCTCGCCGCCCAGGGCATCCACCTCTTTAACTAAATGTCCCTTGGCAATTCCACCAATGGCAGGATTACAAGACATCCAACCAACGCGATCTAGGTTCATTGTTAAAAGTAATGTAGAGACATTCATGCGAGCAGAAGCGAGGGCGGCTTCTATTCCCGCGTGGCCCGCACCAATAACAATGACTTTATATTTATTACTCATATCCCCCTAACCAAGAAAATACATGGGTCCTGTCATCGAAGGACGCTCTCCATCGTTCGTCCTCACTTCGTTCCGGTCGCGTCGATGGAGCCTCTCCTTCGATGCCACCCACCTAGTTACATAATTCTTAAGCCAATTACTTCCCTATACAAAACGAACTAAAGATCTTGTCATAAACGTCTTCCGTTGTCACTCGTCCTAAAATAAGCTCTAGTTCATTTACTGCACTTTTTAAATCCAGGGCTAAAAATTCTAACGCTCTTTTTTCTTTTGCTCCTTCCAAATAATCATTTAAATATCGCGTGGCGTTTTCTAGTGCCATTTTGTGCCGTTCCTTAGTAATTAAAACATCTTCTGAGTTAATATGTTGAGCGGTGGCTTCTTGATGGATGGCACTTAAAAGTTCTTTAATTCCTTCTTTTTTGAGCGCTGAAACTTTTCTAAGCGTTGAGTATCTAAATTTTTTTACTTCTATCTCTATATAAGTATTTTGGGGGACATCTATTTTATTTAAAACAACTATTTTTTTCTGCGAAAAAGACATGTCTAGGAGGACTCTATCTTGTGGAAAAAGAGAGGAGCTTCCGTCGATAACAATTAAAACTACATCTGCTGTTTTCATTTTTTCAAAAGAATGTTCAATCCCTATTTTTTCAGCTTTATTATGTGCTTCTCGAATTCCTGCTGTGTCAATAAATCGAAACCCTACCCCTTGATAAAAAAATTCTTCCTCAATGGTATCTCGGGTTGTCCCTTCTTCTTCTGTCACAATGGCTCTTTCTCTATTTAAAAAAGCATTTAACAAAGAAGATTTTCCGACATTAGGCCTTCCAATAATGGCCACTCGAATGCCTTCTTGTAACTGCTTTCCTCTCTCGTAAGTATTTAAAATTATTTGTGTTTTTGTTTCCGCTTTTTTAATTTTTTGTGCCATTTCTTCAGACGAAAAAACATCAATATCCTCGGTTGAAAAATCAATAGCTGCTTCTGTGTGTGCCAAAACCTCTACTAAAATTTCTTTGATACTTAAAATTTCTTTAGAGAGTTTTCCTTGAAGTTGTTGTTGTGCAATTTTTAGGGCTTCTTTATTTTTGGCTTGAATAACATCAATAACAGCTTCAGCTTGGGCCAAATCCATTTTTCCATTTAAAAAAGCCCGAAACGTAAATTCTCCTGGCTCAGCAAGCCTTGCTCCGTTCGTCAGAAAAAGGGTTAAAATCTCTGATAGAACTACTGTGCCTCCATGGGCATAAATTTCTACCATATCTTCCCCGGTATAAGACTTAGGGCCCCGCCTATAATTCACCAATACTTCATCTAAAATTCGGTTTTTGTCTTGAAGAATTCCATGGATTAACTTGCGTGATGGTTTGTGAATTCTTTTTTTTGTGGATACAAAAAAACTATCGACAATATTAAAAGCGCTGTTTCCGCTAAGCCTTATAATACCAATAGCGGCCTCACCCTGGGCCGTAGCAATAGCAGCAATCGTATCTTCTACATTTTTCATATAAAAAATAACTTTAGAGCCCCTTTTTAATCAGGTCTCTATTGACTAAATATTGGGAGGCAAGCTGAAGAACTGTACTAAATAAAATATAAAGCACAAGCCCCGAGGGAAGGGCAACCATAAAAAAAGAAAAAATAATGGGCATAAAAAGCATCATTTTTTGTTGAGCGGGATCCATGGTGGTCGAAGGAGTCATTTTTTGTTGAACAAACATGGAAATTCCCATGAGAACAGGCAATACATAATAGGGATCTTTGGTAGAAAGATCCTGAATCCAGCCAAAAAAGGGCGCTTGGTAAAGTTCAATCGCATTATACAGCACTCGATACAGAGCAAAGAAAACGGGCATTTGTACCAGAAGTGGCAGGCATCCCCCCAGGGGATTTACCTTGTTGGCTCGCATAAGATCCATCACTTCTTTATTCATTTGTGTTTTGTCGTCTTTAAATTTTTCTTTAATCTTTGCAATTTGGGGTTGAATGCGTTGCATTTCTCTCATTGAAACATAGCTTTTTTTCGTCAGTGGATGAAAAAGAATACGAATTAAAACCGTAAGAAGAATAATAGACACTCCATAATTTGGGATAAGAAAATAAAGAAAATTTAACGTCTTTAAAAGAATGATACAAAAAACAGAAAAAACGCCAAAATTAATGGCTTCTTCTAAATCCGATCCCGCCGCTTTTAAAGCCCCCATTTCCTTTGGGCCAAAAAATGCCTTTGCCTTAAGTTCGAACATTTCTTCATTTTTTTCTCGATAAAAAGGGTATTGAAGTTCAATATTTCCGCCGCCCAGCTGAGACGATGAAATAAATAAGTAGGGCTTTACAAAGGATGTATTGATAAAAGCAGAAATAAAATATTGGTTTTCACTCCCCGCCCAACTGATAACAGACTTTATTTCTTGATTTTCTTTAAGATCAGATACTTTTTCTCGCGTCGTTTTATCCTGTGTATGAAAAATAAAATTTCGGACATCGGCGTAGGGCGCCGTTAAAATATTGTGTTTGGGGGCATCCATCACGCCCTCAGATGTTCCTAAGAATACATCCCCTTTAAAATCTTCCTTTTGTGGCCAAATTTTAGTGGTATGATTAATTTCATATTTGTCTGTATAAAGCTCATAGGTGCGTTCTATTTTAATTTTTCTTTCTCGATATAAAAAAGTAATAGTAGTGGGTGTTTGTTGCCTTATTTCATAAGGAAGCGTTTGTACATATTCTAGGGCTGGGCGAGAAAATCGAAGAAAAAAAGGATAAAACTGAGGATCTTTTTGAGTTACAAGCTCAATAGACTCTCCTTCTTTTCCAGTTTTATTTTTATATTTTTTAAGCTTCCAGCTTTTAAGCGTTCCTCCATAAGAAGAAAATGTGGCCCGATAAAGCTCCGTTTCTAAAATAACCTCCTCTTCTTTTTCTCCCTGAAAAGACGCTCCTATTGGTGCTTCTGTATTTTTCTCCACTATTTGTGGTACTTCTGTCTTTTTAGTTTGTTTTTCTGGTTGTGCTGTTTTGGGAGCGGATACTTCTTGAGGGGGCACATTTTTCTTTAAAAAGAAAATTTGCCAAAAAATAAGGATAGCCAAAGATAAAACAACGGCCAAAAATGCTCTTTTTTCCATTTGATCCATAAGTTATTTCCTTAAAACAGGATCTATCCCGCCTTCCGCCCAAGGATGACATCTTAAAATCCTTAAGATGCTCATATATAATCCTCTCACGGCGCCCCTTTCACGGATGGCTTCTTTGGCATAGCAAGAACAAGAGGGCAAAAATCGACATTGCCTAGGCAATAGCCCGGCCAACGTCCATTGATACATCGTGATAAAACCAATAAGGATTTTTTTCATATACACTTTGCATTTCTTTACATACTTGTTCTAATCCCAAATTTACGTTTAAATTTTTTTTCCCAATTAAAACGATATCATAAAAAGAATTTTTAAAAAGATGTTCTGTATTAAATTGCCTAAAATATTCTCTTGCCACTCTTTTAATTCTGTTCCTTATAACCGCATTCCCTACTTTTCTGCTGACAATAATTCCAAGCCGATGTGTTTCGCAGTCGTTTTTAGAAAAAAACACTATAAAATGTGTGGTTTCTTGTCTTACACCACATTTCAATGTGTACTGAAATTCATTTTGCTTTAAAAGTCGTTGCTGTTTCGTAAATTGCGCCTTGGGCATGTCATTTACTTGGTGGCAATTTGTGGGACAAGAACGTGTCGCCCTTTAGCCCTTCGTCTTCTTAAAACATTTCTTCCCCCCGGAGAAGACTGACGTTTTAAAAAGCCGTGCGTTCTTTTTCTGCGAAGGTTACTGGGCTGATAAGTTCTCTTCATATGGCTTTAGCGTAGACCATATTTTCATTTTTTTGTCAAGGATGTGGACTCGTTGACAAACACCTAAAATATATGTTTTATGGCCCCATGTTTACTATTTCTGCTTCGCGAATTTTTTATGCTGCTTGTTTTTCTTTCTATATTTTAGTTTTAAATATAATCAATATTGTAAGACATGATGCTGATCCGCTCTCAATAATACTACAATATTCTTTGATCTTTTTTTTCTGTTTTTTCCCCATTATTAATTTTTTTTCCTTTCAAAAACATGTTCTAAAAATAACTTCCATTACAATAATATGGATTACATCTATCATTGTTTTTTACCGGTTAAATTATGGCTCTATAATAACAGGGGAGCTAATTGGGACTAGCTTAACCACAGACATAGGTTTAGGTATGGAGCTTCTTTCGTCTTCATTGTTTTTTTGGCTCCTTCCCACTGCTTTGCTTCCATCCATTTTTATCTTGCTTCTTAAATTTAAAAAATTAAATAAGAAAAACATCGTTTATGGCTTAATCTCAACTATTGTTTCAATCTGTCTGGCCATTCTTCTTCTCTTTGTAACAGGTACTTTGTCTGAAGAAAAAGGAGCGGTTCGATCCCCAAAAAAAGTTTATATGATGTATTCTCATTCCCCCTTAGATCTTGTTGCTGCCACATACACCTATTTTTCTAAATTTCGTCCAGAAGCTAAGGCGCCCCATTTAAAAGATATAAGCCAATTAGATACTTTTAAATTGCCCCCCAAAACGAATAATTTAAAAATTGTTATCGTTATTGGGGAAAGTGCTAGGTGGGATCATTTTTCATTAAATGGCTATAACAAAAATACTAACCCAAAATTAAGTCTTAGAAAAAATCTAATCTCCTTTCAAAAAACCATGGCGTGCGCAACCTTTACTACATCGTCCCTAAGCCTTCTTTTTAATCGCCGAATGTGCAAGGACATAAGTCAGCCCATTACTGAGACTTCATTTGTTTCTATTTTTAAAAACCTTCATTTTAAAACACATATATATTCGCTTCAAATCATCAATTATTTATATCAGAAATATTGGGGCTATGATGTGCTTAAAATGAAATATTCAATTCTTGTAGACTCTGGCAAACCCATTTTAACAGATGAATTGCTGATACAGCCCTTAACAGAGGCGTTAAAGCAGGACGGAAATCAACTCATTATTTTACATACTGTTGGCTCCCACCATAAATACCTAGATCGCTTTCCTGATAACTTTAGACACTCTTTTCAAAATATGTGCCGAAAGAGCGATATTAAGTCGTGCACAAGCGAAGAACTTAATAATACATATGACGCCTCTATTGCTTACACAGATTTTTTTCTTGATGAGGTTATCTCTCTTTTGACGAATAAAAATGCTCTCTTACTTTACACATCTGATCACGGTGAATCTCTAGGTGAAAAGGGGATTTTCTTACATGGCGCTCCACTTGAAATGGCTCCCATTGAACAACTTCAGGTTCCTTTTATAATTTGGGCCTCCGATGCGTTTTTAAAAACAGGTGCCAATAAACATAAATTTGAGAACCTTATTAAAGCTAAAAAAATCCCCGCACCACTTTCTCATGATAATTTTTTTCATACTGTTTTAGGATGTAGTGGAATAGAAGGGGGCCATAAACTCATTGATGATAAATTAAATCTCTGTGGCCATCATTTTTTGCCTTGATATGACTTTTTCTTTTTGATACCTTCAGCCATTAAAATTTATTTTCTTTTTAATAGGTATTGTTTATGAATCAACTGTGGGATCAGGTTCTCGATAAAATCAAAGAAAAAATAGCTCCACAAAGTTATAAAAACTGGATAGATCCAACTAAGGCACTTTCCGTTACAGACTCTGCTATTGAAATTGGCGTTCCAAATAAATTTTATGAAGATTGGTTTTTCGATAATAATTATATTATTTTTATTAAAGACTCTTTAAAACAAATGACGGGCAGAAGCTATGAGCTTATTTTTAAAGTGGGTGCCGTTCCCGAGCCCTCCGAAAAAACCGTATCCGCCGTACTTACTCCCGGAGAGACCTCTAATATTTCTGTTCAGGTTTCTCCTCAAAGAAATAATGCGGGGGATGCTTTAAATCCGAAATATACTTTTGAAAATTTTGTAGTGGGGGCCAGTAATCAATTCTCTCATGCTGCTGCCTATGCTGCCGCCGAACAGCCCGGTGGAAGCTATAATCCCCTTTTTGTCTTTGGGGGTGTTGGATTAGGAAAAACTCATCTCTTAAATGCCATTGGGAACCACATGCTCAAGAAAAATCCATCACTCAGGATTTGCTATATCTCTTCAGAGCGCTTTATGAATGAGCTCATTAATTGTCTTCGTTATGAAAAAATGGAGTTTTTTCGAAAAAAATACAGAGACCAATGTGATGCTCTTTTAATGGATGACATTCAATTTTTGGCTGGAAAAGATAGAACTCAAGAAGAGTTTTTTCATACGTTTAACACGCTTCATGGCTCTAGAAGACAAATTGTAGTTACGAGCGACCAATTTCCAAAAGATATTAAGGGATTAGAAGAGCGCCTGCGAACGCGTTTCGAATGGGGGCTTATTGCAGATATTCAACCCCCCGAGATGGAAACGCGCATTGCCATTCTTAAAAACAAAGCCGAAAGCGATGATATTTATCTTCCCGATGATGTGGCGATTTATCTTGCCACAAATATTAAGTCTAATGTGCGAGAATTAGAGGGTTCTCTTATTAGAATTGGCGCTTTTGCCTCTCTTACAGGGATGGAAGTAAGTGTTGATTTGGCTAAAGAAGTTCTAAAAAATGTTATTCAACAAAAACCCGTTTCTATCTCTTTGGAAGACATCCAAAGAAACGTAGCCACGTTTTATAATGTAAAGGTGATAGACTTAAAATCTAAGAAAAAACTAAAAATTCTTTCACATCCAAGACAGGTAGCTATGTACCTTTGTAGAAAATATACTCAAAAATCATTTCCTGAGATTGGAAAAACATTTGGAGGAAAAGACCACTCAACAGTCATGCATGCAGTTCGGAAAATATCTCAGATGGCTCAAGAAGATCCCGTATTTAAGAAAGATCTCGACTCCATAGAAAAAATTGTAGAAAGCCAAAACTGTTGATATCAATGTTTATAACACTGTGGATACGCTGTGGAAAAGCTGTGTATAATTATTTTTTATCAAAACTAATCCTTTCTTTATTAACATTTTGTTCACATAAAAAATGTATGTTATTTCAATATGTTACATTCTTTTTCCACATATATAAAAAGAGCTACTTTATATTTACAACAAAAAAAAGAGAGACCTCTTGTCCATTTTCTGTGGATAACTATAAAATTTACTTTCTAAAAAATATTTTTTGTGCATAACTATGAATAAAAATCATTCACATGTTAAAAAAACATATCCGCCTGTGGATAAACTTATTAAAAGGGTGTGTATGGCTGTTCACTATTTTACATATCCACAGATCTTGCTTTTTTATCCCCTTTTCTATACACAGATTGTGCACAAGAGATTATTCATTGGATACGTGGAGTTAGCTGTGTTATGAACAAATCCACAGGTACTACTACTACTACTATATTTATATATTATATTTATAAAGAAACAACAGTATCCCCTATCATTGGGGATAACTCATTAAAGGAGAGTGAATTATGGAATTTACAATAGATAAAAATGAACTACTCACAGGATTGCACAGAGTACAAGGAATTGTGGAAAGAAGAACAGCCATGCCTATTTTGGCAAATGTTCTTTTAGAAGCAAAAAAAGGGCAGCTTGTCATTACTGCAACAGATTTAGAAGTAGGTATTCGAGGAAGCTATCCAGCCTCTGTAACAAAAGAAGGCAGCATTACACTCCCAGCTAGGAACCTGCATGACATTGTTCGAGAGGCACCAGAAGGAAAGGTTTCTTTTAGAAAAAAAGAAAACTTTTGGGTTGAAATTATTTCAGGGAAAGCTCTTTTTAATATTGTGGGCTTATCTGCTGAAGATTATCCAACCATTGCGAATTATAAAGATAAGAAATTTTATGAAATTAAGCCTCAAGATCTTCAGGAAATGATTTCTAAAACCATCTTTTCTGTTTCAAATGATGAAACCAGGTATCATTTAAATGGTGTTTTTTTTGAAAAACCTAAAAAAGCAGGAGAAATGGTTCGCATGGTAGCCACAGATGGGCATCGATTAAGCCTCATTAATAAGGCGTTAGATTTCTCAAAGGAGCTAACCTTTACCAGAGGTGTTATTATTCCAAGGAAGGGCTTAACGGAGCTTAAAAAGCTATTAGAAGAAGAGGAAGGAAACTATCAAATAGGGTTTGATACCAGTAATGTCATTATTAAAAAAGAAAAAGTAGTTCTCTTTATTAGACTTATTGATGGTGAATATCCAGACTATGAACAGGTAATCCCTTCTAATAATAAAAAGAAAATCACCCTAAATAGAGAAAAATTCTTAGGATGTTTAAAAAGAGTGTCTCTTCTATCTAATGAAAGATCTAAGGCCATTAAATTTACGATTAAACCTCACCTCCTTGAAATTTCAACCAGTAATCCAGAGTTAGGGGAGGCCAAAGAAGAAATTGAAATTTCTTATACAGGCGGAGCCTTAGAAACAGGATTTAATGCTAAGTATTTTATGGACGCTCTAAATGCAATGAATACAGATCAAGTGACTTTAGAACTCAATGATAAGTTAAGTCCCGGAATTTTAAGAGGAGAAGGGGACAGCAACTATGTCTGTGTTGTTATGCCTATGAGGATTTAGTTTTTTCTATTCCATGCGATTATCCCAACTATCGCTTACTCATTTTAGAAATTACGAGAAAGAATTTCTAGAGTTTACACAAGAGACAAATGTTTTCTTTGGAAGCAATGCCCAAGGGAAAACCAATATTTTAGAAGCCATTTATCTTTTGGCTACACTTCAAACATTTCGTCAGACACATACAAAAGAACTCATTCAATGGGAGCATTCAGAATCCATTTTAGAAGGAACTTTCTGTCATGATGATATTGAACAAAAATTTAGCTTATTAATTACAGAAGAGAGTAAAAAACCCAGAATTAACGATAAGATGGTTAAAAACATAGCAGATTATTTTGGAGCTATTAATGTCATTTGTTTTTGCCCACTAGACTTACAAATTCTCCAGGGAAGCCCTAGGGGGAGAAGGAGATATTTAGACCAAGCTCTTTTTAATGTAGTTCCTTCTTATGGAGTCGATATAGGGCATTACTATCGAGCTCTTTTACAGAAGAATGCAGCCTTAAGATTAGATCAATGGGAAATGGCAGATATTTGGGGAGAAAAACTCCTTGTTTTAGGGGCAAAAATCCTCTTAAAACGCTTGCAATTTATAGCGAAATTAAATACTCTGACATCTTGTTTATATCGAGAAATCTCAGGGGCAAATGAAGAGATAATCCTTCATTATGAAACAGAGGTTAATACAAGTAATATTGATAACTTAAGCGAGTTTTTATTACTTGATCTATTACGAGAAAAACAAAAAGGCCTTTTAAATCAAGAAAGAAGAATGAAGAGGGCTTTGGTAGGACCCCATAGAGATGATTTTTCGATATTTATTAAAGAAAAAGATTTAAAAGCGTTTGGATCACAAGGAGAACAACGAACGGCCATTTTGGCCTTAAAATTATCAGAGCTTTTGGTTTTAGAAAAAGAAAAAGGAGTAAAACCCATTTTTCTTTTAGATGATATTTCTTCGGAGCTTGATAACCAAAGAAAAAGCTTTTTGTTCCAGGCGTTGAGAGAAAAAAATACGCAGGTTTTTGTTACGACGACAGATGTAAAAAGTATTTATATGGATAAAAAAGAGAGCAGTGTTTTTAAAGTAGAAAAAGGAAAAGCATGTCTGCTGAAATAAATAAGCCAAAACAAGTACAAAAATATGATGCAACGACAATTAAAGTCTTAGAAGGACTAGATGCTGTCCGCAAAAGGCCTGCTATGTACATTGGCGATGTGGCGGCTCGAGGACTTCATCATCTAGTTACAGAAGTTGTTGATAATAGCGTGGATGAGGCGCTGGCTGGGTTTTGCAAAAATATTAATGTTGTTATTCATGTCGATAATAGCATTACCGTAGAAGATGATGGACGAGGCATTCCTGTAGATTTACACGAGACACAAAAAAAATCTGCCGCAGAAGTCGTGATGACCGTGCTTCATTCCGGTGGAAAATTTGATGATAACACTTATAAAATTTCTGGTGGGCTTCATGGAGTGGGCGTTTCTGTTGTAAATGCGCTTTCCGAAGTTTTAAATCTTGAAATTAGAAGAGACGGGAAAGTCTATACACAAACCTATAAGAGAGGAAAGCCAACCGCCGCTCTTAAGGAAACAGGAGTTTCTAAAAAAACAGGGACAACGGTAACTTTTAAAGCAGATTCTGAAATTTTTGAAAAAATAGAGTATAGTTTTGAGACGCTGGCCGCAAGATTAAGAGAGCTTTCTTTTTTAAATAGAGGGCTAAGAATTTCTTTAGAAGACAAAAGAACTGATGAAAAACAAGAATATTTTTATGAAGGCGGAATTGAATCTTTTGTGGAATTTTTGGGGAAAAAAAGAAAAGCACTGCATCCAAAACCCATTTACTTTACCGCCAAAAAAGAAAATGTCGAAGCAGAGATCGCCTTTCAATATAACGATAGCTACAATGAAGTTTTATGTTCTTATGCCAATAATATTAATACCATTGAAGGGGGCACTCACCTTATTGGATTTAAAACAGCACTTACGAGAACCATTAATAATGCAGCAGGGTCTTTAGGGCTTTTAAAAGATATTACAGATGGGGTTACAGGAGACGATGTCAGAGAGGGATTGGTGGCGGTTGTTTCTGTGAAAATTCCCCAGCCTCAATTTGAAGGGCAAACTAAAACAAAATTGGGAAATAGCATTGTTAAAGGATTGGTTTCTCAACTCACCCATGAAAAACTCACCAGTTTTTTTGAAGAAAATCCAGCGGTCACAAAAATTATTGCTCAAAAAGCCGTTGATGGAGCCAGGGCTAGAATTGCTGCCAGAAAAGCCAGAGACTTAACTCGACGAAAAAGTGCCCTAGACCTAGGAGGGCTTCCTGGAAAAATGGCCGACTGCCAAGAAAAAGATCCGGCCCTGAGCGAAATTTTCCTTGTGGAAGGAGATAGTGCAGGAGGCTCGGCCAAGCAAGGACGAGACAGAAAAAACCAAGCTATTTTGCCGCTCAAAGGGAAAATTTTAAACGTTGAAAAGGCCAGATTTGATAAAATGCTAGGGTTTGAAGAAATTAGAATTTTAATTACAGCGCTTGGCACAGGCATTGGAGCAGAAGAATTTGATATTAGTAAAGTTCGATATCATAAAATTGTTATTATGACGGATGCAGATGTGGATGGTGCGCATATCAGAACACTGCTCCTTACTTTTTTTTATAGACAAATGGCTCCCGTTATTGAGAGGGGATATTTATATATTGCCCAGCCCCCTCTTTATAAGGTGAAAAAAGGAAAAATAGAAAAATATCTTAAAAACGAAGAGGAGTTAGAAAATTTTCTTTTAGATACGTGCTTAGAAAGCGTAGTGGTAAGACAAAAATCAAAAGTTATTCCGTCTACTGTTTTAAAAGAAGTTATTCAAAAAGCAAATATTTTTGTTAAACACACAGAAAAAATAGCCAAGAAAAAAGAATATGCTGTTTTAAAAGAAATTGTTTTAAATTTAAAATGGAAAGAAACGATTCTTCATAGCGTTAAACACCTAGAGGAAGAAACAAAAATTCTTCAGAAAAAGCTTATTCAAAATAAAGCCATTTCAGAATTAGAGTATAAAATAGAAAAAGACGAAGAACATACGGGGTATAAGCTTTTAATGACAACCACCAAGGGAGGCATTAAAAAAACATTTGAAATTAATCACCAGTTTTTAATTTCTACAGAAATAGAAGAGCTCAGAAAAAAAGCCGCTAGTTTTGATAAAATTGGTGAGTCTCCATGGGAAGTGGCGGTAGATGGAGAAATTAAAACAGTGGAGGATATTGAAACCTTGGTTAGGGTTGTTTTTGATGCCAGCAAAAAAGGAGCCTATGTACAGAGGTATAAAGGATTGGGAGAAATGAATCCTGAACAATTGTGGGAAACAACGATGGATCCCAAAAATAGGACTATGCTTCAAGTCAGGATTGAAGATGCCGTAGAGGCAGATAATATTTTTACGCTTCTCATGGGAGATGAAGTTCAGGAAAGAAGAGAGTTTATTGAAACGAATGCCCTTCGAGTAAGAAATTTAGATATATGAATAAATCCATTATTTTGGGACTTGGACATTATATTCCTCCAAAAGTGGTTACAAACCATGATCTTGCAAAGCTCATGGATACTTCTGATGAGTGGATCAGACAACGGACAGGAATTGTGGAAAGACATTACGTAGAAAACGGAGTGGGAAACACCGAAATGTCTTATGAGGCAACCCACATGGCTCTCAAAGAAGCGGGGCTTCGTATTCAAGATATTGATTGTATTATTTTAGCTACATTAAGTCCTGATTATACGTTCCCAGGAACGGCTTGTTTTCTTCAGGAAAAATTAGGCGTGCCTGGCATTCCCGCAATTGATTTAAGACAACAATGTACGGGGTTTATTTATGGGCTTTCCATCGCAGATCAATTTATTAAAAGCGGAATGTATCAAAAGATTTTAGTCATTGGGACAGAAGTCCATTCAACGGGGCTTGAATTTGCAACCCGAGGAAGAGATGTGACTGTTTTATTTGGAGATGGAGCAGCATGTGCTATTGTTGGGGTGTCGAAAAAAGAAGATGGAAAAGGAATTTTATCAACACATCTTCATGCAGATGGAAGATATGCGAGAGAACTTTGGACAGAGGCCCCTTCTTGTAAAAGCCATCCACGAATGACTCAAAAACATTTGGATGAAGGAAGTTGGTATCCTAAAATGAACGGAAGGGCTGTGTTTGTATCTGCAGTTAAAAAATTTGAAGAAGTCATTCAAGAAGCACTTGAAAAAAATGAAGTAAAAATTTCTGATGTTAGTCTTTTTATTTTTCATCAAGCAAATTTAAGAATTGTTCAGGCTGTTTGTGAAAAAATGGGGATTCCTTTGGAAAAAACATTTAATAACATTCAGAAATATGGAAATACAACAGCAGCCTCTATCCCTTTGGCCTTAAGTGAGGCCTGGCAAGAAGGAAAAATTAAAAAAGGAGACTTGGTGTGTTTAAGTGCGTTTGGTTCAGGGTTTACTTGGGCATCCGCACTTATTCGATGGTAAAATATGATAGCAGATGAAAAAGAAAATAAGCCCGTAAAATTAGCCCAAGGCGCACCTCCACCACTGCCACCTGCGTCGAATGTTTTACTCGTTAATATTGATGATGAGATGAAGAGCTGTTACTTGGATTATGCCATGAGCGTCATTGTCGGGCGAGCACTTCCAGACGTCAGAGATGGACTAAAGCCCGTTCACAGAAGAAGCCTTTACGCCATGTATGATTTAAGTAATTTTCACAATAAGCCCTTTAAAAAGTCTGCAAGAGTTGTTGGGGATATTATTGGTAAATATCATCCCCATGGGGATGCCCCCGTGTATGGAACCATTGTTCGAATGGCGCAGGATTTTTCTCTCCGGTATCCTTTAATCGAGGGGCAAGGAAACTTTGGATCTATTGACGGAGATAATGCAGCCCATATGAGATACACAGAAGTTCGGATGGCAAAAGTTGCCGAAGAACTTTTGGCAGACCTAGAAAAAGAAACGGTTGATTTTGGTCCAAACTATGACGGCTCTTTAAAAGAGCCCCTGGTGTTTCCATCTAAAATTCCAAATTTACTGATTAATGGTTCTTCTGGGATTGCCGTTGGAATGGCCACTAATATTCCGCCGCATAATCTTTCTGAAGTTGTTCAAGGATGTATTGCGCTCATTGATCACCCTGAAACTTCGGTTGAAGAGCTTATAAAAATTATTCCAGGACCTGATTTTCCAACCTATGGATTTATTTATGGGAAGAAGGGACTCAAAGAAGCCTATACAGAAGGGCGAGGCATTATTCAAATGCGCGCTAAGGCTGAAATTGAAGAACAAAAAAGAGGAGATCGAGAGTCTATTATTGTTACTGAGCTTCCCTATCTGGTGAATAAAGCAAAACTTATTGAAAGTGTTGCTGATTTTGTGCGCAATCGAAAAATTGAAGACATTTCAGATATTCGAGATGAGTCCGATAGAAAAGGGATGAGAATTGTTTTTGATCTTAAAAGAGGAGCCGTTGCTGGAGTTGTTTTAAATAAACTATTTCAAATGACCCAGATGCAATCTTCTTTTGGGATTATTATGCTAGCGCTTGATAATTATGTCCCCAAAGTTTTAAATATCAAAGAAATGCTCCAGCTTTTTGTGAGCCACAGAAAAGAAGTGGTTACTCGAAGAACGGCATTTGATTTAAAGAAAGCGCAAGAAAAACTACATGTTTTAGAAGGGCTTAAAATTGCAGTTGAAAATATTGATGAAGTTATAGCCCTTATTAAAAAATCTAAAGAACCTCAAGTAGCTAAAGAAGCTTTAATAAAGAAATTTGAGCTTTCTGAAATTCAAGCTCAAGCCATTTTGGATTTAAAATTACAACGCTTAACGGGCCTTGAAAGAGATAAAATTATTCAAGAGCACAAAGACACGGTAAAATTTATTAAAGAGCTAAAAGATATTTTAGCAGATGAAAAACTTATATTTAAAATTATTAAAACAGAATTAGAAGAAATCATCAAAAATTATGGAGATAAAAGAAGAACGAAAATTATTGCCAGAGCCGAAGAAGTAACTGTTGAAGATCTTATTGCCAAAGAAGATGTTATTGTAACGGTAACACATTCTGGTTATGTCAAAAGGCTCCCCCAAGAAGCCTATCGCACTCAAAAAAGAGGAGGAAAGGGCGTAAAAGGCATGGGAACTCGAGAAGAAGATTTTGTTGAGCAGCTTTTTGCGGCCACAACTCATAGCTATGTACTTTGTTTTACGAGTCTTGGGAAACTTTATTGGCTTAGGGTTCATGAAATTCCAGAAGCAAGTAAGGCCGGCAAAGGGAAGGCCATTGTGAACCTTCTCCACTTAGAAGAGAACGAAAAAATTTGTGCCATTTTACCCATTGAAAAATTTGAAGAAGGAAAACACGTTGTCATGGCCACCAGACAAGGGCTTATTAAAAAGACAGAGCTTATGGAGTACAGCAATATCCGCGCTGGAGGAATTAAGGCTATTAAATTTGATGAAGGCGATATTTTAATTGCGGTAGCCTTAACTGATGGAAAGCATGATATTTTCTTATCTACGTCCATAGGACAATCTATTCGTTTTTCTGAAGCGCAAGTGCGCGACGTGGGAAGAGTGGCGATGGGAGTTAAAGGCATAACGCTTGAAAAAGGAGATAAAGTCGTTGGAATGGAAATTTTAGATCCCAAAAACAAAGCCAATATTTTAACGGTTACAGAAAATGGATATGGAAAAAGGACAGAGGCAGATGAATATCGTTCTCAATCCAGGGGGGGGAAGGGAATTATTACCATTAAAACGACCGATAGAAATGGAAGTGTTGTGGGCATTGTGAAAGCAGACGATGAATCAGGGGTAATGATTATTACTGATCAGGGACAAGTCATTCGGATGAAAGCCAAAGATATTTCTGTTATTGGAAGAAATACACAAGGTGTGCGCCTCATTAATCTTTCTTCTGGAGAAAAAGTTGTCGCAATAACTCCCGTTGTTGAATCTGACGATGAAGACGATTCAACAACAACCGCATGAATATTTTAACCTCAGAAAGCCTTTTTAAAAAATTTAAAAAAATTTTAGTAGGTGGCGTTAATAGTCCTGTCCGAGCTTTCGGTGCTGTTGGAGGAACCCCGCTTGTTATTAAAAGGGGAGAGGGATCAAAGATTTATGATGAAGATGGGAATGTTTATATTGATTTTGTAAATTCCTGGGGCCCACTTATTTTGGGACATGCACATCCCTCTATTATTTCAGCTATTCAAAAAACTGCACAAAATGGTACAAGCTTCGGTGCTCCTACCGCGCTAGAATATTTTTTATCTCAAATAATTCAAAAGGCATTTCCTTCAATGCAAAAAATACGCCTGGTTAATTCCGGGACAGAAGCGACTCAAAGCGCTATTCGATTAGCCAGAGGATTTACCGGAAGAGATAAAATTATTAAATTTAAGGGATGTTATCATGGACATTCAGATTCTCTTTTGGTTCCTTCAAGTCAAGGAATTCCAGAAAGCTTAATACAAGACACATTGGTTATTTCTTACAATGATGAGGAAGAACTAGATGAAACATTTAAAATTTATGGAACAGACATTGCAGCTGTCATTGTTGAGCCCATTGCTGCTAACATGGGCGTTGTTTTTCCTAAGAAAAACTATTTAAAAAAACTTGAAGCCTTAAGCAGAAAATTTAAGTCTATTTTAATTTTTGATGAAGTGATTACGGGATTTCGGGTAGGCCCTGGAGGGGCTCAGAAAATATTTAATATTAAGCCCGATCTAACTTGTCTTGGAAAAATTATTGGTGGGGGATTGCCTGTGGGAGCTTATGGGGGGCGAGAAGAAATAATGAATTGTCTTTCTCCACTAGGGAAGGTGTATCAGGCAGGAACACTTTCTGGAAACCCCTTGGCAATGGCGGCAGGGTTAGCAACGATAAAAGAATTATTAAAGCCTGGAATATATCGAAAGCTTCATCAAAAAACCGCGTATTTTTGTCAAAAATTTGCTCGTATTTTAAAAAAAGCAGAAAGCCCATGCCAACTCAATTGGACAACAGGACTTTTTACGCTCTTTTTTAATTCTTCTCCAGTGTATAATTTTGATACAGCCAGTGCTTCTGATACAAAAGCCTATGCACGATTCTTTCACTTTCTTTTAAAAGAAGGAATTTATTTTCCTCCCTCTCAATTTGAAGCCAGCTTTATTTCGATGGCACACACAAAAAAAGATTTAGATGCAACACTAGGAAGCATAGAGAAATATTTTAAAAATTAGGGGAGGAGGAAAAAATATGGATATGAAAATTGTCATCGCTACGTTTACTGCAGTATTTTTTGCTGAAATGGCAGACAAAACACAGCTGGTGGGAATAGGGATGGCCTCGAAATCCTTAAAGCCCTGGTCTGTTTATCTAGGATCTGTAGGGGCGTATGCTATTGTGACAGCCATTTCGGTTTTATTGGGGACAATTTTAGGAGGCTATTTGAAACCAGAATATTTGAGATATGGTGGCGCCATTCTTTTTATTGTTTTAGGGGTACTCATGTTTTTGGATAAGCTATGAAAGAAGATATTAGAACAAAATATTTTAGAAAATATGGGATTGCTACCGTCTTAGTATTTGAAATCATTGCCTTTGTTGTGGTTGGTTTTTGGATTGGAAAATATGTAGACCAAAAACTGAATGCTCATAATCTCTTATTAGCCCTGGGAGTCATTTTAGGTTTTGCCGCAGGAATTTATAAATTCTATATAGATGCCAAAAGATTTCTCAAATGACCAAAGAAATACTTTTAAAAATAGAAAAAATAAATTTTATTTTAGGGGGAATGGCTCTTTTAGGGAGCCTTTACTGGACATCGCCAAAACTTTCTTTTTCTATATTGGCAGGCTTTCTTATTGTTTTTATTAACTTTTGGCTTTTAAAAACAATTATTTTTAAGTTATTGCAAGAAAAATCCAATAAATTAAGACTTGCTGTGGTGCTTGGAATAAAATATGTTTTATTGCTTGCTTTAATAGGAATTTCTATCACTTATTTTAATTTACATGTAGGGGGATTATTGATAGGAATATCCACCTTAGTAATAGCAATTATATGGAACACGGTTTTAATTGGTATCAAATTATCCCGGGATTGAATCTTCTTCCTTCTTGGGTAGCCGGATCCATTCTTGTTTTTAGTTTTATTTCTATTCTCTCTATTTTGGTTAATAGGGCCTTAAAAAAGAAAACCTCTTTGTTGGTTCCCGAAAGAGATTTTTCTCTTTTAAGTATTTTTGACGTGGCTGTAGAAAAAATACTTGCGCTCTCAGAAAGTATTATGGGGCACGATGGAAAACGATTTTTCCCTTTATTGGGGGCGCTATTTATTTATATTTTTATTTCAAATTTTTTAGGTCTTATCCCGGGCTTTCTTCCCCCCACTAATAATTTAAATACGAATTTTGCCTGTGCACTCACCGTATTTTTATATTACAACTATCAAGGATTTAAAGTGCATGGCATTAAATACTTAAAACATTTTATGGGCCCTGTCTGGTGGTTAGCTCCCATGATGGTTATTATTGAGGTCATTAGCCATTTGGTTCGCCCTGCTTCATTAAGTATTCGTCTTTTTGGAAATATTTCTGGAGATCATACGGTGCTAGGTATTTTTTCTAGCCTTATTCCTATAGGTGTGCCTGTTATCTTTTTATTTTTAGGGTTGTTTGTATCGTTTATACAAGCATTTGTGTTTACGTTGCTGTCGATGGTGTATATATCGTTAGCAACATCTCATGATCATTAAGAAAGGGGAAAAACGATGAAAAACAGTAAAACGATAAATAAATGGATCGTCGCACTTAAAACCTTCTTTTTCGTAAACTGTATTGGAATAGTTGCGTTTGCAGCTGAAGAGACTGCTCATGCAACAAATTCTGGCACAGATTCTACCGTAAAAGCAGCGCTGGCTTTGGCCTCTGGCTTTGGAATTGCGCTGGCTTCTTTTGGTGGAGCGCTTGGACAAGGAAAAGCAGCTTCATCAGCGCTTGAAGGCATTGCGAGAAATCCGGGAGCATCAGACAAAATTTTTGTTCCCATGATTATTGGACTAGCACTGATTGAGTCACTGGTTATTTATGCCTTGGTCATTGCGTTCATGCTTTCAGGAAAAATTTAATATCTTTTTTAAAAATTGACCTGTTTCTGAAGATGGCTGTGTCATTAAGTGTTCGGGTGTACCTTGGGCGAGAACATATCCTCCTTTTTCTCCTCCTTCGGGCCCCATATCTATAATATAATCAGAGGACTTAATGACATCTAAATGATGTTCAATTACAATAACTGTATTTCCTACTTCGACAAGTCTTTGGAGAACGAGAAGTAATTTTTGAATATCATCAAAATGAAGCCCAGTAGTGGGCTCATCTAGAATAAAAATGGTTTTTCCTGTATTTTTTCGACTTAATTCTTTAGCTAACTTAATGCGCTGTGCTTCTCCTCCAGAGAGGGTGGTTGCTTGTTGCCCTAAATGAATGTAGCCCAAGCCCACCTCAGCCAATGTTTTTAATTTTGATTTAATTTGAGGAATACGATCAAAAAATACAAGTGCTTCATCAACCGTCATTTCTAAAATTTCAGAAATATTTTTTTCTTTATAGTGAATATCTAATGTTTCTCGGTTGTATCGTTGCCCCTGACAGATTTCGCATTGAACATACACGTTGGGTAAAAAATGCATTTCAATTTTAATGAGACCTGCCCCTCCACAGGTTTCACACCGCCCCCCCGGAATGTTAAAAGAATATCGACCAGGCTTATATCCACGTACTTTAGAGTCTGGAAGCTGAGACATAAAATTGCGAATCAAAGAAAAAACACCTGTATAGGTTGCAGGATTAGATCTGGGCGTTCTTCCAATAGGAGACTGATCAATATCAATGACAGAATCTATATGTTCAATGCCACTTAAATTTTTATAAAGGCCCACTTTTTGTTTTGTATTATATAATTTTTGAGAGAGCGCTCGATATAAGGTATCTATAATGAGAGAGCTTTTTCCTGAACCAGAAACGCCCGTAATACAGGTCAATAATCCCAAGGGAATTTTAACAGATAAATCTTTAAGATTATTTTCTTGAGCCCCTTCAATAAATAAATATTTCCCAGTGGAAGGTCTTCGGTTTTGAGGAATGGGAATTTCTTTTTTTCTGCTTAAATAAGATCCGGTTAAAGAAGAAGGATCTTTCATAATTTCTTGAAGTGTTCCACAAGATACGATTTCCCCTCCGTGACGCCCTGCTCCTGGTCCTATATCAATAATATAATCTGCATTTCGAATGGTTTCTTCGTCATGTTCAACAACTAAAACAGTATTTCCTTGGGCTTTTAGATCTTTTAAAGCAGAGATTAATTTATGGGTATCCTTAGGATGAAGACCAATACTTGGCTCATCTAAAATATATAAAACTCCCATGAGAGAAGAACCAATTTGAGTGGCCAACTGAATTCGTTGGTTCTCTCCGCCAGAAAGACTAGCCGCAGGCCGGGCTAAAGTTAAATAGTGAACGCCCACATTAATTAAAAACTGTAGACGCTCTTTTATTTCTTTTAAAATGCGCGCAGCTATAAAAAATTCTTTTTCTGATAGAGAAATATCTTTAAAAAAGGCTAACGCTTGATCTAGGGAGAGGGCACAAATGCGATCGATGGAAAATCCATGGAGCGTAATAGAAAGTGCTTCTTGTTTAAGACGACTTCCTCTACACAAGGAACATAGTTCAGGGTGGAAAAAATCAAAGGACTCCACAGCTTCTTCATCTGGTGAATCCAAGAATTCATCTAATTGAGTTTGAATATCTTTAAAGCCAGTTCCTAAACATTGGGGACATGCTCCCATGGGACTATTAAAAGAGAAAAATCTAGGTTCAATTTCTGGAAAACTAGTTCCACAATCAATACATGCAGAAGTGGCACTTAAAAGCCACTCTTCTCCACTTTTTTCTCTTTCTATTTTAACCAGCTGATTTCCAAGATTTAATGCTGTTTCTAAAGAATCAAAAATTCGAGAAGATAATGAGGCATTTTTTAAGATAATGCGATCCACATAAACATCAATAGAATGTTTAATGTTTTTATTTAGATAAATAGGCAGGGAAAGATCTTTTGTTTCCCCATCGATTTTTACTTTTACAAATCCGCGAAGGCTTAATTCTCGAAGCTCTTTTTGATATTCTCCTTTTCTTTCTCGAACAAGGGGAGCTAAAATATTTATTTTTTCCTCCAGGGGAATTTTAAGAATTTGATCTACCATTTGATCAATGCTTTGAGAGGTAATTTCTTTTTTACACCGAGGACAATGGGCATGGCCGATTTTAGAAAAAAGAAGCCGTAGATAGTCATAAATTTCTGTAACAGTTCCAACAGTAGATCTAGGATTTTTAGAAACACTTCGTTGATCAATGGCAATAGAAGGGGAAAGACCATCGATAGATTCTACATCGGGCTTTTTAAGTTGTTCTATAAATTGTCGAGCATAGGTGGACAGAGACTCTACGTAGCGACGTTGTCCTTCTGCATAAAGTGTATCAAATGCTAAGGAAGATTTTCCAGAACCGCTGACCCCGGTAATCACGACCAACTGATCTCTAGGAATTTTTAGGCTAATATTTTTTAAATTATGTTCTTTAGCTCCAACGATTACAATGTGTTGAGACTCTGAGAATAAGGTCATTTTTTTATTGAGAAATAGCCTGGAGGGTGGTTTCTATTAACTTTTGAATGGCTTCAAGGCGTTTTTGTGAAGAAGCCTCAAATCGTAATACCAATACAGGCTGTGTGTTTGAAGCACGAATCAGTCCCCATCCATCTGAAAACTCTACTCTTACGCCATCAATATCAATGGTGTCATATCGAGATTTAAAATAATGTTTTGCTTTTTCTACTACCAAAAACTTTTTTTCATCTGAGCAAGGAATTCTAATTTCTGGAGTTGAAAATGTTTTAGGAAGCGTTCCTAAAAGATGAGAAAGGGATTCTTTAGAATTAGACAAGATTTCTAAAAGTCGACATGCGGCGTAAATAGCGTCGTCAAAACCATAATAACGATCTGCAAAAAACATATGCCCACTCATTTCACCCGCAAGCAATGCTTTTTCTTCTTTGATTTTAGATTTAATGAGAGAATGCCCCGTTTTCCACATGATGGGCCGGCCACCATTTTTTTTAATTTCTGAAAAAAGCTGATGGGTGCATTTTACTTCCCCAATAATAGGAGCCCCAGGATGTTGTTTTAAGATTTGGCGGGCATATAAGATTAAAAGCTTATCTCCCCACAAAATAGAACCTTCGTTATCAACCACTCCAATTCTATCGGCATCTCCATCAAAAGCGATGCCCAAATCAGCGCCCCTTTCTTTAACAGTAGCTATCAAAGAAGAAAGATTTTCGATGACGGTTGGATCTGGAAAGTGATTTGGAAAACGACCATCCATGGTGCAGAAAAGTTCAGTGACGTTACAGCCTAGTTTTTTAAAAAGATGAGGAGCAATGGGACCAGCCACTCCATTTCCCGCATCCACAACAATTTTCAAAGATTTTTTTAAAGAAAAATTTTTAAGAATAAACTGAGCATAGACATCCATAATATTAAAAAGAGATATATTTCCTTTTTTGGAACTTTTATAAAAAATTTTTTTCTGAATACGGTCTTTTAAGTCTTGAATTTGGTGACCATACAGAGAATTTCTATTAAGGCAAATTTTAAAGCCATTATATTCTGCTGGATTATGGCTCCCTGTGATAGAAACACCATGGTCAAATTCTTGATCGAAAACCGAAAAGTACATTAAGGGGGTTGGACAAATTCCAAGGTCAATCACATGGGTTCCTGTACTTAAAATTCCGCGAATAAGAGCTTTGGCATATTTTTCAGAAGTTAGGCGACAATCTCTTCCAACGGCCATATGGGATTCATTTTTTTCATGAAGCAAGGTTCCTAAAGCCTTTCCTAGATCTTCAGCAAAAGAATCTGAAAAATCACAATCTGCGAGTCCTCGAATATCATACTCTCGGAAAATTAAAGGATTTACGGTTTGAGATGTCATTGCGATTTCCTCTTTTTTACTAAAAAAGAAGCCAGCTTTATGGCCTCAATCATGCTTATAGGATTTGCTTTATGAGTGTTAGCAATATCATATCCTACCCCGTGGTCAACAGAAGTTCTAATGAGCGGAAGCCCAAGGGTTACATTTACGGCATGATGGAAATGTTTTAATTTAAAGGCTGAAAGGCCTTGGTCATGATAAAGAGCAATGGTTGCATCAAAAGAAGGGATCACGGAACGCCAATAAATAGAAAAATAACTATCGGTAGGGAAAGGACCTTCAAGAGACATATGATTTCTTTTTGCCCATAAAACAATAGGGTGCAGAATATTTTTTTCTTCCATCCCTAAAAGGCCACCCTCTCCCGCGTGGGGATTTAACCCTAAGATAGAAAGCCTTGGATGGTTTATTCCAAAATATGTTTTTAGATTTTTATGAACGGTTAATATCGTTTTTTTAAGAAGAGGTTTTGTAATCGTTCTTGGAACTTGAGACAAAGGAATATGCGTTGTGGCCAAGGCTAATCGATAGTAACCAGAGACAAAAAACATGATTGGATAAAAAGATTTTTTAAAATAATGCTCACATTCTTTTTTAAAGAAGCCTGTATGTCCCAGAAAATGAATTTTTTCTTGTCGGCTAATAGCGTATTTATCAACAGGAGCAGTCGCAATTGCAGAAATTTTTCCTTGAGTCCAAAGAAAAAATGCTTGTTTTAGGGCCCCTAAAGAAGAGGTTTGGGAAGTAAGAGGGGGAACAATGGAAACAGAACAACTTTTTGGAAATTTGAATAAAGTCGGTTTCCCAATGACAAGAGGGCGACATATCTTAAAAAGAGAATGGTCAGATAAGGCTTTTTGAATAATTTCTGGACCAATGCCCTTTTCTTCACCTTGGGTAATGCCAATAATGGGCAGCATCATTTAAGATTGTTTTTAAGAATTTTAATGTACGCTTCTTCTTTTTTTGTTTTTATCCATTGGGCTAGAATTTTTTTGAATTCTTTTTCATATAACATTTTTTGTATTTCATCTTTTGTTTCAGAATAACTTTTTTCTCCTTGAGAATGAATTTCTAAAAGTTCAATTAGGTGAATTCCGGCGCCTGTTTCAAAAGGGGCACTTAGGGTTTTTGGTTTTAAATTAGAGAGAACGTTTTTAAATGAAGGGCTTAAATCTTCTTCATTGGGGGTGCCAGCGTCTCCTTTATTTTCTTTTGTGGAAGGATCTAAGGATGTAGAATATTTATTTAAAAGAGCTTCAAAAGAAGAGCCATTTTTGTAATCTGTATATGCTTCTTGGGCCAGGGCCATTTTTTTCTTTTTGTCAGAAGCGGTTTCTGCTGGGAAAAAAATTTGGCGCAAATGGTAGCTTTTTTTTAACGATTTTCCTTTCACAAAGGTATAATAATAAGAGCGAATATCTTCTTCTTTGATAGTGATGGAAGATTTTATTTCTCGTTCTAAGAGTTTTTGTTGCTCAATGCTTTGTTTAATATTGTCTCTATATTGCTTATAGCTCATCCCCCGTTGTTTTAGAAAATCTTGAAGATCTTTTTGTGTTAATCCCTGATTTTTTAAAATAGAGCTAATTTGCGAAGAAATTTCTTCTTCATCTGCTGCGAGGTTCAATTTTTTAATGAGTTGTTTAGTGAGGCGATCTTCAATCAAAATGTCTAAAATAGCTTTATCTGATGGAAGCTCTGATGTTGGGACATTTTTTTTAAACTCTTGAATATCCGAAAGAGTAATAATGTCATCATTAATAATAGCCATAATACGATCCACTAAGGCCGAACGAGCAGGAAAAACAAAGAAAAAAACCAATAAAAACAAAAGTTTATGCAACATGTGGCCGTTCTATCAAAAACTTTAAAAGATGCCAATAGAAAAGTGGAGACGTCCACGAGGCTCATCGACTTCTTTTTGGTGGTGAAGGATAAATCCATAATCTAAGCTTAAAGGGCCAATAGGAGTGTCATAGCGAAGGCCTGGACCCAAAGAATTTCGAAATTTATTTCCCTTAACAGGATTATCAAAAAACACATTTCCACCATCAAAAAAGAATGCAAGTCCAAATCCAGAATAAACGTGAAATTGAAGTTCAGATTTATAATTAATAAAAGAGGTTTCAAAAATCTGTCTATTTTTTGTATCTGAACCAATAATATCTTCTCTAAATCCTCGAATGGAGGCTCGCCCCCCTAAATAAAAACGTTGATCTACAGGAATAGGAAAATCAGTAAAAAAAGCATGTGCATATCCTCCCCTTCCTAATAGGGCCAGAGTTATCCACGGCCAAGGGGTAAAGTACCAGCTGGTAGAAAGAAGCGTTTTGCTAAAACTAATATCTGGATCAGAACCTATAACTGGAGAAAAAAATGAGCTTGAAATAGAATGAGAAGACCCCCTGGATGGATTAAAAGCATTATCTCTAAAATCCAATAACAAAGAAGGCCCCAAGGAAGCAATATATTTATCTTGTACGTCTCGAATATCTATCGCTCTAAAAATATCCCTATATTCAAAAAGATATTGAATGGATAAACGTAAAAAATCCCATAGGCCTTTATCTAAGCTAAATTTGCCAGACCAGGAACGTTCATCAAAGGGAAGAGTAGATTCTTTTTTATGAGATGCATTAAGACGTGCCACAAAAGGAATCCCCCCTAAATAAGGCTCTGAAATCCCCATTTGAATATCTCTTTCTAAAAAACGATATCCTTGAATTTTCCTATTAAGTTCTCCTCGGAGAGAAACGACACGATTCCAACCTCCAATATTTCGATATGCAAGTCCTGAAAATCCATGAATTCCATCATCTGTTTTATAACCACTTCCAAGTTCCATGAGGCCAGGCATCCGTTCCGTTGCTTCAATAAGGACATCATTTTCACCGGCTGTAAAATCCTCTTTTAAAGGGCGAATTTTAAGGCTACTAAAGAGACCAAGTTTTAGGAGTTGATTTTCAGAACGCTGAATTTCTTTTGGATTCCACACATCTCCTTTTTTGATTGTGAGTTCTCTTTCTAAAACACGATTTCTCGTGCGAACCATGCCCCGAAATAAGATAGCACCAATTTTTGTTTGAGGGCCCTCAATAATGTGAATATTTAAAAAAGCAAAGGTTAAATCTTTTGAATAGGCGATGAGTTTTTCTGTTCCTAAGTGCTCAATTTGGCATTTTAAAAATCCATGCTCTTTATAAAGGGTAAGAATGTTATTTAAATGAACTTCAAGTTGGAATAAATTTAAAGGAGCTTCGCCGGGCAAATTTAGTGCTTCTAATAATTCTTTTTCAGAGAAAAAGGAATTCCCAGATAGTTTAATATCTTTAATGAAAGTTTGATAGCCTTCCTCGATATAAAATTCTGGCTCGATACTTTTTCTGTCCATGTCCCAATTCAAGTTTTGAATAGAAACTTTCGGAAATAAAAAGCCCTGAGTTTTAAGATGATCAATTAAAAGCTGTGGCAATTCATCAAAATCATCTGGGCTATAATATTTTTTTAAAATAATAGGGGGAGAGAGGCGCTTGATCCAAAATTGATAATAGTCAGCATCAAATGTTTTGTTACCAGAAATAATAAATCCTCTAATCTTAACAGGCTCCGATTCAGAAATATTAAAAATAATTTTTTTAGTATTATCCTTTTCATCTAAGAAGGAATCATAGGATACTCTAACATGAAAGAAGCCTTCTTTTTGATATAGGGTGATGATGTGTTTAACAATATCTTCGATAGAAACACTAGGAAGCATTTCTTCGTTGGCCACGATGGGAGACAATAGGGTGTAATCATTAAATTCACTAGCTCCTTTGAATTCAAAAGAAAATTGGGGGCCTGGGGTAATGGTTAAAAATAAACTTACTTTTCTTTTGTCCGGAGAAAAAATGATCTTTTCCGGCGAAAAATGAGCAGAAATATAGCGTTTTTTAAAAAAGTATTTTTTTAGACTTAAGATTTCTTGTTCTACTTCTTGAGGATAATATAGATCCCCTTCATCCAACGAAAGAAGGCGTCTTACTTCTTTAGATTTCGGTTTTCCAATAGATTCAACGATAATATGTTCGATGATGGCCGGAACTCCTTCTGTAATTTCAAAAAGAATATGAAGCTCATGGGGCTTTTGAGGAGCAAAAAATTTTACTTGGATAGAAGTTTGAAAGTAGCCAGATTCTTGATACAAATTTTCAATGGCAGTTTTGTCATCCATAATGGCCTGTTCAGAAAAGAAAGAATCTTCCCGTGAACGGATGGTGCGGGAAAGCACAATAGAGGAGAATAAAGAATTTCCTTTAAATTCAATACTTTCAATTCGTTTGGAAAGCTCTAATACGAAAGAGAGCTCTAGGGAGTTATCTTTAATGGGGATTAGGTGAACAGATATATTATGAAATTTTTGGGAGAGATAGAGGGCTTTAATTTTAGCATTTATTTTCTTTTCTAAAAAAGGGGAACCCTTTAATTTTTGAAGATCCTGTATCACTTCTGAGGTATCAAACTCCTTCGGAGCCACAATAGATACTTTTTGAATCAAGGCGCCCTCAAAATTTTGAGCCGCTGCGGAAAAAGAAGAAAATAATAGGAAGAAGAAACAAATTATTGGACGGGTAGCATTGGGCAGTCCCCAAAGAATTATGTGTAAGATGTGTTTCATCTGAATTCAAATTGAGCTTTTAAATCCACCCCTAAGCTCGAATTATCCTGCAATTCTTCATCGCTTAAATCTTCCCACAGCCCAAGAATAGAAAGATTTTTATTAATATTAAACTTTAAGTTAAATTCTTTGTCTGCAAAAATAGATGTTTTATCCAGCGTGGACGTAAACGTGGTATCAATTTTTCTTCCAAGCTCTTTAGCAATAAAAATTCTTGGAACGGTTGCATGTTTTGTATCAGAATACGAAGGAGACAGGCGAAAAGTAACGCCCAAGGATTTTTTAGTAGCGGCTTGAAATTTTTCTTGAACTCCTCCTAAGAAAAGGGATCCTAGTTCTGAAGAAGCAACATCTAAAGTACCATGTTTTTCAATTTCTGCTCGCGTAGAACCTAAAGCAAGAAGTGAAAAAATATCTGCTTCTGGAAGAGAGGGCTGGGAGGAAAGATGAATATTATATTCTGCTAGAGTTCCATCTACGCCTAGAGATATTTTATATTCTTTAACGGAGGTTTCGGCATTAATTAAAAATCTAGGATTTATTTCAACAGGATTATCAAAATGCATATTAATAAAAGTAAGAGAAAAATCATTTCCTTTAAATTGAGCAGTTCCAGAAATTAAATCAATATCTCCTAAAACGTTGGGAAGGGTGCTTGTACCAATGATGCGTAGAGAGCCCTTAGTTTCCAAATGGGCGAGGTTATTTTTAACAAAAATATTTTTAGGTGCTTCCAAGGCGATATTAAATTCAAAAATAGGTTTTTCTATATCTTGAATTTTGGGAAGATATCGAGATTTTCTTAGAGAAATAATTTGAGATTGCCAATTTATATTTTCTTTATAAAGTGCTTCATGAATTAAAATTTTTCCTGTGAATTGATAGGGTAAATGGTCTCCCCGAACAAAGAGCTCTCCAGAAGAAGTGCTATTTATCCAATCAGGATATTGCATATGAACATGATTAAGGCTTACATGAAGATCCAAAAGGGGATTTTTATTAGAAACAAAAAGAACATCCCCCGATAAATCAAAATCCCCGCCCCCTAAAAACCCTTTAAATTTATCAATAGAAACTTTATTTTGGCTAAAGCTAACATTAGAAGAGATATTCTCTAGGGGAGCAGAAAACCACATAGTTTTTAATTTCCCATCTGTAATTAAGAGATTTCCAGAAAAAAGAGGGGCCGTTGTTTTCCCTTGGATGCGAACAAACACCTTGGCTTCTCCCTCACTCTTTTCTAGGTGTGGAACTAAAATCTGCAAGAGCTGAAGATTAAAAGGCCCTTCCAGGGAAAAGGAAATATTTTCTTGGGCGTCTTTTTCTCCCTGAATTAATAGTTTTGTATTTTGGCTCAATAGAGTTGTTGGAAAAAGTTTTAGAGTGTTATTTTTAATTTCTAAGAGAAGGGGATTGGCTAATGTATAGGAGGTATTAGAGCCTGTGAGATTCAACTCTGATATTTTAAGCGAAGCTGTATTTAATTTCGAGGGCATGAGTTGTCCTTTTACATTTAAAGATCCGGAAGAAAGGATTTTTATATCGAAAATTTTTTTTTGACGTAATTGTAGGTAGTGTCCGAGATCAAAATGAACAAAAGTAGAAGTAAGCTGATAAGAAAAAGAGGAATCGAGAGTTAATTGGCCTGAACTTAAGAGCTGTTTATCAAATAAAGATGCTGAAAGAGTTAAAAGGTGATTTTTTAATTCAGCCTTAAAAGAGGAAGGACCTACTTTTTCTCCGTTTAAAGATGCGTCCGGCACATCAACATACAGATGTCCTGAGGGGTTATTAAGAAAACCACCAACCATTAGTTTAAGTTTTAAAGGCCCTCTTAAAAAAGAGGGTAAAGAATCAAATTCTTCTAGGCGAAGATTTTGAGATTCAGCCAAAAGAGTAAGTTGGGCATTTTTATACTCACCCTCTATTTCTAAAAAACCTGCTTTTTTTTGTAGTCTGGATTTTCGAATAGAAATAGTATTATTTAAAAAGATAAGAGGAATGGACAAAGAAGAAAAGTGTTCTTGCGCAATATTAAAGTCTTTAACCTCCATGGTTAAAGATCCATGAAGAGAATTTTTTAAATCTAAGGAAGCTTCTATAATGCCCTGAGCAAGTCGAGTGGGGTGCTTAAAATTTATTTTAGTGGTTAATAGGTCATTTTTTAAAGAAGAAGAGGCATCCATATTACCTAAAAAAGTATTTTCAAAAAAAACATCTTTTAGAGAAGAACGAAAATTAAACTGTGAAAAACCCGATAAAACATCCCCTTCTAACAATCCCTTTCCTTTAAGCTTATATTTTTTTGTGAAGATTTTTTCTAAATCAAAATTTTCAGATGAAAAATGAAATTGTTTGGTATCGGAAGCCAGGGCCTTAATCATAAAAGGCACATCATTAATTAGCAGTGATGCGGATTCAATTTTATATTGAGCGCCCAGCTTAAAAGAAGCAGAAGCATTTAAATCACCGAAATCAGATATAAATAAAAAATTAGAAATATCCAGCGATGTAGAACTTAATGAAAAGGAAGAGGAGAGCGTTTTAAATGTATGCCGTTGCACCCGCGTTCCTTGAAGCTCAAGTTTCCCATTTATTTTTAGAGCTGGCGTAATAAGCCCCTCAACAGAGAGACTTTCTATGCCAAAAGAGGTAGTTTTATAAACAGCATCAAGGGGCTTTGAGAGAAGTTTTAAAAAATATTTTTTATTCTTTTGAGAATTAATTTGAAGGGTTAAAGAAGTGCTTTTAGCTTCTATGTCGTTATTTTTAAAGTGAAGAAAAGCATCTACAATTTTTATTTCATGAAAATCAAAGCTGAAGATAGGCGTCCAAGGAATAGAAAGACGAGATTTTTTAGGGGTTTTTTCTTTAGAAGATTTTAAATATATTTCAAGAGAGGGTTTTTCAAAAACAGCTTTACTTAGAGCAATTTGTCCTAAAAAAAGTTGACGAATTTGAATGGAAGCGCCTATGCGGGGGATATGAATGTGGGTTTTAGAAGCCTCTGGATTGGCAGAATCAATAATATCAATATCATGGATGTTTAAACGAGCCCTCAGCAAAGAAAGGTTTATTTTTTTAATAGTAACTTTTAAATTAAGTTCGCGAGTTAAAACTGCTTCGAGGTAGGGTTTTAGAAGATAATCAAGAAGATTTCCATGCCCTATATAAAAAAGAATACATCCTACACCAATAAACAATGGAAGAAACCAACTTAAGAGTTTTTTCATGGGTTATGATGTAATTTTTGTTCGAATTTTTCTAATTTTATCTGCAATGTCTCGATAATATTTATCTTCTTTTTCAATCTGTCTAAGACAAGATAATGCCTTAGACATGTTGCCACTCAATTCAAAGGCTTGGCTTAAGACATAAAGTAGTGCAAGTCTTTGTTCTTTGGGAAGTTTATCAAAAGATAACGTATTTTGATAGAGAGTTTTTTCTAAAATAGAAATAGCATTAAAGAACTCTCTATTTTCAAGGTAACACATGCCCATCAATAAAGAGTGGTTAAGCTGTTTTAGGAAGTCTGTTTGTGGAATTTTGTTGGTAGTTTTTTGTAATAAAGAAATAGCTTCAGAAAATAAGCCCATTTCTTTATAGGCAATGGCCACATCATATAAGGCATCGGCCGAGAGCTCTTCTAAGGGGGTATGAAGGTAAATAGGAGCAGAAGTTTCTTTTTTGGATACCAAGAAGCCTAAATCTTCCTCTAAGGAGCGGATTAGGTCTTCTGGAGAAGGGCTTTCTTTTTGTCCAAAAAAAATTTCTTTTTGTTTATCAATGCGGGCTAAACCCTCTTTGGCTTTTTGGTGAGCTTCTTCTTGTTGGGGAATTTTTTTAAGAATAGTTTCATATGCTTTTTGAGCATCATCTAATAAATTTTCTTCTTCTAAAAGTTTTGCTTGTTCAATTTCGGGTGGTTTTCCTAAAAGAATATCTAGTTTAGCTAGATTGTGTTTTTCTAAATTCAGCGTTCTTAGTTTTTTCCATATATCTCGATTTTTCGGAAAAAGCTTAAAAGCATAATATAGGAGTAAAAGGGCTTTAGAATAAAGATTTTGTGCAATAGCTTTTTCATGGGCCAGCTTAAATTCTTGAAACGCCTCTGCAGTGTGCCCTAGCTCGACATATATTTCGCCCATTTTTTCATGAGAAAAAAAATCATTGGGATTTAGGGTGTTCATTCTCATGCTTATTTCTAAGGCTTGGTCAAAGGCATGATTTTTTAAAAATAACTCAAGGGCTTTTTTAAAAACTTCATAAGCAGAAAAATTTAAGTGTAAATGTTCATAGGCTGAAGCCAAAGATAAATATAGAGCAGGATCTAAGGAAGAAAACCAGGGAATGGCCTTTTCATAGGCGGCAATAGCTTTTTTGTAAGAATTTTTTTTAAAAAACAGATCTCCTACTTTTTGGTACAAATAGGCAGCATCAGAATATTTTTTTTGTTTTAAAAATTCAGAAATTTCATCTAGGAGGGCATATTCATCCATTAATTACTCTAAGATTTTTATTAACCTCTGAAATAATTTTTCCACCATGAGGGGTACAAACAGCCAAGTCTTCTATTCGAACGCCTCCCCAGTCGGGAATATAAATGCCAGGCTCTACTGAAAAAACCATATTCTCTTCTAAAATATCTTCACTGACATGACTTAACATGGGGCGTTCATGAACAGCTAACCCAATGCCATGTCCTAGGCTATGGCCAAAATATTTTCCATACCCCTTTTTTTCGATATAATCTCTGGCTATTTTATCAATTTCTTTTCCTTTTTTCCCGGGATAAATTTTTTCAGTAGCTAGGTCATGAGCATCTTTGACAATGGTATAAATTTTCTTTTGAAGAGAAGATATCTTTCCCAGGCCAATCGTGCAGGTTTCATCAGAACAATACCCTTCCACGATGGTACCAAAGTCAATGGTAATAAGTTCTCCTTTTTTTATTTTTTTTGAAGACGCTCTTCCATGCGGAAGGGCGCCCCTTTTTCCAGAAGCAACAATAGTATCAAAAGACAGTTTTTCTCCCCCGCTTTCTCGGATGGCACGTTCTAACATAAATGCAATCTCTTCTTCTGTGAGGCCAGGTTTTATGTGCGGAAAAATCTTTTCAAAAGCAAGTTTATTGACATGAATGGCTTTTTGAATTTTTTGAATTTCTGTTTTGGTTTTAACCATTCGAATATAAGCAGGATCTTGGGTAATGGGTACCAATTCTACACCTGAAAGCCCCTTTTTATAATGTAGGTATTGACCGTAGGTTAAAGATCCCGCTTCAAAACCAAGCCGAGAAAGATTTAATTTTTTTAGTTCTAAAGCAATAGAAGCCGTAGAATCTCGGGCCACTTGTATGATGGTAAATCCTTTAACTTGTTCTTTGGCTTGAGACATGTAACGAAAATCTGAAAAGAAAAAAGAACTTTTGTGGGTAATGAGAAGTGTGGCTGTAGATCCTGTAAAGCCAGATAAATACCGAACATTTTCCATATTAGAAATCAGCAAAGCCGAAATATGATAGTCATTAAAATATTTTTGTATAAACGGATTCATTCTAAAGACCTTTCTATGGTTTGAATAAGGGCGCTTAGCCCAAGTTCATAGCTTTTTACTCCAAATCCGATGACTTGACCATTCACAATATCTGAAATTAAAGAGTGTTTTCGAAAAGGTTCTCGTTGGTGGATATTGGTGAGATGAACTTCTACGGTGGGAAGATGGGCCGTTAGTAAAGCATCTCGAATGGCAACACTTGTGTGGGTATAGGCAGCGGGATTAATAAGAATGCCCGATACTTTTTTAAAAGATTGTTGAATTTTAGAAACAATGCGTCCTTCAATATTAGATTGATAGAAAAGGGTTTTATAGCATTTTTGTTTGGCAGCTTTTTGAATACGGTCATTAATGGATTTTAATGTGGTGGTGCCATAGAGGTTGGGCTCTCTTTTTCCTAAGAGATTTAAGTTGGGGCCATGGATAACCAGTATTTTTTTCATTTTTGTATTTTTTGAAGAAGGTTTTTTAAAAGAGTTACTTTTTTAAAGCTGAGCTTATATTCAGGAACAGATTTCTCAGCAAGAAAATAAAGCGCTTCTTTATCTTCGGGGCAATGTTTTAGAAAGGCCTGTGCAAAGCTTTGCGCTTTCTCATGCTTATTGAGCTTTGCTGAAGAAAGCATCGCAATTCGAAGTGCTGTTAAATTATTTTTGTCATGTTCTAATACTTTTTGGGATTCTATATGGGCTTTTGTAAAATGGCCCCGCTGATAATAAATTTGGGACAATAGAGCTCGGCCAATAAAATAATTGGGATGCCATTTTAAGCCTTTTTCTAGAACCTCAGAAGCAGTTTCTAAATTGTCTAAAGAACGATGTACTTCTGCCAAGGGCACAAAATATTTAGATCTTGGATTTTTTTTATAGAGATGAGAATAATAATCCAAAAGCTCTAGATTTTTTTCTTTAAAATCCATTTTACCATTATAACAATGGATTTAGAGATAAGAAAACTAAAAAATTTAGAAGGGAATATCTTCGTCTCCAGCTTGATTTTCAGCTTCACTTGCAGGGTTTTCTACAAATGTAGAATCTTCTAAAACATCTTGAGGAGCGGCAGATTTGGAATCATTAGAACCCAAGAATTGAACTGTATTGGCTACCACTTCTGTGGTGTAACGTTTATTTCCGTTTTTATCATCCCAAGAACGGGTTTGAAGGCGACCTTCTACATATACTTGGCGACCTTTTTTGAGGTATTCGTTGCAAATTTCTGCCAATTTCCCCCATGCCACCACTCTATGCCATTCAGTTCTTTCTTTTTTTTGGCCTTCTTTATCAACCCAGCTTTCAGATGTGGCGAGATTAAAACGACACACACCTAGACTTGAGCTTGTATATTTCATTTCTGGATCTGCCCCAAGACGTCCCACTAAAATAACTTTATTAACTCCTCCTCCAGCCATTATTGCCTCCTTGTATGAATGTTTGAGCTGAGCCAAACATAGCTCTTTCTTGGGCCCTGTCAAGAGGGATGTTTATTTAACGTCTTTTAAATGTCGGAAAACAAGGCGCATGACTTGAGGAGTGGATAATCTTTCCCCCCGAAGATTTCTTAAGCTCCTTAAAAAGCCTTCTTGATTAAGCATTTTTTCAGTAAGTCTATCTTCCCATTGAAGAGATCGAGCAGTATTTCGGAAAGCTTCTTCAAAGGTGAAATGAGGTTCCATTCGTAGTTTTTCTACTTCTCTTACATAACGGTTAGAAAACACACGGCTAATTTCAACACATTCAGCTTCTGTTAATGCGCCTTTAAGCCTTAAAATAGAGTCTTGAAGACCCTTACCAAGACCCCTTGCCCTGAAATCTTCATTTAAAAGAGGAGAGACTACATCAGAATCTATTCCCATAATATCATCCACGGGTTGAATAACGCCCTTCTCTAGGGCATGAGCAGCTGACATAATAGTTACATCGAGGACTTCTACCTTAAGATTTTTAACATTCACATCAATTGCTACCGCATTGTCAGTGTTGATATTTGGATTTTCTTCTATAAATGAGAAGAGAAAACGTTGAGGAGATTCTTGTTGAACACTATCTAATACAGGGGTGGAAAGACCTGCTTCTTCAAATGCACCAAACATGGCTTTTCGGAAGTCGCGATCCAAAAGAGTGGCCATAACAGAAGTAGGAAGAGAAGTTAAAGTAACTTGGCGCCCCTTAAGGCTTAAGGCAGCAGAAAATTCGGGAGTTTTTAAAAATATGGTTTCTCCTGCATTTGTTAGTACATCATTTCTAGCATTTCTGGAATCTGACAAATATTGTTCAAAAGCACGATAAAGAAGAGAAGCCATCGTTACTATGGGTTTAGATCTTTTTAAAGAATCCAAATCTAAACTTAAAGATAAGCTATATTGGACACTAACTTTAGCGCCCCTACTCCACAGATTACATTCGATTCTACTAGCCCCATCATTTAAAATAATGGTATTTCCATTACCATTAACCTGAACCAATCTTTCAGTTTCTCGTGTTAACAAAAAATCATATTCATGGAGAGAGTTAAATAAAACAGCTGCCAAAGAGGTGCTATCTGGGGTCCAGGGAATTTCTACAACAAAGGGATCTGCAGAGGCAATGGTTCCTAGAAATAAAATAGCAGTTAAAAGAAGACTTGAGGTTAGTTTTTTCATGAAAAAATCCTTTCTTGAAAAAGGGGATGAGCATCTATACCTGTTGCCTATTTTTTTGTCAAGTTTGGGGCATCTAAAATTTCCTCTAAAGATTTATTCAAAAAAAGACGATATATTAAATGATGAGAAAAGAGGGGATAAAACAAAAAATAGCCAATGATTATCTAGTCTTAGCGCAAAAATATCGAAAACAAGGGCGTTTTCAAAAAGCTCTGAATGCGCTTCGAGTATCCTTAAACACATGGCCGAAATTTGCCGAGGCACATCATGAATTGGGATTAGTACATCGACAGCTAGGCGAAAGCCAAGAAGCTATTGTGGCATATCAAAAGGCTTTAAAGCTAAAATCTAAAAGTGCTCCTACGGCTCTTAATTTAGGAATTTGTTATTTATATCAAGAAAATGAACCAAAGGCGTTAGAGTATTTTAAAAAAGCGATTCAATGGGACCCTCATTATGCGTATGCTTATTTTAACTTAGGCTCTACCTATTTTGACCAGGGGAAAATAGATTTAGCCATTGAAAATTTAGAAAAAGCCATTCGGCTTAATCCTCAATATTTAGCTTCTTATGAAATTTGTGCTATGGCATACTTACTGTTAGGACAAAAAAATAAAGCAGATGCACTCTATCAACGGTCAGAAAAATTTAAACGCCGTGCCCGACTTAAAATTGCCGTCGGGGAATAATAAAACCAATATTATTTTACTGTCTTTGGCCACGGCCATTGTGTTGGCCATCTTAAAATTTTCCGTTGGGTGGTTTACTAATTCTATTGCCATCATATCCCTGGCGGTTGATTCATTTGGAGATATTTTATCTTCTATTTTTAATTATACCTTTATGAAAAAGGCCCAAGATCCTCCTGACGAAGAACACCCGTACGGCCATGGCAAGTTTGAAAATTTTGCCTCTTTTCTTCAAAGTTTGGTTTTAGTTGTTTCTGCAGGGATTGTTATTTGGAAAGCTATCTATAAGCTCATGGGACATGAAACGGTACATCATGTTGGGCTCGGGGGCGGCGTTATTATTGTGAGTTTTATTTTAAGCTTTGTGGTTGGGCATAAAGTAGAACGTGTGGGGAAAAAAGAAGGCTCCTCTCTTCTTCATTTAGAAGCAGCGCATCTTCTCATGGATAGTTATCTTTATTTAGTTGTTTTTGTTTCCCTTATTTTGTCTCATTTTGGATTTTCAATGTTTGATCCTATTGCATCTTGTATTGTGGCATTCTACATTCTTTGGATTTCTTTTAAGATGTTAAGGCTTTCGTTTGATGTTTTAACAGATCGATCATTAACACTAGAAGAAAAAGAACAAATTTTTCAAATTATTAGAGAGCATTACCCCACGATTTTAGGCTATGATCGATTTCAATCTAGACGATCGGGTTCTCGAAAACTTATTAATTTTAGACTTTTTATTTGTAAAAAATTGTCTTTAGGAAAAGCACACGATATTATTGACCACATCGAAAGAGAAATTGAAAAGAAAATTTTAGATACAGAAGTTACCATCCATCCAGAACCTACTAAAGAAGAGTGTTCAAAACATGAGCATGTGCTTGAATCTCGCCATTTTTCAGAATTTTCAGAATAAGGTATTGACTCACTTTTTAGTCCCCGACTATACTTAAACGATTATGGATATAGGTGCGATTGTCATGGCGGCAGGATTGGGGACGCGGATGAGATCCCAAACCCCCAAAATGCTTCATCCTCTCTGCGGAAAACCTCTGATAGGGCATGTGCTCGATCTTTTAATTCAGGCCAAAGTAAAAAAAGCAGCTATTGTGGTAAGTCATCACAAGGAAGAAATTATAACGTATGTTAAAAAGCAGTATCCAAAAGCCCCTTTTATTTTTGTGGACCAAAAAACTCCTTTGGGTACGGGCCATGCGGTTTTAAAAACCCAACATTTATTTAAAAATTTTAAACTTCCTCTGGTTATTTTATCTGGAGATGTTCCGGGCCTTACTCTTGCTACTTTAAAGGCCTTCGTAGAAGCACATGTTTCATCAAAAAAAGAATTAACTTTGGCTACGGCTATTTTAGAAGCATCTTATCCTTATGGACGGGTGGTTCGGGATTCCCATGATCATGTCGTAAAAATGGTGGAAGCCAAAGATGCCACAGAAGAAGAATTAAAAATTTCAGAAATGGGAGTAGGATTATATTGTGTAAATGTAGAGCCCTTATTTCAATCTCTTAAAAAGATTACTCCTAATAATGCTAAAAAAGAATATTATTTAACCGATATGGTAGGGCTTATTGAAAGTAAACACGCATTTGTGATTCAACAAAAGGAAGAAGTGATGGGAATTAATACACGAGAAGAGCTATCTCGCCATGAAAAAATATTTCGGGAAAAAATAAATCAAGCATGGATGCTTAAAGGAGTAACGCTTTTAGATCCCCAAACAACCTATATTGATAGCGAAGTAAAGCTTTCCGAAGATGTTTTAATTTATCCACAGGTTCATCTGTATGGAAAAACAACCATTGGTAAAAATACCATGATAAAAACAGGGAGCGTCATTACAGATAGTCACATCGGGGCTCAAGTGACCATTAAAGAATATAGCGTGATTGAAGAAAGTACGATTGAAGACCAAGCCATTATTGGGCCTTTTGCTAGACTTAGACCTGAAACGAAAGTGAAAAAAAGGGCTCGGGTAGGAAATTTTGTAGAACTTAAAAAAACAGTATTGGGAGAAGAATCTAAAGCCAATCATCTAACTTATTTGGGAGATGCTACGATTGGCAAAGATGTCAATGTGGGGTGTGGCGTTATTACCTGTAACTATGATGGAGGGCTTAGGTACTCAGGAAAAGCAAAAACTGTCATTGGAGATAAATCGTTTATTGGAAGTGATTGTCAGTTGATTGCTCCCCTAACGCTTCAAAAGGGATCTTATGTGGCTTCTGGAACCACCGTAACAGAAAATGTTCCCAAAGATTCTTTAGTCATTGCTCGAGTAAAACAAATGACTAAAAAGGGATATATGAAAAAACTGTGGGCCAGAAGTAAAAAAAGAAAAAAATAATATGTGTGGAATTGTTGGATATTTAGGGTATCGAGAACCTAAAGAAATTTTATTTAAGGGATTAAAAAGGTTAGAATATCGAGGCTATGATTCTGCCGGCATTGCTCTTTTTCAAGAGGGGAAAATACAGGTTAAGCGATGCTTAGGAAAATTATCTCAATTAGAAGAAGTCATACAAGAAGCTTCTTACCATTCTACTCCAACTCAAAATACATATATAGGGATTGGGCATACCCGTTGGGCGACTCACGGAAAACCATCTGAAAAAAATGCTCACCCTCACCAGGCCGGTCCTATCGTATTGGTTCATAATGGAATTATTGAAAATTATGCTTTATTGAGAGAAAAATTATTATCGAAAGGGCACATACTTTCTTCAGAAACAGATAGTGAAGTAGTAGCGTATCTCATTTATGATTATTTTAAAAAAGGACTTTCGTTTGAAGAAGCAGTGTTTTTGGCTATTCAAGAATTAAAAGGATCTTATTCTTTAGGAATTTTATGTGAAGAAGAGCCCACCAAACTCATTGCTGTTAGAAATGGGACGCCCTTAGTAGTGGGGGTGGGAGAAAAAGAAAACTTTATTGCTTCTGATATTCCTGCACTTTTGGAATACACAAAACGTTTTATGTATTTAAATGACCATGAGATGGTTATTTTTACGCCGGGCCATCTTCAAGTGAAAAATATTGAAGGAAGAGAGATTAAAAAAGAAATTAATTATATTAACTGGACGCAAGAGATGGTTGAAAAAGGGGGATACCAGCACTTTATGCTTAAAGAAATTCATGAGCAACCCCAAGCCATCATTAATACGCTTCAAGATCGGGTCAGTAAGGACAAACACGCGCTTTATTTAAAAGACTTAAAACTTTCAGAAGCCGACATTAAAAATATTCGGAAAATTTTCTTAGTTGCCTGTGGAACTGCTTTTCATGCCTCCATGGTGGGGAAATATTTAATTGAAGAGATGACAAGAATTCCTTGTGAACTCGATTTAGCATCAGAATTTCGATATCGTGATCCTATTATTAAAAAAGGAGATTTATTGATTATCACTTCTCAATCAGGGGAGACGGCCGATAGTCTTGCTGCTCTAAGAGAAGCTAAAAAACGAGGAGCAACGGTTATTTCTATTTGTAATGTGAAGGGAAGTTCTATTGACCGAGAATCTGATTCTACGATTTATACCTATGCGGGGCCTGAAATTGGGGTTGCTTCTACCAAGGCCTTTATGACGCAGCTTACGGTATTTAATTTGCTCGCCATTCATTTGGGGCTAACGTTAAAAACATTGTCCTTAGAAAAAGCCACTCCCTATGTGCAAGATTTAGTTCGACTCCCTTATTATGTAGAAGAAATCTTAAAACAAGAACCGAACATTAAAAAAATTGCTCAGAAATTTTATCGCAAAAAAACATTTTTATATTTAGGGAGAGGATTAAGCTTTCCCATTGCTTTAGAGGGTGCATTAAAGCTTAAAGAAATTTCTTACATTAATGCAGAAGGATATGCGGCAGGAGAAATGAAACACGGTCCTATTGCCTTGGTCGATGACGATACGCCTGTTATTATTTTAGCTCCTCAAGATAAATATTATGAAAAAGTATTAAGCAATCTAGAAGAAATTAAGGCCAGAGAAGGGATTGTGATTGCTATTGGATCTGAAGGAGATACTCATTTGGAAAAAATTTCAGATTATTTTATTTCTATTCCTAAAAAAAGTGACAATATTACGCCGCTATTATTGACCCTGCCAGTACAACTCATTGCTTATTATATTGCCGTTAAAAAGGGGACGGATGTGGATCAGCCTCGTAATCTGGCTAAAAGCGTTACCGTCGAATGAAATTAACAGAACTGAATGAACGGCAAAGAGAGGCGGTTGAAAACCTAGAAGGGCCTTTATTAGTAGTGGCAGGAGCGGGAAGTGGGAAAACCCGTGTTTTAACCTATCGCATTGCCAATTTAATCGATCAAAAAAAAGCAAGACCCAATGAAATTTTAGCAGTAACGTTTACCAATAAAGCTGCTCGTGAAATGAAAGAAAGGGTTCAAAAAATTCTTTCTCTTCCCAGTGACCAACTGTGGGTTTCTACCTTTCATTCAAGTTGTGTTAAAATTTTAAGGCGAGAAATTGAAGTACTGGGAACGTATACACCTGCCTTTACGATTTATGATGAACAAGATCAACTTTCAGCCATTAAAAAGACTTTAAAAGAATTAAATTGGGATGAAAAAGTCATTCATCCCAGAGCGGCACAATCTCGAATTTCTCATGCTAAGAATTGTGGACTAACTCCCGAGAAATTTTTAAAAAAAGCCTTGTCTTCTTACGATGAAAAAATGGCAGAACTTTATAAGCGATATCAAGCGATTCTTCAAAAGGCTAATGCCTTAGATTTCGATGATCTTTTATTATTAACGGTTCAGCTTTTTCAAAAACACCCAAATATTTTAGAAAAATATCAAAATCTTTTTAAATATTGTTTAGTGGATGAATATCAGGACACCAATCACATTCAATATCTTTTTATGAAACTTTTAGTAGATAAACATCACAATATTTGTGTGGTGGGAGATGAAGATCAATCTATTTATAGTTGGAGAGGCGCAGATATTTCTAATATTTTATCTTTTGAAAAGGATTTTCCAAAGGCCAAAGTAATTAAACTCGAACAAAATTATAGGTCTACTAAAAATATTATCGAGGCTGCTTCTGCGGTAGTTTCTCATAATAAAAGTCGAAAACCCAAGAAATTGTGGACACAAAGGGAGGAAGGGGCCTCTCTTCATCTGGTGCAACTAGAAGATGAATATCATGAGGCAAGATTTGTTGTGGGAGAAATCTCAAAAGCGCTAGAAGCAGGAATTAGTTTAAATCAATTTTCTATTTTTTATCGAACCAATGCACAGTCTCGTGTTTTTGAAGAGATTTTAAGGCAATATACAATAGCGTATAAAATTTATGGGGGAATGAACTTTTATAATCGCTCAGAAATTAAAGACATCATGGCGTATTTTAGGCTTCTTTCAAATCCAAAAGATGATGTAAGTTTTTTAAGGATTATTAATGTGCCTACTCGAGGCATTGGAAAAACGACAGTAGATAAAATTGAGCTTTATTCACATGAAAACAATCTACCCTTTTTGGAGGCGGCACAAAAAATTATTCAGGGAGATACGCTGAACGCTGGGACGGCTAAAAAGATTTTAGATTTTATAGGGATTATACAAGAACTTCGCCAAAAAAAAGAAGAGTTAAATCCTCAAGCTTTGTATCATGCTGTTTTAGATAAAACGCAGTACTCTCATTTTTTAAAAGGAGAAGATACTATAGAATCTTTAAGTCGGCTTGAAAACTTGGAAGAATTGGATTCTGCTCTGGGAGAATTTGTAAAACAAAAAAGAGAAGCAACGCTTGAAACCTATCTTGAAGAAATTTCTTTAATTTCAGATCTAGATTCTATGGATGAAAATGAAGATCATGTAAAGTTAATGACGCTTCATGCAGCCAAAGGGCTTGAGTTTCCCTATGTGTTTATGGTTGGAGTAGAAGAAGGGCTTTTTCCTCATAGTCGGGGAGAGTTGGATTTTGAAGATATGGAAGAAGAACGAAGGCTTTGTTATGTGGGGATGACACGGGCTAAAGAAGCATTGTATATGAGCCATGCGAATTCAAGGCGGATTCATGGTTCTCCTCAATATAATTTACCCTCACGATTTTTGGATGAAATCCCAGAGGAATTTGTTAAGAGGATAGATTTAAGAAGAAGAGTGGGCAATAGGCGTTTGTCTGTGTGGGCGGGTGGCGCTGAAGGAGAGGCTCCATCGCCGCGACCGGAGCGCATGCGAGGACGGACGATGGAGGGCGTCCTTCGGCGACAGGACCCGGAAGGCTATGAGTGGGATTTTGATCAGAGAGTTAGTGATAATCCTTTTTCCCCTGGCATTCGTCTTCGTCATCCTCATTTTGGCAGTGGTGTTATTTGTCGAGTAGAAGGACAAGAAGAAAATCTAAAAGTCACGATTAAATTTGATAATGGTGCCATTAAAAAATTTCTCGCCACCCAAACCCAATTTGAAAGAATTTAGCTTAATTTTTTAGAAATGTACGTAAAGCGTTCGTAGAAAGTATAGCTACTCATGATGGCAACAACTGTAATTCCAACGGAAGCAAGCCAAGTATTTGAAATGGGAAAAAAATAATGTGCCCCAGTCGCAAATAAAGGGCTTAACACAGAAGGAACGCCAATCCACACAATTCTTTCAGGACGTTGCATTAAGCCAACTTTGGCTTCTATGGACAAGGATTCTCCCCGAGCTTTGGCATAGCTTACCATTTGAGAAGCTACAAAGGCAGTAAAGACGATGTAGAAAAAAAGAGTGTTTGTATAATAATTTAAAAGGCCTAAAAAAATAAGCGATTCACCAATCCGATCCATATTGGCATCTAAAAATTCCCCACTTTTAGAAGTTTTTCCCAAACGTCTGGCAATTCGGCCATCAAAAATATCCATAGTGCCTCCAATGAGGACGCACCATCCAGCAAAAACAAACCAACCAAAACTATATCCAATGAAACTAAGGGTTGTAATAGCGAGTCCTAAAAAAGTGAGAGTATTAGGATGAAATTTTTTTTGGACTAAATATTCTTCAACGGGATTAGTAATCCACATCCACCATTCACGCGTAACACGATTAACCAATTTGGAGGCAGAAAGTTCTTTTAATTCTTGATCTTTAGCATGTTTATCTTTTTGAAAGAAAACAAAATAAAAATAAGAAGCCATGAGAAGAATAGAAATAGTGGCATAGATGACAAAGGTGATAGTGGTAATCCAGTTCATAATTAGAAAAGTGTATCAGTTTAAGACTTCCAAAATCAATTCATTTTTCTTATAATCAATATGGATGAAACGAACTATTTTAGGGGTGCTCTTTTTTCTTATTTTTTCTGTCTTAGCCTATTCTTTTATTCATTATTTTTGGGGGCATGGTAATGTCTTAACCATTCGAAGAATTTCCTTAGAGGTGGAATTGGCGCATAATGACTATTTAAGGAAAGAAGGCTTGATGGGACGAACCGAGCTCGATTGGAATAAGGGGATGCTTTTTATTTTCCCCGAAGAAAATATTCAATCTTTTTGGATGAAAAATACCCTTATCCCTTTATCCGTAGCTTTTATTAAAAACGATGGGGAAATTATTCAAATTACTCATATGCAGCCAGATCATTTTGATGGGAAGTTAGATACGTATAGTTCTCAGGAAAAAGTACGATATGCACTTGAAACCAATATGGGATGGTTTGAAAAAAATGGCATTCAAGTAGGGGATGTTGTTCATTTTTCTTACTCTATTAAAAAAATGAAAGGAGAATATTAGAACATGAAAAAGATTTTTATTTTATTTTTATTCTTTCTATTTTGTCCTCTTTCTATACTTTGGGCCAGCTATTGGAGTGGCGAGTGGTCAGGGCGTGCAACAGAAAGATCCAATTTTACGTCTATTTATGGAACACTGAGTCTTGCTTTACAACAAACAGATTCTGAATATTCTTTAGAAGAAGGGGTATTTTCCTCTAAGGGCGTTCAAAAAAAGTGGGGTCCCGATCGATATACTATTCAAGAAGGAAGGCTATTTTTAGATCAAAAGGAAGTAGGAAGCATTTCGGATAGTGCTATTCATATTCTTTATGAAGTTAAAAATGCGACAGGCACTATTTTTATAGAACAAATGCTTATTCGAATTGATGCTGAACATCTTCAGTATCAGGAGCAATATATTGTTAATAAAAGGGTTCTCTATGGTCTCTCCGGCACCCTTACTAAAATCTCTCCTTAATCTGAGTTAAGCCGAATATCGTTTAAGGTGAGAGTACCAGCAATTTCTTTATGTGCTTTCCATGACTTAATTCGTTCCAGATTTTCTTGTGAAAGTATGGGCAGGGGATATTGGCAGACGGTGCCGATGTCTTTAATTAAAATCCAAGGAATAACAGTACCCATTCTTTTTTTGTCTTGCGTGATGTGGGAAAAAACTTGGGAAGAAATTTTTTGAGGGTAAAATTCGTATTGTCTTAGTAAAGCATGAATCTGCTTAGCTGTTTTTTGACGACAAAGTTTTTTCTTTAAGGATAAGGCAGAAGCAAAATAAAGTCCTTGGGCAATGGCCTCTCCATGGGTCAAATGACAATAATGAGTAGAAGTTTCTAAAGCATGTCCAACAGTGTGGCCTAAATTTAGGGCGTGTCTTTTTGAATAATCTTTTTCATCACATTCAATGTATTTTTTTTTAATCTGAAGGCATTTAAAAATAATTTTTTCTAAAATATCAGGTTTTCTTTCTAAGATTTCTTTTTTGTGTTGAAGCAAATCTTTATATAGAGACCTATCTAAAATAGAATATTTAATGATTTCTCCTAATCCAGATTTAAAGTCTCTTTCGGAAAGGGAACGTAAAAAAGAAGGGTCACAAAACACGGCCTTGGGATGATAAAAAGAACCGATAAGATTTTTCCCCTGTGGGAAGTTAATTCCGCATTTTCCCCCAATGGAACTATCTACTTGAGATAAAAGAGTTGTGGGAATGGAAACAAAGGGAATGCCCCTTAAGTAAATAGAAGCAATAAATCCTGTTAGGTCGCCTATGACTCCTCCTCCAAAAGCAACCAGAAGGGTATGGCGATCCGCTTTAAGACAAATGAGTTGATGAATGACTTTTTGTGCTGTTTTTAGATTTTTATTTTTTTCGTCATCTGCAATGATAATTTTTTTAAAATTTCCTATCTTATATAGAGGGTTAATTTTAGGTGATGTAATAACAATTATATTTTGTGTTTTGGGCAATGATTTTATCCAATAATGAAATTGTTTTAGAGCCGTTTTATATCCAATATAAACAGGGTAAGTATGGCTTTGGGTGCGGATAGTAATTGTTTTCATGGAACAAGGTAGTTTTTGTAATTATTCCTAGTTTCTTCTAAAGAATCTCCTCCAAATTTCTCTAAGAAGGCACGGGTAAGTTCAATGGCCACTACATTTTTGGCTACAATCGAAGCTGCCCAAACAGCGCAGGTATCGGTACGTTGAACAAGCGCTTTTGTTTTTTCTTTGGTAACCATATTAATTGAATTGAGCGGTTTTTGAGTGAGTGTTGAAAGGGGCTTCATGGCTGCTCGAAGGATAAGATCTTGTCCGGTAGTCACTCCAGCCTCAAGCCCTCCAGATCTAAGTGTTTTTCGAACATATCCAAAATTTTTTTTGGATTTTTTATCATAAAAAATATCATCGTGTGCTTTGGATCCTAAAAGAGAAGCCCCTTGAAATCCTGCTCCAAACTCTACTCCTTTAATGGCTGGAATGGACATGACGGCTTGTGCCAAGCGTCCATCGAGTTTTAAATCCCATTGGCTAAAATTTCCAAGTCCCAGGGGTAAACCCTTGACACAAATTTCAAAAATTCCTCCCAAGGTTTCTCCTTTGGACTTACACGTTTGAATGAGGTTTTTTATTTTTTTTTCTGTCTTTGAAGTAGCGGGCAGGGGGCCAATTTGAATTACTCGAGCTAAAAAAGAAACATGAAATTCGTTTAAAAAATTTTGACATAAAGCGCCCACCGCCGTTCGAATGGCTGTTTCTCTAGCACTGGCTCGCTCAAGACTATTTCGTACGTCATCGTGATTAAATTTTAAAGTTCCCACAAGATCTGCATGGCCTGGGCGAGGAGATGTAAGCTTTGGTAAGGCATCTAAATTTTTAGTGTCTTTATTGGAAATAAGAAGCGTAATTGGAAATCCCAACGTTTGATGATTTTTAATGCCCGAAAGAATTTGAACGGTATCTTTTTCTAAGGTCATTCTTTGGCTTCGGCCAAAGCCAGATTGTCGTAAAGAAAGCTCGTGATTAATGGAATCTATATTTAAAGGTACCCCACTGGGCAATCCCTCTACAATGGCTGTTAGGGCTTGCCCATGAGATTCACCCGCTGTTAAAAATCGAAACGTCATTTCTTTACATCAAGCGAGGAAACAAATTTACTTGTTTTTGTTAGGACGCCTGAAATGTCTCTCATAATAATCGTGTTTGATGATCTGTCAATGGAGAGAGAACCCCGTTCTGAAAGAAAGGGGTATAAGTGTCGGACCAAATCTTGCGCTTTTTTATGACTAATCGGGATAAATAACACCTGAAGGGGCTCTAAGAGATCTTTTGCATTGAGCGCTTCAACAGCCTTTTCTTTTTCTTCTTTAAGAGCCGTTAGAGTTGCAATTCGAATAATATTTCCCTGTTTTACAAAACCCAATCCTTGGGATTGTAAAATGCCGATTAAAGCTTCATCCCAGGGCACTTTAATTAAGCGGATGGTGACTTTACCACTGACTCCTTGCCCAACAATAATGTTATAATCACTGGTTTCTGCCAGGAGTCTTAAGATGTCCCTAATATCTGTTTCTTTAGCTTCTAAAGAAATTTTTCGTCCAGGAAGCTTTGAAGGAGAAATTAAATAATTTCCAAAATCAATGACATATTCTTCCTCATCTTCTAGGCGTTTTGCGAGTTTTGGTCTTTCTAGATCAACATAAATAAGATTTGCACTTTGAGTAATTTTTGGAGCAATGGAATCTTTAAAATAAAAAGTTACTTTTGTGGATGCATAAGGAGAGTCTGAAAAAGAAGGTGTAATTTGTGTTAAAAAGCTATTTTCTTCATGAATCGTCAGATCTGAAATCGAAGGACCTAATTGAACATTTTTAAGTTCAAGAATAGCTTCTTTGTCAAGAACGCTTTTTTGAAACTCTATTGGCTCAGAACAGGTTAAAATAATGCGTTCTTTGCCATCTATAGAGGTTCGAGTAATAGAATCTAGTTTTTTCTTTGAAAAAGGAGTAGGTGAAATTGGGGAATCAGGCTCTGGAACTTGAGGCTCAGCCGGTTCTGGTTCGTGAACAATCGGAGTTTCAATAGTGGGAGCCTTAGATTCTTTTTCAGTTTCTTGAAGTTCTTTCATATCCTCAGCTCGGGCCAGTTCATCTTGTTCGTGAGTTTTTTGAACTTCATCAAGATCTATATTTTTAGGCGTTTCTAAAGATGGTGTAGGAGAGGCTTCTGGCACAGCGGAATTGGCCACTGCCCCTGAACCTTCTTTAATGTCTAGTCGCAGCCCATATTCTGTAGATTTAATGGCAAAATCGATATCTTTTTTAAGATAAACAATGAGTTGACCATATTGCCTTCCTTGAACATCTCTTTCGGTATTGGTTTTAAAAGAAATAATGGCGTCGTCTTTAAATCGTTTTGGGAATTTAACGTCAGAAACATTGACAGCATCCATATTGACAACAAGAGATAAAGGTTTTAAAACTTTATCTGCCGAAAAATTAGTAACAGGTTGTGTCGTAAAAAGTCCGATGAAAGAGGTATCCCGTTTTTGTGTGTATTTGACCTCATCTAAATAGATAATATTAGGATCCCGAGGACGATGACTGGAACAGGAAACCAGAATCAGTAAAAAACCGACCAAGACGCTTTTAAGACCCATCGTAAAAAAAGGCTTTTTATTCATAGGGTTAATTTTTAAGCCTAAATTTAACTTCTTTGGTTCCTTCTTTAATAAATACTATATTATCACCAATCGAGGTTAAGATGCCACCCTTTTTGCCTATTTTATTGCCAGGTTTTACAATAAGCGTCTTTCCATCGTCCGTTTGAAATAGGGCTAACTTTTTTTCAGTGTCCCAAATAACGGCTTTTAAAGAGAGTTGTCCCAATGCGTACTGTTCGGGAGAAGCGGTTTGAGATAATTTGTCTGGAGAAGTAACTAGGGGTTCAAAAGGATTTCTTTCTACTGCAAAAGTGAGACTAGATGAGAAACACATAAGAATAAACGTCATTCTGAACGCAGTGAAGAATCTCTTTTTCATGTCTAATCTCCTTTTCGAAATGTGGTTGCCAAAGCATGTGTAGAAATAACATATTGCCCATTTTTATTTTCAGGGCGAGACATTTCGATATTTGAAAGTAAAATTTTTCTTTGGGAAGAAGCCAAACTATTAAAAAACTCCAGTGTTTGTTGATACGTTCCTCTTAATGTCATCTCAATGGGCATTTCGATTAAAGAACCTAAATTATTTTCTTCCAAAGGTTTAAAGAGTAAAAATTCTATTTCCATTTTTTTCCCCTGGCGCGTCCAGCTAGATAAAAGTTCAGGAATATCATTGGTGGAGGGAAAAGAGTTAATCAGCTCCAAGGGAACGTCTAAGGTTGAACGTTTTTGTGGCATGGGAGCTTCTTTTAAAGAGGATTGTTTTTGTTTTAAAGAAAGAAGTTTTTGTTCTAAAAGCTGAGTATCTTTTTGTAAGGCAGAAATATTTTTCTCTTTAGGAGAGTAAAGGCCCACATAAAAGAAGAGAAGAATAAAAATAGCTAAGATAAAAAGAAGAAATAATCGGATTAAAGAAGAAAGAGAGCTCATAGCTGTGCTTTTTCTCCCACATCACAGGTAATGGTAAATTTTTTTAATGAACGGGTATTGGCTATATGTTCTGAAACAACAAGTTTTACATTATCAAAAGAGTTAGATTGCTTGAGTTTTTCTAAGAAATTAGAAATAGCTTCGTTATCTGTTGCAAATCCATGAATAGTAATAGCTGTTTCTTTTTGGGAAAGCTCGCTCATCCACGCCTGAGCGGGAAGCGTAAGGCCCACCGTTTCTAAAATTTTAATAAGATTTTTGCTGTCGGTTTTTAATTGATAAGAGAGTTGCAACAGCCTGGCCTCTCTTTTTTTATCTTCAAGAGAAGCGGTAGGTTGAGATTTTAATTTAGCTACTTCTTGTTCGAGTGCGGAAATATTTTCTTGCAAATCTCCATGGGTGTTTTGAACGGAAGCCTCTTTTTGAGAAAGGTTTTGGTAGAAAGTAAATGCAAAAGCAATTTCAAAGCCAATAATAATAAAAGCAAATAAAAGAACAAATAGAGAAGATTTCATAGGACGAACAAACTGTGGTGGTTTTGGACCTCCTCCGGAAGGTCTCATTTGAGAAAGTAAATTAATTTGTGTTTTAGTCATGCGCTTTACTCCGACTCGCAAGGCCTAGAGCAACGGGCATCATGAGAGATAATTCTTCAAGCTCAGATTGGCGAAATTTTTTAGGATCATAGGAAATAAAATTCCAGGGATTAAGATAAGAAACTTTAAGACTTAAGCTGTTACTTAGCCACTCAATCAGAGGAACAATTTTAGCCGAGCCCCCTGAAAGATAAATGGCTTCAATGTGCGATTGAGGAAATTGGCGCACATAAGAATTTAAAGAAAGCTGAATGTCATTATAGAGATGATCACACGCTTCTTTGACGGCTACCATCGTTTCTTCGGGTAAATGTTGGTCTTTTGTGCAATTTATTTTTAACGCATCTGCTTCTTGAAAACTAAGTTTTAGTTTTTCTCGAATATTGTAACTAATATTATTTCCGCCAGCAGAAATAGCATCACTAAATACCGGCACCCCTTTTTCAATAACCACTATTTGAGTTAAACATGCTCCAATGTGAATAAGAACGGCCGACTTTTGATTTGGATAAGCAAGGGAAAATGTATTCGCTAAGGCCGTTGCGACGGTATCTACAACGGCGGGTTTTAAATTACATGTTTTTAGTAAAGACACATAATTTTCTAAAAATTTTTTCTTAACAGCCGTAATGACGAGATCAAGCTCTTGGGTTTTATCTTGAAGTGGGGATAAAAGTTGATAATCCATATTGGCTTCTTCGATCGGAAAAGGGACATATTGAGCAGCAATAACAGGCAATTGATCCTCTAATTCTTTTTCTGAAAGAAAGGGGATGGTGATTTTTTTAGAGAAAACAGCAGACCCAGATACTGCAAATGCAATCGATTTTGATCCTTTTTTTTCATTAGAAAAAAGTTCTTGAATCCCTTTTTCGAGAGTTAAAGAATCTAAGATATCTCCATCCACAATGGTTCCATGGGGAAGACTTACCGTGTGGAGAGCATCCAAAACAAAGGAAGACTTTTTAGGAATAAGAGAGGCCAGTTTTAAGGTATGAGAACCCATGTCAAGGCCGACAACATTAGATTGACCACCCCATTTATTGAACCAGGACATGGTTTATTTCCCATAAATAAAAAATACGCTAAGTTACTAATTTTATAGCAAATTTTCATTCAAACAGCAAGGAAATGATTACTTGTTTCTTTTTTTCGGTAATGGTAATTAAAAAATTTATGCATATTACAAAAGAATTGGTTGAACATTTAGCAAAATTAGCCCTTTTAGAGTTAACAGAAGAAGAAGTTACCCGCTATACTCGAGAGTTGGATTCTTTGATTGGATATTTTGAAAAACTCAATGAATTAAATACAACGCATATTGAGCCCACCTATCAGGTGGTACCAGAAGCTATTGTTTTTAGAGAAGATAGTGTTCAAGAATCTTTTAAGCGGGAAGAATGGCTTAAAGTTGTGCCTCAGCAAGAAGAGGGAGCCATTAAAGTTCCTAAGATTATTGATGTGGGATAACCGTGATACCTCTGTATGATTATAGTTTAGATGAGCTTTCTCAAAAACTTCAAAAAAAAGAAGTGAGTTCTGTAGAACTCACGCAATCTGTTTTAAAGAGAATAGAAGAAACAAAAGCAAAGCTAAACACCTTTATTACATTGACTAAAGAAAGTGCCCTTCAAACCGCTAAAACCGTCGATCAAAAACGTATAAAAGGGGAAGTGCTTTCTCCTTTGGCCGGTATTCCCATTGCATTAAAAGATATTTTTTTAACTCAAGGGATTAAAACTACCTGCTGTTCAAAAATCTTATCTCAATTCATTCCTCCTTATGATTCTACCGTTGTTAAAAGACTTAAACAGAATGATGTGGTTTTAGTGGGAAAACTCAACATGGATGAGTTTGCCATGGGATCTTCAAATGAAAATTCCTGTTTTGGACCCGTTAAAAATCCTTGGGACTTAGAAAGAACGCCCGGAGGATCCTCTGGGGGATCGGCTGCGGCTGTTGCGGCATCACAGTGTTTGGGAGCTTTTGGAACAGACACAGGAGGATCTATCCGTCAGCCTGCTTCTTTATGTGGAGTGGTAGGGATAAAACCCACCTATGGAAGGGTGAGTCGTTATGGCATTATTGCTTTTGCTTCTTCGCTGGATCAAGTAGGCCCTTTTGGAAAAAGAGTTAAAGATGTAGCCCATCTTTTAAAAGCGGTGGCAGGAAGAGATTCCATGGATTCTACGTCTGCAGATATGAAAGTCCCGGACTACACACAATTTTTAACAAAAGATATTAAGGGATTAAAAATTGGGATTGCTAAAGAATATTTTATAAAAGGCATGGAAGCATCAACAGAAAAAGTAGTTCACAAAGCTATTGATCATCTCAAAAAACTAGGAGCTAAAATTATAGATGTTTCACTTCCCCATACATCCTATGCAGTTCCTACCTATTATTTAATTGCAACGGCTGAAGCGAGTTCTAATTTGGCCAGATATGATGGTGTTAAATATGGCTATCGAGCCAAGGCTTCAACCCTTCAAGAGATGTATCGAAAAACTAGGGGCGAAGGATTTGGAAGAGAAGTTAAAAGAAGAATAATGCTCGGAACTTTTGTTTTAAGTAGTGGTTACTATGATGCGTATTATAAAAAAGCAAGCCAAGTGCGAACATTGATTAAGAGAGATTTTGACGAAGCTTTTAAACACTGTGATTTAATTGTAACGCCTACCTCTCCAACAACAGCGTTTAAGTTGGGAGAAAAAATGGAAGATCCCCTTCAAATGTATCTTTCGGATATTTTTACCATTTCTGCCAATTTGGCAGGACTTCCAGGACTTGTGCTTCCGTGTGGGTTTGATGAGAAAAATTTACCCATTGGTCTCCAAATTTTAGGGCCACACTTTAAAGAGGAAAAAATATTTCATTTAGCCTATGCATATGAGCAATCCACCGAATGGCATCAAAGGAAACCTACTGTATGACTTCTTATGAGGCCGTGATTGGGCTTGAAGTCCATGCTCAACTTAAAACAAAAAGTAAAATTTTTTGTGGCTGTTCTACTGAATTTAATGCCAAAGAAAATGAAAATACATGTCCTGTATGTACGGGTATGCCCGGCAGCCTTCCTGTATTAAATAAAAAAGCAGTCGAATTTGCACTCAAAATGGCCATGGCCACTCAATGTACTATTCATGAAAAGTCTATTTTTGCACGAAAAAATTATTTTTATCCGGATCTGCCGAAAGGATATCAAATTTCTCAATATGATAAACCTTTAGCAGTACAAGGAAAAGTGGGAAAGGTCCGGATTCACAGAATTCATATGGAAGAAGATGCAGGAAAAAATATTCATGGAACTGTTTCAAGTTATGTGAATTTAAATCGAGCTGGGATTCCACTTATTGAAATTGTGTCTGAGCCAGACATGCGTTCCAGTCAAGAGGCGGGAGAATATTTAAGAGAATTAAGATCTATGCTTCGGTATTTAGATATTTGTGATGGCAATATGGAAGAAGGAAGTTTTCGGTGTGATGTGAATATTTCTATTCGACCTCTGACACAAAAGGAATACGGCACTCGAGCAGAAATTAAAAATATTAATTCTTTTAGATTTGTTGAAAAAGCCATCGAGTATGAAATTGAAAGACAAAAAGAAGTGTTAGAAAGTGGAAAAAGGGTTGTTCAGGAGACTAGGCTTTGGGATTCTGAGAAAAATCAAACCTTTTCTATGCGCAGTAAAGAAGAAGCACATGATTATCGATATTTTCCAGATCCGGATCTTTTGCCTCTTCAAATTCCAAATACTTGGATAGAAGATGTTAAAAAGAGCATTCCTGAACTGGGAGCACAAAAAAAAGAACGGTTTATGAATCAATATGGATTGACAGAATACGATGCGGGGCTTTTAGTTCAGGAAAAAGAATTGGCTCAATACTTTGAAGAAGTTGTTCAGATATGTCAGCAACCTAAACTAGCCAGTAATTGGATTTTATCTGAACTTCTTCGTGAAACAACGGCCACGCAGATAGCGGCATCTCCTATTTCTTCAAAACATTTGGGAGAACTCATTAAACTTATTCAAAAAGGGACTATTTCTGGAAAAATTGCAAAAACTATTTTTGAAAAGATGTGGAATTCTGGACAATCCCCTAAAACCATTGTAGAAAAAGAAGGATTGGTACAAGTTTCTGATGAAAACGTTATTCGTCAATGGGTAGAAGAAGTGCTTAAGAATAATCAAAAATTTGTCGATGAGTATCGCGCTGGTCGGACAAAGCTTTTGGGATTTTTTGTGGGAGAAATCATGAAAAAAAGCCAAGGAAAAGCAAATCCAGCCACCATTCATGAGATTTTAAAGAAAAAATTAGATTCTAAAGGAGAATAGCCATATGAAAAAAGTATTGATTGTATTATCAGTTATTTGTCTTGTTTTTGGGATTGTCATTATTTCTTTACCGTTTTTGATTGATCTTAATAAATATAAAACCCAAATTGTTCAAGAAGTTGAAAAAAAGATTGATGGTAAATTTGATATTGGGCGAATTTCTATTCGTGGATTAGGAGTGACGCTCCAAAATATTGAGCTTTCATCTAAGGGCGATTTTCAACATAAAGACCTTTTAAAAGTAGGGGAAGTTCGGATAAAAATTTCTCTCCTTTCTCTTTTAACAGCCAATCCAAAAGTTACGCTGATTTTAAAAAGTCCAAAAATTGTTTTGGTTAAAAATTCCGAAGGAAAGCTGAATTTGACAGAACTTCCGAGGGCGACGAAAGAGGAATCTTCGGAGAACACATCAGAAAAATCAAAAGAAGCCTCTTCAAAAACCACAAAATTGCCTGCTCTTGTTTTAGGAGCTAAAATTTCTTTTCAGGCTCAATCAGCACTCTTAAAGTATATTGATGAAAAAACCAATGCGGTAACGTCTATTGAAGATTTAAACATTGCCCTTAATAATATTTCTTTTAATAGTCCCATTGATTTTAAAGTCACAGCGCTCTTATCTTCTGATGCGGATAAAGAAGCCCTATTAGAGGGAAAACTATCTTTAACGGGAACGGCTAAAGTTCAAGCCAATGGATCTAGAAGTCTAAAATCTGTAGAAATAAAATCTAAAGTTGAATTTGGGGAATTAGCCGTAGATCTTAAAGGAAAAATTTCAAATTTTGAAAATCTTCAAACAGATTTTACCATTGCTACTCCTTCCTTGGCCTTAGAAAAACTTAAAAATTCTTTTGGCCCTTTGAAAAAGTATAATGTGGAAGGAACAGTGATGCTCAATGGCAGCGTCAAGGGGCCCTTAAAACATCTGGAACAATGTTTAGTTTCGGGGAAACTAGAGCTTTTACTAAAGTCCAAACAAACTGATTTTTTATTTAAAACAACATTATCAGATACCTTGAGTCGATTAAAAAGCGACTTTATTGTTGAATCGTCTGTTTTAAATTTAGATGAACTTTTACCTAAAAAACAAGCTTCTCTTTGGGATCTTTTAACAGAAAAAAGTGCATGGGCAGAGAAAAAAGAAGGTAAAGATATTTTTGAATTTCTTCGAACCAATTCCATTGCTCAAGGATTATCGGCCAATGGAAGGGTAGACATTAAAAAAATTATTTTTAGGAAGGCAGAAATTACCAATGTTCAAGGACAATTTGGTTTTGAAAATCTAGAATTTACACTTTCTAAATTTAATCTGAAGGCTTTTCAAGGTAGCATGGATTTAAAAGGAAATTTTAGAGTTTCTACCCAAAAACCTAAATATGAAATGGTAACTACGATTCAAAATTTTCAAATGAATCCATTGTTAACGATGGCTTCTCCAACCATGAAAGATGTGTTTTTTGGAACGTTAAATACAAGCCTAAACATGAGTGGGCAAGGAGCCTCTTTTGAAGATATAAAAACATATTTAATTGGCAATGGGAAGGTAGAAATAAAAGAAGCAGAGCTTAAGGGACTTAATATGGGAAAATCGCTTCAGGAAAAATTAAAATTGGTTTCAATTTTTTCAGGCTCAGAAATCTTAAATGAAAAATTGGACAGTAAAATTAATTTTATTCGCTCTTCTTTAGTCATTAAAAATGGAAAGCTGCATAATCCAGATGCCGTGCTAGATGCTCCCGGATATGGAGCGACGCTCAAAGGGCATGCGTCTTTTGAAAGAGATGTGGATTATCAAGGTAATCTTTTAATCCCTGCTAAGAAATTAGGTCGAGAACTTGCTTCTTTGGCAGATTCTAAAGGAATGGTTGGGTTTCCCTTTACCTTAACGGGAAAACTACCAAAATTTTCTTTTAATGTGGATGCCGCTAAAGTAGCTCAAATGGCAACTAAAGGAGCCCTCCAAAAAGCCTTAGGCAAAAAAGTAAAAGAAAAAATGGGAATTGATTTGCCCGTCGAGCTACCTTTTTAAATTCATGGAAAAAATTCGAACCATTGAATGGAAAAACAATCATGTAATGATGATTGATCAAAGGCTTTTGCCTCATCAAGAAATTTTTGTTCAGTGTAAAACCTATAAAGACATTGCTTGTGCAATACAAACTATGGTGATTCGAGGAGCCCCTGCCATTGGGGTAGCTGCTGCCATGGGAATTGCTTTAGGAGTAAAAAAATCAAAGGCTAAAAATTACTCTTCTTTAAAAAAAGAATTTTTAAAAATTTATGAAATACTTTACGCTTCTCGTCCAACCGCCGTAAACTTACGGTGGGGATTAGAAAGAATGAAAAAACTATTTTATAGTCTTAAAAATACTTCTTTAGAAAAAATTAAATTAACGTTAGAGAAAGAAGCGCTATATATTTATGAAGAAGATATAAAGATCAATCGAAAAATGGGTGCCAATGGCAAGCAGTTTATTCAAGATGGTTTTAATGTCATGACCTATTGCAATACGGGAGCATTGGCCACGGCTGGATATGGAACTGCCCTAGGGGTTATTCGTGCGGCACATGAGGAAGGGAAAAAAATTCATGTTTATGTGTGTGAAACCAGACCTTATTTACAAGGATTAAGACTGACTTCTTGGGAATGCTACAAAGAAGGAATTTCTCAAACCGTCATTTGCGATAATATGGCAGCCAGCGTGATGGCTAAAAATAAGATCAATGCTATTTTTGTGGGGGCTGATCGTATTGCTAAAAATGGGGATACAGCCAATAAAGTAGGAACATATTCTTTGGCAGTATTAGCGAAATATCATCACATTCCTTTTTATGTGGTAGCGCCTACCTCTACGATCGATTCTACCTGTCCCGATGGAAGTCATATTCCTATTGAAGAACGAAATCCAAAAGAAGTAACACACATCAAAAATCAGCCAGTGGGATTAAAGAAAGTGAATGTGTATAATCCTTCTTTTGATGTGACTCCCCATGAGTTGATTTTGGCCATTATCACTGAAAAAGGCGTATTGAGGCTAAACAGCGCATAGTAAATTGACACAAAAATTCCTATTTTTAATAATAGAATTCCAAAAGATAACAATAAGTCATTGATTTTATTAAATAAATAATCATATTTTTGCCTTCTTTTTTGGCACATTGATTGCATGCTAATTTTTCCTGAAAAGGGGAAATAAAGGTGCCTAAAAAAAGAGCATATCTTCAAAATAAAAAACTAAATCATTTGGCCGAAGGAGTGGTTCATAATTTTAATAATTTGCTGTCTGTGATTGTCTCTCGAGCGACTCTTTTAAAGACAAAGGTTGAAGATTCTCATATCCTTTCAGATCTTAATATTATTCAAAAAGCAGCTCAAGAAGCCTCTCATGTATTAAGGCGGTTACAAAAACCTCGTTCCAAAAAGAGCCACGTTTTTGGAAAAAAAGAATGGATTAATTTAAATGAGCTTTTGTCAGAAGTCATTGAAATGACGGATCCTCATTTTAAAAATGCCATTCGACTTTCTTTACAGTTTGGAATGATTCCTAAGATTTTTGTATGGGCTACGGCGCTTCGAGAAGTGTTTATGAATATTATTTTAAATGCTGTGGATGCTCTTTCTCAAAATAAAGAAGGCGTGATTATTGTTCAAACAGAAGTACAAGGGAAGCATTTAAAAATTTCTATTTCAGATAATGGCATTGGAATGAGTGAAGCGACCGTAAAGCAACTCTTTAAGCCGTATTTTACAACCAAGGGACAAAGAGGGACAGGATTAGGGCTGATGGCGTCTTACGATATTATTCAAAAGCATAAAGGCGTCTTAGAAGTTCAAAGTACTCCTGGAATGGGGGCGACATTTATTATTTCTTTACCGCTTCCTAAAAATTGTACTCAAAAAAAATTACAAAAAATACCTGTAACAGCAAAACGTATTATGCTCGTAGATGATGAGAAAGATTATAGGGAGTCTACAGCAGAATTTTTATCATTAGAAGGCTACGAAGTAGAACAAGCCCAAGATGCCCAAGAAGCCCTTCAAAAATTAAATCATCAAAAATTTGATCTTATTTTATCCGATGTCAAAATGCCTAAATTATCCGGATGTGAATTGGCACAACATGTAAAATCTCGCCATAAAGGGACTAAAATTATTTTAATTTCTGGTTTTGGAGAGCCCTTAAATCATACCAAAATGAAAGCGCTTAATATCGATGGCTGGCTTCAAAAACCCTGTCTCTTTGAAGATATTGCAGAGGTTATTCGAAAAACATGTCATTAATAAGAGAAATTAAACCATTAGAAGAAGAACGTTTGGGATGGATGGCGGCCACCTTTGAGTCAGTTTTAGATTTGGTATTTATTGCAGATCTTAAAGATCGATTTATCTATGCCAATCCTGCGGCCCTTAAAAAACTGGGCTATACCAGAGAAGAGCTCATTGGAAAAACAGGAAAACTTATTATGTCGGAGCGAAACCCAAAAAATTTAAGAGAAGAGGTGTTACAAAAAACCCTCGAACCTCCTTATATATGGGAAGGAGAAGTGATTAATGTCACAAAAGAGGGGCATGAGTATTGTGCTTATCTAAAAACAGCCTTGGTAAGAAATAAACGGGGAGAACCCATTGGGATGACTGGAATTTCAAGAGACATTACAGAACAAAAAAAAGAGCAAGAAGAATTAGAGTCTTATGCAAAGAAATTAGAAAAAGCTAACCAAGAACTTCGGAAAACTCAAGAACAACTTCTTCGGACGGAAAAATTAGCTGCAGTGGGAGTACTGTCAGCAGGGCTAGCACATGAAATTGGCAATCCCTTGGCCTCGATTTCTTCTTTAGTGCAGTTGTTACAGAGAAAAAAACCAGATGAAAAAATAGCTGAAAGTCTCGAAAACATTCAAGGGCATGTCCAAAGAATAAGTTGGATTATTCAAAATGTGAGAGATTTTACCAAAGAAGATCAACAAAGTTTCATGGCAGTAGATCTAGAAGAAATTTTAAGAAATTCTCTTCAGAGAATTTGTTTGCAACGCAATGAAAAACGCATTGAAATTCAAACTAAATTTGAACCTCATCTTCCTCGAGTGAGTGCAGAGGCCAGCCAACTGTCACAAGCATTTAATAATATTTTTATAAATGCGTTTGAAGCGATGGGAGAAGAAGGAAAATTAGAAATTTTTGCTCAATGTTTTGTGAAGGATATGGTTCAAATTTCTATTAAAGATTCTGGGCGTGGAATTCCAAAAGAAAATATGAGAAAAATCTTTGAGCCTTTTTTTACAACCAAAGAAGTAGGGAAGGGGCAAGGATTAGGACTATCGGTGAGTTATGGGATTATTAAAAGTTTTGGGGGAGATATTCGAGTAGAATCTATTGTGGGTGAGGGCAGTAAGTTTGAGATCTTGTTAAAGAAATATTTATAGGGAGTATATATGGTAGAAAAGAAAGCACATATTTTAATAGTGGATGATGAGAGAACTCTCTGTGAAACCATGGCAGAAGTTTTACGAGATGAAGGATATCAAACCGAAGTGGCTTTTGATGGCCCAGAAGCCATAGAAAAAATTAAAAACACAAAATTTGATGTTATTTTTTGTGATTTAAAAATGCCTAAAGTTGATGGTTTCGAAGTTTTATCTTATGTAGAAAAGGAGTCTTCAAATACTGTTTTTATTGTCATGACAGCTTATGGTTCTATGGAAACCACTTTGGAGGCTATTAAAAAAGGTGCCCATGACTATGTCATTAAGCCACTCATTTTTGATGATATTTTATTAAAATTAAAACATCTTTTAGAATTTAAAAAGTTAAGCGTAGAAAATCGATTGCTCAAAGGATCTGTTATAGAGCAATTTGCGTTTGATAATATTTTGGGCCAAGGGCCAGAAATGAAGGCCGTTTATTCGCTCATTCAAAAAGTAGCCGCAACTCAAACAACAATTTTAATTACGGGGGAAATAGGAGTTGGAAAAGAAAAATTAGCAAGAGCTATTCACTATCGATCTTCTCAAAAAGATCATCCTTTTATTTTAATCCGATGTGGTAGCTATAGCCCAGATCAACTAGATCAAACTTTATTTGGTGTAGAAGGGGTCTTTTCATCTCCCAAAGAAGGAACGCTGTTTATAGATGAAATTGGAGAATTGCCCAAAGAGATACAATTAAAATTTCTTCAAGCGCTCCAAAAAGGACATTCCTTAAGACTCATTGTTTCTTCTTCTAAAGATTTAATGCGCAATATTTCAGAAGGGACTTTTAGGGAAGATTTATATTATAGAATTAATGTTATTGAAGTAAAGGTTCCTCCTCTAAGAGCCAGAAAAAATGATATTCCCTTTTTAATTAAATATTTTGTTAGAACCATTTCAGAAGAATTGGGAAAGAAAGTAAAATATGTGACGGATCGTGCCCTAGAGTCTTTAATGAATTATCCTTGGAAAGGAAATATTCGAGAGCTTCAAAATGTATTAGAAAAAGCTATTTTACTGGCAGACATGAGCACTCAATTTTTAGATATTCCTCATCTTCCTTTAGAAATTGTATCGATGGGAAATTATGCTTCCCCTTTTAATTTTAAAGAGGCTATGCGTCAATATGAAACCAAGCACATTCAGCAAGTGTTAGAAAAAAATCAGTTTGATAAGAAAAAAACCGCTACAGATCTTGGGCTTTCTCTTTCTTCACTCTATCGAAAAATTGAAGAACTTAGTGATGGGGCCAATTAATTAAGAATTCACTGACTAAACGAACACAGGCTGCCGTTGCACCTTTAGGATAATATCGATGTGTAGGTTTTGAAATAAAAGCCGAGCCTGCAATGTCAAAATGAATCCAGGGAGTCTTAGAGCTGATAAATTCTTGGATAAACATTCCCCCCTTAGAAGAGCCTGCACCTCGACCCGTTCCAATATTTCTTAAATCAGCAATGTCACTTTTTAATTCTTCTCGATATTCTTCCCATAGTGGCAGTTGCCATACTTTATCCCCTGTAAAACAAGAAAGTTTTTTTAGTTTATCCATTGAGGCTTGATCTGTCCCCATAATCCCTGCACCTGCTTCTCCCAGGGCAATCACACATGCTCCTGTTAGGGTTGCAAAATCCATGAGAAGCGTTGGTTTATAATTTTTATCTGCATAAGCAACTGCATCTGCTAAAATTAATCGCCCTTCTGCATCTGTATTTAAAATTTCTATGGTTTTTCCAAGATAAGATTTTACAATATCTCCGGGAACAGTTGCTTTTCCACTGGGCATATTGTTCGTAATGGGCATAAAGCCAACCACATGAAGAGGAAGAT
>Ga0154342_102_pt3 | contig 221164 bp, 193 predicted proteins | sample RifGroA2_FD_115870 | JGI IMG/M metagenome (GOLD analysis project Ga0154342, IMG submission 115870) | Deltaproteobacteria bacterium GWA2_38_16 | reverse complement strand
CAAAAAAGCGATAGTTCAATGTAGACATGATCCTTCTTTAATGGTGATTCATGAAAAAACTGGAAAACCATCCATGACTAAAATCGAAGTGGTAGAGGACTTTAAAGAATATGCTTGGCTTCGAATTTCTCCTGTGACTGGGAGAACCCATCAAATTCGAGTGCACTTGGCTTCGATTGGACACCCTTTGGTCTGTGACGAGCTCTATGGATTAGACGAGGATACCATTTATTTATCTCAATTTAAAAAATCATACCTTCCTAAAAAAGGGGAAGTAGAAAAACCGCTCATTTCTCAACTCGCACTTCAAGCGACAGAACTTTATTTTATTCATCCCATGACGTATCAAGAATTAAAAGTCATTTCTCCTCTTAGAAAAGATCTTAAAGCGATTCATCATCAACTTCAAAAATTAAAAAAATGAAAAAAAGAGCATATTTCCTTTTAAGTTTGGCCATGGTGAGTATAGGAATGTTATGGGTTTTGAATTTAAAGGTTACCACCCGGTATGGGATCAATTATGTGCAGTATGAAAAGAAAATTCCTCTTTATTTAAAGGCAACCAGATTTGTCACCCGGCATTTGGAAATGAAGTTTTTAATGAATGACATTATTTCTGATAAACCATCTCAAAAAGAAAAACTAGAAGCCCTGTTCCAATGGGTCATTCAAAATATTAAGCTTCATCCCCCCAATATGCCGGTGATTGATGATCATCCGTGGCCGATTATTGTGCGAGGGTATGGAGATCATGATCAATTGAATGATGTGTTTTCACTCATGGCTATGGTTGCTGGATTTAAAGCCTGTTATACGGTTTTGGTTCAGCCTGTAAAAAAAAATCGATACCCGATGGCCTTTGTTTTTTATCAAGATCGTTGGATTGCCTTTGATCTAAAACAGAAAAAAGCATTTTTCGATGTTCCAGGAGTGGTTATTACAGATGACTGCCTCAAACGAAACCTAGGCCAATTTCCTTTGAAACGGCTGTGGTGGGAAATCATTCACGCGTATTAAAATTAATCATCCATCCTATAGCCAACGCCGCGGATGGTTTTTATCAGAGATTTTTTATAATTTTCTTAGCTAATACTTTTAGCTTATGATTCTCTTCTACATATGTCCGGAATACTTTTCCGTGATCAATTTTTTCTTTTTCATTTATATTTAAAATCCCATTCAATTTTTTTTCCGCATCAGCAGCGTCTTTTGCAACATTCATCTCAGGAAGTATATCTTTGAACGCCTCATTAGTGGAAACTGGCAAAACACCGCACGCCATCGCTTCAAGTACATCTTTATCAAGACTGCCGGTCTTGCTTAGATTTATCAATACGCTCGCAGTGTGGTATATCTGTGGCATTTGAAAATGCGGAACCGCTCCGATAAACTTTATTTTTGCACTAATTCTGCTTTTCTGAACACACATATGAAGCTCGCTGTAATATATTTTATCGGAATTGGTCACCGGGTATCCTACAATGTGCAACTCAGCATTGGGAATTTCGTTAGACACCTTCTCAAATATTTTAACCGTCTCACATTGCCTTTTTGTAGAAGAAATTCTCCCCACACTCAATATTATTTTTCCTTGTAACCCGTTTTCTTGTGGGAGAAAGGCGTCGGTATCTATACCATGACCAACAACTTTCACTTTCTCACTTGGCAGCCTGAAACTTTGTTTTGAAGCAGTAAAAATTATGTTGGTAACAAACGCGGCGATTTTCAATTTTATATTTACTGAACTATGCGTATACCAAAAACCTATTTTCTTTCTCAGCAATTTCCAGAACAAACCACCCAGTACCACATATACTGGATTCATATGCACAAATACATGATCATAATTGTCGCGTTCTTGAAAAATGTATTGATAAAATCGCAAAAGATACTGCAATCGTGACTGCTTTTCCTCTTTTCCCAAACTCAGCACTTTTACATTTTTTGGTAAGTAGTGCTTTTCTTCTTGAAGGCAGATAACGATAATGCTCGAACAATGTTTTGCAAATTCAGTAATCCACCCGTGCATAAATCCGAGCACGCCGTCATTTTTATCTACTTTTTGTGTTATAATAAGTAAATTCATTAAATTGGTATTTATATTAAGTGTTGTGGGACTACTGATAAATTCCAGCTTTCCATAATTTTGTGAATATTTTTTTCATAGCTGAATCTGCGATTAACATCGTTATATGCTTCTACCCCAAGTTGAAATGCTATCTGAGGATTCTCCAAAAGATGCACAATTTGTTCTACCAATGAGCTGGTGCTATTGGGATTGAAAAAGAGCGCACTTTTACGATCAGAAAAGATATCTAGGGGGCCTCTATATTGAGCTGCAATAATAGGTTTTTTTGCCATTGCAGCTTCTAGAAGTACTCGACCAAAAGATTCATTATAGGAAGCTAAGACAAATATATCAGCTGCATGGTAATAGTTGACAAGTTCCATCTGTGGAAGTTGTCCTAAAAAAGAGACATCGTTATTGAGTTTCAATCTGTTGGTATAGGCAATTAAATTTTTTTTCTCAGGCCCTGAACCAATAAGCCAAAGATGTACGGGAAATGCTTGCTCTTTTATTTTATGTAGAGCATTTAAAAGCATCAAAACATTTTTGGTTTTTGTTAGAGTACTTGTTTGCAGGATAATTTTCCTACCCGCATGACATTTTTTGAGATATTGTACTGTATCGTTATTGTACTTTGAGAAAGTTTCAAGCTTTACTGGCACTGGAGCAATGAAAATCTTATTTTTATGAATGCCATACTCGAGAAGTTCAGATTTAGCTTGACGACTAACAACACGAATAAAATCAGATTTTTTTACAACATATCTTCCCAGTAAATATAGAAATGGATTGATCCATTGTTCTCTTATCCATCGTTTATCAAAAAAAGAGCCATGTATTCCAATTAAAGTGGGAATTTTATACCTCCATTTTAGAAAGATTCCCAATAATCCTGTTAAAAGAGGGTCCTGGGTCGTAATTAGCTGAATGGAATTTTTGGTAAATATTTTATTTGCTACTTTAAATCCATCAATAATATAAAATAATCTTGAAGATGAATGAGTTGGATAAACTGCTACATTTTTTGATAAATTGATTTGATGGATAGGAGACAATAAAGGTGACTTTAAATTAAAACATATAATAAATAGGTTGCCTACATATTTCCCATAGTCTTTGTGCCTTGAAATGCTTTCTGAATGTTCTTGTTGGGCGAGTAAAGATTTATCTAAACTAATCATTAATATGTTCATAAAGATTTCTCAAATATGGTAATAATGAGAATTGATATAGGCAATCGCAAATTATTAACCATATAATATGATACTATACTACATAGTCAATGTCAGAATCCCCCGATTTGATGGACACAAGAGCATTTTAAATTAATTTTAATTGATTGTGATAATGTCTAAATTATGCGGCTTGATTTTTCTTTGAAGTTCTATATTCCTAACGCGAGTACGAAGATCTATCATGAGCATTCGCAAACTAAAAATAACTTGCCCCAATAATCCAGCAATAATCAAAATAAGTGTAAATGTGAAAGAAATACTAAAGAATATAGCAGAACCAATTTTTATTTTTTCAAAGCCCCTCTCTACAAAAAAAAGATAGTATATAACTCTTGAAGAGCTAAATAAAGAAATAAAAAAAGATATAAGAGCTGGGTAGAAAAAAAACCGATAGGGATTCCAGAATAAATAGATGCTTACAATTGTCATTGATTGTTTAAGTATGAATTCTGGAATGGACCGAAATAAGCGAGAAGGTCGCAAAGCAGGGTTGTTTCTAATGGGAATTCCGATTGTTTTCAGGCCTATTCTGCTGGCTTGAATTAATGTTTCCAATGTATAGCTAAAATGATTTAATATTGAAAACTGAAGTGCAGCATTGCGATTCATTGCCCTAAATCCACTTGTAGCATCGCTAATATTTTCACCCGTCATTTTTTGAATAATTTTTGATCCGAGGAGCTGAAATATTTTTTTCGACCAAGAAAATTCAGAGTGTCTACGAATATCCCTGCATCCAACAACATAATCTGCTTTATTTTCCAAAATGGGTTTAATAATTTTTGAGATATCTTCATTGTTGTATTGATTATCTCCATCAGTATTTACAATGATATCTGCGCCGAGGTACAAACATGCCTCAAGACCGCGTTTAAATGTTTGGGCAAGCCCTAAATTACAGTGATTTTTAAGAATATAATTTACTCGGGCAGACTTTGCTATTTCAATGGTATTGTCTGTACTACTATCATCTATAATGATTATTTTAAGCTCAGAAATGCCATCAATTTTCTTTGGAATACTATTTATAACATATTTTAATGTATGCTCTTCGTTGAAGCACGGAATTTGAACAAATAACTTCATTGCGTATTATGCTGTTAATGAGGGTGTAAATTTAGTTGTAAAAACTTTAAGTCCAGCTCGCGCCTTACGCTTGAGCTCATTAAATGATTGTAGACTTCTAAGCTGAGTGAATAAATATTCAGGTCTAAAATAAAATTTAAAATAAGCTTGCTTTACAATTTTAATGAGCTCTCTTTTAGTGAAGTTTTCATGCCAAATAGGAGTCTCCCAGTTTGGATCTGGATTTCTTGCAAATTCTCTCCAGTGATCAAATTTATAAAGCTTTGTATTCAATCCCATAGCATAGAGGGGCGTCGCTGGGTAAGGAGTCATAATAGAAAACTGCGCATAGTTTGGCGATTCCTCCAAAGCAAATGAAATTGTTTTATTAATTCCATTCCTACTTTCACCAGGGGATCCAATAATAAAATCTGCAAGCACTTCAATGCCAGCGGCTTTTGTGGCTCTAATTGCATATTTTGCTTGATCTATATCAGATCCCTTTTTCAAGATCCTGCCAACTTTATCATCCGCTGTTTCAATCCCGAACGAAATACGGCCGCAACCTGCTTTTTTCATTCTATCTAAAATTTCTTCACTAACTAAGTGTACTCTGCTGCGACACGTCCATCTGATTGGAAGTTTTCTTTCAATGATAAGATTACATATAGCTATTACTCGTTCTCGATCAATAGTAAAAGTATCATCAAATATGTTAAACTCAAATATGCCTAATTGTATACATTGCTCAATTTCTTCAAGAACATTTTCGGGTGAGCGAGCTCTAAAATCTTTTCCAAAAACTGGACGATCACAATAGATACATTTGTAAGGACACCCTCGTGATGTCATAAGAGTTGTTGTAACGGATTGCTTTGCCAGCACAGAAGAATAAAAAGTTGGATTTAAAAGATTTCTTGCCGGATGCGGAAGCTCATCAAGATTAGCAAGTAACGGACTTCGTGTTGTATTTTGTATATTCCCCTCATGATCAAAATAGTATAAAGCGTTAACATCAGTTATAGGACATTTATTTTCCAAATAGTCTAAAAAAATCTTAAAAGTTTGCTCGCATTCTCCTACCAATGTAAAATCAATGCCCGGTTGCATAAGAGTTTCTCTTGGATAAATATGTACGTGAGGTCCTCCACAAATAATACGTGTTTTAGGGAGAATTTTTTTTATATTTTGTATCATTTTGAGGCTGTCTATAAGGTGGAATGTCAACATATGGACGCCGACAACATCAGGCCCAATAGCTACTATCCTTTTGATTGTTTCTTCATGACTTAACTTCTCAGCTTGAGGATCTAAGACATGTACCTCATATTGAGAATGTTCTAAAAGATATCCTGCTAGATAAAGCAATCCGATCGGAGGGTATTGTCCTGACTCATTATCAAATGAGTCAACAAAATTAGCCTTTATTGGGCTGTGTAATGGCGGCAATGTTAAAAGGACCTTCATAAGTGTCATAATAACTATAACTGCAAAATGTTAAAGATCAAGGCTATTTATTTTTCTTGAGGTAAAGGTTAAAAAAAATGAACTTTTTCACCAGAATCTACTTAACGGAGTAGTATTAGTTTGGCCCCATTTTTAGAACTCTATAAATGTCATGTTGACATAAAAGATACCAAATAATAACAAAAGTCATTTAGTAGTTTCCACTCCATTGAAGGATTGAAGTATGAAAAAATGTATTTAATTATTTTTGGCTTAGCCCAAAATCTATTATATTTAGGGTTAACGATTATTTTTAGCCCCATTTTATATTTAGGGATTTTTTTACGGAGAATTTCGCACAGCAAAGATGGCCGTTTAAAAATTTTGATTATTCAGATAGCTAAAATAGGAGATGTTGTCTGCACAACGCCGGTTTTCAGAGAAATAAAAAAGAATTTTCCTTCTTCTCTGCTTAGTGTTTTGATTATTTCGCGAGCAAAAGGTATTTTAATAAAAAATACTCATATAGATGAACTTATTATTTTGGACGATAAAAGATATCAAGGATTTCTAGGCGGACTAAGACTAATAAGAGATGCTCGGAAAAAACAATTTGATTGGAGTTTTTCTTTGGCTCCCACTCTTTTTAATACAATTTTCCCGTTTTGGGCGTTAGCATCGCATAGAGTGCTGTTAAGGTCAAAATATGTAAGTAGGGCCGCTTATCTTGCTTCTATATTAAGTAAGCATCATATTGATTATGAACAAAATAAATTAGTTCTTCGTCAGTATTTACAAATGCTTAAATTTTTAGGTGTTAAGGAATATAGCGAAAAGAGAGACGTTTTTTTTGATGGTAATGACATCGCAAAGGCTCAGGATTTTCTAAGAGAAAATAATATAAAAGAAAACGATTTAATCATGGGGATTTCTCCTACTGCGGGAAATAAAATAAAGGAATGGGGCTTGTTAAAATTTTCCGCTCTGGCTGATATTTTGATTCAAAATATGGGAGCGAGAATAATTTTTTTTGGAGGGCCCTCGGACAAGCCCTTTATAAAAAAAGTTTTGTCTAATATGAAAAATAGTGCTTCCGATGCCTCCGAAGTTTTCGGCTTATCCGAAGTTCCGGCTCTAATAAAATTTTTAAAAATTTTTATAAGCGTCGATACCGGACCACTATATATTGCTAATGCCCTTGGAGTGCCGATAGTTGATATAATAGGACCGATGAATGTGGAAGAACAGCTTGACATTGATGAAAAGTGCGAAATTGTTTCAAAAAACGTATATTGTTTTCCTTGCTCGCATATAGTGCCGACAGCCCACGGTTGTAAAGAAGGCCACCGCAAATGCGTGCAAGACATAACAGTTGAGGATGTTTATAAAGCGGTTGTAAGATTGAAAGAGAGAGTTTATTTATTGGTCACTTAAGGTCTTATAGTATTCTAATGTTTTTTGATACCGAATATCTAAATTAAAGTTATCTTTCACTGTATGGTAACCATTTTCTCCTAATTCTTTTCTTTTTTCTGTATCTCGCAATAAATAAGTGATTCGTTCTGATATTACATTGATATCAAAAGGGTTTACTATATAGCCATGTACATTATCTCTAACTATTTCTTTAGTGCCGCCAAAACATGTTCCTACTATAGGTTTGCGACACGCCATAGCTTCAAGATTTATCATAGGGCATGGATCAAAATATACAGAAGGAGTACAAACAACATCACTGCTATGATATGCTGATTTAAGTTCCTCACCTTCTAGCCATCCTGTAAATATGACATTCTTTTCAATATTGAGTTCCTTAGCTAATTTAGAAAGCTGAAGTGTATGATCATTTTCTTTTCCTGCAATTAACAAAACAGTATTGGGTAAGTTATTAATTATTTCTTTTAAAATAAGAACCATCTGTTTAAAACCCTTGAGCCCACTCATTCTACCTCCCACAAAGATAACCTTTTTATCATGAAGATGGTATTTATTTTTAAATTTTTTTATATTTTCATATTCAGGTTTCCACAAATTACTATCAATAGCATTATACACAACATCTACATTTTCAATACCATTATCATTTAAAGTTTGTTTAAGCGCATTACTAACAGAAAAAATTTTATCTACGTACTTAAGATAGCGTCGAATAATAAAATTACGAAAAGGATTATAATAATATCTAAAACGTTTTATTTGTTGCCATGCTGAAACATGATAGCTTAGTTCCTTATCATAGGGAAAACCCATAGTAGCTTGATCAAATTCAATAAGTTTTCCATAATGAAAAAGCATAACATCATGCGCAGTTAAAAAAACTTTTGAACCAAATAATTTGGCAGAGCGAAGAAGTCCAAATGATAAATATTGATGCACATTATGAAAATGTACAACATCAGGTTCAAACCTTTTTAAGATTTTATTAAACTTTCTACCTGCCCAAGGATTATATAAAGTAATCCATGATCTTAAAGATTCTTTAAATTTGAAAGTAGCTATAAAATTAATAGATGGAGAAGCCATAGATGCAGATTCTGAATAATCCATTTTTTGAGAAGTAGTTGTTAGTATTTCTACTTCAAAATTATTTCCCTTTAAGTAACACGCGTCCCTATACACAATTTCTGAAACAGACGATCTTGTTTCATTCGCAGCATCAGTTACTAAGAGAATCTTCATGATTTATTTTCATTAATCACTCGATAGCCTCTGAGCTTTCGAAATCTCTTTTGAGCTTCTATTAAGACCGAGGGACTTATTGATATCATTGTGGAGTTATATATCACGACGGGAAATTAAAATGAAAGGCATTTTTTAATTTCTAGAATTGGGCAGAAAAACTTTTTTTGAATTCAATGAATTCAATCAAATCGAAAAATTCTAAAAACTAATATTGCTTAATTATTTCAATGAGCTACAAAGAGGGGAATAATTTTTAACCTAGGCGTCATGTTTGCTGAAATCGGGGGGGTGATTTAAAGTGCGACTAAGAGAATGGTTGAATATATTTTATCCAGATGAGACAATTGGGGAGAGTAAAGAAAAATGGAATCAACTTGCCAAAAAAAACGCCAACTATTTTGTGATGACAAATTTTGGGGAAAATATCACAGAGAAACAGTTCTCTAAATCAGGGAGGGATGATTATATAAATTACATAAAAGAGGACAAGTTTTTTAGAGAATTGGACTTAAGTACTAAGTGTATTCTCGAAGTAGGATGTGGTATAGGCAGAATAATAGAATTCGTTGCACAAGATTTCCAAGAAGTTTATGGCATTGATATTTCTGAAGAAATGATAAAACAAGCTGAAAAACGTCTTGTTAACAAAGCTAATATTCATTTATGTGCGACGGACGGATTATATTATCCTTTCCCCAATGATTTTTTTGATACAGTTTTTTCATTTATTACATTCCAGCATATGCCGGGCCGCATAACGGTAAAGAAGAACTTGGAAGAAATCGCTCGCGTTCTTAAAAAGATCGGTTTAGCAAAAATACAATTTCGAGGGGCACCGGCGTGTAAAGGAAGTTGGTTCTATGGACCATCATTTAAGATACGACAAATTAATAAAATGGTGGAGAGATTGCCTCTTCAGATTCTGAAGACAGAAGGAGAGGGGACAAAATATTTTTGGGTTTGGTTTCGAAGGACATAAGGTTTAATGAAATCCGGGAAAATTAATTTCAATTTTTCTAGAATTTGCTGCCAAAGAGTAAAATCAGCCATGATTTTGCTAGTAAACGAGGTACCGTCAATTATAATGATTATTAAACAAGTTCTGCACATTAATTGGGGGAAGAAACTTAATCAAAGTAAAAGGTTTATTATTTTAGGGGCAATGTCATTATTTATTTTATTCTTGGCATGTGTTATTTGGTATTCTCCTGCTGTATTTAAAGGATATCCCACTTATACAATGACAGGTAATTATTTATTGGGGCGCAATATTTATCAGACAGCTCTTTATTCAGCAGAAAATGATTTTAATGTTATTCTTTCATCAAATTTAATTAAAAATCAAGGTCATCCTTCTGCTCTTGGCAATAAATTAACGTCTCATTTATATGCACAACTTTTTAGAATTATTGGCCTCCCCAATAATCATTTTTTAATCTTAATTTCTATAATACTTCATGCGCTGGTTTTGTTATTATTTACCTATGCTATTTCTTATCTGTTTAATTTTAAGATAGCATTCCTTTTTTCGCTGATTTATATTTTCCTGCCATTTAACTGGTGTTTACCATATCATTTAGGAACGTATGAATTTGCTTTGCTTTTTTTGGCGTCATTTTTTTTATGTTATTTTTTTTGGAAAAAGCATAAAAAAAAATATTTTTTCTTAATTACTTCGGGGGTTTTTTTAGTGTTGAGTTGTTTATCTAAAGAAGCCCTGTTTATTGTAGCTGCATTCTTATTTTGTTATTTATGGCTAATAAAACAAAAAAAAACATTAACATATATTTTTGTTCCCTTTATTATTGTGTGTAGTTTTTATTATCTTCCTCAAGTTAAAAATAATGCCTACATGCAGCTATTTACTACACATGTTCCTGAACATTTAAAGGCTGCAGATTTTGCTACTTTTGGCCATGTTTATCCAGATCCTTACACATATCATTTTGAATCAAAAAATTATTTAAGTAATCTTCGAGATAAAATTATAAACAACAAACAGTCCTCTTCAGTAGAAAAAATTGAAATAATGAAATCCTTAAAAAACACTGGCATCCAAGACGTGGGCCTAATTGATAGAATAAAAATTGGCTTGATTCTAAGTTTCCGACATCTTTTTAGATTTGTTTCACTAGATGATTTTGGAGGGCCATTTATGTTTCTTTTGTTCTTATTGGGGCTATATAATTTACGACAAAGGAATAAACATTTAGCTCATTTTTTTATGGGATGGATTTTGTTTTCTATATTTTTATTTTCATTTATTATTTTGACTGGAAGATCTCATTTAATGGACTTTAATCTGGCTATTGCTTTATTTATTACATTAGGACTTATAACATTAAGTCAGATAACAATTAACTTTTTAAACCTAAAAAAAGGGTGGTTAAATATTTTTCTTATGATTTTTTTATGTACAACTTTATATAATTGCGTCTTATCGAGTCACATTAGTTGGAGTCGAATCTATGATGAAAATAAGAATTTGCTTGTTAATGCCTATGCTCAAGAAGTAATAAAAAAAAATATTTCAGATAATGCTGTTATCGCCGCAAATTTACATTTCAATGATATAATAAATCTAGCTTATTCTACGAATAAGTCTGTTGTTAAATTTGCTCCTAAAACCATCGAAAACTTATTAAAAAACAATAAATTAAGTTTAGCCTTTAAAACATATAATATACAATATGTAATAGGCTATACTGATGAATTAACTCAGGGAATTATCAAGCAAACACACGTATCTAACATAGCCCATGTCCCAGTAAAAACAATTCAAATGTCTTCTTATAAAAACTTCTTGATGAATATAATGAAATGATTCGGCGATATATATTTAAATAGAATATGATGAGTAATTCTAGTTTGATAAAAGAAAGGAATGAGGCATTTTATGTATAAAAAAATATTATACTGTTTTTTTGCATGTATTCTTTTTGTAATATTTATTGAGATGCTAAGCTATGTAACTCTTTCTGTATACTATAAATATTTTAATGCACATGGTTATTCTCAGTTTTTTTGGGAAAAAATGAAACATAATGTTCATCCTTTAGTCAGTAGGTATTTTTTTCTGGACGAAAAAAATATAGGGGAAAATAGGATTAATTCAAATGAAGTTTTCCAATTTGATCCTATCATTGGATGGATACCTGTTCCGGGTATTTCTTATATTGGTTATCTGAATGGGCATAAAACAGTTTATCAACATAATAAGAATGGATTTATGTCAATGGATATCGAGGAAATTATACCCTTTAAAAAAGCAGAGGATGAATACCGTATATTTGTTTTAGGAGGCTCAACGGTTATGGGCGTAGGTGCATCTGATATGCGTTCAACAATTCCAGCTTATTTAGAAACGGAATTAAAGAAAAAAAACACAAAAAATATTCGAGTCATAAATGCCGGAGTTGGAGGGTTTAAAGCCGTGCAAGAGTATATGTATTTCATCAGAAAACTTATAGACTATGAACCAGATCTTATCATTACTTTTGATGGTTCTAATGATGTAGGTCGTGCGATTGATGCACTGCGAGGTAATTTAAAACCAAGTGATGATTATTATTTAGCAATTCAGGGATATAATATGACTCAATTACTTGGTTCTTTTAAATATTTTCTTGAAAGAGCTAAGTCTTCCATACAATACAATATTAGCACCGGCAAGATTTCTTTTTTCTGCTTCGGTTTAAGTCAATTTATGTCTCTTGTAAGGTCAAAAAATACAAGAAAAAGCGTGCCGACTTCGAAAGAGAAAATAAATCTAAAATTAGATGTTATTAAATTTTATACGCATTATTTAGAGGAAATTGTTTTATATGGCCTGTCACATCGCGTTAAGATTTTTTGTATTTTACAGCCACGCATCAATAATGGATTCAAAAAAAATCATCCTAAAGAAGCTGTTTTTTATTCTATCAAAGATAAACAAGATAAATACGATATGCATTATGTGTTTTCGGTGTTCTCCTCTCTATTTAATGACATGGAGAAAAAGTATTCAAATAATGATACCGTTCTTATCAAAGATTATTCTGCGATTTTTAAAAATGTAAGTGACGAAATCTATGTTGATGAGATTCATTACAATGATTTTGGGAATTTAATTATTGCACAAAAGATTGCTAGTGATGTTCAGTCGTACTTAAAAAACGAGATCACTCGTGCCCAAATTATAAATTGAAATAGCCCAATCTTCTTGAACATTTGGAGTTTATCTAGGGCAGATTTTCATAAAGGTTATAAAAAGTGGTATGCATAAGTTTTTCGAGATTCTTTTTGGACAAATAAGTTTAAAATTTAATCTATTTTTAGAAGAAAGGAATTTTTTATTCATAGTGATCTTAAAAACATAAAAATTTGCTATTTTGGTTTCTTTGATCCTACTTATTCTAGAAGTAGGATTTTAATGAGGGGTTTGTCTCAGTATGGCATTGATGTTATTCAATGTTATTGTAATCGATATTTAGGACTTCGGAAATATTTTGATATTATAAGACAATTTTTGAATATCAGGCGTAATGTAGATGTGTTCATTGTTGGATTTCCTGGTTATCAGGTAGTAATTTTATTAAGGTTTTTGACATCAAAACCGATTATCTTTGATGCCTTTACTTCACTTTATCTCTCAACGGTTATCGATCGTAAAAAAACAAGACCTTTTACAATTAAGGCGGTTTATTATTGGCTATTGGATTACTTTTCATGTAAATTATCCAATGTAGTACTTTTAGATACAGAAGCACAGATCAGCTATTTTCTTAATTCCTTTAACTTAAGAAGAGAAAAATTTTTGAAAGTCTTTGTGGGAGCAGAGGAACCAAGTTATTATCTCCAAGAAGTAAATCGTACTAAAAAAGATGGGCCTTTTTTAGTCCATTTTCATGGTTTTTTTATCCCTCTGCATGGGATTCAATATATTTTAGAAGCGGCTAAATTATTAGAAAATGAGGAAATTCAATTTAATATTATTGGGAGTGGACAAACTTTTCCTGATATGAAGAAGCACAGTCAATGGCTTAGAAACAAAAATGTTACTTTTGTGCCTCCCCTAGAATATAAAATATTATTATCTTATATTTTAAGTTCAGATATATGTCTTGGAATCTTTGGGGGGACTAAAAAATCAGACCTTGTAATTCCAAATAAAGTTTTTGAAGCAATATCCTTGCAGCGCCCTGTAGTTACTGGAAACTCTAGCGCTATTCGCGAAATTTTTGAAGGTGGAAAAAATATTTTTTTAGTAGAAATGGCCAATCCAAAAGCGCTAGCAGAAGCAATTTTGAAGTTAAAATCTAATCAAACATTATATTTTGAAATGGCACGTAATGGCTATAGATTATTTGAAGAAAAATTTAAACCAAGAATTATAGTAAAAGATCTAGCCACTTGTATATTTAATGAAATTAACCCTCATTTTTAAAACTGCTATGTGGGTAATGTAAGTTATGTTCTAAATTTTCGATTGTATTCTTGTAGAATGCATCTATTCTCAGAAATTTTTCGAAATACTCTCTTGCTTTTTTTTGCATCCAAATGAATTTGTCATTATCGATGTCATTGTGGAGCTTTAAGAGTATTTCATCGAAATATTTTAAATTACGATAGTCAATGATAATAGAGCAATCATGATAATTAATGATTTTTTCAAAAGGAAGAACGCAGTCGGTACTAATAAGGATAGGAATTCTACCTAAGCTCATGGTTTCAAAAAAAGTAGTTGATATGTTTGAATCTCCCTTGGTAGTTAAAATATAATCAGAATTATGAATGATGTCTATATATTCTGAGCGAATAGTTTCAATGGAACTATTATTTTTAATAGTTTTATTACTCCCCGAATAGAACTTTCTGGTAATAATTTTACTGTCAACTATTTTAGATTTTTTTAATACTTCTATGGCTTTTCTTCTGAAAAATAGGCCTCGTTTTTGTGGCTCATATTTTCTGTTTAAAAAGATTTGTTTTTTTAAGTCTTGTAAAAAAATATTTAGGATGTATTTAATATAATTAGTCGTATTATCGAAATCTGCATACCCACAAAATCCCACCGTTGGTCTAGCTTTCTTAATTCTATAATTAATTGTTTTGAATCGAGATAAATCATCTGCATAGAGGGGCATTATCCATTCATTGTATTTTGTTTTATGCTTATATTGAGCCACTCTAAATATAATTGAATTGGGGATATTTACATCTTCATCTGAATCTCCATATAAGAAGATTAGAAGTTTTTTGTTATACTTAAATGTTAATTGAATATAAAAATTGATATATGCTTTTTCATGCTTTAAGTCCTTGTAATTATGAGGGAGCAAAAGATAATCGGCCTTATCGGGATGTTCTGTTATTTGGAAAATTTTTTCTGTATAGAAAAAAAATGGATTAGAATCTTTAAATGGAAAAGAAAAATGTTTTGTTTCCAAGAAGGGATATAAAATAGGTAGACAACTATATTTTTTTAGAAGATGATCTGTATAGATTTTTAGCATTAGTCTCGACCTTCTTAAGATTATATGGCATGGTATGTGGGAGATTTCAAGATTAAAATATCTTTCAGTGAAGGTAAATTTATACTGATACCCTAAAACCGGTCCAGGAAATATGTTACACTGGGCTAAAAAATGGAGAAAAATGGCAACATTAGAATACCAATAAAAACACATAAATGGAATTTACAAAATATCAAGAAAAGGGCAGTATGCATTGGGACGAGATGGAGACGAAGTCCATTTATAAATTTAATGCTTATCAGCAGGCGCGTTATGAAATTGTGTTGGTCTGGCTTGGGGACATAAAAGGTAAGCAGCTTGTTGATTTTGGTTGCGGAGATGGAGCTCTTAGTTATCTTTTAGCTAAGAAGGAGGCGGAGGTAACTGGCATTGATGATTGCAAGTTGGGAATTCATCTGGCCAAGGAAAATTTTTTTAAAAAGAGAATCAAAGGAAATTTTTTAATTAGAGATGCGGCTTGCACATCTCTAGGAACAAATTTTTTTGATATTGCGATTGCGTCAGAAATTATTGAACATGTTAATGATGCTCAAAAATTAATATGTGAAGCATGTAGAATTTTAAAATCCAAAGGCATTTTTATAATTACGACCCCGTATAAAATAACTGAAAAACCGGGCCTATTCCACATCAAAGAGTTTTATCCTTCAGAATTGGTTGCTTTACTTAAAGAAGAGTTTGATAATATTGAAGTTAAGGAGACCCATCATATTATGTGGTACAGTTTGTATACTTATCATGTGGCATGGTTTAAATGGTTAATTAATATATTAACTCTTTGGTTTGGCTATAATCCATTTTTGACTGATAGTACGAAGAGAACTAAGCGAGACGCCTATACTCAGATCAGTATAAAGTGCATTAAAAAATAAATTTATGTTAATGCTTCTGAAAATACTGTGATTTCATGATGGCGAGTTTTTTGATAAAAATAATAGCATAGGATGCCAGATAAAAAACGGCACATAATCCTTGAAATGACGAGCCCTATCAAGCCGTAATAAATAATAAATAATGTAATTGTAAATATTTGAAAGATGGAAGTTATAATGTTTATCAAATATAATTCTTTAACTTTTTTCTTAGATTTTAAAAAAAGCTCCACTGGGGTGAATGCAATATTTAACATGGAAATCGCAAAGAGTTGAGATAAGAAAACAATATCCATATAATTAGAGAAGAAAACTTTAAAAATATAAGGGGCCGTCAATATATATAATCCAATAAAAAAAATACCAATCAAGAAAAAAAACAGTGTTATGGTTTTCATATTTTTTCTAATATCTATTTCTTGTGCTTCTGAAAATTTTGGGAATGCCAAAGTATACAATGTGCCTAGAATGCTTTTTATTTGTTCTGGAATGGCGGTGACGATTGCGTAAATAGCCAATGAGGGAGCTCCTAAAAAATGAAAAGTTATTATTTCGTCGGCATAAGATGAGACGGTTGCTAATATGCGCATGATATTGAGATGCTTTCCATAATTGATGACTTCATTTCCATCGGTGTTATTGGTAGGAAATTCTTTTAAAGTTTTAATAAAAAAGATAGCCCTAAGCACTGTATATGATGCAAAAAATACGAGTAGAATGATTGGAATTTTATGACTTAAAATTACTGTTAATATTAGAATAATATTGCAAGTGAATTCTACGAACAAAGAATATCGGTAAGAGCGAATAAATAATTTTTTCCCCTGCAGAAGGGCATCATAAATTGAGAATGCATTGTATAGAGGCAGAAAAAAAGTTAAAATTAGAAAGGAAATGCCCAAGATAGAATTATTTTTCAGTAAAAAAAATCCTGATAAAAAAATACAAGCTATAGATGCCAATAAAGACCTCTTTAATTTTTTTTCAAATATTATACCTAGGGGTGGGGTTTGGTTACGGGCGATAGATTGAATTAAAGCAGTGCCTATGTCTGGCAAGGTTAAAACATTTAATATGCCTATGATAGCAAAAATGTACTTATACGTTCCAAAATCTTCTTTTGATAAAAAATTTGCAAAGACGAGAGAAGTAATTGCATATAGAATAGTAGATATAAAACGTTGAGAAATTAGTACGCTTCCATTTTTAATCCAGTATGAAAAATGTAATGGCATTATTTTGATGTCTGCCTTTAAACAACGTGTAGATATCTTTAATACATAGCATGCCTTTATAATTTATGAAATTATTATTTATTGAGTCTTAATATATTTTTTTGCTAAGCAAGTCACTTATTGTTTTTAAGCCTGTCACTTTAGAACGGCGCTTGGATGAAGGTATGATAAGAGAAATTATTAGTGAGTTTAATATAAAAATATTATAGGGTATTCTAATGATTTGTCGAGGCAGGTCAGTATTAATCAGATGAAGCATTTTTACTTAGTTTTTAAGCGTCATATTTTAATACCTATTTTAATAGGTGATTTTTTTAAACCATGGCATTTTCTAATTTCAATCTTGAGGTTCAAATTTTTTAATTACCCTTATTCAGCTATGATTGAAATAGGGAATACGTGTAATTTGCAATGCCCAACGTGCCCAACCCCCAGACAGAAAATACTTAGAAAAAAAGAATTAATGAGTTTTTCTAATTTCATATTAACGATTGATAGCATCAAAAATTCAATACATGTAGTTTATTTATATTACACTGGTGAGCCTTTGATACATCCAGACATTTGCAAAATGATAAATTATGTTCATCAGAAAAATTTATATTCTATAATTAGCACCAATGCAACCTTGTTAGATCAAAAAATTGCAGATGAACTGTTGTTCTCTGGGCTAGATGAAATTATTTTATGTTTAGATGGTATTACGCAAGAATCTTTTTCGTCTTTTAGAAAAAAAGCTGATTTTTTTGAGGTTATGAGAAATATAGGATATTTTTGCAAACAAAAACAGAGATTAAAGCTAAAAAAACCATTCATTAAATTACAAGTGATTCTTAATAAGCTCAATCAAAATGAAATAAGGGGAATAAAAAAATTAAGTGACTGCTTAAAAGTAGATTGTTTGCATATTAAATCCCTGGCTCTTTGTGAGCATGTTTATTCAAAAGACGAAATTAAAAAATTAGCCGATATTTTTTTCCCGGATGGTAAGGAATATAAAGACAAAATTAGATATAAACAGGAAAACCATAAACTTATAATTAATAATCCTCCTTCAAAATGTTCTTTGGCTGAATCACAATTTGTTGTTTTGGTAGATTGTAAAATTTCCATGTGTTGTTATGATTTAAATGGAAATTATATTTATGGAAACATTTTAGCGGAAAAATTCGATGACATTTGGTTTAATTCTGATGTTAAAAAAGTAAGAGAGTTGGCTAACGAGAAGAAACATTCACTTTGCAAAGTATGTTCTAATTTCATTTAAACAAGATAAGCCATTTATTTGATAGCATAAATATAATAACCCGCAGTGGTTGTCCTACGCTCGGTCTTAAATAATTTATCTAAAATATACGTCATGGGTTCCCAGATAAATCGTGTTTTATTTTGCCATGGCGAAAAGAACATCAAAGCTCTAAAAATGCCTCCTTGTTTCTTAATTTCAATATGTTCAAATCTTTTAAATAAATACTTCAAGGCTTCTTCTGTAAAACGATAATAATCGCCATAGATATTATGCCGTGCGTGATAAGGATAAACAAAATGAGTATATCCTAAAAACTTTCCTCTCTTTATAAGAACTCTATATATTTCATTAACAGCTTGATGAGGGCTATGCAAATGTTCTAGTACTGAATTACAAATAATAGCGTTTACCTTATTATTCTTTATTGGCAAATGCTGAATATCTCCCACAATATTTGGATTATATTCAGAAGCTCTATCTAAGGTTTGATACTTTCTTCCAATAAATAAACTTTTGTATTTGAGCATCCCTTTTTGAAAAGCTCCTGCTCCTCCCATATCCATAATATAATCTTCTTTAGCAATTTCCTTGATCTTATTTTCAAAAAAACATTTATAATCATATGTCATATTTTTTTAAGATACACGAATTTGGCATTGATATTCAAATATAATATGACAAAATCGTCTTGTTATGGAAAAGTTGATTAATTCTAAATATATCAAAAAAAGAGGCAAGGAAGAATATTCATTTGCCGGTGATTAATAGGATCAATTGAAAATTATTAATCGTATCATATGATATTATACTACTTAGTCAATGTCAGAATACCTTCAGAAAGGGCCCATTGTGTTCAAATCGTAAATATGTGTTCTGCATTTAAAAAACAAGGTATCGAAATTGAATTGATTGTTCCTTTCAGATTTCAAACAAGTAGAATGGCAGCAGTTAAAGATGTTTTTTCGTATTTTGGAGTTGAGAAATTTAAAATTAAAAGATTACCCACAATTGATTTCTTTATTTTTTATAGGTTTAAATATTTATCGTTTTTAAATTTTTCAAGGGTTAATACTTTATTTTTTTGGCTGACTGCACTTATTTACTTAAGCTTCAAAAAAAGAGGGTGGATATTTGTAAGGCAGGAAGATCTTGCTTTTTTGTTTTCATTGACAAAGTCAAAAATAATTTATGAAGTGCATAGATTACCTGAATCTTTCATGTTTTTTTATAAAATTCTTTTAAGGCGAGCATCAAAAATCATTGTTTTAAATAAAACTATAAAAGAAGCGCTCATCAACAATGGTAACATTTTTGAGCATAAAATTCTCGTTGCATCTAGTGGGGCCAGTGAAGTGGATTTTTTAAATTATAAAACAAACCGTGCAGTCCAATGCGTTGATATCGATCATCAAAAAATTAATGTTTTATATGCAGGCAGCGTATCAAAAGATAGGGGAATAGAATTTATTATCGAATCTTTTAAATATTTAAATCAACGCTATGTATTATATATTTTAGGGGGTACAGCTTCTCAAATAATCCAATTTAAGCACTTAGTTAAGCAGCTTAATGTCTATCATAGAGTTCTTTTTATGGGGTATACAGATTATATTAATACGCAGAAGTTTTTAAGATTAGCCGATATATTAGTTGTTTGTTATGATAAGAACGGTAATCATGTGCCAAGATCTCCATTAAAAATATTTGAATATTTAGCTGCTGGGAAGCCAATGGTTGCTCCAAATTTACCATTTATTGCAGAAATTCTAACGCATGGGAAGAATGCAATTTTAGTTGAACCAAATAATTCTCTCGCTATTGCAAGGGCAATTACAAATATTTCTGAAAATAAAGATTTGGCGGAAACATTAAAATATTATTCAAAACTTACAGCTAAGCAATATATCTGGAAGACTCGGGTAAATAATATTATTGAATTTGTAAACAGTAATCAGTGAAATATGATTATGGTAGTATCAAGTTGAATGATTTTTGTTGAGAGTGTGATGCTTTTTTCGAATTCCATATGCAATAAACATAAAATAAAATGGGTATAGTGAACTTTTATGCCGATACAGAGTCCCTAGATTGCAATTTATAGTAGAAAATATAATTGTAAATATGGTTGTGAAAAGGGCTATGGTAAGAATCAGTAATTTTCCGTTAAAATTTTGTTCTTTAAGAGATAAATAAACTCCTTTCGATATATATAAACTTAAGATGAGCAGTGGTATGACTTCTATCAGAATAAGTTTTTCAAACATACTTAATGGTTTAGAAAAAATATATGGTAAGGGGGCTGCAAAAAACATCATGAGTGATTTGGGGAGGAAAGATAAAAAAGCTCCTAATGTTTTTATGTCAACATTGGCATATAAGATGTGCTTTCCTGTGCAGCTACTCTGCAAGGCAGTATTCACAGATTGACACAAAGTGCTTAAAATAATTTTATCTCCTATCCTAAAAATTAAGTATTCATGTATAGGAATGGCGCTAAAGAGGGCAATGAGGATCAAGGCCGTTATATAAAGATATTTTTTGTTTATTGGATTATAAATGACGTATATAAAAAAAGTTATATAGCAAATTGTAATAATAATTAGGCCCATGTATAGGCGAAAAAATAAAAGACATGCTAAGCAAGATATTAATCCTACTAAATACAGTGGCTGAAAATATTTTTTTAATAAAAGAGCTAAAAAAAATAGAGTGCTGTTTAATATTAAATATAAGACAGATTCTTTGGTATTTAATGTGGAAGTATAAATTAAAAAAGGTGCATAAGAGCATCCCGCTAAAGTAAGCAGTGCTTCTCGATTAGAAAATATTAATTTAACCAGTTTAAATAAAATATAACTTCCTAGAGTCCAAGAGAAGATGCTAATAGTTTGCAATGCAGTGATGTTATTCCCGACGATTATTTCTAAAATACTATTTAAATAATAAAATCCTTTATCTATACTCTTAAATTCAAAAAAATCGATATTTTTATTATGAAGCCAATGATCTATTAGATGCTGGCCTCCTATGGCATAGTTTAGCTCATCTTCTGTGTAGTCCAGGTTGAAATAATAATTTTTTAAAATCAAAAATAAGACTCTAAGTAAGGTTGCTGAAATGAGAATACCTAGAATTAGTTTTTTGTTATTGAGAGCTTTCATGGGGAAAGTTCTGAAAAAATATTTCTATGTCGAGCAAGACAGTGTTGCCAACTAAAATTTTTAGCTCTCTCTAGTGCCAGTTTAGAGGTATTCTTATACAAATCTGAATTATTATATAAAGTTGTAATTTTATTTATACAATCATCATAATCATTGTGTTTGAATAGAAATCCGTTTTTGCCTGAGAGAATAACTTCAGCGTTTCCCCCAACATTAGAAACAACACAGGGAAGGCCATGGCTCATCGCTTCTAAAATTACATGCGATAATCCTTCATATTTTGAATTTAAGATGAAAATATCGCTGGCTTTATAGAACAAGTGACATTTAGAATTTTCTATGGCTTCCATGTGTTTTACATGGGGGCGAGGAGGTATTTTTACGGGGCCAGATCCAATAATAAGAAGCTCAGCCTGTGGGATTTTAGTAATAAGCTTATCCATAATTTCAATCATTTCCTGTATGCCTTTATGTAGTACTAGGCGCGTAATTGAGAGTAAAATAAAACTTTTTGGATTAAGTTCCAGAATCTCACGAATTTTGTCTTTAGAATATGGAGGGTTGTCTAAAGAAACAGCGTTATAAATGATTGCTATTTTTTTAGAATTACTCGGGTTCCATTTTTCCACTAATGTCTTACAGTATGTGCTCGGAACAATAATTTTATCGCAATGATTACTAATAAAACGTTGGAGAAATTTAAAAATTTTTATTTTTAAGGGTGTCTTGGATACATAAAATTCTTCAAGAGAGAGGTTAAAGTTCTTCTTTTGAAAAGATCGCTCCCATGCATTGTCTCCTGTAACCTTTATAACAAGTTTTTTTCTAAGTGTTTTTGTGGCAATAAGCGCAGGTAATCCAGTATCCCAGACAGATCCATGCGCGTATATAAGAGTGTACTCATTTTTATGGGTGATCAGAAAGTACAAAGCGTATAATGATCTTAATATAATGTGATTGCGAAAAGGAATTTTGTGTATAGTTACTCTTTCTTTTACAAAAGTTTGAAAATGAAAAGTCTTTATATTAGAAAAAGTTAATATTTGAACCTTTCCTCCAAAATGGATGAGGCGCTTGGAGAATTCATTCACAAACGTGGCCGGTCCACCAATGTCTGGTGGGAAAATGCTCGTAAATATTAAAATTCTTTGAGTTTGCATGAATTAACTGACTATGAAGTATATAGGTGTTTCATGGAATTTTCCTAGCGTTTTTTTTTTCTTTAAATAGAATGAATTGCCTGTATGGAACTTCGGGATCACATGAAGGAAAAAATAAAAATTTTACATATCATTACCACGATGGATTTTGGAGGAGCGGAAGTACGTTTATGGGATGAGATTACTCATGCAGACCCAGCGAAATATTCTCTAGCTGTGGCCTATTTAAAAGGGGATGGGGAAATATTAAAATATAATCCACAATTTAAAGATGTGCATATTATGGGTTTAATTAAAAAGGGTAAGTTTTCAGTATTAAAAGTTTTTAATCTTATTAGTTTTATCATTTGTGCTAAGCCACACTATATTCATACGCATCTTATTCATGCCAGCATACTGGGGCGATTTTTAGGATTTATTTTTAATATTCCAGTGATTACCACTCAACACCATGCCTATCAATTTAAAGATAATTCATGGATATATAAAATAGAGAGATTGTCGCGTAGATTTACCAATCATTTTATCGCAATTTCAAATTATGTAAAAACATATCTTGAGAAAACATCTTATCATGCTAAAAGTTCCATTTGTGTTATTCCAACCGGAATACAAATAAATGAGTTAATTAAAAAAAGCCTTCCTGTGGTCGAGCTTATTAAAAAAATTGATCTTATAAGTCATAAAGAGAATTTGAACACTGAGACAGTATTTATTGGAACAATCGCTAATTTTAGACCCCAGAAAAATTATAAGTATTTTTTTGAGGCATTGCAGTTTGTGGCTAAAGAGCATTCTAATATTATAGTTATTGTTATTGGGGGAGGTTTAGAAATTTTAGATTTTCAAAAGCAAGTTTTTAAATTAGAAATTGCTGATAAAGTGCTTTTCATGGGAAGCGTTCCAAATGCTTTTCAATGGGCCCAGATTTTTGATATATTTGTATTAAGTTCAGAGCAGGAAGCGTTTGGGCGGGTTTTATTAGAAGCAATGTTATTTAAAAAACCCATTGTTGCTACAAATGTGGAAGGGATCCCTGAAGTTATTGTTCCGTTTAAAACGGGTTTGTTAGTGCCTGCTAGGCAACCTGAGACTTTGGCAGATGCCATTATACAACTTATTAAAAATCCAAATCTTCAAAAAGAATATGGGGATGCAGGATTTGAGCGGCTAGAGAAAAATTTTTCATTTTCCGATCATGTGGCGCGACTAGATAAATTTTATACACAAGATGTGCGGGGATGTTAAAATTTTCATTGCTAGCGAGCCTTTTAATGGTTTTATATTTAATTTCTATTCTCTTAATTTCCATTAAAAATTCGTTAATATTTAAACAGTTTTGTGTAAAGTTACATTGGAAAAATTGGTTTTTTATTTTATGTATTTCTTACGGTTTCCAATATCTTACCTTTTTTAGTGGAACCCAAGTGGTTGTGCGTGCGAGTTTATTAAAAAAACTCTATAATATTGCTGTGAGTAAGACCCTTATCGCCACATCCGCTGAGTTTATTTATAATTTAATAATGTATTGTCTTAGTTTTCTGATTGCAGTTAACGTTGTGTCTTTAAGCTATCCAAATCTTTCTTTTTTAAATTTGATCGTTGTTTTAATGATTTTAATTTCTGGGCTGTTTTTTGTGATGTTAAGATATTCTCAAGTATTTATTTTTCTGAAGAATCTGCTTCCTTTAAAACTTTGGAAAAGATTAAATATTTTTGAAAAAATGATAGAGACTTTTATTCAAGAGTGTTCGGGGAGTAAAATAACCCTCAAAAGTCTTCTTCCCATTTTTCTTATTTTACTCATGATAAGTATCTTAAATGGCCTGTGGATGTGGGTTTGCTCCCTATTGGTGGGGGCAAAAATAAGTTTTATACAAGCCTATGCTGTTTTTTGGATTCCCTTTTTGTTGGGAAAGTTATCCAGAATACCCTTAGGGCTAGGGGTCAATGATATTTCTATGTATTTTTTATTGGATTTATTGGGCGTGGCTAGTCCTCTTGCATTAAGTATGGTTTTAATTTTCCGCTTATTCTTTTTTATTATAACCGTATCTCTGGGGTTTATTTTTTTTATGAAAGGGAGATATTTTAGGTTAATTTATAGTAAGAGTGGGATCTCATAACTTGCTCCCAGTATTAGCTAGAAAATAGCTAATTTTTTTATTAAAATCTTTATTAGTTGCACTACCCAATTTCCTCTAAAACGGCTGTGATGGGAAATCATTCACGCGTATTAAAATTAATCATCCATCCTATAGCCAACGCCGCGGATGGTTTTTATCAGAGACTCTTTATTGGGAAGATCTATTTTTTTTCGAAGATAATTAATATATACATCAATGATATTAGTCAGAGTTTCTTCATTTTTCTCCCACACCTCATTTAAAATCATCTCCCGGGTTACCAGTTTATTTTTATTTTTTACCAAATACGCTAAAAGCTTATATTCCTTTTCTGTCAAATCAATTTCTTTTCCTTCTTTTTTTACTTTTCGGCGAACCATATCCAGTTCCATATCCTTAAAACGAACTAAATAACAAAAGTGGGGGGGGTAAATTCTCCGGAGAAGAGCCGTCATTCTTATTTCTAATTCTTCTAGTTCAGAGGTCTTTGCAACATAATCATCACACCCATTTTTAAACGCGGCCACTTTATGCTGAACATCCGAAAAATGGGAAAAAACGATAATCGGTATATAAACATCTATGTTCTTCAGTGTTGTGTAAAGTTTCCCCCCTTCCATATCTAGAAAAATATATTCACAAATAACAATATCAAATTGCTTATTGTTAAAATTTTCAATAGCTTCCTTTTCCGTCTTAACATGCTGAATTTGATAATTTCGTTGCTCGAAATATTCTTTGACCTGATGAACATCTTTTTCATCATCATCAACGATAAGAATACTATAGTGATCTTTTTTAAACGAAACCTCCATAAGTCATTGAAAGATATCACATCCTGTGCTCGTCGAATACGTAATATAAATTAAAAATTTATAAGTATATTAAGTATTACTTAAGAATTTTGTGCCCAGTTTACAGAGGGGGTAATTCATTTACTGACCTCTTGATTGTCTGCGAAGCTGTGCTATATGTCTTTTTAGGAGTTTTTTTATGAAGAAGAAGATGATGTGGATAATAAGTTTAATGATGTTGGGTTTAACGTTTTCTCCTCTTTTGCACGCAACTCACGGCGCAGATAGCAGTGGGGGTGGAGGAGTATCGATTCCCTACACTTTTAGAGTACAGATTATTTACATTGATTATCTAAGTAGGGAAATAGCTTAATATTGTCTTCTGTCCAAATGGCTATCCCTTCAGAAGAAGAAAATGAATACTTTAACACGTCAGATCTGTAGAAAACATAGGACATAGGATGGATAGGAAAAAATTTTCTTTTATCGGTATTGGTATCCAAAACCATTAAAATTTTATTTGTCCAAGGGAAAGTGCTGCGCTCTTCAGAACTCATATAAAGATTGTTAAAATCATTTTTCAAAATATTTGCTTCATTGGTACCAAGAAAGGCAAACATCTGATTTTCTTCCGTAACAACATTTTTAGTAGCATTGCCCGAAATGCCTAATATGGTTTTTTCTTCGACAACTTTTGAAATAATTGTATTTTGGGGATTCATGTCCCTAAATATTTTTATTGCAATTCCTCCATTTGTACTTACAAAGTTTGTGAGTTGAATCAGTAATTTATCGGGAGGTATAAAGTTCATATTCGTAATTTTAAATAGTCTATTATCATTAGCTTTTGTAACCAGGTTTAATTCACTTGCCGTTTTAATTTTGTCTGAGAAACGCAGCACTTGATATTCACTTTGTCCATCTTGATCTACTAATATGACAATTCTTTTATCGCGCTGTTTAATATCATTGTATACCGATGTTTTGTATGTATAAATAGCAGCAATATATCGAGAATCTGCTAAAAAGATGGGATGCAGCCATCCATAATCCACTCCAAAGTTGTTTTGCCCCTCAGCACTAATCACATATTGACCATCAGGAAAAGTGAGATTCTTAGGCAAGGATTTATAGAACGCTGCTCCTATCCATTTATTATGTAGATTATCACTATGCTGGGTAGTATTGATTTGATAAACTTCAAAATGATCAAAAATTTTCCAGTCATCCCTTATCTGTTTTATCGTTAAAAGAGTATTATTGTTTTTCTTGATAAAGGGAGGATCATTGATCTCAATATTTGAAATAGCCCCCACAATTCCTGTGTCATTTACGGAATACCATTTTGCATTTGTTGGAATTCCTCCCTCAAAAATATCGTTCACATCATAGATATAATGGGCTGAATTTATGCCATCCCCGGTTATAGCGGTACAAAACAGATGATTTGATTTTTCTGAGATTAATGCATGCTTCTTATCTGAAGGAAAGGCGGCGGTATTATAAGAATAATAAGCTCTACCCATGTCTGAAAAACATCCCGTATAGCCACCCGCCACTGTAAAACCTTTTCTGATATCTTTCTCAATGATAGTGTTACCTTCTGGAACCCATTTAAGTATTTTTGAAGGGATAAAATCTCCTATAGCTGTGTACCCCCCCTTTAAAAAAACAATAAAATAATCATTCATGGGTATTACAGAGGAAATGGAAATCTCTGGTTTGCTACTATCAAGAGTGAATGTGTAGAGGGGAGTGTTAAAATCGTGGGGAGTACATAGTTTTTGTGCTTGAACAACGATAGTAAATTCTTGACTGGCTTTTCCTCCTTTATCATCACTCACCGTAATTTTAAAGGGGCCATAGGTTTTGGCAGTTTCAAATTGAATTTTATGAATAACATGCCCTGTACTATTTATTGCATCTTGAGGCGTGTGTGTTCCTTCTAGGGATGTCGTAGCGTCACTCATTTGAATTTGATAAGATAAGGTATCTTCAGAATCTGGATCTTGAGCATCAAATGTTACCGATATCTCTTCTCCCTCCGTGACAGATGTTGGAGACGAAAAATTTGAAATAGTAGGCAAACTATTTTGATGAAGAGCTTGATTGACTTGGACGCTTACTTCGTAAGAAGCTTTCTTATTTTGAGCATCTGTAACGTCTACTTTAAGTGTGTAAGAACCAGTTGTGCCTTTTACTTGAGTTACAATAGGTGTTGCAAGATCACTCACAGAATGGGTACCAGGATTAAAAGAAATAGCTGAATTTTGCTCTACTTCGCTCCACTGTATCATCAAGGGAGCTGTCATATGCAGTACAACTGCTTTAAATTCGGTATCTGTATTGGGATCAAAGTCAGAGGGTCCTTGGATAGTGACTTGTGGTTGAGGGGAGGCTGGAATTGTTCCTTCAATCGTGCTTGATTGAGAGGAAGTGTCTCCGCCGCCTCCTCCTCCCTTGCCTCCACACGAATTAAACAAAAAAATAGCTGCCAGTGACAGGAAAAAGAAATAGTGGTATTTTTTATGAGTTATCATCTTTTTAAATCCTTACTATGGATTGTAAAAATATGTTGTTTCAATCTTATCATGTGATCTATTCCCATCTGAAATAATGACATAGAGACAAATTGTTTTGTCTAAAGTTGAAATATTTAATGTAAAATGGGGAGAATTCGTAGCCCCCCAGGTTGGATTAGCTGCATTTAGATTAACATAGTTTGAATCGGCAATAAATTCATAGCAGCTCTCAAAATTGGAGCATCTGTTGGAGCTATCATTATACATTTTTTGTTTATTATGTGCAGCGTCGACAATCTGAGAAGCAAGGCTTTGGAGAAGAGTTGTGGATGAGTCATTTGGGCCTGGACAAGCCGCGTTGCCCATTGTGGCATAGGTTCGTACTTTAAATTCTACAGATAATTGGTCTGTATCGGGATGAGTTGCTCCAAAAGCATAATCAATTTTATCACCATTTTGAAAGCCACGAGTACGATTCAGATTATGAATTCCAGAAAAACCAATAGTAAAAGGTCTAAAGGTGGATGGGTTTGGTGTTGTAGATGCCGGTGGTGTTTGGGGTGGTGTGCTTAACGGTAATCCTTGTGGCATTCCACTTTGAGTTCCGGGTTGCCATATGGAAAGTAGAAGTGGCATCACCGTTGTTCCAATAGAATTAAATGTAGAATAACTGATGAGTTTCGTTTGGTCCGGGCTAAACAGAAATCCCGTGTTTGCCCCCCCTACAATGGTTTTATTATCTAAAACAAAATCTGAACTGCCAGAGATATTATTTGCTGACAGAATTTTGATGTGGTTTTCCCAATCATTATAGAGAGGGTCACGATACAGTGAATCTTTAAGTTTTAAGCCCAAGGCATAAATTTTCCCATTACTATCTTTAAAAAATGGATTTTTAAAGGGAAGTGTAATACCCATGCTTGAAATATTTGAGGAATGGAGATTTTTAATGGCGCTTGGTGTGACTTCATATTCTCGGACCTGAGTAGCATTATTTTCTGAAACTACCACAAATACCCGATTATTGTTTGCAGGATGAGGATATATTTTAGAGTATTGGGGACCGGAAAGTGTTTGAGTTTCTCGGACAGCATCACTAAAAGAACAACTATTGGTGGGATTGCTAGGATACGTAAACAAGAGATCGTAGCTGGCAAGAGTATAGACGTCATTAGGGGTAATTGTTTTTGCAATGACAATAAATTTGTTATTGTTATGGATAATATCTTTAACTCCACCTGGAAAATCAGTGGTCAATTCTTTTTCGCACAAAGCAGCGGGAATAGCGGGTGCTTGGGAACTTATGCTTCCTATATTAAAAATACGAAGTTTCTGTTTCCAATTTATAAGCTCCTTGCTACTGTTAATTTGTCCTTCTTCGATAACCATAGCGCCCACAGAATCATTTATTTTTATAAGTTTTGAAACAGGAGCTATTCCTCTCCGCTGCCCTCCCAAATAAAAACTTGTGGGGGAGGCAGTGACAGTGGATATATCCCATACTCGAAATCCAAAATTTCCCGGGGAGACAAGTTGCGTATTGACTATGGTAGTCATCAGTTTTCGGGTATCGAATGAGAATGTTTCAATGCCATATCCCGTAAGGCCACCACCTACGTCTATTGTTCCTTTAAATTGTTTTGCCGCTATATCATAGACAGCAATTTTGGCTGCCATAGACTGATAAGAATTATAAAGACTGACATAAAGGCCATTATCTAACGTTTCTACATCTGTAGCCAAAAGCGATTGATCGGCCCAGCCTATAGTTGAAGCTTCGAGTTTGAAATGGGATTGAGTAGATGGATCTACCCCTATTGCAAAACCAGATAGGGTGGGCTGCTGAGGCTGTGCAGGTTGAGTGGGTTGAGTAGGTTGAGTAGGTTGAGTGGGTTGTGTCACTGTAGAAGGAGCTTGGCTTGGGCTTGTCTGGATTTGGGGTTCTCCAGAAGGAGAACAGTAAGTTAAGAAACCGAAACTTAGAATCAAAAGGACAAAACCTTTATTTTTCATGATATTTATATTCTCTTACGTTCCGCAATATTAAAATTGGATTAGAACATCTCTTAGTTTACATTTTTATTATACCATACACTTAACACTTAACAACACTTAACACTTAAAATTTATTCAGAATTATCATTGTTAATACACCTGGGTACATAATTAGGAGGATACAATGCCCCCATTTGCTTTGACTGTTTATACTCTAAGGGATATAGACCTATAATAGGTATAGCATACCAAACAAACATAACATAAGCATTACCCTGACTTGACGAAGCCGATAAACTATTATTACCTCCATAGGTTGTAAAATTTTCAGGAGGAGAAAATATCGTAAACAAATTAGCACTTTCATAGGTCGAGTACGACGTATAGGTACATTTAACTTGTTCAGTAAGTACATGACCATTAACGTTTAAGGAAAGCTGAACTGTTTTATTATTACGCGTATAAGTAACAACATCATATGTATTTGGTGGTGTACCTTTGGTAGTAGTTTTTTCATTAAAACAAACATCAGAGTCAGTCTCTACTGAAACGGTAAGTTGACTTTTAAGTTCAGTACATTGATCACACGCATCCCCCTCACCATCTTTATCCAAATCCCGCCCAAGGGGATTATAAATGTTAGGACAATTGTCATTGATATCAACATGTCCATCCCCATCTGAATCACTCGCAGTAGTTAACACTTGACATGTGGTTGTATTTTGATTGGTGGTTATTGTTAAATTGGGAGTTTTATTGTCAATTAAAGGGCAGTTATCCAAGGCATCCAAAATACCATCATTGTCATCATCGGTGTCACAAGAATCTGGTTTACCATCCCCATCGGTATCCACCACCGCTGTTGAAGTTCCTGCGCTCTCATCATCCATAAAATCACTTAAAAAAGTTTGCGTATTATTATTACTTCCACTTTCCGTGCCAACACTCGAAATTGTGCATTCCTCCTCCTCTACGCAGGCAATAGCCACACCGCCAACACTCGTTTTTGCTTCAACGACATTGTCATACATGATTTCTGAAAGGTTAATGAGATCAAAATTCATAGCCTGGGTAAAGTTGAAACGACACTGAGGGTCTTTCATTAAGACCTCACAATTTTCTCTTTCAGTTATTTTTTTGGCCATATCTTGATCGAGTTTATTTTTAAGGCTTTCTATGGCTTGACTGACTGCATCTTTCTTATCTTGAAGCGTATCTTTAGCCACTGTTAACGCTTTAATAGCAGGTGCATCTATACTACCACACTGTTGTTGTCCCATCATAGCATCCAAAATAGCCTTGGCTTTATTCTGCTCTTCCGTACAATCTGTTGAATCGGGAAGACTGTCGCAAATGCGCTCCATTCTAAAATGTGCAAGACTATAATCCAGTCTTTTGTCACCACATTTTTGTTTAAAAGAATTAAATTCCCGATACGCTATGGTAACCTTATCTTTAAGAGGCAAAAAACTATTTTCTAAATTTTCCTTTTCACGTTTAAATGCTCCTGTTAATTCCTCTACTTCTTTTGTATAATTTTCTTTGCACCCGAATGTTGTCTCATACATTACAGCCGTCGGAGAGGACTTTTCTATATTAAAAACCAGTGTTCTTGCCTCCTGATATAGGGGTGCTATTTTATTAAAAATGGCTTTATATCCCCTCAGAAGTCTTCGGGTTCGGTCCAGTTCTAATGCCGTTTTATTGGAAGAATCATTAAGCTCCTTTAAAAACTTATCGTTTTCCTCAGTAACGATATCTTTGATAAAATTTGGACCGAAACTTAAAAGCAGCTGAAAACCTTGCACAAAGGTATCTACTTTACCTTCCCTAACCCATTCTAATAAATTTTTACAAAACTTAAGAATTTTCTCTATTTTAACTACTGCTTTTGCACTCATCTTCTTTATCGCCATATCATGGATGAGCTCAAGAGCATCGATGGCCTGGATTAAAAGAAGTTCCACACTTTTTTCTATAGCCTTTTGAACAAAAGCGCTTTTTAAGGCAATCCCAACTGTTTTTTGAGCTGCAGTTTTTAATATGGTTATCGCAAGGCCAGCCACTTCCGCAGCAAAAGCTATTAAATGCATGGTGATAACTTTGTTTAAACGTTGATCTATTTCGTCATAAACTGCGGGATCAAAGCTCTGGGCAAACAGATAACTTAAAACTTTTTCATTGTGTTCAAGGATTTCAATTTGTCTCTCTACTTCTGAACGATATACAGCTAACCGGGCAGATAATTTATCTACCGCCCCATATAATTTTTGAAAAGAACATACATTTTGGTTCATCTGTGAGTACGCCTGGGGAGAAAGCGTATCGTCCATAGAAATTTCAGGACACCCCTCAAATGTTTGTAAAATCCCTGATGTCTGTTGTTTTAAATTGTTGAATTCATCTTCCATATTTTGAGAAAGAGCTATTAACCTGAGAGATAAAGCTTGAACTACTAAATCAGCCACAGATTGCGAAGATATTGAAGATGATTTCACAAAAGTATCTTCAACACTTGTGCCCCCTCCCTCATTCATCATCTCATCCATGGCCTTAAAAAATTGATCTTGTCCTAGATCTTGATCTTGTGCATATAAAGATCTAATCCAAAAATATTGTAAAAAAGTATCGTTTTGAGTGGCCACATGCTGAATATAAAAACCAGGCGTTAAAATGAGGGCGGATGCCAAAGGCGTTGTTTCTTTTGTTAAAATTTTTATTTTTAGTTTTTGAGAATCGTCTTTTGGAAAGGCTATGATCACTTTATCTATATGAACCAATTCATCTGTGCGTGTTGAATCATTTAAGATGGGCTTATAAATATTATCTTTAAAGGCAGTTAAAAGATCATCTGAAAGTTGATAAAAAGAAATATCTTTCACGTAAGTCTTTGCCTCCTCTATTTCTATTTTTTCCAATGCAAGCATATTTTTAAAATCTAAAATAACTATATTTGCTTTTTTGTCTTTGGCATATTGATCTGTGGGAATTCCCACCTCTGGAGGAAGAATTGGATCTAAATTTCCCCACATCCGACTCTTAAAGACAGATTCGTCAATATTTAAAAAATAACTCCAATATAAATACTGCGCTTTAATATCTTGTTCTGTCATTTCTTCTTGAAATGCAGGCTTTATAAAATTAATAAAATCAAATCGATCAATTCTCCCATCTCCATTGGTATCTAATGAAAATTCACTGACATGAATGTTTTTAATAAGCTCTGAAGTGGCTTTAATCAGCTCCTTAAATTGAGCATCACTAAATTTTGGCATTGTCTTTTCTAATGTGCTTTCTAAGGTTGTTGCATCCGTCATATCAAGCGCTTCAATGGTTTTAAGCGTGTCGGGGATTTTATTTAAAATGTCTTTTGTCCCATCTGACAAATTATTTTCCCATATCTTTTCAATATGAACATCAGAAAGAGAAGAGGGTGGCTTAGAAAAAAGTTTATCTTTTAAAGCTATTTTTTCATCTTCGTTGAGGAGTTGCTGTTGCTGTGTTTGGGATAAATAACTCTCAATAAAAGCATCCTGTTCCGTTACAGAAGAAATAGATTGATGATCTTGTGGAAAATGTTTTGCCAAATCATCATAAGACGTACTTTGAATTGTCTCTGCAACCGTTTGAGAGGGTTCATTGGAAAGAATGGGGGTTGTATCTTGGCCTTGGCCACCTCCACTGCCCCCTCCTCCACCGCCACCACAACTGAGTGCGAAGATAGAAACAAAAATAACTATGTATCTCTTTTGCATATTATGGAGCCACAACCCACGTGTTCGGTGGAATAGTGCGTGTGGGGTCATATAAATTGAGACATTGTGGGATGCTAATACCTGTTTTTATATTTGTATCAGAACTCCACTCGCCCATTCCTGTCGTCGCATTTTTCGGTAGTACCTTAGGATCCAGTGCCGGTAATGATGAAGGATCAAATCCGCCGCTAATTTTAATCCCATCACTGTGCCATTCATTTATCCCTGATCGAACCCAATTCACTTGAAATTTATTTTGAGAGGGTGTTGCAAATGTTAGGTTCAGGATCTCTGGGGTTCCAATTTTCCAGGGATAACCACTATTATTTGTTGATAAAGCATAGCCAGTCAGTGAGGTATATGCATCACCTGAGGCAGGCGAAGGGTTATTTTTATTAATGTTAAGGTAAAATAAAATGGTTTCATTTGGCAGATTATACGTACCAGTTCCAATAATGTTAACTGTATATTTTAGACCGGGTATTTTTGATAATTCAGTGCAAGGATCACAGCCATCAGGCGTGCCATCCTTGTCTGCATCATACTTAGAATCACACGGAGGTGATGGAGAAGCACCCACAGAAGGCAGTATAAATGATAATGGAGCTTCGGTTGAGGTAAGATTGTGGATACTCTCTACTACTTTAAATATAATTTGATATGCTCCTCCTTGAAGTTGAGTTCCATTTCGAAGATAATTTTGATCATTAATAATTTCTTGATCGATAAATGAAAATTGAAAATTGTTAACGATTTTCCCCCCTTGAGATGACCACGTTTGGGTAGCTAGAGTTTGCCACGATAGTACTTCGACATTACTGGGATCTTTTATAATACGATACTTTAATGGAACATTTATACTTGAAAGTTGAGTAACCTTAATTGCGACGGTTGCTTTGATAGGAAAACCCGATGAAATATCTGACAGAAGAGCATTCGTAATTTCAATAGAAGGTGAGGAAGGTGCAGCAGCAGAAAAGTCGAATTCGCGGGATACTTCAGGTGAAGAAAGGCTATCAGCATCTAGTGCCTGAAATATAACGGTATACAATCCCGATGCTAAAGTCTTAACTTCATTAGCAGGAATGACTTCTTGATTGTCAAATACAGTTTCAAGATTGCTCACCGCTTGGCTGTTTAGAGTTTTCCATTCCCCTGTAGAATTATCTGGCTTTTTAATTTTGTATTTTAAGGTAACAGTCTTATTTTGACTGTGAGAAACTCTAACAGTCGCACGAATAGGATCCCCCAGTTGAGTTTGTGACAGTTGAGCATCTAAAATTTTGACAGAAGGAACCTCTTGAACAAGAGCAGAACTACTTTCGAGCGACTCATCCTCAGAAGAACTACAGCTTATCAGTATAGATAGGCTTATTAAACTAAAGATTATTAAAATTGAATTAGAAAATTTCATCATCATCTCCTATTCATTTTTTGTCTTTAATTGGAGCAGAAAAACCTTATCATTCCAGATACGATTACCCTCGCCTCTTTGGCAACTGTTTAGGGCTGCTTCTTTTGAAGTTCCTATGACGCCTGCCAAAGTTGTTCGATAGTCATATGAGCACTGATGGCGTCCAAAAAATATTTCTAGTTTTGCATTATGAAGATCTTCTGGTAAAAATTCTTTCAACGTTGATGTGGAAGGAAGTTGAGCGGGTGTCCATATATAACTACTGATTTGTTGCGTAACGCCTGCTCCCATATTTTTTGTCTCAGTCTCATACGATAAAAAGCCTAAATCAATAATATTTGGGGAAGAAGGGGAAGACAACGTTAAAACAGCTTTCGGAAGCATCGTCATATAGGCTGAACCCGCTGTGTACCAATACCACTTAAGTCCGCTGCCTCTGTTCTCGAGATGTTCATCATTATTATAATTTGCTTCCGGTGCGGGCGCTCCAATAAGTTTAATTTTGTCAATTATTAACATGGATTGAGAAACTGTTGCTGATACTGATACTTTTTTTTCACTAATATCCACTGTTGCTATAACGGCTTGAGAGCTATTTTTATCACAGCTTAAATTTCCATAATCATGCCCTTGTACACTTAAACCACTGGGTAGGCATGGGAGTGACAGGTCTTGACCTATAGTAAAAGAAGTAGCGGATACTCCTGTACTACTTCCACTGCCTGAAGGAGGAGGAGAAGATGAAGGAGGCGATGGGGTAACAACAGGGGCAGGAGGCAAAGGAGCTGTGCCTTGCCCACCTGTAGTATCTTGTCCAATAGTAGATGAAGAAGTTTGTGATATGCTTTCGCCTTCTTCTCCCATAGGGGCACAATTCCAAAAACCAGAGACCACCACAACCATCAAGACACCCCCAATGAATATATTTTTGAGTATTATAAACATTTCTTTCGTCCTTTTTTATTTTTACTGACCGGTATTTCTCGTACTTCAGGATTAGAAAATTCTAATTTTACCAACGTTCAATATAAATAATTATACCATGATAATGGCTACGTACAAATTTATTGTGATTCGACGGATTGAATCACTCCTTCTAATGCACGTTTTTATGGCATAGCTTTTGCTACTTCATTTATATGATGAAACGTTTTAAGCTTACTATCCTTATAAGTAGTCTTATTAGCGGCTCTTTTTTGTCACTGCTGTATATTCCATTGGCAGTATCCCAGGAAGTTAAGTCATTCATTTCCAGCCGTTATCATTACACATTAACTCAAAAAGATCGAAATTCTGATGGTAAATACGATGCCTGGATTTATGAATCTTTAAGAAAAGAGCCTATCAAAGAAGAATATGATGAAAACTTTGATGGCATTATTGACCATACTATTGAGTGGATACGAATGAAAAATGTCAAAGTTGAAAGTCGGGATAAAAACTTTAGTGGCTCAAGGGATGAAATCATATTTTATTATCCCAAGCGCCAGTATGTCTTGGTAGATGAAATCAATTATGACCGGTATAAATATTTTGATCGACTTTTTATCAAAGATGAAAAAGGAACTCTTATTTCCAAACACGTCATTGATGATGAAATTCCTTCGCAATTAGTGCCGTCTCTTTTAGTAGATCTTTTAATAAAAAAAGAACTTAATGAAGAAAAGCTTTATGTCTTAGATCAAACATTCAAAAAATATGCTGAGATACAATATTTATTAAATAGAAAAAAATGGGATTTGCTTTTAGAAAAGACTCGTGAATATTTGGATTTTCCATCTAATGATACGCTGCCTATTGTTCTTAAGCTGATAGAGCCCAATGAAAAAACCCCTGCAGCTTTAAGGCGTTTAAAATATCTTCGTGTTGATCCAACGTTCTTTAAAGATGCGGATATATGGCTCAGTCGAATTGATCATGAAATGATTCATGCGATCCAAGCTCAAAGAATATTTAATTTTTTAAATACAGATCCTAAAGTAAGTTGGAATGATTTTACTCAATATGTAGATGACCAAATCAATGGAGTAAATCGAGGAATTTTAGATAAGCTTTTTGGATCTATTTCACCTTCTTTCTTTGAAAACTACCTTTCAGTATTGTACGCGTCTTCTTATTATGCGGAATATGAAGCATACGTACATACGCTCAGACGAGGAGAGTATCATCAGCTCTTATATGTCCCCAATCGCGCTACGTATTCAGATCAGCTCTTGATTCAGGCCTATATAGAAACGATTCGAGAAAACAACCTAACCCCTCCTGCTTTTTTTGATTATTTAACAGATGATATATTTCAAATAAAGATCCCCAACTAAAAAATAGCTAATCAGGTCAGTGTTTGGGTTTATGACATAAAGAATGCAAGTAAAAACAAATACTTAAATAAACGATGATGACGAGTGCTTATTTTTTTAATACTTTCCAGAAATTTCTTATACAACTCTCATATTTAAAATTATAAGTTATTGATTTTACAGGTATTTTTTTAACATCCCTTTTTTAGTTTGGCACGGTCTTTGCTCCTTTTTAAAGGTAATAGGACGATGAATACCAAAATTCTTCTCAAAATTTTTCAAAGACTAATAATGATTGGGCTTTTTTTATGTGCAACGGGACGGGTGCATAGCCAGCCTATGTATGGCCAAATAGACGAGCTTTCTGAAGGACTAAAGAATCTAAATCGCCAATTGGCTCAATGTCGGCAAAACCAAAATTTAAAACTTAAAACTTCTGAGGAATCCTGTGGAGAAAAAAAACGTATAGAACTTTCAAATATTTCAGATATTCAAAAATTTGAAAATCAAAGAGCTTTTATAAAAGAACTAGCCAATGAAACGATGGAGGATCTTTTAAGAACGTATCTTTTAACGGAAGGGACATTTAACAAACCTTTGGGAGATATGTCTCAGAAAGAAGAACGCCAAAAGATGATCGAACAGTTATTTGGCTATTTAACTGTTCCTCATTTTGGTATTGATCGGGATATTGCTGATCGTCTTCACAGGATTGCTCAAGAAGTGGGAGAAAAGCTCTCTCAAAACCCCCAATCCATTTCTAAAAATAGAGAAAAAAAGATAAAAGAGATTGAAAAGGCTTTAAACCGAATCAAAGCCAATCGGGTGGTTAAAGAGGATTTTTTGTACGCGTTGGCAAAATATGCCGACACTTCTTATGAAAAACCTTTTCAGGAGGTTTACCCGGAGTTTAAAGATATTTTTCTTGCTGAAGGAGCAAAAGATTATAAACAATTTTATACGCTTTTACCCCAAATTACATCGGGGCTAAAAGCGCTTTCTACTGCAGAAAAAGCTGAAAAAGAAAAACGTTTAAATTTGGCGGCGGTTCGAAACTCAGATTCATTTTTTCATCTGAGAGGGCAAGTTCAACATTTCTTTCAGATATTAGGTTTGGGAGAAGAAGGTGCATCTGAATTTGAAACCTATTTGACCCAGGCCCCAGCACATGAGTTTAAAGATGGAGTAGGGCCGGATCTGGATATTTTGCTGCCCCATCGGGGATTCATAAAACCCGGCTTTCCTTCTCTGACCTCTCAATTTGTTCAATATTTAAAAATAAAATTTAACACTTCTCTGCCAGATGTGTTTAGCCAAGAGATCAACCAAGAACCGCTTCTTTTTACACCAACCCTGCGAGGAATGATTCGAGAGATAGATGGGAGTAGAAAAACATCTGTTCCCCAGATTAATGAAACTCATTTATCTGAAGCTTTAAGGGATGAGATTCAAGCATTTCAAAACTTTGCTCGAAGACTTTCGCAACTGAAGAAAGGGGATTCCATCGAAGCTTTAAAGTCTTTTTTATTGGATGATCCTCAAAGGGTTTTCCTTCATGCGCTTAATGATGCTGAATCTGTTTCATGGATTTGCGAAGCTTATAAAAGCATTCAAGAAGACACAGAAAGCAAAGAAAAATGGGATAACAGACTAAATCACGCCATGGCCATAGCGGGGCTTGCTACCTTAACCACAGGTATAGGAAAAGTAGGACTTAAAGCGGCTGGAATAACGTATGATGGAGCAGCCATGCTTTTGGCGGCAAGAGCGTCTTTGGCAGCGACTTCCACAGCTCTTCTTTTGGGATCCTTAAATACAGGACGGGAGTTTATGAATTTAACGGAACTAAAAGATCACTATAAAAATGATACTACTCCACGGATTTTGGCGGATCTCACAGGTGATCTTAAAGAAGCAAAGACAGAAGAAAAATCTATTTTCGATGCCAGGATTTCTTTAATGGGTTCTCTTTTATTTACGTCGGCAAGTGGTGGAGGTATAAGAAGAGAATTACAAGATGTTAAAGCCATTCAGCACGGAAAAATTAAAAACATAGTTGATCCTATAAGAAAAATAGAAGAATCTTTGTTTTCCCCTCCTAAGGCAAAATATGGAATTACAGAACATGGAACCATCTATCGGTTTAAATGGGGTCGAAGTGGGGAGGAAGTTGTGATTGACATTAAGCCTAAAGGCGAACCTATCTTTCGCCCACTTTATATATACCCCCCTAAAATGAGCTCGGAAGAAATTAAACGCCTAGGACTTTCTCACTCGGATATTGTGAGAGAGCAAGGAGTCATTTTAAGCCAACATCCTTTAGTGATTGCAGCCAAACACTATAAGGCAGAAGAACAAGAATATCTAAAAAGTGTGAGAGATGTTATCTCTAAACTCAAGGGGAGCGAAACCTTAACCCCTCAACAAGAAAATGATTTAAGTGAGCTTTTGCGTTTTTTTATTAACTATGAAGGGTCAGAAGCCTCAAAAAAAATAGCGCAAAAAATCGAACGTGATATTACCTATATTGTTTTGGGAAGAGATGGTATCAGTAGTCTTGAAGTCGCCCAAGAAATGAGAGAAGCATTAAGACAAGCGATGCGAAATCTCGAAACTTTCAGAGACTTACATTGAAGAATTCTAATATTTTTTTATATTTGAAAAAAATCCAAGCAAAAAGAAAAAAGAACTTCTTCTTCAGAGTTTTTAATGATGTTTTTTACTTCTGTAATTTCTTTAATAAGGTGGGATTTAATTTTTAAAATGTCTTCTTTTGAGAGGGTTACAACAGAAGAATAGTGTAAATCATAAGAATGATTGTTTTCCGGCCGGTCCAGCGATCTAAGAGCTGCCATGCGCCAATTGGTGTGATGGTGGAAGATTATGGGAGAATCATGCCCCACGTGAATTCTTTTTTTACCAATTTTAAAATGATTATTTTCTTTCTTTGCTAGTCCTATGGAAGTAAGAAAATTTAAAACTTCAGATACTTTTGAAAGCGGAAGCCCCAGGTATTTACTAATTGCTTCTTTGGTTTGAAATTCTGGAATAGAAAGCATTACATGAATAGTGGCGTAAATCCAGCTACTGTAATAAAAAACCTGTTTTTCTCTCGGAACTGTTTCTATTGTAGTGAGTCTATTTTTTAAAATTAAATGTTTTTTTACGGTATCATTCACGTGTTCTAAAAAGTACTGTTTTAGTGTTTCTGTGCCTGCCCTAGCTAATTGTATCAGAAGTAAAAAAAAGTGAGATTCTTCTTTGGTATGATCTAAAAAATGGTTGATGTTTTCAGCCTGCTCTAAACTAAAATGAGCATTTCCGTTAAGTACTTGCGAAACATAAGCTGTTTGGCAATGAATGGCTTGGGCAAGCCGTGACTGCTGTCCTCGTCCTTTGACAGCAAAGACATGAGCCAAATAGACCTTATAATCTTTATAGTCAAAAATACTTTGATTCATAAAAGAGAGATTTTATTATATTAAGTTTTACTTACTAAATCAATTGTTTTTTAATTAATATTATGTTTCCGATCTGTGGGAAATAATTTATGGTGCTACCAGTTATGAATTTACGGGTATGGTTGTTTCTGTATCAATTTATTATTATTATTGTAGTGGTATTGCTTTTAAAAATTTCTTCAAAGGATGTTTATTCGGCAATGGAAGAAGCATCGGTAAATACAACCGTTATTGCTGCCATTACCATTGATAAAATATCAGACTTGGAATTTGGTATCGCAGTACAAGGAGATGGTCCAAAGCAAGTTATTCCTGGCACAACGGAAAATGCAGAAAATGCAAGCTTTCTTGTCTCAGGAGAGCCCTATACGGGCTACCACATTACTTTACCCCATTCTGTTATGATGACAACAGGCCAGGGTATGGGGGTAAGACAGCAAATTATCGTTAATAATTTTGCTTCTTTTCCATCGGGAAACGGCATGTTGAATGGGAGAGGATTTCAACTTCTTTTTGTAGGCGCTACTCGTTCAGCGCTTCTCTTAAATCAAACGGTGGGAGCCTACAGAGGGACTTTTATTGTTGAGGTAGTATATAATTGATTTTTTTTGATATGAAATTAAGGATAGATAAGGTTTTATTCGTTTTCATTTTAACGTTGGGAATACCTTTATTTTCTGATAACCGTTTTCAAGTGTTTCCTACGCGTGTTATACTTTCCAATAACAAAAGGGCAGCAGAAGTGACCATACGAAACCAAAATACCACCAGAGAACGCTATAAAATCTCAGCTGTCTTTTTTCGAATGAATAGAGACGGCTCTATGGTACTTGTAAAATATCCTAAACCAGAAGAGAATTCAGCTGTTTCTTTTTTACATTTTTCCCCAAAATATGTTGAATTGGGGCCAAATGAAGAGCAACTCGTTCGGATAATGATTCGTCCCCTCATCCATCTTACCGAAGGAGATTATCAAGCCCACTTAAGATTTGTACCTCTTAATGATAATGAAGAACCAGAGATCTTTAATAACCAAAAAGAAAAAATTATGATGCATGTGAAGGCAAAAATGGCTATTTCAATATCGGTTATTTTTCGCCATGGAAATGCGCCTTTTAAACTAAGCCTTTCCAATTTAGAACTCTTCAAAAAAGGGGATCATCAATATAGTTTTAAAGTGAATATGAATCGATCTGGAAAAGGATTTGCTATTGGTGATTTTTTTGTTTTTTTTAAACCCCTCAATTTCAATGAAGATGAAAAACTAGTGGGTGCCATTAAAGGGGTGGCTTCTTATTTGGATTTTAGAACAGCGACCTACGATTTAAATAATCCAGAGAATATAGATATTAAGAATGGAATTCTACACCTTAAATTCTACTCCTCTTCTTCTGAGGGAGAGAAATTACTGGCTGAAACTACGGCAAAAATTCCTTAGATCATTATATCCTTTCTTTATTTTTTTGTTGTTTTTTTGTGAAAAAGCCGAGGGTTCTAATAAAACATCATCTTTTTCTTTGACGGATGACCACGAAAGGATCTTAGAGCTTAGATTTAAAGAAGGATATCTCTTAAAAGAATCGTTAATTAGCTATAAAATCAATAATATATGGCTACTGCCATTGCTGGAATTTGCGGAAAGTATTGGCGTTAACATTCGATCAACAAATACTATATCTATGGTAGAAGGATATATTCTTCATCCTTCGCATATCTTTCGGTTAAATGTTAAAACATGTGAAGTTGAATATAAAAATCAACACGAGCAGTATGATTGTAATCGGGTTATAGCGTTCAAAGAGGAAATCTTTGTCGATCGTTCTTTACTTGAAATATGGTTTCCTGTTTTGATTGAAATTAATTCTCTTAAATCTCAAATTTATATTACAGCTTTGGAAAAACTTCCTCCGCTTGCACGCTTAGGAAGAGAAAGAATGGTTGTTCAATCGAGTTTTCAAAAAGAAGTATCATCACCCGATTTTATTTATAAGCATGAGCCATATTCTTTATGGGATGGAGTATTTATTGATCAACATTTGTTACTCAATAGATTTGCTCATGACACCACTTTTTCTGGAGAAGTGTTAGGGATGGAGACGCTTGCATCGTTTAATGGAGATATAAAAACGATTAAAAACTCTTGGCTAAGTTTTGCAAGGCGGCAGCCAGATGGTGGACTACTTGGTTTTTTAAATGCCAAAGAAATTCAATTGTGGCATTTTAATGGGCCTTCTTTACCGTTAGTGGGCGGTGCAAACATGGTCCGAGGAGGATTGATTTCTAATTATCCATTGAATATTCCCACCACTTTTGGAGGTCATGATTTTGAAGGAGAATTGCTACCAAACTGGGATATGCAGCTTTATCACAATGATATTTTAATAGGGCAGCAAAGTGGAAATGTATCTGGAAGGTATCATTTTAAAAATGTTCCTTTATTATATGGGGACAATCGTTTTCGGTTGGTGTTATTTGGCCCTAGGGGAGAAGAAAAAGTCATTCATAAAACATTCCAAGTTGATAGCTCTCTTATTCAATCAAATACAGGCAACTTTCGCCTGGCTGCAGGAATAGGACAGCAGTCCAATGGGATAGCAGCATTAAACTATCAAAAAAATCTCTTCTCAAATATGTCAATGGCGCTTGCTTTTTCTCAGATGAGACTTCCTCAAGAAAGTTTCGATAGGCGCTATTATGTAGCAGAATTAAATGGATTTTTGAATCATCTTCTTTATTCCAGTCATGTCGCGCTCAATGAGAAAAAAGGGCAAGCTTATGGAGTAGATGTGCGATCTCCTTTAAGTATCTTTACTATCGGAGCAAACTATAGATATCTGTCTCATTTTAGAAGTGATGTTTTCAATCGCACGGGGGCTATCTTGCTCAATCAGAAACTAACAGGACTTCTTTCTTTTCCTATTGATATTTCCCCACAGCTCAGTACACGATGGGAATTTCAAAGAAAATATTTTAATGATGAACACTTGGAAACAGAAGCTTTAAACTATCTTTCAACCAATATTGGACCATTTTCTGTGTGTCATAAATTGGATGTTTTTTTTTCTGCCCCCATAATATGGACTGGAGATTTATCAACTCGATTTTATTTATTTTTTAATAATCAAGCAAGTCTTGGATTGACGTATGGAAAAAGTTTACTTCAAGCCTATGATGTTGGTCTTAAAAGAGAAATTGCTAATCAATATAATGCACAAATTTCCCTGAAACAACAAGTTACCAATGATATGACAACAGTGGTACTCTCTGTAAATAAGTATTTTAAATATTTTACTGCGGGTTTAAATTTTTCAAATTCAAATCATAATACACATGGTGTGGGTATATCTTTAAGTTATAGTTTTTTCCGAGATCCAAGAAATAATAACTGGGCAATGGAACGCGACAACCAGGCTGATCATGGTGCGATATCAGCACTCGTATTTCAAGACAAAAACCATAATTTTAAGAAAGATCCAGATGAAAAACCCATGCCGGATATTAAAGTGATTGTTAAGCAGAGTAACGAATCTCAAAAAACTAATCGGGAGGGAATGGCATATTTTCGAAAATTAATGCCTCAACAAGTTTTAGATATGAAGGTTTCCCCACAGTCTTTTGAAAATATCTTTCATAAATCGATGATAAATGGTTTTCGCATTTATCCTAGAATGGGAAAGACAACTCAAATTGATTTTCCAATCTGGACAGTTGGGGAAGTGGGGGGCAATGTCGTTCTAAAAAAAGGGAATGTTTTTGAGAGTATCAGAAATGTAGAACTTGAATTATTAAATGCACAAAGGCAAAAGGTTGCAGCAAATAAAACGGATGAGGAAGGCATTTATACTTTTGAAGGATTAAAACCAGGTCATTATACACTCCAAATCTCATCTTCTTATCTTAAAACGCATCATTATGTTCAACCTATACCGCTGAAACACACATTTATTATATCTGAAAATGGCGATTTATTAGAAAATCTTAATTTCTCATTGATAAAAAAATAATTTCTTTAAAGAAATTTCATTTTATTTTATATTTTATTTAAGTTTATTTTTTATTTGGTCGATAAACAAAACAAAGGAGATATAAGCATATGAAAAATAAATTAATGGTAATGTCCGGTTGGGCTCTTCTCATGGTAACTTTGTCATTATTTAGTGTAACAGTATCAAAAGAGGTAAACTCGGCAACAGATAACGCTGCTGCGAATGCAACTGTTATTACAGCCATTTCCATTGGTCGTATATCAAACTTGGAATTTGGAACTGCACCACAAGGAGCCACATCAAAAGTGGTTAATCCAGGGACATCTGAAAATCCTGAAAATGCCAGTTTTCAAGTTTCGGGGCATTCTAACACCACTTATGATATTATTCTGCCTACTTCTGTAATAATGGTTACAGGAGATGGCGTGGGTGCAAATAAACAGATTGTTGCAAATAATTTTGCTTCTTACCCTTCTGGACGGGGAACTTTAGATGGTTCAGGAAATCAACTTTTGTTGGCGGGTGCAACTCGTGCAGCATTACTCTTGGATCAAGTCGTGGGTTCTTATACTGCAAGTTTTACTGTAGAAGTTATTTATAACTAATCATTCGCGACGAAACTTAAGCCAATTTCCTTTAAAACGGCTGTGGTGGGAGCTGCTTACTCGCTTATATTTTTTATAAGCCAATCTGAAACGGTTGTGACGGTGAGGGAGTGAGTTTTTTATTTAAATGGAGTTGCAAATTCCATTTTTATGTGTAAAATGGAATTATGTACTCCAGATTAATTTCTTATCCTAAACATAAGAGCTTCTTTCTTTTTGGCCCTAGAGGAACAGGAAAATCAAGTTGGGTAAAATCTGAATTTTCAAAAGCTATCTATGTTGATCTATTGGAAGCCGAAATTTTTAATGATTTACTGGCTAATCCTCAACGACTTTCGGAATTTATTCCCAAAGGATTTGCAGATTGGATTATTATTGATGAAGTTCAAAAAATACCTGAGCTATTGGATGAAGTTCACAGGCTCATTGAAAACCAACACTATAAATTTGTCTTAACGGGGTCTAGCGCCAGAAAGCTCAAACGAAAAGAAGCCAATTTGCTTGCTGGAAGGGCACTCATCTTATCTCTTTTTCCGCTGACCGTTACCGAAACGCAAAAAGATTTTAATTTTTTGAGAGCATTAAAATTTGGGCAACTTCCCAGAATATATGTCGAAGAAGATCCGAAACAATTTCTTGAAAGCTATGTTAAAACCTATCTCCAGGAAGAAGTTCAACAAGAAGGGCTCACTAGAAATTTAGGGGCATTTAGTCGTTTTCTGGAAGCAGCTAGTTTTTCACAAGCGTCCACTTTAAATGTGACTTCTGTTGCCCGGGAATGCTCTGTGGAACGAAAAGTAGTTCAAAATTATTTTCAAATTCTCGAAGATCTTTTATTGGCTGACTTTCTTCCTGTGTTTACAAAAAAGGCTAAAAGAAAAATGAGTGTTCATTCAAAATTTTATTTTTTTGATGTGGGAGTTTATCGAACGATTCGTCCCATCGGGCCTCTTGATTCACCCGAAGAAGCAGAAGGGCCCGCGCTGGAAACTCTTTTTTTTCAGGAATTAAAAGCTATTAATGCGTATTTAAATTTAAATTATGGGCTTTATTATTGGAAAACAGCAACGGATATAGAAGTGGATTTTATTCTCTATGGCCCTAAAGGTATAAAAGCATTTGAAGTAAAACGAAAAGGTAAAATCAAAAAAGAAGATTTAAATGGTTTAAAAGCATTTTTATCTGATTATCCCATGGCAAAAGCGTATTTTATTTATGGAGGAGAAAAAAGATTTTTTATGGATAATATTGAAATTATTCCAATGACTGAATGTCTTTTAAAGCTTCCTGAAATTCTTAAAAATTAATCTTTTTTATTTACTGGGCTTTTTATTGAATAGTAGGGCGCATAAAATCAACATTAAAACTGCTTATCCCTGCGTCGTCATAGGCATCACATTGTATGGCCTGATATGTTCCATGATTGAGTTGAAAAGGGGCACTATAATTTGTGTAAGGGATGCTGGTATCTGTAGAGAGAGCTCTATAGCGAAGATGATAACCAGACCTTGTGGATAGGGTTATGGGATTTGTTAAAATGGGTAATGTATAGAATGGAGAGTTGCCTCCATATGTACTGGAACCATAAATTGTGCCACCATTAGAAATGATATTACAATAAGAGGTACTTTTTATGCTATAAATCTGAGTATCCAGATGCGTTGTATTCCCAGCAGGATCTGAGACGATAATGGAATACTGTAGAGTGGTATCGGTCAGTGTTCCGAGATTAGGTGCTGTCTGAATATAAAACTTCCCATTGCTATCAGGAGTCACTGAAGTAGCAGGATAGCTATATGATTGATAAGAAACTCTTAATTGGGTAGGTTCATAAGTGGTACTTGTCGGAATAATTTGAATAGTCGAAAGAGATGATCTTGCATAGGTTCCAGGTTGAGGAGCTACAGCGATTGTGGGGGGTAAAACACCCATAGTATAAGTAGCAGTCAGATAGCCTGAAGATGGGAATCTGTTTCCTGCCTCATCAATAGCAAAATATTTAATGACTGAGATTTCGTTGACATATAAATAGGGTGAGGAGTATGTAGCGTAATTTAAATTTTTGCTTTCTAGATAGGTCTTATAAAGGTTGTAGAGATCATTTTGATAGTAACTAGAAATTAGCAAAAATTTGTTAGGATTTATTATACGAGTACCGGTGCCTCCTATTGCAGGATCAGGCGTGGTTGAAATGCTAAGCCCACTTGAATAATAAACAGTTGTGTGATTATCAGAAGTCGCAAAATAAGGATGAAGATATTGAGCACTATAAATACCTGGTACGGGGCCTACAAGTTCTACATAAGGAGATGTTGTGTCTATTAGATAATTAAAATAACGAGGATAAATTATTTCTTGGTTGGTATCGTCAAAGATATGGCACTGATATGTACTGTATCCCTCTGTATCAATCTGAATATGAGAATCATTAATGAGAGGGCTTGGTGTTGATGTTCCTTGTTGTTGATAGCCAACATGAAATCCAGAAAGATTGGTAGACAGGGTTATATCGATAGGGCGGTAATTATATACGTATTTATTATAGGTGGAGGAATCATAATAACCGTCATTACGCACATATCTGCCAGAGGGCATACTTGCTATACATGTTGGGATATTGCTGACAATATTATAAGATTGATGATCTAAGGCTATCATATTTCCTGCCAAATCTTGCGATCGAACAGAAACCGCATGAGTTCCACTGGGGATAGTAAAACTAAATTTTCCCGTAGTAACCTCAAAGGTGGCGGGAGAAAAATTGCTGCCATCAATTTGATAGGTTACTTTAAGCAGATTTAATTTTGTTTTATCGTCTGTGGTTGTTACAAAAATGGTAAAGGGATTTGTTGTGGAAGTCCAGCTATATGTTCCTGCATTTTGACTTAAGCTCATCGTGGGGTTTTGAGTGTCAATCACCATATCATAGGCTACAGGAGAAGCGGTGATATTGCCTGCACTGTCTTGGGCAACCACTCTCACTTGTCGATCTTGAGTAATATCTATACGATTCGAATAAGATGCCCAGTTTTGGGGTGTGGGTGTCGCACCATTTAGAGTATAAAAAATGGAATTGGTATTAGATATAGTATCTTGTGCAGAGCAGATAAGAGCTTGAGCCGTTTGATAATAAGAAAGAGGGTGTGAGCCATCTGTTAAGGTGCAAATGACAGTAGGTGCTGTTCTATCGATAATATAGGTAGCGATGAAAGGAGCACTGGAAGATCCAGCTAAATTCCCCGCTTTATCCTGGATATAGTAAGAAATTTGATGCGATCCTTCACTGGTTAATGGCAAAAATAAGCTTTTTATATTTTCATATTTTGCAAATACAGTGGCTGAGGATTCTTTGACATAAAGATCGATGTCGTTACTGTCCGTAATAGAAAATGTAACGCTGGATAAATTACTATATGTCCCTTCTGGCGATGAAAGTGTTACTTGAGGAACTTGGGTGTCAATTTCATAGTTCATCGTTACAAGATCGCTTTTAAAGATATGGTCTTGAAACTCTCGAGTAAAAATATATTGTAACTTTGTTTTTCCTTCTGATAAAGAAATTGGATTTAAGTATTCTAAAGCAGAAGTTGTGGGGGCATCATTGTTATTTAAATTATAATAAATTTTAATTGCAGGATCGCTTTTGGTGAATTCAACTTGTTTATTGGGATCGTTAAAAAGTCCTCCTGAAGTGGCACTAACAGATGGGAGCACGGTACTAATGGTATAGGTTTGTGATCCACTGCTGGTATTTCCAGCACTATCCCGACCCAAAAATTTAAGTATGGTAGTGGCTGTAAAAGAAAGAGGTGTCCCATCCCATTTGGCTGAGCTTTGTGTGGGGGTTTTCCCATCAGTCGTATAAAAAATATCCACTGCGCTTTCGTCTTGCACCGTAAAACTGATGTTTTGGACTGAATCTTGATAAGTTCCCCCATTTTTAGTAACAGAAATCTGAGGGTTATTCATATCGAATACAAAATGAAATGAACTTTCCAAACTTCTATTGCCAACCGCATCGATGGCGATGGCTCGAATGGTTGAAGTTTGTGAGAGTGAAATTTCGTCATTATAATTTGACTCTTTAGCAGATAGCTCTGAGCTATCCATTACATATGCAAAACGATCAGTTGAATCTGCAGTGTGCAGATTAAAGGTTCTGGCTGCATTAAAGGGCCCACCTACCAGATCGGTTTTAGGAACTTCAGGTGGTTTTTTATCAATAAAATAAGTTTCACTGACAGTGTCAGACTCTAGTAGATCGTGACCACTTTGTGCAATTCCAAAAAATTTTAAAATAATTGTTTTTTCTTCGTTACTATTGGCTGTTAAATGAAGGGCAGATGAATATACTTTTCTAAGTTCAATATTAAGTTTTGGATCGGATCCATCATCCGTATAATAAATGGTGCCGGCTTTTGATAAACTTAAAATGATACCAGAAATATCATCTTTAGAGCTTTTGCCTTTAATGGAAGCCCAAATCGTGGGGGCAGTAATATTAAAGATATAGGATTTTGTGACCACAGTACTTTGATTTAAAGCTTGATCGATAGCTATAAATTTTACCGTTGTATTCTTATTGAGATAGAGAGCTTTGGTGTAAAGGCTAGACTCTGGTGTAGGGTCCGATTCATCGATAGTATAATAAATTTTTGCCCCATTTTCTGAGGATAAAGACACTTCTTGAGGAGTATCAAACGCTTGGCTTAAATTTTCTTCTAGGTTGGCCTGAGCCAGAGGTGCTATTTTATCGATAGTATAGATGTAAGAAACTATATTGCTTTTGATGCCTTTGTCATCCACGGCCAAAACTTTAAGCGTTTTGGTTTCTGAAATGACAATGAGACCACTATAGATTTGAGAGTTTTCATTAGGATCAATACCATCTAGTGTATAATAAATTTTGCTATCCCTATTGGCAGAAAGAGTAATGTTTTGATCAGTATTATAAAGTCCACCAGCTTGAGAGTTTGATACGGTTAAAGGTTCAATGGTAGGGGGAGATGAGGATGTTGCAACGGTCCCTGAACCACCGCCTCCAGAGCTTCCTCCTCCACCACCGCCTCCGCCACAACTTAAGATGAACGTTGTCGCGATGACTAAAAATATAAAAGCAACTCGCATACTTTCTCCATAAACGTGCAACTATTTACAATTATAAATCAAAAAAAATAAAATAAAGAACAAAGTAGAAAAATAATTTTTAGATTAAAATATCATTAAAAACTACACTTCTTTAAAACAATAGGGTTTGAAGAGATCGAGTTTTTTCTCGTAAGAATCTGAATATAAAAAGCGTATGGTGGCAGAAATGGTACTCAAAAGTGAATTCCCATCTTGAGGGGTAAAACAGAATCCAACGACTTCTTTTCCGCCATTGATGATAGACAAGGTGGGGAGACTCACAACCGTTTGTGTTAAAATTCTTCCATAATAGCCATGATCTCTTCCAAATGAAAAAATTTGCCCAGCCGATGTTTTATACGTCACAGAGACCAAAGGATGTTCAATGAGTCTTTGCACGGCTTCTTCTTTTGAAATGGCTTTATTTAATCTTAAATTAAACCACAAAGAGTGCATATACTGGGTATTAATTTTAATGGCCGAAGAAAAAATATTTAGTTCATACCCAAGCGTTTTTAAAAGATGATAGGCATCTCTGGCATGATGGGTTCCAAATTGTTCATCGGAATGTTTGCCTGCTTTAGGGGAAGGATTAAAATCTTTATCCTGGCTAATATCATTGGCCCGTCTCATCAAGACAAATCGGCCTTCATTTAGATTATTTAAATTTCCTTGGTTATCAGAGCCTAGCGTTTTTAAAATGACTCCTAGATTATGGGTATTGCAGCTTACAACCTGAATAAATTGATCTTCTCCAGATAGAAGGGCGGCATCATTAATCCCTTTGGCATACATTTTCCCAAAACCAAATTCAGAACCCTGGGCAATAAAGCCTAACGTGTTATGCTTAAATTTTTCATAATATTTTTGTTTATTTTCATGCCCCACACCTGAAGGAGTGCAGTCAATAATAACAGAAGCCCGGTCAATGGCTTCGACAGTTTCATAGGTAGGTTTATGATAACCTAATTTTTCAAAAGCCGTTTTTTGATCTTTATCACAGCAAAGTTTTGCTCCACGGTCGATTAAATTATTAATTTTGGGGCGATCTTCTAAAAGAGGTGTTTTTTTGTGGAAACTAACTTCATCAATACCCAGCTTTTCTTTTAAATCGGAAAGAAGACCAATCAGAGGTTCGCCAATGGTCCCAGTTCCAACAATATGAACAACTTTTGGGTCACGATGACTCATTGCGCCAATTATTAAGCAATGAGAAAATAAATGTCAACCCGTAAGTTTAAAATAACGATCTTGGGCCAAGAGTTTTTCAATTTTTGAGACCCGCCCACTGCTTCTAAAATCTTTGAGATTTAAGCAACCATGTACTTTTTTAATAAACATATCATAGACTTCATCGGCCAGATCTTTTAAGAGCATGGGCTTTGTTTTGTCTGGGATCGCTACAGAGTGAGTATTGAGATAGTCTATGTATTCATTCACAATGGTTGCAATAAAGAGGTCGAGATCTTCATTTGGAAAATCGTACAGATACTTCTCAAAGATCACATATAGGGGGTCTAAAAATTTAGCCTCTTTTTGCTTTACCTGATGCTTCATATAACGAGATGATCCTCCATCTTATGCTTTCAATAAACGTGCCACTTCCTACATCTTTTATTTCGGATATTTCACGAAAATCTTAAGAAAAAAGAAGATAAAAATAATTAAAATTATATGAGAGAAAAAAGTGTTAAAAAACGCGTTTGTTCGTCGATTTTCGGGGCTGATCTCCCGGGGGACGGGTCTCTATTTTTGGATTCTTTTTAAATTCTTCTGTGAGATCTGCATTGATTTTGGCATACTCAGGATCTTTATCTACAGCATCAACAATAGCATCAATGGGGCAGGCAGGAATACACGCACCGCAATCAATGCATTCCTTAGGGTCAATAATCATAAAAACGTCGCCTTTATAAGTGCCGGGATGAATACAATCCACGGGGCAGACTTCAACGCAGTCACCATAACGCTCTGCAAGACATTTTTCGGTAATGACATAGGCCATATTTTTTCTCCTTTACTTACCCCGAAACCTTACTTATAAGTCAGGATTAATTAAAAAATACTTTATTTGAATATGTGTGTAAAGTAAAAAAAAATATGTATGTTAGAAAGGATAATATGAAATATAGAAGAATTGGAACGACAGATGTTGAAGTTTCAGAAATTAGTTTAGGGTGTTGGACGTTAGGAGGCCTTAATTGGAATCAAGGAGTCTCCTGCGGCTGGGCCAATGTGGATGAAGCCCAAGCGATTCAAGCGGTTTACTATGCACTGGATCAAGGGGTGAATCATTTTGATAATGCCGATATCTATGGCAATGGTCGAGCAGAAAGACTGTTGGCCAAAGCATTGGGGGATAAATCAAAGGATGTTATTATTGCGACTAAAATTGGATATTTTTTAGGAACTGCTGAACATGCCTATGAACCAGCCCATATTCGTCATCAATGCGAACAGTCGCTTAAGAATTTAAAACGGGATCATATCGATATTTATTATTTCCATAATGCTAATTTTGGTCCTAAAGATTGTTACTTGGATGAAGCAATTGAGATGATGGGTCGACTCAAAGAAGAGGGTAAGGTGCGGGTAATAGGACAATCCGATTATTCGGCAGATGCGATTTGTCGGGTGATCCCAAAAGTAAAGCCTCAGGTGATTCAAAGTTGGGCCTCAATCTTGGATGATCATTATATTCGAGAGGGTACGCGTCTTCACAAAATGATGACCGATGGCAAAATGACATATGTGGTGTTTAGTCCCCTGGCACAAGGGCTTTTATTGGGAAAATATAAGGCTGAGAGTCCACCTCAATTTCAAAGTGGAGATATTCGTCTTAGTCAGTCTAGATTTAAAAAAGAAGCATTAAAAGAATTAGAACCCAAAATTCAAAAATTAAAATCCCGGTTTGGAGAAACCATTCCCGATCTCTCTAGGGCAGCGCTTCAGTATTTGCTTCACAATGAGGTGGTTTCGTGTGTAATCCCGGGATTTCGAAATCAACGGCAGGTGGAGGCCAATTTGGCTGGGGCAAATTGCCCTTTGTCTAATGAAGATGTAGAATTTATAAGAGATGTATTTAAATAAATTTTTTATTATTTTTATCTTTTTTATTCCCTTTGTGAGTATGGCAGCAGAGCAAATCCCTATCGAACTTAAAGATGTGGGGATTGAAGAACACTTGGGACAAAAAATTTTACTAGATACGTCCTTTATAGATGAAAAAGGAGAGGTTGTTCAGCTACAGAAATTTTTTGACGGAAAACGTCCTGTCATTCTTCTTCTGGTTTATTACAATTGCCCCAATATTTGTCATTATCTTTTGAATGGGTTTTTAAATTCTTTAAAAAATTTTTCTTGGGGTGTGGGGAAAGAATTTGAAGTGGTTGCTGTGAGTTTTGATCCCAGAGAAACCTCTCGAGAAGCCATTCAAAAAAAAGAAAATTTAAAATTAACTTCTGATTTTCATTTCTTGGTTGGAAAAGAAGAAAATATTAAGCAGTTGACCGAGGTCGTAGGATTTCACTATCGCTATGATGAAAGACAAAAAGAATATGCTCATCCTTCGGTGATTTCTATTTTAACTCCCGATGGAAGGATTTCTCGGTATCTGTATGGTATTGAATTTAAATCATTAGATTTAAAATTAGCTTTGTTGGAAGCTTCCCAAGGGAAAATAGGCAGTGTCGTTGACAAGCTTCTTCTCTTTTGCTACCACTATGATCCTTTAGGCCGTAAATATGCACTCTTTGCCACTCGATTCATGAGTGCCGCTGGTGCAATAACCGTAATTGTGATGATGATGGCATTGATATTTTTATTAAGACAGAGAAGAAAGATCCTATAATTCATGCTCCCTCAAGCTTCTACCCTTGCCAAAAACTTCGATATTCTTTTTAATAATATCTTTTGGTTTTCTTTGATTAGTTTTGCTTTGGTCATTGGGGCGATGATTTATTTTGCGATTCGATATCATCGCACTAGGCGAGATCCCTTTAAAACTCCCTATATTACGGGGCATCACCTCATGGAAATTTCTGTGAGTGTTGGATTATTGATTGTGGTCATGGTGATTTTTGTGTGGGGATGGGTGGATTATAAAAAACTCTTAAAAGCTCCCTCGGATTCTTTAGAGATTCAAGTGTTAGCCAAACAATGGTTTTGGGAATTTCAATATCCTGAAGGGCGAAAACTCACCAATGAACTGGTGGTTCCCCTGAATCAGCCTGTAAAGCTCATCATGACGTCAAGCGATGTGATCCATAGCTTTTTTGTGCCCAATTTTAGAGTGAAACAAGATGTTGTGCCAGGGCAATATACGACACTTTGGTTTACGGCGACACAACTGGGAGAACATTCCATCTTATGTGCGGAATTTTGTGGGACAGGGCATTCTAAAATGTTGGGTATGGTGAAAGTGGTGAATGCCGAAGAGTTTCAACAATGGAAAAAAACAACTCCTTCAATACCCGCGGTTTCTAAAAATCCTCAAGAATGGGGAAAAGAGCTTTTTTCTCAAAAAATGTGTAATACCTGTCATGCTATAACGACTCAAAAATTGGTGGGGCCAGGACTTTTTGGAATTTTTGGAAAAGAAGTGGAATTAGAGGGAGGAAAAAAGGTGGCGCGAGATGAAAATTACATTCGTGAGTCTTTGATGCAGCCTCAAGCCAAGGTGGTTAAAGGATTCCCTCCGGCTATGCCGACCTTTCAAGGAACGCTTACCGATGAAGAGGTGAATGCCTTGATTGTCTATATTAAAAATTTAAAATGAGGAAAGAGTGATGAGTCATGCAAATTATTTAGAAGAAGGCGGATTTTGGTCTTGGTTTACGACACGTGATCATAAGCGCATTGGAGTGATGTATCTTTTAACTAATCTTATCTTTTTAGCCATTGGGGGCATTTTTGCGATACTCATTCGGGTAGAATTATTTAGCCCGGGGCCTTTATTTTCTGCAGATGTCTATAATAAATTTTTTACGTTTCACGGCGCTATTATGATTTTTATGTTTATTATTCCGGTGATTCCAGCGGCGTTGGGAAATTTCTTTTTACCTATTTTGATCGGCGCTAAAGATGTTGCATTTCCACGGCTGAATCTAGCCAGTTATTATATTTTTGTGGGTGGAGCTCTCTTGGCCGCATTGGCACTGGTTACAGGAGGAGTCGATACAGGATGGACTTTTTACACTCCCTATAGCATTCGTACCCAAACCAGTGTGATCTTAGTAACCCTGGGTGTTTTTGTAATGGGGTTTTCTTCAATTTTGACTGGACTTAATTTTATGGTGACGGTTCATAAATTAAGAGCGCCTGGGATGACCTTTCACCGAATGCCTCTTTTTGTGTGGGCCATTTATGCTACCGCCATTATTCAAGTGCTGGCTACACCTGTGATTGGGATTACGACTCTTCTTTTAGTGATGGAAAGAGTATTAGGCATTGGATTTTTTGATCCTCAATTAGGAGGGGATCCTATTTTATTTCAACATTTCTTTTGGTTTTATTCTCATCCGGCTGTCTACATTATGATACTTCCTGCGATGGGAATTATTAGCGAAGTGATTACTGTTTTTTCTAGAAAACATATTTTTGGATATAAAGCCATTGCGTATTCGTCGCTCGCCATTGCTTTTATTAGTTTTTTAGTGTGGGGGCATCACATGTTTGTGAGTGGAGAATCTCAATGGGCGAATTTTTTATTTTCTCTTCTTACAATGTTGGTAGCTATTCCCACGGCTATTAAAATTTTTAACTGGACAGCAACGATGTACAAGGGCTCTATTCACCTTCAAACCCCCATGCTCTATGCACTTTCTTTTATTTTTCTGTTTACCATCGGGGGGTTGACCGGATTATTTTTAGCGGCATTGTCGGTGGATGTGCATCTTCATGATACCTATTTTGTGGTGGCCCATTTCCACTATGTGATGATGGGGGGGACGGTCATGGGATTTTTGGCGGGCCTTCATTATTGGTGGCCAAAAATGTTTGGCCGAATGTACCCAGAAATTTTAGGAAAAATTTCTTGGTTTTTCATTTTTGTAGGATTTAACGTAACATTTTTACCTCAGTTTTATCTTGGAAAGCTGGGAATGCCTAGGCGATATCATGAATATGCCCAAAACTTTACCTTCTTAAATCAGGTGTCCACGGTAGGCTCGTGGCTCATTAATGTGGGGTTTTTGCTGATGTTTGCCTATTTGATTTATTCTCTCTTCAAAGGGAAAAAGGCTGAAAATAATCCCTGGGGTGCAAAAACTTTAGAGTGGCAACTGCCTTCTCCTCCGACGATGCATAATTTTGATGAAACTCCTCAGGTGATTGAAGGACCTTATCAATATGGAGTTTTAAAATCATGACAAAACATACAATACCCTCTCATTTTGATGATGCAAAGCAAGCCTATGAAGCTTCAAAATTGGGGGTGTGGTTATTTTTGGTGACAGAAATTTTGCTCTTTGGGGGGCTTTTTGTCATTTATATTATGAATCGTGGATTATATCCGGAGATGTTTCATGAGGCGAGTCTTCATTTAAATAAGGTAATGGGGGCCATGAATACCGTCGTTCTTATTTGCAGTAGTTTTACGATGGCCATGGCGGTGAGCCGTGCAAAACATAATGACTCTCAAAGAGCTCTAAAGCTCCTTTTAATCACCTTTATTTGTGGACTTATCTTTATGACGATTAAATATATGGAATATAGTCATAAAATTCACGAAGGGCTATTGCCAGGCATCCATTTTTCTTTTGATGAAATTTCGCATCCGAAAGCCCCCTTATTTTTTTCTCTTTATTTTATGATGACGGGACTGCATGGGCTTCATGTCCTGGTCGGGATGGGGCTTATTTTTTGGGTCATGGTGAGAACCAGAAGAGGGGATTTTGATGAATCCTACCATACTCCGGTTGAGATGACGGGGATTTATTGGCACTTGGTGGATTTAATCTGGATTTATTTATTTCCACTTTTATATTTGATAGGATGAAAATATGAATCATGAAAAAACATATTTGGCAGTAGTGGTAAGCCTTTTAATTCTAACGGTGATTACCGTTACTACCTCTTATTTTAATTTTGGAATTTTTAATATTGTGGTTGCTATGGCCATTGCCTCCATTAAAGCCAGTCTGGTTTGTCTTTACTTCATGCATTTAAAGTATGATAATAAATTTAACCAGGTTGTGTTTATTTCTGCCTTTATATTTTTAGCTATTTTTATCGGCTTAACCGGTGCCGATGTTTTTTTGAGATAATGAAAAAATTATTAACCCTAGACATTGTGCTGGTTTTCATTCTTTTTGTGTGGGGGAGTCTTGTCAGAACCCATGGAGCGGGTCTGGCCTGCCCTGATTGGCCCCTATGCCATGGAAAAATCATCCCCCCCATGGATACTTTAGTCCTCTTAGAATGGGGACATCGGCTGATTGCAGCCATTGTGGGATTTCTGACGTTAGGGATTGGAATAAAAATATTTTCTTCTGAAGAGTATCGAAAAAAGAGTGGGATTTGGGCAGGAATTGCCCTTCCTTTATTGATTCTTCAAGTTATTTTAGGAGCTTTGACAGTAAAGCAGCTTTTGCATCCTCATTTTGTAACGGTGCATGTGGCGGTGGGAACTTTATTTTTTTCCTGTCTTATTATCATGCTTTTAAAAATCAGTGATGCTCATTACGTCATGAGACCGTCAGAAAATGTCATTCCGAGTGCGATAGTACGAGGAATCTGGTTTATGGTAGCACTTATTTTTGCTCAGCTCATTTTAGGAACGTTGGTGAGCTCTTCTCATGCAGGGCTTGCGTGTCCAGATTTTCCCACGTGCTTAGGCCAATGGATTCCTCCGCTCATTGGAACCGTGGCTTATCATTTTTTTCATCGTCTGATTGCCTATGTGATCTTGGCAGCGATGGTTGGGCTATGGCTGATTTCAAAAAGCGTAGAAGATCCCAAGTTTAAAACATCGGTTAAAGTGTTACTCATCTTAACCTTTCTTCAACTGGGCTTGGGAATTTCAAATGTGCTTTTTAAATTACCTCTACTGGTGAGTGTGGCGCATTTAGCCGTAGCGACAGCTCTTTTTTCAATGGCTTTAGTAACAGCGTATAAAATAACATATGCGAGATTATCTTAATTTAACAAAACCCAGAATTAGTTTACTCTTTGCCATTACAGGCTTTGCAGCTTTACTCGTAGAGAAGAGTTTGTGGGAAAAACCCTTTACTCTTTTTATCATTGTATCCGGAATTTTTTTAACTGGGGGATCGGCTAATAGTTTTAATCAATATTTTGAAAGAGATATTGATAAACAGATGGAACGAACGGCCAAAAAAAGACCACTCCCTTTGGGAAAAATCACCCCTTTTCATGCGTTGATCTTTAGTGTGGTGACAGGAATTTTGGGGATTTTTATACTGTGGTATTTTGGAGGAATTTTTTCGAGTTTTTTAGGGTTCTTTACGATTGTGTTTTATAGTTTTTATTACACGCTGTGGTTAAAACCTAAAACACCTTATAATATTGTCATTGGTGGAGCAGGGGGAGCCATGGGGCCTCTTATTGGTTGGGCAGCGGCGACAGGAACGTTGGGATGGGAAGCGTGGGTCATGTTTTTAATCATATTTTTGTGGACGCCTCCGCATTTTTGGTCTTTGGCACTGTGTTACAAAGAGGATTATCAAAAAGTATCGTATCCTATGATGCCACTGGTGAAAGGGGATGAAGCGACTCGAGAACAGATTTTTTATTACTCTGCGGTGTTGGTACCTTTGTCTTTATGTTTATATTTTTCAAAAAATCTGGGAGCTTTCTATGTGGTTTTAGCGCTTCTTTTAGGAATGATGTTTGTGTGGATGGCCTTTCGATTATATACGGAAAAAACGGTAGTATTGGCTAAAAGACTTTTTCAGTATTCCATTGGCTACTTAATGCTTCTTTTTTGTGTGATAATTCTAGATGCTCTCTTTTAAAATTAAAGAGGATCAAAAAGCACAAAGGTTTTGTACGTAAAGGTTTGAATCTCAGGATTGGCTTTTGTCTTTTTTTGGATGGTTACTTCTAAAATCACAGATCCGTAATTTTGATAATTGGTGACATATGTTTCAACCGGCGTATTTTGTAAGGATAAGGTTAATTCGTTTCCAGTCACAAATCCAAATGTTTCGTAAAGTGTTTCTTCTTGAATAGGAGAACTTTTTTTCTTACCCATTTTTTTTCTTACTTTAAAGCTAAATTTAGCCACCAATTTACTTTCTGGTTCGTAAAGATCGGTATTCATGTGAAGTCTGTGAGAGGGATGAGCATAATAAAAAGGAGGCCCAAAATGAGAGGGCTCTTCGGGAATCAGTGCTATTCTTTTTAAAAGATCTGTGGCTTTGGTAAGCTGAATATCACTATTTTCAAAATTGGAATAATTGTTTCGGAATGAAAAAGCAGACGCAATGGTTTTAGCCGTTTGTCTAAACGCATACGGAGCGTTAAATTCTCGAGGGATGGGATCTAAATGAAGGGCTTTAGGGTGATCTCGTTCATAGACAGGTTTTGTAATTTGAGGATCTTCTATTTCAAGATCTGGAGTGACCCCATTCCATTGGACAGTTTGACCTGAAGGACGAAAAAAAGCACTGGTCGTAAAGGTAATGGCTCCATGATAATTGGGAGTTGTGTTTTCAAGAGGCCAGAAACCTAAAATAGTGCCTTTTCCAAAAGAAGGTTTTCCAACCACGAATGCTCGTCCATAGTCTTGAAGGGCTCCCGTGACCACTTCTGAAGCGGAAGCAGAAAAATTGTTGGTTAAAATAAGAAGAGGGGCGGAGGTTGTGACACCAACCCCTCTAGCCTCGAAAGTATTACTGAGCTCATTATTTTTATTATAAGCATAAACAAGAGGGCCTCGATCTATAAAGATATCTGCTACTTTAATGGCAGCAGACAGGTTTCCCCCTAAGTTTTCTCTTAAATCTAAGAGGATTCCTTTTAAGTCATCTTCATAGATATTTTGCAGAAATTGAATAACTCCTTCTAATTCTTCTCCCGTCGTAAGTGTAAACATGTTAATTTTAATATAGGCCAGCCCTTGGGTGTGGAGGAAATAATAACTGACACTGGGATTAGAAAAGCGTTCTTTATGGCATAGAATGCTCAAGGTAAGATCTCCCCTTTGAACGGTTAGCGAAAAAGAACCTTTTTGATCTTGAATCATTTTATGAAATTCTTCTCGAGTAAGATCAGAAGTATTTTGCTCATTCATTTTTAAGATCAAGTCATCTACTTGTAAGCCTCGTATCGCCGCAGGAGATCCAGGGATAACGGCGTAAATTCGAAAAGGCCCATGGCCATTTTCTCCCTGCGCTTTAAAGGTAATCCCTAGACCTTCAAATTCTCCCTGAAGGCTATCTGAAAATTTCTTGGCTTCGGGTTCATCAAAAAAATTGGTATGGGGATCTACTTCATCAAGAGTTTTAGTGAGGAATTTTTCATAAAAAGAATTTTGGGGATTGGAAATCCCTGAAAGTCGAACGAAGGCTTCACAAATAGCTTTGTACGTGCCCCCCGTATTTTGAAGTGTTTGCTGAGCGGCAGTATCTTCTAAAAGAGAGATGGCTGCATTTTTTTCAAGGGTTTTAAGAGTCGATTCAGTCAAGGAAAAATGACTATTGGCTAAGAGCTTTAAATAGGTGTCTACGTTTGTACAATTTAAGGTCTGAGCTTGGGCAAACGAAGTAATATAAAAGAGGAGAAAAGAACTTAAAAAATAACGAAAAAACCGCACAGATGGGTATTCTTACCAGAGAAGAGTGATTTTTGCAATGCCCTCTATTTTTCTAATGATCTTTTCGGTTTTTGATTTTTGCTTTAAAAATTTTTAGTGCTATTTGATGAATTTTTTGCCAATGTAATTCAGGTTTATTCTTAGAAAGCTTTAATTTATAATTCACAAAATCATGAAGATCTTTCTCGCTCCATCCATTAAAATGCTTTTCGTAATACTTTCTAGACTTTTCTTTTTCCTCTTCAATCCATTGTTTATTTTTAGGATTATCCCAATCAAATTCAGGTAGATTTTCTAGATCTGATTCATATACAGTGGTACCATTTTTAAACTGCATAACGGGATTATCTTTTTGGTCTAATTCGTTCATAGAAATACCGGGAGACCACCTTGGCCAATTTAACTCTGGCACTTTTTTCTTCTTTTTTTGACTTTGAGTAATAGCCATATTCTACGACCCTCCGATAAACATCCAAAACCAAACTTTTAATATGTGGATATAAAGTAAAATCTCCCTCATGTAAACATCTTTTATATTCTACATCTCGATCATAATTATATCCAAATCGAACCCAATCTTCATCAATACGAGACTTCTCTTTGATCCAAGCCTTTCGAATACTACTCAATTCTTCATCTGTATAAAAATCTTTGCATTTAGCATGTGGGCACATCGGCACAAAGCATATGCAATCCTTGTGCCAGGGGATTTGAACTCAAATGTCAAAAAACGCGGACGGAAAACCGTCCGATATATTTAAAATTCGGGCAATTTTTAAAAGCAGATAACTGGTAGGTATGTGGACTTTTGTCATCCTGAGGGCAAAGCCCGAAGGATCTCGAGGTTTACATCACTCATAAGATGACAAATAACCTATCGTTCCCATTCCAAAGTCTGGGCAGATCACTCGGAAAATTGAAGTGTATACTTCCACTCTGATAACGGTAGTTATTGTTTAAAGAGGATGAGCTAAGACAATAACGTTTCCATCTGGATCTGCAAAATATGCGGCTTCATCACCCCAATCACGGCGTGATAATTCACTGAGTACCATAGCTTTTGCTTTTTTGAACTTACCAATGGCGACTTCAATATCATCTACATAAAAATAAAGCTCCGTTGGAGCCAGTTCATTGGTAATAGTGCATATGGGAACTTTTCCTACATTTAGAGCAAAACTTTTACGCTCATAAAGTCCTAAACGCATTCCTCCTGGTATTTTAAATTCTGCATAAACCGGAACATTAACAATTTGTTCCCATCCAAATACCTCGGTATAAAAGGAAATAGATTTCGGTAAGTTTTTCACTGCGAGAATTGTAAGGATATGTTGCACGCGAGATGACATTTTACTTTTCTGGACGAATGCCTTGGACACGGCATAGCTTGAAAGAAGCCTTGGCTTGAGGAATAACAGAAAACTTTTCCCATTCACCATACGCTTGATTAAGAGCTTCTTGAGATAGGAGCCCATTTTTCAGGAGTTCTCTTTCAGATGCTTTCAGCAGTCGGCTACCCCCCATCGCATATTGTTTGATTTGATCAGGAGTTTCAAGACTTGAAATTAATATATCCTCTTTAATATCTATTAAACCTGCCTCTTGAAAGAGATTGCCAAGCTTTTCACCAATATGAGGATTTCCTCCATTCATGGTCTGTAGTTTATAAAGAGCGTTTAAAGCTGATTTCACATGTGGGAGAGAAGGCATGGTTGCGGAGCAACAATCCACTTTACATTCACAAGCAATAATGAGTCCCCCTTGTTTTGTTACTCGTATCATTTCTCTGATAACTGAGAGAGGACTAGAAACATGTTCCAAAAGAAAACGACAGTATACCACATCAAAAGTTTCATCTAAGAACTCAAGACATCTAGCTTTACCTATTTGAAATTTTACATTGGAAAGTCCTTCTTTATTAGCTCTTTGGATAGCTCTATTTATTTGTTTTTCTTGGATGTCTATTCCAATGACTTTACCCAGCTCCACTGAAGGAGAAATTTCTCGAGCCACAATTCCCGTACCACACCCCACATCCAATACCCACATCTTGGCAGTGAGTGGGGGGAGAAATGCTTTTCCACCAATCAACCCATGTTGAATTTCTAAACGTTCTTGTTCGTCTTGACTACTTCCATGTATATATTGTGACATCTGTAGAGAAAGAAATACCCTAGATTTATCAATATTTCTAGAATAAAAACATCTACTTCAAAATCTGTCGCTTTTAACTTTTCGATCAGCGATATTAATATTTTTTCTTAAAAAATGCCTTCCTACGTTAATGCTCTAGTCCATCTCAAATATGCATCCCGCCTTACGAAGCTTTAAACACCTGTCCAAGAAAAACAGGATAACAAACAGCCCATCGTTCCCATTCCAAAGTCTAGGCCGATCGCTCTTAAATTTGAAGTGCATATAACCACCGTCGAAAAGGCAGTTATTGAAAGTTCAAAAAATTAAACCATAGCCAACCACAATTACTAATTATTATAGAACCAACCATTGGGCCCCATTTTAATCTCTACTCTAAGTAAGTTCATCTTATGACTTGGAGCTTTATAACGTCCAAGTACTTTTCCGGTGTTTGTATCTACAATAATTCCCATTTCTATATCCCCATCAAAGCTTCCCAGGCCAGATTCTATATACTGGTGAATAACTTCTATTTTTTTATCCGCTATATCCCTAAACAGTCCTCTACAAAACATGCTTTTTTTTCTAGAAAACAAATCACTAAATGTGAACAATTCAAGCTTTGGATCCATGCAAGCATCTGAACGATAAGAACCATGAGCATCTTTATAATCATCATCTTTTCTACCCGCTGTCGCTCCTCCTCCCATGCCACTATTCATTTCAGAAACCATAGCAACTAAGGTTCCTTGAGCAATTTCTACTCCTTCAATGGAAATGGTTTTTGCAGTAACGGCTGCTAACGCCATCACCCCATCTTTTTGTACTGTGGGAATAAACTCTAATGTTCGTGCTGGAAAATTTATTTTATTTAAACCGCGCCCCACAGGAAGTGCAATGGCCACAATATTGGTTAAAGCAGACCCTACTTTTTCGGCATCCCCAGAATCTATGGCCTCTAAAAGTTCCCAAGGTAAATGTATGATTCCTGCACCCGCTGTATAGAGTTGCTCTCCAGGGCTCATCCCCTGTTTCCAGGCTTGCCAAGTAGCACTTTTTGGCTCCCAAACATAGGCGGCTTCCCAGTTATTTGTAAAATAATAATAAAGCCCTGTTGTCGTATCATAGAGCTGGAAAAATGGATCACTGACCATATGCCCAAGAGCTTTTGCTGATCCTGAAACAAAGCCCCATGCGTTTAAAGTCACTCTATCTATAAAATTAGGCTCATTTTTTTGAAACTCTTTTGGGATTGGAAGATCCCAAGAAGGGGTGGTTTGGACTTCACTTCCATGGTCTATTTCCATTCCCTCTGGATAAGGAATTTCACTGGAACTGTTCTGCGAAAAAGAAGAAGTGTTAATTAACAATAGACCTAAAATTAATAGAAAAGAACAATGTTTTAAATTCATTATGATGATGCTCCATTTTTATGGGGACTTATATATACAATAGATATGCTTAAAAATAAAGCACGTTTTTTTTGTTGATTTTTAGGTATAACTGTTATACCATTATAATTGTGAGATTTAAGTTCGATAAAAATAAGAGTAAATGGCTTAGGAAGAGAAGAGGTATCGGATTTGAAGAAGCTCAAGAAATATGGATGCACCCCTATTACTTAGACCAAAGAGACGATTGCCCTGAACAGTGGAGAGCTATTGGCTGGGTAAAGGGAAAGCTCTATTCGGTTATTTACGAAGAGAAAGAGAAGATGATGAAGGAAACTATCACCATCTTGTAACACTTTGGAAATCTACAAAGGAGGAAAAGAAACTTTATGAAGAAAACTCTTAAAAAAAGAATGATTTCTGCAACAGCTATTGCCCGGGAAGCAGAAAAAGGGAAAGATATTTCAAGACATTTTACAAATAAAGGTAAAATGATGCCTCCTGCCATACAGAGGGTCAATCTGGATGTGACCAGAAACATGCTCAAAGAACTGGATGATGCAGCAGAAAACTTAAATGTGAGTCGCCAGGCAGTGATTAAACTTCTGGTAAGGCAGGCACTTAACCAGCATTATCTGGCGCAGAAAGCCAAAAAGGTTACATCTGATTGAACCCTGTTTAGTCTCTTCCAAAAAAGGCACTCAGATGGCACCCTCAAGAAAACACCTGTAAAAAAAGCAAGTCCAAAATACACGTATCTTATTTTTTTGCATAGGATTACGAGAAACATCATTTAAAAGCCGCTATTGATTTTTCCAAGAAGACAAATCCAGACTTCTTAATGGATACAAATATAGTACTTCCAAATTAGTAGTTTCTATGATAAGTGCTAGCTACTTTTGATGGAGAAGTATAAAGAAGAATAGGAGAAATAAACGTATGGTAGGACTTAACAAGACAATCATTTACTTCATTGCCATAGGATATCTGATGCTTAGTTCAGTTTGTGGATTTTCACAAGGAACCACTGAGAATAACAACCGAGCAGTAGCTAATGAGCAGCGCTTTTTTATAATAGATATTCAAATACTAAGAGAGCAGCGTGAGACATTTAATCAATCGCAATATTTTTTTGAACATGCTGTCTCAACTTGGTTGGGTACACATCAAGATGTGAGGATTGTAAATTCTTCAAGTGAAAGCTACATTCCGCCCTATTCTAATATCAATGCTTACTTGTTTGAAATAAAACACATAATATTATTCCCAAATTTGAATAAAGTAGAAGAATTTAGGAATTTTATGGAGGGTTTAGAGGAGTCTATGTTCAATGAAATTCCTAAAATGTACCGCAGGTGGAATGATATTACACCTTTTCCTTACCTGCATTTCAATATATATTTAATAAATGAGGTTGAATTTAGTATTCATTATTCTACGAGATACCATCTCATTATACGGAATGAACTTGATCTTCAGCTTATGGATCTTAATTTGGCCGAAAAATACCACCAGACTTCTTATAGATTTAGAGGTTACGCTGGCACAAATAGCTTCTTAGGAGTTTATGATCAATTTATTCAGGCTAAAGAATCACCGTGGGATTTTTTGAAGGATAAAGCTCCAGAAAAATTTCTTTACCTATTAACAAACGAAGATCCGTTTCATTTTTATTTTGATGGGGCATTTCAATATAAATTTAGCGAAAAGTATGTAGTAGGGGGACGTGAAACTCCCTATTATTTCGAAGGAGAAATACAAATACAAGCGTTAACAGAAGCAGATTTACATAAAAAAAACTGAGGAGGCTAAAGAGCCAGAAAAATCAGAATCATTTTGGAATTGGCTCTTTGGTACAGAATAAAATTTTCTGTTTTAAAAAGAGCTTTCAGATGAAGCACTGTGGTCAATGCCGTATTAAAAAGGAATTATGAGTTCAAAAGGTATTGTATATTTCATTTTAATGACATTGGTAAGTAGTTTTTCTCTTAGTCCAGTTTATGCCCAAGAGAATGTAGACATAATTAAATTGTGTAATAATTCTACCTTAGACTTAAGAATGGCTCCTATTGGATATAAATGCCAAACCTCAAAAGGTGTTATTTATGAAAGAGTTGAGTATGAAGTTCGTCAGGGGGTTGGTACGGTAGTGACTTTTCTTAAACTTTGGTAATTGTCAGGTCAAAGATAAACAAAATATTTTAATCTCTTAACTTTGTTTAGGCGTCTATACCACCTGGATAAAGGGCCATTTTTAGGCTATTTGTCATCCTGATGTTTACCGTCGAAAATTTTTCTGAATGGAGCATTAATAATTTTTGGTACAGATGCTACAAAAGAGAAATTTGTAAAAAATAAAGACACGTCGCTTTGATCTGGACTGAGAAAACAACCGAAAAATATCTACTTGAACCCTCTCTTAGTCCGTTCGTCAGTCGCCATACCAATCTAACTAAAAATTGGAGATCCCTCACTTCGTTCGGGATGACCATACCAACATGACTTAGTGTATTCTGAATCTTGGTTTTTATTAGTGTAACTGTTTTCTAAAAACCGCTGACTTTTTTAAGGGGGCGAAGAATAATATAGGTGAAGAGTTTGGGATAGGAAATGGGATCGACTTTTCTTACCTCTTTAAGCTGGGGTAAGAAAATGGCGGCAAACAAGGTCCTTAAAATAAACGATCCAAAAAAAGCAGTGAACACAAACGGTGCATGAAAAATTTGAAATTTTATGAGTAAGCTTCCCAATAAACTTCCAAGGAGTATAAAAATTCCATTGAGCACATTATAATAGGCCACACAACGAGCTCGTTTTTCAGAAGAGGTGCTATCTAAGATAAAAGTAAAAGAAGAAAGCTCAAACCCAGACCACACAAATCCAGCCATGACATGTAAAAAAGCAATAAAATAAAAATTATTGGAAAAAAGCCATAGCAGTACGGTTAGCGGGAGAAACGAGGCGGATAAAATTAAAATTTTTCGGGTGCCATATCGATCGGAATAGCGTCCCCAAATGGGCATAAAAATAAGACGCGATCCCATACTACAAGCATTAATAATCATATATTGAAAATAACTAAAGTGAAGGTCCTGAAGCATGTAAGGTGTAAAGTAAGGGGCAGATACATAAAACGAAAAATTCATAAGCACAGAAAAAAAGACAAAATGCCCAAAATTAGTGGTTGTGATTTTTTGTAGGAACTGAATAAAGGTAAATTTAGATTCAGATTTTACTTCAAAATAGGGTTCATATTTTTTATTTAAAAAATGGTGTGAAATAAGGCGGCCAATAAGAGCTATGGCAAAGAGCACTAAAAATCCTAGAGTCTCATTTCCTTTTCCTTTCATGAGGTGCAAAAAACTTCCCGCCAGAACAAAGGTAATGAGCGTAGAAGTTTCCATGATTTTATTTCTTCGCCCAAAATAACTACCTCTGGATTGAAGATCGACTAAATCTCCCATCCAGCTGTTCCAGGCAGGAGAAATAATATGTCCGGAGACAAAATATAAAATATAAAGGAAAATAAAGAGAGGTACTTGATGGTCTGAAATAAAATATAAAAGCATCATGGGAAGAAGGGTGAGAGCTTGAAGAAATACGCCGCGGGTGACAATCTTTTTTCGACTGCTGACTTTTTCTAGAAGATGTAAGCTGACAAATTGTGAGAGAGAGCCTACCAAGATGGGGAGAGAAACCGTAAGTCCAATTTCAAAATAATTGGCTCCAAGCATTAAGGCAAAGGGAATAAAAAATCGCTCTCCACATCCCAGCATAACGGTAAAAAAAACGCCATCCACGATAGAATAAGATAAGCTTTTTTTTATTTTGTCAGTTTGCTCGGACATAGGATGCTTACTCTATACCCCTTATCGTCAAAAAAGGTAATATTCTTGACAAGGAAAATAGATATCGTTAATGTTGCTTTTTAAAAGGAGAAAACCATGGATAAAAAGAACATGATCATAGCAGTGATTGTACTCTTAATTGTTGTTGCCGTAGCGTTTACGCTTCGCAATAAGAAACAGCCTGCTCAAGAAACAACGCAAATAGAACAACCCGTAACGGGTGAGGCCACAACACCTACGGAAGCACAACCTGGCACACAAACAGGTGCTGCTCCAGAGCAACCGACAGAAGAACCTCCTGCCACCACAAACTAATTGAGGATAGCCATGCAGAAAAAGTATTTCTGGCTATTTCTCTTTGTATGGGTAGGGGCGTTTATTTTCTCTGGTCCTGTGTTTGCTAAAAAGGGGACGTCTCAGAAAGAAGTGACGAAGAAAGAGAAAAAAGCGGATCCACTGGCACAATGTGCAACATCGAGTAAAAGTAAAGATGATCCGGAAGTGTGGGAGAACTGTTGTAAATCTCATGGGGGAAAAGTAAAAGGAGCTGACTTTGATTGCGATGAAGAAGCCAAAGCAAAAGCTCCAGACAACGATGAAGATTTTATTCCTCCAGATGAAGAAGAAGGTGGGCTTCCCCCCGCAGAATCTGAAGAATAATACTTAGATTATTTTTTCAAGTTACCGGCCTTAAATTCCGATAAGTACATAAGAGATGAAAAATAAACTCTTATGTATATGTGTGTGCCTTTTGTTACCTACTATAACATGGGCAAAAAGCGAATCACAGCTTTATGAAGATTTAAATGCCCTATCGGTGGAATCAAAACTTCATGCCATTGAAGAAATTGAAAAACAGGGTTTAACCAGCGCTCGAATTCAAGAATCTCTTGTATATTATGCACTTTATCATGAAGATTCTGCTCTTCGAGGGGCCTCACAATCCTGTCTCATTTCTTTAGCAGGGATACGCTATCTTTCAAAAGCCCATGATGAACTTATTGAAGCTGTGCTTGTAGATCCCAATCAGAGCCAAAGCCGAAAGAATGCAATCAAGATTTTACGGGGAAACGAAAACTGGGCTAAAAATGCAACAAAAAAACTCAAAGAAAGCGCAGTTTTTGATGTTAACAAAGATGTTCGAAATAATGCTGCAGAAGCTATTACTATTATAAGTGGGGAATATCAAAATGATGCGATTCAACGTTGGCAAGCTATTGTTAATAATTCTTGGGGATTGTATCATTCCACAACTCGAATTCGTGCGATTGAAGCTCTTTCTTATATGCCTTATAAAGGGCCAACTATTGTTCCAACGCTCTTAAACACTTTGCGAGATAGCAATGAGTCTGTGCGCCATACTTTATATATTGCTCTACAAAAATTTTCAGAGCAAGCATCACAAATTATCCCAAAACTAGTTGAACGTTATAGAAATCTCGTAAATTCTGATGATTATTCTGTAGAAACTGAAAAAAAGAGCATTTTAAAGACTATTTCAGAGTTTGGAGAGGCTTATAAACATTTATCAGAGCCCCTTCTATTAGAACAATTTAGATTAGAATTGGAAAGATTCAAAAGAGGAGAAGGGTATTCATATGATCTTGAAGACATGGTGGGTTTCATAGGAAAAATAAAATCGAGGGCAGTGCTTCCAGAAATTTCCTGGATTGCACTACATAGCAAACATAGCAGTCTTAGAGAAAAAGCACGTTCAGTTTATGAAAATATTTTGACCTCTCGACCCTCTTCAGAAATTCCTCCTCAGGCCGAAGCTTTAGAAAACATAAAACGGACTCATGAAAATGGACCAGATATATGTACCACGCTCTGTCGCATTTTAGAAAATATTCAACATCTCTCTCAAAATGTAAATCAAAGTAATATTTGGCATATGACAAATTGGGATACTGCCATGGTATCTTTATCGGGGCTTTATATCTCTAAGGTTTCCCCCTTTTGTCCCGGAGCCTCTTCTATGCTTGATGACTTAATTATTCGATTAACATCAGATGCGACACATCCAGCTGAAACATGCTCAAATCCCAATCACCCATTTCAAAATCTTCAAAATGAGGTACAATCTCTCCTAAATGCCACTGTTGCTTCTCCGCTGTCTGCCACCGATGTCTATGCAAAACAATTTTTTGCACTGATGCTTCGAGATATTTTGGTTCGAAGACCCCATCTTCCTCGTGGACAACGTGAAAAAATAAACGAGCTTCGACAAAAGGTGGAAAATCGATTAAAGAGAGACATAGATCTTGCAGCACTTTCTCGGCATGATGCTGTAGGGAATAGTCTTTTTAATACCTATGCAGTCGCAACATCACTGATTTCACTGCCCCTCTCACAGATTGAATCTCAAAATATTGATTTTTTAAAAGAAGCTTTGGATCCTCATGATCCTTTTAAGGTTGCTTATGCACCCCGAGATTCAAAAAAAACGGTAAGAGCTTCTGTTGCGAGATCTGTTCCCGTTCATTTAGCGCTTTATTTAAAGGCACCAACACCTCAAAATGCTCAAGCACAAAAACAAATTTTAAAGGAGTCTTTACAGAACTACATCCAATATTTACCCTCGATGATGGTACATTTAAGGCGGTCAGGAACACATGAGGGACAAGATGCGATTGCGCCTTATTATCTTTTTTCAACAATTCCCTACGCCACAGCGGCCACTCAACTTCTTCTTGAAGATGCCACGCCAGAAGAAAAAGAAGAGCTTCAACATATTCAATCTGAATTAAAATCTGCCTTACATGCTCTGATTCAAGAAGATGGCACTTTTTATATCCCTGAATATCAAGCGTCGGAATATTACGTAAATCCATTGTTTGGGTTAGCTCTTATTCCCTTGGCGGAATCTTGTATCCAACCCATACAAACACTTGAGCCACCCGCCTCATTTAATTTCCATGGAATTTTAGATTAAAGGGGCATATGATCCATAATAGACATCTTTATAAAACAGGTAGGTTATATACCAAGAAGCTCCCGGATCTGTTTTATGAGCGCATCAAACTGATACGGTTTTGTAATATAGGAATCAGCGCCACATTCTTTACCCCACTGTTGATCCGTTTCTTGAGCTTTGGCGGTCACCATAATGATGGGAATTTTTTGCATCGTTGGATCTTTTTTAAGTTTTGCACACACTTGCAGGCCATCCATTTTAGGCATCATGATATCTAACAGAATAAGATCTGGTTTTTCTTTTACTTTTTCAAGCGCTTCTTCTCCATCGTAGGCTTCAATTACACGAAATCCTTCCGATTCCAGTTTAATTTTAATCATCATCACCAAATCTTGTTCATCATCAACAATTAAAACAGTAGGTTTTCCCATGGTTCCTCCTAAGCTACTTTCTTTTTATCTATCGTTTCTTTTTTTGGGAAGTCAAAAAAAGTTTCAATTACATCTGACAGACGAAATACAGCGCGATGGCAGGCTGACATAATTTTTTTCTGATCCTTTTCTTGAAGTGTCGGAATATCCAAATTTGTTAATCCTTGCTCAATCACAGCCAGAGCGGTACGAAATTCGTGCGACATGTGGGTTGGAAAATCAAAGTCTTCGGGCTTTTCTTGCTTTCGGGGTTCGGCTGATTTTTGTTGATAGAGTTTTATAATTTCTTGGGTTGCAATCTTAAGCTGTTCTCTGTGCCGAAAGAGGTAATCAGACATAAAATTAAAAGCTTGCGCCAACTCGCTTATTTCATCGTTTGTCTTAGGAACAGGCACCTTTATTTCAAACTCCCCTTCTCCAATCTTTTTGGCATGGGTTGTTAACATTTCAATAGGAGAAATAAGGTGTCGAGACGCATAAAAAAGAGAAATGACCAAAAGAAGCAAGCTTAAACCAAATACAAGGCTGATGATACTTAAAGATCTGGCTTTGGAGCTTTGAAGTTTTTGAATGGAGCTTTCAAGGTGTGCCGAAACAAGTGTGGCTAAAGCCTCTGTTTGGGTATTCACGCTTATATATTTTTCATTGAGCGATTCCACAGATTTCCACACAAAAAGCAGTTCTTGCGTATCTTTTTCATAGACTTCAGAAAGCCCACTTTGGCCAAAAACAAGATTTCGATATGTTAAGCTTTTAACCTTTGCCTCATGAAGTGTTTTCTTAAAAGACCCGGTCGTTTTAGACAAAAGATAAGAAGCCTTTTCATCAAAGTCTTTTATATTTTTTTGAAACATCTCTTTTCGTTGCTGAAGCTTGTCTTTGATCTCTTTTTCTGAAAGAATTTCTAAATCAGAGACCATCGGTTTCAGATACAAAGACTCCGTATATTGAAGGAAGCTTTTTAAAAAATCGATGTCAGCTCTGTTTTTTGACTCAAGGTGTAAGAGGGTTTCTAGGTGTGATAAGATCTCTTGATAAGTTGCTCTATACTCTTCTTGCAACCCTCTTTTGTGCTCAAAAAGGGCAAGCCTTTCTTCATGCCGATCAAAAAGTGCTTGAGTGGCTTTGCCGTAAAAAGTGAAACTTTCTTTAACGGTTTTTAAAATATTTTCCGTAGGGGAAAAGGTAAGGTTTTCAATGGCTTTTAGAGCATCGCTGGCCTTTTGGTAACTCTTTTCATAATTTGTTTTCCAGGTATCTAGTTTTTTGGGATCTTGTTCAATGGTGTAGCGAACCGCCCAATTTTTGCTCTCTCTTAAAGCGCTACTTAGTTTATCTAACGCCTGATAGGAAGGGAAAGATTTTTTTGACACCGCTAAAAAACCGCTTTGAATGGTGTTGAAAGAGAGCACAAAAATAACCCCCAGGCCAAGGATAAGGAGGGTCAAAGTCCCCATAACCCCTAAAACCTTGTATCTAATACCTAGCTTAAAATGATTCATGCTTACCATTCCTTTAATCTTATCGGCTGATCTATTGGAATACTTAAGAAAATTTTGTGTTCAATTAATAAAAAATATGAGTTATTTCAATAGGTTGTGGGACATCTTTTTTAGACAATAAAGAGAAATGGGGGTATAATATAAATAGAGGGTGAAGGCCATGAAAGTATGTATGAGTAAAAAGTTTATAGGTGTTGCGGCGTTGGTGCTTATTTTAGGGGGGATATCTTATGCCGAAGAAAATACGGCTGCGCTTGAAGCCATCGCAACAACACCCATCCAAAAAGAAAAAGCCGTTGATCATGAAAAGGTAAGATCCAGCGTGATGGATGCCTATGGCGAGAAAGGGAGTACGGATCCAGGGTTTACAAAAGGGGGAGCCGATAAGCGTGTTCAAGAGAAGGCAGCCCTTCACACATTTTCTCGAGACATCTCGTCAGGTGAACAAGCACAAAAGCAAGAAAACCAAGAAGATTTGGCCAAAGAACTTCGTGCAGTTTACCAAGATAAGCTTTTTGGAAGAAATGAAGCACCTCTTGCAGCACCAGATACCGGAAAATCCCTTGCCAATTTGGCAGATAAATCAGCCAGAGAACGAGAAGAATCTACCCTTGCTAAAACAGTCAGTTCATCTGAAGAAAAATCAGGTGGAAATGCTGGTGGCGGTGGAAATGCTAATGCGGAAGAAAAATCAGGTGGAAATGCTGGTGGCGGTGGAAATGCTGGTGGCGGTGGAAATGCTGGTGGCGGTGGAAACGCTGGTGGTGGACAAGGCAAGGGGAAAAATAACTAGAGTTTAAAACATCCCAAATGGGAGCGTAATATAGGTTCTGTATTCTTGGTTTTTGTCGTGGTCTTTCCCGTTTTCAAATTCCCACCTTCCTTCAAAATGGAACATAAGTTTTTGATAAAGAGGAAAGGAAAGCCTCCCCTTGACGTTGTTGTTATGGGTCACCCCTTGGTCTGTATCATTATCATTTCTTTTAAACTCGTAGAGTAAATCAAAAAGGAGGTGTTTAAAAAAATCCTCTTGAATCCGAAAGCTCGCTGTATGAATACGCTCTATCGGCTCACTTAAATACTCAAAACTATAGCCTAATTTCACTTGTTTGAAAAAAGGAAGCCTGTAGGTCAAGCTTGATTCAACATCATGCTGGTCTTTCAAAAGCTTATAATCCGTATACGCATAATAAAAAATGGTTTCTAAATTTGGAGTCATGTTTAAACCCAGGGTGTTGCTATAGTCATAATAGGGATGTTCGGCTAGTCGATTGGGGCTTGAGAGAAGTCTTAAAAGAAGCCCACGTTTCCAGGCCAAAAAATTGTAAAAAGCCCCTTTTGTAAATGAAAGATAAGAAAATGCTGAGAAGTGATCGATATCTCCTTCAGGGATGGTATACGTATTTGAGCCTTGGTTATCAAAATGGTTATAATCGCCCCGGAACGAAAAAAGCAGAGGGTCGGAAAGTGACACATTGTATTTAAGAGAGGCCACATCTTGGTTAAACTCATAGTCTTTAGTATTGTTTTCTATATCATTTTGATAGTGGTGATTTTTTTGGTAGAGAAATGTAAGAGCATGTCTTGGATTTAATTTCCACTCAAGTTCTTCTAAATATTCAAATTTAAAAGACTCTGTATCTGGATCATTAGGTCTTTTATTTTTAAAAGTTTTGTAATTAAACCGAGAGGTAAAAACAGGCTTTTTTTGAAGTTTTACTTTTTCCATCCCTTCTAAGGCAATTGTGTTTTTAGGAGACCGGGCTAAAACTTGGCTATAAAGATTTTCAGCCTGATCCCATTTTTCTTTATAAAGATAAAGAGAGGCTAGCTCATTTAATACCATTTTATTTTTGGGATCCATTGCCCTAGCTTTTTCAAAAACTAAAATAGCCTCATCAACCCTATAAAGCCATCCGTAAGCACGTCCCAGTGTGATATAGTCTTTAACATTGGCTTCTTGAAGCTCTAAAGCCTTTTGAAGATGAACAAGTGAATAATCGATTTGATCTGTTGCTCCATACAAAAGCGATAGTTTGGCCTGAATTCTTTCATTTTTGGGGTCTATTGTTTTTGCCTTTTCATACCATTGGATTGCTTCTTTAATCTTGCCTTGAGCTTCATAAACAGAGCCAATATTTGAAAGCGTATCCACATCCTTGGGATTAATTTCTAAAAATTTTTTGGCTGTTTTAAGTGCTCTTTCTTTTTGATCGCGATCCAAATAAACATGGGAGAGCTCCCCTAAAGCTTCTTTTTGATAAGGATCGAATTCTAGTATTTTTTCATAGGTTTCAGTGGCTAAATGGTGCTGGTTATTTTCACGATACAGCCTTGCTTTTCCAAGATAGGCTTCTACATGGTAGGGGTTTATATCTAAAACAAGTTTATAGTAGTAGTGGGCTTTCGGGTATTGTTTTAAAAGCACATATGTCCTTGCCAACGCAAAAAGGGTTGTAAGATTTTTTCTATCCATTTTAAAAGCTTGATTAAAAAAAGGAAGCCCTTTTTCATATTGACCTAAAGAGAGATAACTCAACCCCAATCCTTGAAGCGCAAGAATACTTTTAGGATCTTGTTTTAAGACCTCTTCATAAACACCAATGGCCTTTTGATGCTCATTTTGTTTGGCATACTCCAGCGCTTTTTTTAAAAGCTCAACAGATTGACCAAATGCAAAATGGGAGATCAATAGGAAGAGCGCAAAAACCAATTTAATCCATGTTTTACTCACCGTTCTCATCATAAACTATTTTAGACTCAACTGGGAGAATTTAGTTTGAGCTTTATTATTTTAGAAAGAAATTGTTCCAAGTCTGTCATACCCATTAAAATATCTCGTTATGTTTATGAGATCAATGATCTACTATTTCACAGAAGATATGGATGACTGACCTCCCAAAAATGGTCTTGGAGTTTAAACTAATATTTGTTAATGATTTCAGAGTGTGGGCCCGTAGCTCAGTTGGGAGAGCGTCGCGTTCGCAATGCGAAGGTCGCAGGTTCGAAGCCTGTCGGGTCCACTTTAATTAATTTTTAATAATCAGTATTCCTTCTTCGTATTTTTTATGGGGTCTATTTTTTTTCGTAAAACTGTCGTATAATAAAAGTGTTAACCTTTACTTTTGAACGTTGATGATAAAGGAGGTCTGATGAAAGTTATTTTTTGGGTTATCTTTTTACTATTTGTGCTGATGAGTTTTGGGCAATCGACATTTGCTGATCGCGTTATTACAGAGACAGTTTTCTGTAACAATCTTGAAAGAGTCATATTGAGATTAGATAATAATGTGTTTCACCCACAAGCAAGTATTTATATTAAACAAAAGCCTTCTTCTGGATTTCATAAATTTATTTATGAAATTAGAAGGAATCATGGTGAAGAAACAGGATATTATCCTGATACCCCTTCATTTGATTTGGAAGCACGAGCAGCAGTGATCTTTAGAGAAGTTAAAGAATGTACCAAGCTTAAATTTAAATTTATGGAACGTTATTCAGGAGATGAACAAATCTTTGTTGAAGGCATGGAAATAACTGCGATTGGTCGGTAGTATAATTTGGGTTCATTTTTAGCTTGTTTTTGATATTTTTTTGCCGTAGAAAAGAAGGGTTTTGAAAGGCCTCGTTGTTTTTTATTGTTTGTTTTTCTTTCTTCCTTATGAATTTGAACCGGGAGAAATCATTACAGAGGTTCAAAAAGCCATCACTCAAGCCAAGAATGAATTGAATCAAGTTAATACTCTTCAAGACATGGAAACAGCCATGGCTGATTTTTCTCAGCGGACCAATCGCTTTCTTTTTTTAAAAGATGTTTTGGTAAATACCCAGAGTCGTCATGAAGCTTCAGAAGCGGAAAAACTTATTCGACAATTTAAGGCGGAGGTATTGTTAAGAAAAGATTTATTTCAGGCTTTTGAAACATTTAAGCGAAATTTGAAGGGAGATGTTTCTGCCTTAGATGTAGAGGATCAGAGGTTAATTGCTATTTGGGAACTTAAGTTTAAAAAAAGCGGAGTACAATTGGTAGGAGAAGAGTTCCAGGAGCTTTGTCGTTTACGATCGGAGCTTATTGAATTAGAGGCAGAGTTTTCAAAAAATATTAATGATAATGTAGATACCATTGAAGTTTCCGAAGCAGAGCTGGAAGGGCTTCCTAAATCTTTTAGACATCGTATTCAATCTCAAGGGAAAACAGCGAGTGGGAACTATCTCGTTAGTACACGGTTATCTGAGTATATTCCATTTATGGAAAATGCAGCCTTAGAGACGGCCAGAAAAAGACTCTATGAGGCCCGCATGAATCGGGAAGCCAGCCGAAATATTCCTATTTTAAGACGGGCTCAGGAAATTAAATTACGTATTGCTCGCTTATTGGGATACGAAAATTGGGTGGCATATCAAACCGATGGATTGATGGCGCAAAGCCCACAACGTGTGCACACTTTTTTAACGATTGTTCAATCCAGGCTTAAGGAGTGGCATGAGCATTCCCAAGAAATGCTTTTGGCTATTAAACGGGAAAAAGATCCCACGGCTTCTACCATTAAACCCTGGGAAAAAGATTATTTGACTCGACAATTATTTGAACGGCAATTTCATTTTTATCCTGAAACTGTTCAAGAATATTTTCCTGAAGAGCGGGTAGTAGAAGGAACATTTAAAGTATGTTCTCGGTTGTTTGGTATTGAATTTAGAGAAGTTCAAAAGATCGATGTGTGGGCAACCGGAGTAAAGCGCTATCAGGTTATAGATAGTGCTACTCAATATCACTTAGGAGATTTTTATACAGATTTGTATGCTCGGGAAGGAAAGTTTCAATATGCTGAGGCAGAAGCTCCTGAAATTATTAAGGGTAGAGTACTTCCAGATGGATCTTATCAACGTCCCCTGGCAGCGATTGTCATGAATCTGGCAGAGCCACAAAAACAAATGCCTAGTCTTTTAAGCTTGGATGATGTTCAAACTTTTTTTCACGAATTTGGCCATGTGCTTCATGAAATATTAACGGAAGCCAAGCATGCTTCTTTTTCAGGAATGACGACTGAAATGGATTTTTTGGAAGTTTCTTCACAGCTCTTTGAATATTTTTTATTAGATCCTTCGGTTTTAGATGACATCTCTGAACATTTTATTAGTGGAAAAAAAATGCCTGAAGTTCTGAAAAAAAACTTAATCGAAGCCTATCGATTCCAAATGCATGTATATGAAATGCAGCTTTTATTTTTATCTCTGTTTGATTTTGAAGTTCATTCTGAACATTTACCGGATATTCAAGATCTTTATTTGAGATTGCATGAGAAAATTTTACAAATACCTGATATTGTAGGGAAAAATTTTCCAGCCGGATTTGGATACCTCATGGACCCTCAATATGCCGGGACTTTTTATACATATTTGTGGGATCGAGCGATTGCCAGAGACATTATCAATGATTTTTCTGGCCCACGAGCCAAGCTATATCGGAAGGTTATTTTTAGACAAGGAGGAGCTAAACCAGCGCCTGAACTTATTCGAGAAGTTTTGGGACGTGAGGTGTCTTATGACCCTTTCTTTAGAGATTTTTTAGGGGTTCCTGAAAGAAGACGAGCCTCTCTTCAAGCGGCTATTGAAAAATTTAATCCTGCTGTTTCCATTCCAGATACCGAGTTAAAGGAAGTGAGTGAGCAATTGGCCGAAAAATATTTAGAAAATTGGAAACGATTTTCGGATCGTAGTACGGTGGGGGAGGTTTTTAGAGGGACAGCTCGAAAAGAACAGTGGGATATTAAGCTTATTGAAAAAGTTTTGGATCGGCCTTTTTTAGAGGAGCTAAAAACAGTTTCTCGGAAATTTTCTCTTCAAGACATCTCAGAGTGTTTTTTTCGTCAATTACGTAAAAATATTAAATCAGTGTAATTTTAAAATTTCTAATGTTTTTGAATAAATATCTTCAAATGTAATGGTTTCCATGCAAGGTGTAGTTCGGTTCCATACCTTACATTTCATAAAATGATATCCAGGAATGCAGGGATTACATCCCAAATTAACGGTGCAATGAACCGTGTGGTGAGGTTCAAAATAAGGCCGAGAGCGCAAATAATTAGAGGGAGCAAAAATGCCTAGAGCCGGTGTTTTCATATTGGTGGCCAGATGAAAGGGGCCGCTATCTGAACCAATGACAAGTTGTGCTTGATCATACAAAGCCGCCAGTTCTTTAAAGGTTGTTTTTCCTGTAAGATCTATAAAATAATCTTTAAAAGAAGAAAGAGCATTTACCTTAGTTATATCCTTTTCTCCTCCCACCAGTACCACTTGTATCTCATGTTTTTGGGAAAGTTCTTGCGACAGTTTCCCAACCATAGAAAGAGGAATTTCTTTGGCATGCCAGGGAGAAAAAGGAGAGACAATAACCAGATATTTTTGAAAATCGTATCCCTTATTCGAAAGGAGTGTTTTTATTTTTTTTTCATCTTCATGAGAATAGGTAACGCTCATCTCTATTTTTTGAGAGTCTATAGAAATTCCATGATGTTTTAAAATATTTAAATAGCGATCAATAGCATGAAGGGTTTTTGCACTTTTCATGGTTTTATCTTTAAAACGAATACTCCAAATTTTTTTAGCCCCTAAAAAGAGTGGGTAATAACTTCCCATTTTTAAATTAATAATAAGATCAAATTTTTTCTTTCGAAGTTCCTGGGAAAGCTTTAAAAGACCCAGAACAGATTTATGTTTTTGAGATCTATCTAAAATTAAAATGTCCGAAAGATAGCGATTTCCTTCTAAAATGGTTTTTCCGATGGGAGAAGTAAGCATAGAAAGAGCACTGTGAGGGAAAGCATCTTTTAAAGGTTTTAAAATGGCCATGTCTTGTAGGACATCTCCAATATTTTTATGGCCTAGAATTAAAATATTTTGAAATGGATGTGTCATTTCAGGTATGCTTGTTTTAAACTTAAGGAGGATCAGATGTCAAATAATGATGCGATGGTTGAAAAGGTATTAAAAGATGCAAAAGTGATTGCCGTTGTAGGTTTATCCAGCGATCCAGATAAGCCTAGTTTTGAAGTGGCGCACTATTTACAATCCAAAGGATATAAGATTGTTCCGGTTCGTCCGGATGGAGATACTATTTTAGGAGAAAAAGTATATCACTCTCTTTCTCAAATTCCTTTTCCGGTAGATATTGTAGATATTTTTCGAAAAGTAGAATTTATCCCTGCTATTGTTGATGAAGCCATTGGGATTCATGCAAAAGCGGTATGGATGCAGCTCGGGTTGGAGCACCGAGCGGCAGCCGAAAAAGCAAAGCAGGCGGGATTAAACGTCGTGATGGATCGATGCATGTTGATTGAATATCGGCGTCTTATTAAATGAAAAAGATCAAATGAAAAAAATTGATCCTAAATGGGGAGCATTCATCGCCATTGCATTTGGCCCTTTAATGGCGACTTTAGATTCCAGCAGTGTCAATGTGTCTTTACCCATCATTGCCAGAGAGTTGCACGCTTCCATGTCAGATATTGAATGGGTGGTGACCTCTTATCTTTTAGCCATTGGTGCTTTTTTATTACCCTTGGGACGATTGGGGGATCAGTGGAATAAAAAGAAACTGTTTAGAATTGGCCTTATTGCTTTTACGCTGAGTTCTTTATTATGTCCTTTTTCTCAAACAGTGTTTCAGCTTATTTTTTTTCGTGTATTGCAAGGGATGGGGGGCGCTATTTTTATGTCGATTGCGCCGGCACTGCTCGTCAGTAGTTTTCCCAGCAGTGAACGAGGCAGAGCCGTCGGAATGATGGGCATGACGGTTTCGACAGGGCTCATGCTGGGAGCGCCGGTGGGAGGACTTTTAACCGATTATATTTCTTGGAAAGCGATTTTTCTTATTAATTTGCCCATTGGAGTTTTGGGATTTTTTTTGGCAGAAAAATTTTTACAAGAAGAAACGCACTGTACCGAAGAATTTCGATTTTTGGATTTTTCTTTATTTAAAAACAGATTTTTTGTTGGAGGGAATCTTTCTCTCTTAAGTTATTTCATTGCCTTATTTATTCTTTATTTTTTAACTCCTTTTTATTTGTCAGATGTTCTCGAGTATTCTCCTAAAAAAGTGGGATTTGTGATGATGACATTTTCACTGGCCTTTGCCGTGGTAACCCCTATTTCTGGGTGGCTATCCGATAAAGTAGGATCTCAGATTTTATCTCCTATGGGGTTAGCGTTAGCGGTAGTTGCGTATCTCTGTGCGTCACAGCTTACGGCAGCCTCTACGCCTAAAGAGGTGGTTTTAACACTTCTTTTTGTAGGAGTGGCGGCTGGGCTATTTCAAGCGCCCAACAATAGCGCCATTTTGGGAGCCGTGAAGAAATCTCAATTGGGTGTAGCCTCTGCTTTGATTGCAACGATGAGAACCTTTGGGACAATGCTGGGAGTGGCCATAGGGACGGTGTTTTTTACTTTTTTTATTCAAAAAGCCAGTGGTGTTGGAGGTCATTTTAACGTTCATGAGCTTTCTCCCGAACTTTTTATTCAAGGGTTTAAGCCCACGCTTTGGGTGGCAGCGGCTTTTGCGCTCATAGGTTTTTGTTTTTCGTTAATGAGGGGTGACACAAAGAGACATCATTTGGTGTCTAATGTTTGATATGTTAATTTCTTCTATAATTTCAAATACTTAAGATATATCTGGCGCATCTTTTTAGAGCTCTCGACACAAACTAAACGGCAAAAAAGAAAGCCTTCTGGAATCGTCTTTTTTAAAAAATATAAAAACATTAATAATTTAAATAGGTTACGTGTATATTTTTACATTGGCATGATTGGCACTCTGGTTGCACTTTATAAGCTTAAAAAGGAATTTTTACATGCAATCGTATCTTAAATATTTTGTGTTTGGCGTGCTTTTAGTGACAGCCACCTTTTTAGCTTTTCAAGCGGGAAAAAAAGGGATAAAGCATTCCCCCTCTGTTCAGTCTTCTCATAAACTGTTTCGTTCTTTTCCTGTGTTGACCAATTCAGAGCTTCGTGAGTCAGGCATTAAAGCCCAAGACAACAGTGCTCAAGAAAAACCCTCAAGTGAGGTGGAATCTAAAAAATCTGATTCTAAAGAAAAAGATCAAGAAAATGAAACGAAAAATAAAAAGAAAGAATCCAAAGACAACAAAGAAATAAAAGGGGAAGATCCTTCTTCTACTTCCTTAAAAAAAGTTTTAGATGCTCATCAGGATGGAAGTGAAAATTTTTGGAGTGTGATGCGCATGGGAGAAGATGGGTTGAAAGATAGAAATAAGGGAGCCTTGGCTCGCAAAAAAGGACTTCCTTCTTTTTCTTCTATTTATGTTCCTGCTTATACAGTTGAGCAATTAACCGAAGGTGCACTGTACGGCTTTTCTGCATCCTTTCCGCAGGATTCCCCTCAGGGAAAACTTTTTGTTTTGGAAAAACAAATCGGATCTCGTTATGAAGTCCATGTTTACGAACAAAATGGATTACAGTTTAGAGGGGCCTTTGAAACACTTGAGGCAGACACTTTTCCTTTTCAAGGGATTCCTTCATTTCAAAAAGTAGAAGCCTCTCAATTTGAGCATACATCTCGCTTTTTAGTGTTTACAGGATCCAAGGGTGAAATAGAAGAACTCTTAAGTCAGGAAAGTAATGTCCAATCTCTTTTTCAAACGGCCTATCGTTCCGAGCTGGATCCTCAAACATTTTTAGGAAATGATGCTAACTTTCAACTGGATCTGTATAAATTATTTCCCGGAATCTTTGTTGCTCAATCCTTGCGATAATCCTTTCTTTTTTATAGACTCTTCTTCATATGTTTCCGTTTTCTCGTTTTGTGGGATGTCGATACCTTTTCTCTAAAAAAAGACACTCTATTTTATCCTTAACAACATGGATTTCTGTTTTGGGTGTTGCCACCGGAGTAACAACGTTGATTGTGGTTATTTCTATTATGAGTGGATTTGGGAATGATCTAAAAGATAAAATTTTAAATTTTAAATCTCATATTTTAATTGAGTCCAAAGATTTTTCCCCATTTCACTATTCTAAAGATTTTAAAACAGACATTCAACAAGCCGATACACGGATTCAAGAAATTTCCCCCTATATTTTAACGGAGATGATGATTCGATACCGGGGATCTACGACCGGTGTGCTTTTGAAAGGGATAGAACATAAACAAGACGTCATCTCGAGCAAAGCGAAAGATCCTCTTCCTCCCATTTTACTAGGTCAGGAACTGGCCAGTTCCCTGGGAGCTTTCCGGGGGGATGTCATTGAAATAGTTTCTCCTTTAGAAACAACAGGACCGCTAGGGACAATTCCTAAAATGAAAAAATATAAGGTCGCAGGTCTCATTCAAACAGGCATTTATGAATATGATACAAAATTAGCGTATGTTTCTTTACAAGAAGCGCAACAATTTTTGGAATATGGATCCAAGATAGACGGATTGGAAGTAAAAGTTTCAAATGTGTATCAAACCCCCTCTGTTATTCAAAATATTAAAAAGGCATCAAAAATATCCTCTTTTCAGGTTCGAGATTGGCAAGAGCTGAATCGAAGTCTTTTAAGTGCCTTAAAATTAGAAAAAATGGCTATGTTTGTGGTGTTGTCTTTTATTGTTTTGGTGGCAGCGCTTAATATTATTACCACCATTACTCGAAGTGTTTTAGAGAAAAGAAGAGAAATTTCTATTTTAAAAGCCATGGGGGCGCGCAGATCCCATATTTTAAATATCTTTTTATTCCAAGGATTGCTGATGGGGGTCACTGGCATTATTCTGGGCATGGGAGTGGGTGTGGGGGTATGTTATGTATTGGATAGATTTCAACTGATTCGTCTTCCGGATATTTATTATACAACCTCTATCCCAATTGATATGCACCTGGGACATTTTGGGGTGATTGGAATCATTGCGTTTGTGATTACCGTTATTTCTTCTTTTTATCCAGCGTGGAAAGCATCTAAGCTTGATCCTTTAGAAGGAATCCGGTATTGAGGGGGGGAAGATAATGTTATGATGAAAACCATTATTGAGCCTTTTAAAATTAAAGTGGTTGAACCTATTCGAATGACCACTCGTAAAGAACGAGAACATATTTTAGAAAAAGCCCATTTTAATCCCTTCTTTATCCACTCTAAAGATGTGATCATTGATCTTTTAACCGATAGTGGGACAGCGGCCATGAGTTCCAAGCAATGGGGTGGAGTGATGCAAGGCGATGAAGCTTATGCTTGCTCTGAAAGTTTTTATCATTTTGAACGCGTGGTGAAAGAATTAACCTCCTATCATTATATTATTCCCACTCACCAAGGGCGAGCAGCCGAGCGAATTTTATTTCACGTGGCTATTCGAAATTTAGGAGCCGAACAAGCCGTTGTTCCTAGCAATACGCATTTTGATACGACCAGGGCCAATATTGAATATGTGGGAGCCAAAGCCATCGATCTCCCAACAGAAGAGGGGAAAATTCCTTCTCTTCGAAAGCCTTTTAAAGGCAACATGGATATTGAAAAATTAGAAAATGTAATTCAAGAACAAGGAGCTAAAAAAATCCCTTTAATCATGATAACGATTACCAATAATTCCAATGGGGGCCAACCTGTATCGATGGAAAATTTGAAAGCTGTTCGGAAAATTGCCGATCACACTCAAATTCCTTTTTTCTTGGATGCTGCGCGGTTTGCCGAAAATGCGTATTTTATTAAACTTCGAGAACCGGGCTATGAGCACAAATCTGTCAAAGAAATTGCCCAAGAAATGTTTCAACTCTCAGACGGGTGTACCATGAGCGCAAAAAAAGATGGGCTAGCCAATATGGGCGGATTTTTAGGCCTTAATAATCGGGCGTGGGCGCAAAAGGCACGATCGCTTCTCATTTTAACCGAAGGATTTCCAACGTATGGAGGATTATCGGGGCGCGATTTGGAAGCTCTGGCTCAAGGATTTAAAGAAGTGTTAGAAGAAGATTATCTTCGGTATCGCATCCGTTCTATAGAGTATTTCGGAGAAAAATTGTTGGCCATGGGAATTCCCATTGTAGAACCACCGGGAGGACATGCTATTTATATTGATGCCAAAGCGTTTTTACCGCACATTCCCTCTGCCGAATTTCCGGGACAAGCTTTGGTGAATGAATTGTATTTGGTGGCTGGCATTCGGGCTGTTGAAATTGGGAGTGTGATGTTTGGAAAAAATGCAACGATGGAGCTTGTGAGGCTAGCATTTCCTAGACGGGTGTATACGCAAAGTCATGTGGATTATATGCTAGAATGCATGGAAGAAATCGTGAAAAACAAAAAACACCTGCGAGGTTTTAGAATTACTCAAGAAGAACCTTATTTGCGTCACTTCACCGCGCACTTCGAACGATTATAATTTTCATTTTTATTCTGGGCCTAAAGGAGAAAGATCTAGCGTCTGGTGCAGAGCTTTTTGGGTATTAACAGTAGATTGATCTCCCATAACCGTTCTACAGGATTCAGAACTTTCAATCATGGTTCTTGAATAAGTTACTTCATGAGTTAATGGATATTCTTGTCCATCTTGATCCACTACAAAAAATTGAAAATGTAAAGCTTGCCCCTGTAAGTTTGTAGGAACGTGATAGTCTAAAGAGGCTTCAATGGCATTTCTTCTGGGGGCTGCAGCCGGACAGGTAGAGGGTTGAAACCGTCGATCGGTAATATTTCCTTCCAGCCCTTCTCCAGAAATTGCTTGCCCGTTGATTTTAGCTCGAACTTTATAGCGATTATATTTTGCCCATTTTTGTATTCTTCCCCCATAGGTTGCCGAACCTGTGGTATCGACATGAATGCTTAAAGGGCCAAGTAATCTTCTGGTATCTATGTCACGGGGTTTAAAATTAAATTTGATATCTAAGAAGATAATATTTTGTCCGGGATTAGCTGGATTATCCCCATAATTTGTAATGCAGGCAGTGACTGTACTCGGATCTTGGGCTGAAGTGGATTCCATGCGAATGGAATCTGTATTAATGATGTCCCCATCATTTTCTTGAATGCCGCTGCCTCCTCCGCCACCGCCTCCACTGCCGCCATCTCCGCAGCTTATGAGCATCAAGGAGAGAAACAACAGGGCAAAAACTATATTAAAACGTTTTCTCATCGGATTTTAATGTTAATACTTACTTCAGGCTTTTCTTCTTACGTACTTTTAAGCCTATATTTTTAATTATACTTAAGCTTAAGACGAATGCAAATTTACTTTTTCTTCAATTTTATTTTAATGGTATAATTAAAAAAAGTGGTACGTATGTTGAACCAACGAACGTTTTTAATTTACTTTTTATATTTTTTCGTATTTTTTGCCTTTCTTGGAATTTGGGCCTGCGGTGGAGGGGGTGGAGGAAGTGGGGGAATGCAAAATAGTAGTAGTGGAGATACTATTACAACTCCTCCTTCTCAATCCACGGATAGAAACGCGCAATAAACTTCTTGCTATTCATCTACCTACAGGAACACTCAGTTATCCTCTTTCTATTCCTAATGTAGAAATGTTTTCAGGAAGCACAGTCTTAACGTTTGGAGCTCATGGGATTAAGCCCTACCGCTTGAAATATGAAAGTGGTGCAGAAAAGGGCTTAATGATTTGGAATGAAAATGAACTCAATCTATATTCCCAAGACCTCTCTCAATGTGAGTCGAATGTTCAGCAATAGATTCCAGAAAAAGTAAATTTATACCGATACTTATAGTGATGAGCCTAAAAAGAGTAAGTTTCTTTTTTATATTTATATTCTTAATATTTTGTAGAGGCGTCGAGGCAGATGAAATTTTGTTTAAAGATGGGTCTTTATTAACGAATATTAAAATTCTTTCTGCATCAGATACCCATGTGAGAGTGTGGATTCCTTGGATCCCAGAAGAGAGAAAACGTCAGGTGGCTATTGATTTTGATATCATTGATCCTAATGGAACTACATATTCAGAAAGTAAAATTAGCCATCCTCTTCCAATCCCTCTTTTATCATATAAAAAGGAGGCAATGATTGCAGCCTATTGTTCTAATAGCTCTGAGGGAGGATTGTTAGGATATGGGCAACAGGTGCTTTGTATGTTGCAATCTCTATATGTTCCCCCTTGGGCGTGCAGTTGTGGAGCATGGAGGAGTGATTTTAGTCAAAAAAATGCATGTCAAAAAGGGGAAATTGATCCCAATGATATGGATTGCGATGGAATTTCAAATGAAAGAGATCCTGAACCCTCCATTCCTTATTCTACTCAGTGGACTAAAATAGAAAGTCATGGAGGTGGCTATTATTTAGTTCGGTATGATCCTAAACTGAAAAAATATATTGTAAAAGTAGAAACATTTTTTGAATTTCCAGAATCTTATAAAGGCTGGTCGGCTCGTGATTATGTGCGAAGGTGGGAAGAACGCTGTGAAAAAGTATATTCTACTCCAGAAATTCAATTTGAATTTGATTTTTATTCCAATAAAGATAGGCGCTCTTTAGAAGATATAGAACAAAGTAAAAAAAACAGTTTTTACACTGTTTCTGTAACTCTCGATCAGGGGCGAAGCCATCTTTTGCATTGGTATCTCATGGATCAACGTTTTTGGGATCGACCTTTTGGGGGAGTACAACATGAGGTTGGGCATATGCTGGGATTAAATGATGCGTATGAAGAAGAAGACTGGCTCATTAAAATACAGAAAAAAATATTTGGAAATACTCCAGATCCTGAAGATAAAGTATCAGATTCTATTATGGTGCATACGGGAGGATCGATTATGGAACATCACTACTTTAAAATTTTAGGGGGTGGTTCATGTCCAAAAAATTAATGGGAGGGATTTTGTGGGGATTTTTTTATTGTATTCACGCTTTTTCTGAAGAGGGGACCTTATTTATTTATGAAAGACAAGGAGGGCATCGCTTTAGTTTCCTTCATGATACGTTTGTGATCCAACAAAATGGAAAGGTAACTTTTTCAACCTTAAGCTCTTTTGACCATTATCAGTCTAGCCCCTATGACATTGGAACCTATAGCCATGTTTTTGAAAAAGAAAAAGTGATGATGTGGTTATCAGAATTTAAAAAACTTATAGAGGGATCTAAGAATTCTTTTAAAGCAATCCCTGGGGATATTGTTCATGCCGTTCAGTGGGGGGATCAAGAAGCTGATATTATTGGAAGTGAATCATTAAAAAGAAAATTAAATGATCAGCTGAATACCGTTTTATTAGATTTAAAAAAATACCCTCAACAAGTTATTTCTCTTCAAGCTAAAGTATTAGTAGATCAAACCTTACAGATAGCCCTTTCTAATATTGGCTCTCAGCGCTTAAAGACACTTATCCCCATTAATTTTAAACAGGAAAATTCTTATTTAGCTATTTTGGGAGAAGGTGGAAAAATCCTTTGGAAAAATGTTGTTAAAAGTCCTAAGAAGGGGAATTTAGAAATTCTGGATTTTGAAGCGAATCAATCTAGAACCTGGAAATTTGTTTTGAATGAAGAAGTGATTAAAGAAATAAAGAGTCAACATTCTTTAATTATTTTAAAAATCGACCCATTTTTCGATAATAGAAAACAATACATTGTAGGTGACCTCATAGGAAAAATTTCCTATTAAGCCTTTGTAAAAAACTGCCGATAAGAGAGGTATGAAAAAAATATGGATAGCCTTATTGGTGTTGGGGATAGTTGGGTGTGCAACGCCCCCGAGTAAACGGGATTTTCCACAGGATGCGGTGAAAGATATTGTGGTTGGGAAAACCACGCAGCGAGAAATTTACGATACCTTTGGAACCCCTATTTATCATGGGACGCGAAGTGAAAATGAATGTTGGTGGATGTATATTCATACGACCGATGATAACTCGGAATCTCTCTCTTTATATTTTGATAAAGAGGGAAAAGTAGAGGATATGCTCTATAGCCCCTTTAGACAGTCACTTAAAGAAAAAATGGCTAGCCGATAAATTTTAGTTATGCTAGCTTTTTTCTTCTATGCCTAAAAAAATAGGCCCTTACACTGTAACCTTGCTTGAAACCGGTGAATTTGCGCTGGATGGAGGAGCCATGTTTGGTGTGGTGCCTAAAACTCTTTGGGAAAAAACCAATCCTACAGATTCCATGAACCGAATTGATATGGCTCTTCGCATTATGCTTATTCAAACGCAGGGAAAAAATATTCTAGTGGATACTGGTGCGGGTGAAGATTGGGATGAAAAATTAAAAAAGATTTATCGAATTGATCACAGTCGTTTTTCACTGAAGAAATCGCTAGAAGCATGTGGACTTTCCTTTCAAGATATTACGGATGTTATCCTTTCTCATTTACATTTTGACCACGCCGGAGGAGCGACCTATAACGTAGGAAATGAATTTAAACCTAATTTTTCAAATGCCACATATTATGTTCAAAAAAAACAATGGGAATGGGCGATGAAGCCGGCTGAAAAAGATCGTGCCAGTTATTTTAAAGAAAAACTCAGTGCTCTTCAAAAAGGAAAATTAAAAATGTTAGAGGGTGAACAAGAACTCTTTCCTGGGATTTCTGTGCTGGTGACTCACGGTCATAGTCCTTTTCATCAAGTGGTGAAAGTGACAGATGGGAAAAATACTCTTTTGTATTGTGCCGATCTTATCCCCACATCTTCCCACATACCGATCCCCTATAATATGGGATATGACAATTTTCCGCTGTATACCTTGGAAGAAAAAAGAACTATTTTGGAACGAGTTGTAAAAGAAAATTGGATTTTATGTTTTGAGCACGACCCTACCATACCTGCAGCCACCGTTTTTAAAAATCCCAAAACAGGTCGATATTCTATGGGGGAGAAAATATTTTTTTAAATTATGCTGGGGTGGCGAAACTGGCAGACGCGCAGGACTTAGGATCCTGTGGGGAAACCCATGGAGGTTCAATTCCTCTCCCCAGCACCAACCTCAATAATCATTATGTAGAGAGTTTTTTTCTGTTACTGGGTAATTATTACGTGTAATTGTGAAGAATATTGACAGTGATGGATCGTTTTAAGTTTTTCATATCGTCGGTGTTTTAAGCGTACGGTTTGGCATGTAATTTGCTAAACAGTATTCGTAGGTATGCGTATAAAAAGTGCAGTAGGGGTGATCGTTGCTCTTATATTTTTTCTTCCTCTGTTTTCATTTTCTGAAACCGTTGTTTTAAAAACAGTTAAAAAATCAGGGGGAGATTTTTCTTCTCTTAAAGCTGCGCTTGAAGCCATCCCACAGGATTTAGTGTGGAAAAATGAAACGTGGATTATCGAAATTCAAGATGAGGGGCCTTATGTACAAGATGTGGCCCGTATTTATAACAAAAGAACAGATGCAGGGCATCAGATTGTTGTAAGAAGTGCCTCTGGTATTACTCCAAAAATTCAATCTCAACGAGGATTTGCATTCCAGATTTCAAGAGCCTCCTATGTGACATTGGATGGGTTAAAATTTGTGGGAGAACGGGGGAATGGGGTTATTGTTGATAATAGTTCTTATGTGACGATCAAAAACTCAACGATTGCGGGGGCGGCATATCAAGGTATTTCTTTTTATCGGGTTCAATCCTCTTCTATTTTAAATAGTCGAATTTACAGTTGTCATGTGGGCATTTATAGTGTGGATAGTCCTAAAAATCAGATAGATAATAATCTTATTTATCATACTTTCTACGCAGGTGTTTACTTGGGATTTAATTCGCCCTCTACTCTTTTACAAAACAATGTTTTTTTTAATAATCCTACCGTCCTTTCTATAGAGGATCGTACAGGGGGAGGAAATCAATTTATTCATAACGTGGTGGATGGAGGAAAACGAGGAGAATATGTTTATCGTATTGCAACAAATGTTCCACCCCAAACGGTTTTTGATTTTAATAGAATAAGTCTTTCCCATGCAAAGCTGGCTCGCCTAAGGAATGAAGACATCTCTTCTCTTTCGCAGTGGCACCTTCAGGGGCAAGACCTTGAAAGTATCGAAGAAGAGGATGTTATAGAGTCTTTGGGACTAAACTTTAATATTCAAAAAATAAAAAAATCAATTGCAAAGCGACACGGAGATTTTTCTTCTATTCAAGAGGCATTAGCCGCGATGCCTAGAAATTTGGTAGAAACAAATCAATCTTGGGAAATTGAATTTGAAGATAGCGAAACGTATTTTGAACCGATTCATCTAAGCCCCGTGACAAGTCCCGAGCATTTTTTAGTGATTCGTGCAAAAAATGGAGAAACACCTCAACTTGAAGTTTATCGAAAAGACGCCATTTTACTCAGCCATGCTCAATATGTGACGATTGAGGGGTTGACCATTAATCCAGGGGCTTATCGGGGCATCAATCTAACTCAAAGTCGTTTTTGCACCATCCATCACTGTACGGTGAAAGGAGTTTGGGGAGCAGGTATTTCTGTTTTTGGTGGATTTCAAAATCAAATTACTGAAAATACAATCCAGCAATCGTCCTTGGCGCTGGAACTATATTCGTATGCGCAAGCCAATGTGATTAAAGATAATATTTTTTATCGCAATAAAGCCTATGGTATTACGCTACAATCTTCGCCCATGAATGAAATTTCAGGGAATATTTTATTTAACAATGGTTATTTTGAGCTATGGATTTCAGAGGGTGGAGGGACAAAGTTTCTCCGAAATATTGTTTATAATGAAGGGAAGTGGGGAGGGATTTCTTTAGAAAATGGAGTTCCTGTGAGAGCTCAATTTAATGAAAATATCTATTATTTCCCAGCAGGACCTATGGGGCGGGTGAGCCATCGGGAATATTATCGTAATCATTCGATGTTTAGAATTTTTAGCAGAAGAGGGCAAAGAACGTTTCGGATGGTATATACGTATTATCAAACGTTAGGGGAGTGGCAGGGGGGGACAGGGCTTGATGCTGCTTCTGAGTTTAAAGATCCTCAATTTAGATCCACTGTTTTAGGCCAAGAAGATTTTAGGATTCGTCCTTCAGAAGAAAATAAACCTCAACAAGAAGAGACGCCCTCCCTAGAGGGCCAAGCAAAAGATCAAGCGCAAGAGCCAGAGCCAGAAAAAGTAAAAAAGGATACTCCAGAAGAAAACAATTCAAGTAACAAAGTCCCTACACAAACTGATGATAAGCAGCAAGACAAACCTAAAAAAGAAAATACATTAAATAAGATATTGCGAAGATAAGACAAAGATAAGTTGATTATCGGAGAGGTTCAAAGTGGGCTTGGAAAAAGCGTAGTTGCTTTGGCTCAAAGGTCATTTTTAAGCCTCTGATTTTATTTCTTCTTTGGAAAACCTGTCCAATCCCTTGTGCGGCATATTCCAGATGTTCTTGAGTATAGACACGACGAGGGATGGTGAGCCGTACCAGTTCAAGACTGGGATGATAATTTTCTCCGGTCTTTGGATTTCTTCCAGCAGAAACAATGCCTCGTTCCATGGCACGAACTGCACATTCCAAATAAATTTCTGCTGTTAATGTTTGTGCCGGAAACATATCTTGAGAAAGATGAGGCAAAAATCGTTTGGCATCTAAAAATACGCCATGTCCTCCAATGGGCTTTACAATAGGGATGTCTGCTTTTAAAAGACTTTTTCCAAATTCTTGTACTTGTTGAATGCGATGTGCGACAATTCGCTCATCCGTGGCGGCTTCATAAAGTCCTCGGGCCATGGCTTCTAAATCTCTTCCTGCCAATCCTCCATACGTATGTAGCCCTTCATAAATTACGACCATGGCTTTAGCTTGAGTGAAAAGTTCCTCATCATTCATAGCCAAAAAACCGCCGATATTGACTAACCCATCTTTTTTAGCACTCATCGTACAGCCATCGGTGAGAGAGCATATTTCTCGAATAATTGAGACTAGGGGATATTTTTCATATCCTTTTTCGCGAACTTTAATAAAGTGCGCATTTTCAACAATGCGCGTAGCATCCAAATAAATTTTAATTTTATAGTGGTTTGTGAGTTCTCGAAGCTCTCGGAGGTTTTCTAGAGAGAAAGGTTGTCCTCCTGCCATATTAACGCAGGCTTCGTGGCTAATATAAGAAATTTTTTGGGGAGTATGTTTTTTAATGAGGGCTTCACATTTTTTAAAATCCACATTTCCTTTAAAGGGATGTTCAGAAGAGGGATCGTGTGCTTCATCAATAATAATATCGGAAAATTCTCCACCGGCCAATTCTTGATGAATCTTGGTGGTTGTAAAATACATGTTTCCAGGGACAATATCTCCTTTTCGAATAGTGAGTTGGGAGAGAATATGTTCTGCCCCTCGGCCTTGATGCGTGGGAACTATATAACGATATCCAAAAATATCGCGGATACATTGTTCCAAATGTTCAAAATTCAAACTTCCGGCATAGGCTTCATCTCCCATCATAAGGCCTGCCCATTGAAAATCGCTCATGGCTGTTGTGCCACTATCTGTTAAAAAATCCAAATAGACTTTAGAAGAAGGGAGTAAAAAAGTATTATAATGAGCCGACTTTAAAATGTCTTGGCGTTCTTCCTGGGAAGGACATTCAATGGGTTCAACCGCTTTAATCTTATAGGGCGGAGGAAACATACGTTCGTCCTAACAAAAATGAATTGAAAGATCAAGGCATACCTGGCTATTATATAAAAAGGTATGTCTCATCAAATTTTTCTTTGGATAGCCTTTAACCTCTTTATTTTAGGGATGCTGATTTTAGATTTAGGCGTTTTTCATCGTAAGCAACATGAAGTGAAGGTTCGAGAAGCACTGCTTTGGTGTGCATTTTGGGTGAGCCTGGCTCTTTTGTTTAATGTCGGAGTGTATGTATGGAAAGGGAAAGAGTTGGCTCTTCAATTTTTTGCAGGGTATTTATTAGAAGAATCTTTAAGTGTAGATAACCTATTTGTGTTTCTTCAGATTTTTACCTACTTTAGAGTTCCTGCACTGTTTCAATATTCCGTTCTTTTTTGGGGGATTTTAGGGGTCATTATCCTTCGAGCGGTATTTATTGTTTCTGGGGTTGTGCTGATTCAAAAGCTACACTGGATTATTTATATTTTTGGAGCATTTTTAATTTTAACGGGAATTAAAATGTCTTTTGGGGGAGAAAAAGAAATTAAACCCGAAAAAAATCCCGTGATTCGGTTATTTAGAAAATTTTTTCCAGTCAAGGCCTCTTATGATCAAGGAAAATTCTTTGTCAAAGAAAACGGAAGAGTATGGGCAACTCCTCTTTTTATTGTTCTTTTAACCATTGAGCTGACAGATGTTTTATTTGCCATTGATTCTATTCCAGCGGTGTTGGCTATTTCAAAAGACCCTTTTATTGTCTACAGCTCTAATTTATTTGCTGTCTTGGGGTTAAGATCCTTATATTTTGCATTAGCAGGGATGATGGGACTTTTTCATTATTTAAAATATGGCTTATCTGTAATCCTAATTTTTATCGGAATCAAAATGCTTATTGAATCTTTGGTGCCTATCCCCATTAGTATTTCGTTGGGTATCATTGTGGCCGTGCTGGGGGTATCTATTTTAGCATCTATTTTTAGAAAAAAACTTCCTGCTTAGTCTTGTAGCCTGCTTGGGTGAGGGTGGCTTTGGCAGCTTCAATCATTTTTTTATTTCCGCATAAATACACGAGGCTTTCTGAAGGAGAGATATTAAATTTTTTGAAAGATTCTAAGAGAATATTATTCACCCGACCTGTTTGCCCTTTCCATGACTGATTCGGCGTTTCTGTAGGGCGACTAATCGTGGGGATATAGATGACTTTCCCTGTTTTTTCCATGGTTTTTAATTCTTCAAAATACCCAAATTCGGTTTGGTAGCTTGCCCCATGAAAAACATAAATAGGTTTTGAAAAAGTGGTTTTATAATATCCATGAAGATAAGCGCGAAGCATACTGACATAGGGAGTAATGCAGGTTGTCGTAGAAACCATAACCTGAGTGGGATAATTTTCTTCGAGTAAAAAATGGCCTTTAGCTGTGGGGCGAAGGGTGACGGTTTCTCCTTGGGGTAGATCATAGAGTTTCGGTGAAAGAGATTTTTCGGTTCGTTGTTCTTGAGGGACGACTTCTAAAAAAAATTCAATTAGCTCTTCATAGGGAGGGGGAGCTGAGGCAATGGAATAAGGGCGTTCAAGGCCTTGAATACCTACGGTACAATATTGGCCGGGTTTAAATGTAAAAGGTTCATCGGGTTTTAGCCACATGATGACTAAGGTATTAGTTATAATTTTTTTCTTTACAATTAGAGCTTGGGGCATAGAATAACTGACTTTACCAAAGAAAGAAAACAATGTCAGCTCTTTTGAAAGTTCAAAATTTAAGTCATGTTTATGGTGAACGAAAAGCCTTATCGAATGTCTCTTTCCAGGTAGAAGAAGCTAAAATGGTGGGTTTTTTGGGACCCAATGGGGGAGGGAAAACAACCCTTTTTCGGATTTTATCTACCTTTCTTACTCCCAATGGGGGAGGAGAGATTACGGTGGGCGGATGGGATTGTTTAAAAGAGAGTAATGAGGTTAGAAAACTTCTGGGGGTTGTGTTTCAACACCCCAGTCTTGATAAAAAATTAACCGTTAAAGAAAATTTGATTCACCAAGGACATCTCTATGGTTTGTGGGGAGAAAATCTCACCCAAAGAATAGAAGAAGTCTTAGGAGCCGTGAAACTAAAAGATCGAGAGCATGAGCTCGTTGAAAAATTATCGGGTGGGCTTCAGCGTAGAGTAGAAATTGCCAAGGGGCTCTTGCATCATCCCCAAATTTTACTGTTAGATGAACCAACGACAGGTCTAGACCCTGCCGCTCGTATTGATATTTGGGCTTATTTAAAACAATTAAAGGAAGAAAAAGGGGTAACTTGTTTAGTGACCACACATCTTATTGAAGAAGCCGAGCGGTGTGATGTGGTTGGAATTTTAGATCAAGGAAAACTCATTGCTTTTGATACGCCAAATCACCTTAAAAAAGAAATTGGGGGAGAGGTGATCATTTTAAAAAGTACTCAATGTGATATTTTAAAAGCTTCTTTAGAAAAAGAATTTCAGGTGACTGTTTTAAGAATGGATCAAGAATTAAGGATTGAAAAAGAAAATGCATCAGAGTTTTTAATGAAGGTGATGAAAAGCTTTCCAGAGCTCATTGATGCTGCAACGCTTTCAAAGCCCAGCTTAGAAAATGTGTTTGTGCATAAAACAGGCCACACTTTTTTAGAGGAGAATCGATGACATTTTTACTTCCTCTCTACACGCTTTGGTTAAGAGAAATCGTTCGATTTATAAGGCAAAAAAACCGCGTTTTTGGAGCGTTAGGGCAACCCCTTATTTTTTGGCTTCTCTTTGGAACGAGTTTCAGCGCTTCTTTTAAGATGGGAAATATGGGGTATTTAGAATATTTTTTCCCCGGTGTTTTAACCATGATTGTTTTATTTACGGCTATTTTTTCTTCTTTTTCAATTATTGAAGATCGAAAGGAAGGGTTTTTACAAGCCGTTTTGGTTTCTCCTACGCCTAGATTGAGTTTAGTATTAGGCAAGATTTTAGGGGGAGCTACGATTGCAACTCTTCAGGCTCTTCTTTTTTTGCTTTTGGCTCCTTTACTTCACATCCCTTTAACGTTTTGGACATTTGTGTGGTCTTTAAAGTGTTTATTTTTAATTGCTTTAAGTCTTACAGCATTTGGATTTTGCTTGGCCTGGAGAATGGATTCCATTCAAGGGTTTCATGCCATGATGATGCTTGTGCTTTTACCATTGTGGTTTTTATCAGGTGCTTTTTTCCCTTCTTCAGGGCTTCCCTGGATCTTAAAAGGGGTGATGGCCATAAATCCTTTAACCTATGGTTTGGCAGCCGTGAGGCATTTACTTTATTTGGGGAATCCCGGAGTATCCGATATGCCTTCTTTGGGCCTATCTCTGATCGTCATTGTGTTGTGGGGGGCTATTGCCACAGGGGTAAGCTTAGTAGTTGTAAAGAAACACTAATTAAACTTTTTTCTTAAAGATTCCGATAAGTTAGACATGGAAAAGTATCGTGTCATTTTTCAAAATTCTTTAGATGCGATGATGATTTTAAATCCATCGGATCTTTCTATTGAAGAAGTGAATAAGCAAGCCCTGGAACTTTTAAAAGAGCCCAAAGCACTTCTTCTTCAAGAAGAAGTGAAAAAAGCATTGCAAAAGGCCATTCAAGAAAGAAAACAACAGGTTATTGAAATAAATGACCAGGAAAAAAGATCCTTGGTGCTTCATCTAGAGTTAATTGAGCTAGAACACCATCAGCATCTTTTTATGGTTATTAAAGATGTAACGATAATTCAAAAAACGGTTTCAGAAAAAACGGCTGACTTAAAATTAGCCATTGAAACGCTTCATAAAAGTAATCAGTTAAAAAGTGATTTTGTTTCGATGGTGTCTCATGAAATTAGAAATCCTTTGAGCGTACTTAAAAGTACGTTGGGGGTATTAGAGAATACAAAACTCAGTGTTAAAAAACGTTCTGAAATCCTTCACATCATGTCTCGGCATATTGACCAGATGATTGCTATTGCCAATGACCTTTTGGATATTTCTAAAATTGAAGCGGGTATTATGCATTATCATCTTGAAAAAATATCTGTGTATAGACTTTTTAGAACGATGCTTCATCATTTTGATCATCTTTCAAAAGAATCAGGAGTCGAGATTTCTTTTCAGTGCGATCGTAGTCATTGCATCTATGCGGATGAATTAAAGACAGAACAGGTGATGGCAAATTTAATTAATAATGCGTTTAAGGCCACTCCTAAAGGCGGAAAGATTACATTGTCGTCGAAATTAGTGGATGGTTTTTTAGAAATTTCGGTGAGCGATACCGGATGTGGGATTGCAGCTGAAAAAATGGACCTTCTTTTTAAGCGATTTGTGCGCATTACGGATGCCCAGCATCATATGAAAGGAACCGGGCTGGGATTGAGCATTGCTAAAAGTTTAGTGGAAGCACAAGGAGGAAAGATTTTGGCAACCAGTGAATTGGGAAAAGGTGCTACCTTTCAATTTACATTGCCGGCAACGGCAATTCCCATTGTGGTTTTGGTGGATGAAGATATGGAATTTAGTGAAAAATTATCTCATTATTTAGAAGAGGAAGGATATAAGATGAAGCAGTGTCACTCGGCTTTCCGAGGGATTGAAGAATGTCAGGAAGCAAAACCAAATTTGGTTATTTTAAATATGGAATTGTCAGATTTAAGTGGAATAGAATGCATGAATCGGTTAAAAGAAGTACCTGTTTTAAAAGATTTGCCCTTTATCTTTTTAAGTGATCAAAAAATTGAAAAAATAGATCAAGGGAAACGAGAAAAATTAAAAGAAATGCCTGTTGTTTACAAAAAAAATTGGGAAAAAGAATTATTATCTATCTTAAAAAAACAAGTTCAAACACTCGTTCAACGACAAGTTAGAGAGGTGAGCGACCATGAATAAAGAAAAACCAAAAAGAATTCTTTTGGTAGATGATGAGAAGGATTTAGTCGATGTCATCCGAGTTTTGTTAGAATCCAAGGGATATCAGGTGAGTGAAGCCTATAATGGTATTGATGGTCTTGAAAAGGCCAAAAAAGAAAAGCCGGATTTAATTTTATTGGATGTCATGATGCCAGGACTTAATGGATACCAAGTGTGTCGAGAACTTAAAAAAGATCCTAAATATAAAACCATTCCCATTGTGATGCTTACCGCCAAAGCTCAGGAAAGTGACCGTTTTTGGGGGGTTGAATCTGGTGCGGATGATTATTTGACCAAACCCTTTGAAGCGGCCCGTTTATTGGAGACGCTAGAGAAAATATGGAAAACGGAGTCCTCGTAAAAATTATTTCTAAGCTTCTTCGAGTGGGAGCTTCTGAAAAACTTGAGAAAATTTTAAGAACATCTTCTCCATCGGAAATTCAGCTTATTTTTTCGAAATTAGATGCCTCTCAAAAGAGTGCTTTTTTTAATCTTTTATTTCATCAAAAAGTTGTTTCTCAAACCATTCGAGATTTATCTCAAGAGGTTTTAGAAGAAATTTTTCATAATATTTCTTTAGAGGTCGCTTTGGATTTGATTCAAAAGCTTCAGCCAGATGATGCGGCTGATTTAATGGGAAAGCTTCCTCAAGAACAATCTCAATGGTTTTTGGATAAGCTGGATCCTGTCAAAAAAACACAGATTTTAAAATTGCTTACCTATGGGAAAAATACGGCCGGTGGGATTATGAATCCCAATTTTTTTACGCTCTCTCAGGATTCTACCATTAATAAAGCGATTGAGCTGCTTCGAACCAAAACACAGCTAGAAATGGTATTTTATTTGTATGTGGTAGACGAGGGGCGTCACTTGATGGGCATTGTTTCTTTAAGACAGCTTTTGATGTCTCAAGGGACAGTTCTTCTTAAAGACATTATGGATAGCAATGTGATTTCTATAACGGTCAATCAACCGCAAACAGAAGTGGCACAGCTTATTAAACGGTTTAATTTTTTGGCTATTCCTGTAGTGGATGAGAATAAAAAATTGTTGGGAGTGGTAACCATTGATGATGTGATTAATGTTATTCAAGAAGAAGCGACTCAGGATTTATACCGAATGTCTGGGGTTGAAAAAGATGAGCGGGTATTTACGCCTATTAGAAGTTCTATTAAGAACAGAGCTCCCTGGCTTATTATTAATCTAGCCACGGCTGTTTTGGCAGCTCAAGTAGTTGGTTTTTTTGAAGGGACCATTCAAAAGGTGGTCATGCTGGCTGCGTTTTTACCCGTTGTTGCAGGCATGGGTGGCAATGCGGCGACCCAAACCTTAACCATCATTATCCGAGGAATTGCGTTGGGAGAATTGACGTTTAAAGAAATGAAGAAAGCCTTAATAAAAGAAATCTGGGTGGGCGTTGCCAATGGGGTGATTAATGGCATCATTGTGGCTGTGATTGCGTATTATTGGAAAGGGATGCCCATGCTTGGATTTGTGTTGATGCTGGCTATGATTGGTAACTTATTTGTGGCTGGAGCGGCTGGAGTTTTAGTGCCTCTGGGGATGAAAGCATTAAAAATTGATCCTGCTATTGCATCTACGGTTATTGTAACAACTTTTACAGACTGCTTTGGATTCTTTTTCTTTTTAGGATTATCGACTCTTTTGATTAAATATTTGATGTGATCGAATCTAAATCCAATGGTTATTAACTTCGTTTATTGTCATCCTGAGGGCAAAGCCCGAAGGATCTCAAAGTTGCATGCTGTTATGCGGCTTTTTTAAGTTTGATTTCTGTAGTTAAATTTACCGCCTCAATAAGTCTTAATATCCGATCAATAGTAATCTTCTGAAGGCTTCCCGATAAGATTCCCGTTACGGCACTTCTAGGAAGGCCTGATCTTTCTGCTATTTGTGCATGCGTGAGGCGTTGTCTTTTTATTTCTCTAAGTACGGCCGTAATAAGTTGGGCTTTAAGAACCGCTTCCATTCCGCGGGATGGAGAAATATTTAGTTTTTTGGCTAGATCATATCCTGAAGTTTTTTTCATATTTAAATGACCTCCTTTAATCGTTTTTTAGCTACTTCCATATTATGAAGTGGAGTTTCCATAGTTGTCTTTTTAAACGCATGTAACAAATAAATAACCCCTGATTTAATGATCACGTAAATGACCCTATAAATTCCGGATCGATCTCGAAACCTAAGCTCATGAACTCCTTTCCCAATACTTGGCATGGGACGAGAAAGAGGCATGGAAAGCATATGTCCTTCTTCTAATCTTGCTAACACATCAGCGAGATCTTCTCGAATGACTTTCGGAAAGTCTGCCAATTCTCGCTCGCACTGCCTTAGGGGAGTAATCACTTGCACAATGTCTCATAAATAAGACATTCTGTCAACTAAAGTTTTCCTAACTCACATATGTACAACTGATAAATTATCGACTCTTTTGATTAAATATTTGATGTGATCGAATCTAAACCCCCCGACTTTGATTTAGAGAAGCAGTGATTACAGGTTTGGTTCTGCCCTGAATCAGTAGCAGATGAAAATGCAATAAACCTTGGCATTTGTGTGACAATTTACGTCATTTTTATTTAACTATATTTAGCCCATAGCTGTCTTATTATAACACCTTGATATTATTTATGAATATTCTTACTTATTAGGCTAGTGAGTGGCATGAATTTTGCTCTATCTATAATTAAGAAAATATATGTGGCGCAACATTAGCTATCATTTTATAACAATGCTTATTGTCCTCAATGTAAGCATGGGCATTTCATATGCTCAAACAAATTTTGATTTGGACATAAATCAAGGAACAGAAGAGCGAATTACATCATCTAAGGGGATTCTTGCAGTCAAAATTAGGAAATCTTATGAAGATGGAATCTTAATAAAAAAATATTACAACATGTTTGATCAACTTTTTCGCATCGAAAAGATTGAAGACACCACAACTGAAGAAAAGACTTCTCAATATGATCCAAATGAAAAATTATTAAAAATCATCATCCGTCTCTTAGATAAAGAAACGCTTCATGAAAAGATCAAGTTAATTAAAGACCCAGATGGAAATATTTTACACAAAGAATACGAGAAAGATGAGCATCGTATTGCCGAAGAATATAAGGATTCAAAACAATGGAAGCTTACTGATTATTTTTCAAAAGATGGCCATCAATATGAAAGAGTATTCATTAATGACATTCTTGTAAAATCCCAAGAAACGTTTCGTGATGAAAAAGATACATTTTTTATAATTTCATATAACCCTTTTAATTCATCTGAAATACTTTACAAATATATAAGTCATAAATCACCTACTGAGCTGGGTCTGTTTATTAGCTATGTTCAAATCTATTTTGAAGATGGAAGTGAATATTATAAAATTGAAACCATTAAAGAAAAAATAGCAATGGGTGAAAGGATTAAGCAAGTTAATTATTATTTTAAAGGATTACTTATTTCCAAAAAAGAATTTAACTATGAAAAGAATGATTTAGAAACGTCTGAAATGATTGAATATGAAGGTGATCGCCTGGCTAGAAGAGTTAAGGCACTTTACCAAGATGGTATCCTTTTAAATTTTGCGATTACCTGGGATGGGGAACATTTTATTGAACAAAAAACAGCAAAAGTAGAAAAGGAAAAATTATTTTCCAAAAATCACCCCTTATTAGCTGTTATGGACACTGGATTTGATTTTAATCACAAAGATATTGTTTCCCATTATTGGAAAAATACAAATGAAGAAATAGACGGTAAGGATAATGATGATAATGGATTTATCGATGATGCATGTGGTGTAAATCTACAAGATGCATCGGGACTCCCCTATGATAATTTAATCCCTATAGATGATGCCCATGGTACAAAGATGATGGGTATTTGCGTTACTTCAGATTGTGATAATGATTTTTACTCTCTCCATCCCGAACTTTTGCAAGATATTTCAATGCTGGGTATTAAATTCGGATTAACTTCGTATGATCCCATCCCTGATTTTGATCTCATTTTTAAAAATCTTAGGAAAAATGGAATAAAAGTTCTTAATATGAGCTTTGGAATGGGGCTACATCCTCAGTTACGCTACTTTAGGGATTGGGAAGAGACAAGCATTGAATTTTGGCAAGATTTGGCTGACTTAGATGAAATGGATTTCAAGGAAATAGCTCTGCATTTTAATATTAAAGTCACTGGCCATAAAGATATTCTAGATTTCTTAAATAACGAATACAGACCGTCTCATGAAAACTTAAATAAAGCTCTAGAAAGAATAAAAAAAGAAAAAGATAATTTATTATTTGTAGTGGGAGCAGGTAATTCAGGGGAAGCATCTGAGCTCATTCGTCCAATCTTTCCTCAAAATGCACATCATTTAGATAATGTTATTATCGTTGCTTCAGTCACTCAGCAAGGCAAGTTATCAACTTACTCTAATTGGAGTCCAGACATGGTTGACGTTGCAGCCAAGGGAGACGAGTTGAACTTATTAGATCCGCAGGATCAAAGGACCCGAAGGACAGTTATCGGTGGCACTTCTTCTGCTGCTGCACAAGTTTCAAAGCTTTCTTCAGTTATATATGATCTTTTTTTAAAAGCTGGCTTTAATCTTGATAAAATTTCACCCGTAATCGTAAAATCAATTATTCTAATGGCGGTGACAAAAACTGAGTCATTAAAAGGAAGAGTCAAAACAAGCGGCTATATTAATCCTCAAAAAGCCATTGAACTTACGAAAAAAGTCATTAAGCACACGCATTCTCAAAGCAAACTTCAATTAGAAGATATTTCGAATAACCTTTAGCTTAAGTTTATAGCGGAGAAGAGGCTCAAGATACTTCACTTTTAAATTATCGACTCTTTTGATTAAATATTTGATGTGATCGAACCCATTTTTGAATTTCTACGGACACTAAAATTCCACACGATGCAAAAAAACTAAATATCCAATCTTTGAGAGTTAAACCTTCTTGTCCAAAAATATCTTTTAACCAGGGAAGATACATGCCAATGAGCAAAAGTACTAAAGAGAAAAGGATCCCCCCCAGTAAATATTTATTGGTAAAAAGGCCAATAGAAAAAATAGATTTTTCATGGCTTTGACAATTAAATGCATGAAGAAGTTGTACTAAGACCGTGGTAGCAAAAGCCAGCGTTCGGGCTTTTTTAAGACTCTCATGAAAAATAAAGAGCTCTATATAAAATATCCCTAGAGTGATCAGTGCCATGACAAGTCCGTTCATTAAAATATCGTTCATGAGAGATTTAGAAAAAATAGGTTCTTTGGGAGAGCGAGGCGGTTTTTTCATGCCATCGGGTGGAGCAGGATCCACTCCTAAAGCCAAAGCGGGAGGAGTGTCGGTTACAAGATTGAGCCACAAAATTTGAATGGGTAAAAAGGGAAAAGGAAGCCTAAAGAGAGAGGCTAGAAGCATCATAAAAATTTCTCCCATGTTACAAGCCAGAAGATATCGAATAAATTTTAGGATGTTACTATAAATGGTTCTGCCTTCTTCAATGGCAGAAACAATGGTTGTAAAATTATCATCTGCCAAAACAATATCTGCTGCTTCTTTGGCTACATCCGTGCCACTTAATCCCATGGCAATGCCCACATTGGCACGCTTAATGGCAGGAGCATCATTAATGCCATCTCCCGTCATGGCGACAATTTCACCTTGTCGTCTTAAACTTTCTACAATTCTTAATTTTAAATGGGGAGAAACGCGGGAAAGAACTTTATACTCTCGAACGGCTTTGTCGAATTCATCATCTGGAAGGGATTCCAGTCGTTGGCTATTAATAACCTCATGATCGCTTTGAACCATGCGTAATTGTTTAGCCACATAATTTGCCGTGTGTTGATGATCGCCGGTGACAATCATGGTTTTAATGCCAGCTTGTTTGCATCGTTCAATGGATGAAAGGGCTTCCTCCCGAATGGGATCCGCAATGGCGATGAGCCCTAAAAAAGTAAGATTATTTTCATAGGTCATAATATCGGCTGCCAGATCTGTTTCTGTCAGAGGGCGATAGGCAAAGGCCAAGACCCTAAATCCTTTAGAGGCAAAATCATTGGTAACTTTTCGAACAGCTGCTTCTCGAGATTGAAGCTGCTCTGGTTTAGACAGTTTAAAAATTTGTTCCGGTGCACCTTTGGTAAAAATAAAAGGGTGAGGGGCTGTTTTATAAATTTTACTCATACATTTTCTTCTGGCGTCAAAAGGAGCTTCTGAAACAAAGGTAAATTGCTCTAAAAGAGGTTCTTCTAAAAAGCCTGCTTTGACAGCCAAAAGTTTTAAAGCTCCTTCTGTGGGATCTCCAAATACTTCCCAAGTATTTCCTTTTTTTTGGAGAGTGGCATTGTTGCAAAGCATGGCAATGGTAAAAAGAAGTTTTAAATCTTCATGAGCCAAGAGAAATTGAGAAATTGGATAAGAGCCGGTAAGGGGTAAAATTTGATCCCCTATATAAATGTACTGAGCGGCCATTTTACCTTCGGTGAGAGTTCCCGTTTTATCTGAGCAAATGGTGGTAACAGATCCTAACGTTTCTACGGCGGGTAAACGTCTAATAATCGCATTTTTTTTGGCCATGCGTTGGATGCCCAGAGCCAATGCAATCGTTGTGACAGCGACTAACCCTTCTGGAATACACGCCACGGCCAAGACAATCGCTGTTTCAATCATCATAAAAGCAGGGAGGCCTTGTAAAATGCCAATGGTGGCGATCAGTAGACATAAGATGACGGTGAGCATGACTAAATTTTTCCCTAATACTTGAAGTTTTAATTCCAAAGGGGTGGGTTTATCTTTAATTTGGGTAATAAGGTGAGCAATCTTTCCCAATTCTGAGTATTTTCCTGTGGCTGTGACAATAGCTTTTCCATGTCCTTGAGTAATGGTGGATCCTCTAAAAATAATATTTCGGCGGCTGGCTAAAGGCGCTTTTTCAGGAAGATGTCTTGTCATTTTTTCAACCGGTAAAGATTCTCCTGTGAGAAACGATTCTTGAGTCGAAAGATTAACCACTTCAAAAATTCTTCCATCGGCTTGAACAATGTCTCCTTCTTCGAGAATTAAAATATCTCCCGGAACGATTCTCCCTGTTGGGATCATCTTATATTTACCATCTCGAATGACTTTAGCTTTTGGGGAAGCGGTGCGTTTTAAGGCTTCAATCGTTTTTTCTGCCTTATACTCCTGAAGAAAACCTAAGAGGGTATTAATGATCACAACGGCCATAATAATGATGGCATCTTTGATGTCATGAATGAGATAGGAAACCATGGATGCGGCTATAAGGACCAAAATCATAAAATCTTTTAATTGTTTTAAAAGAAGTTTAAAGATGGAAAAGCCTTCTTTGGTGGGTAGAATGTTATATCCATAGGTGATGAGTCGACCCTGAGCTTCTGTTTCTATGAGCCCATCATCTAGATTGGTTTTTAAATCCTGAATGACAGTATCTATTTTTTTAAAATGAAAGGAGGAGTCCATTTACAGGAGCCTTAAGGGCTCCTGAGTGAGTGCTTCAACCGCTATTCGGGGAGGAGGGAGGAAAATACACGATTTAATATGATGGAGCATATCCAGTTTTCTTCGTTTTAATGTTTTAAGCATTTCTGAGAAAATTTCAGCGGTTAAATAGCAGTCTCCCAAAGAGCGATGTCGATCTACTTTTTTTCTAATTTCAAAGCGAGAAGCAATAGCGCTTAAACTATGGCCTTTTTCATAAGAATAGAGCTGTCTGGAAAGTTGTAAGGTATCAATACAAGAATTGTTAAAAGGAAATTGAGTAAAACGCTTTAAATATTTTTTAATAAACGATAGATCAAACTCTGCATTGTGGGCCACTAAAATTTTATTTCCAATAAAACTCATAAATTTTGGAAAAATTTCTTCGATGGTGGGTTTATTTTCGACATCTTTGTCCGTAATGCCATGAACCTGAGATACTTTTAAAGGGATTTTTTTAGAAGGACGAACCAGAGTTTCAAACACTTCTCCTGTGGGTTCTGATCCTTTCAATTTTAGGGCTCCAATTTCAATAATATCATCGTCCTTATCAGCGTTGAGACCTGTCGTTTCAAAGTCAAAAATAATATACTCAAGCTGAAATAACGATGCCTTAGACATAATTAAAAATAATACCTGCCTCCCAGGCCGACATCCACTTTTCCTCCAATGGCAGGAGTTACTTTAATAGCAGGAGCGATTTCAAAAAATAAGTCATAAGGCTCGTGGTAGACGAGATTAGCTCCCACCGGTATTCGAATATAAACGGTGGGTTCATAAAACGTGACTTTAACACCTCCTCCGGTATAGGCATGAAGATCTCCGGGAGAAAAGAAATTGACCTCTGTTAAATTTTTAAAGTGGTAAAGGGTGTCTGAAAATAGCATGAGTCCATCGCTAAAATCATATCCAAAAGCCGCTTGGACGGCAAAAGGAGAGGTATCTCCAAACCAGTATTTGTAACTAACACCGATGTCGGTACCAATAAAAGGTCCTAATCCCCATAACTTAGCAGTGGAAGAGGGAGTTTTATGGCTTGCAGGGGCCGTTTTTGTTTTCTTGGTAGATGCTTTTTTGGGTGTAGTTTTAGCAAAAAGGGTGGATTGAAAGAATGTACATAGAATAAAGGCCAAAAAGAAAATGCCAAACTTTTGAAAAGTGCGCATACGATACCTCCTTATTATAGATACCATCATAAGATAAAAAAAGCCTTCAAGTAAACATCATTTTTACGTACACTATAAATATATGTATATAATTTTAGCAATAATGCTGATGTCTTTCTTGAGCTATGCCGAAGAAGTAGAGGTGAAGAGAGATATTTTAGCTCTATATGACAGCTCAGAAGGGAAGGATAAAAAAATGGGGGAATATTTTGAAAATCCCCATGCCGGTGTTCGGGGAAAACAAAAAGTGATTTTATCCAAAGGCAATCGTTCAGATCAAAATCTTATTTTTGAGGCTCTTGAAATGCCCCTAAATTATTTAGGAATGAAAGTGACCTACTGGGATGTAAACCAGGGGCATTTCCCCTCGTCTATAGAGATGAAAAAGTATCGAGCTGTGATGAGTTGGTTTGAAGATAATATCATGACAGATCCACATGCCTATGGACAATGGTTGATTCAGCAGCTGAAAGAGGGGAGAAAGGTAATTATTTTGGGAGAGGTGGGGGCAGCTCCAGATAGTGAAGAAGCTCGAGATGTATTTAAAAGGATGGGGCTGGAATGGAAAGGGGGAAAGAAAGAAAGTCCCTGGCGTTTAGAAATAACGAAAAAAGTAAGTCAGATGGTGGAATTTGAGCGTTCCTTTTCCAATGAAGTGAAAAATTATGTTCAGGTGAAGTCTCAAAATCCCCAAAATAAGGTATATTTATCTGTAAAAGAAAGATCTTCTTTAGAATCTTTTGATGAGGTGATTAAAACACCGATGGGTGGATATGTTGCTCAGGAATATACGTTTTATGAGGATCAAAATACAGGATTTAAACAATGGCGACTTAATCCTTTTTTATTTTTAGAAGAAGTGTTGGACCTTAAACACGTTCCCCACCCGGATGTAACAACCTTGGAAGGTAAACGAATTTTATTTATTCATGTGGATGGAGATGGATTCATCAATGTCAGCCAAATTAAACACAAACAATATAGTTCTGAAATAGTTTTAGAAGAAATTCTTCGAAAATTTAAAATTCCTCATACGATTTCTGTGATTGCCGCTGAGGTGGATGAAAAACACTATGGCAATAGCCAAAGTATTCGAGTGGCTAAAGATATTTTTAGTCTTCCTACCGTAGAAGCAGGGTGTCATGGATATTCTCATCCGATGGATTGGGAGACTAAAACCATGGGGATGAATTTACGGGGATATACGTTTAGCACTGAAAAAGAAATTGTGGGCTGTCGGAATTTTATTAATCAGCATCTTCTCCAAAAAAATAAAAAAGTAACGATGATGTTATGGAGTGGCATGTGTAATCCTCCCGAAGAGGCCATCGCACTGACTCAAAAAGCGGGGCTTTATAACATCAATGGCCATGAATCTTTTTTTGATGAAGATCATCCCTCCTATTTTTATGTAAAGCCATTGTTTCGACAAGTGGGGGAATATGCTCAACCTTTGTCTCGAGCAGGGTCTGAATATCTTTACACGGAATTTTGGACAGAAAATTATGGAGCATTTAAAAATGTGATTGAAACTTTTAAACGGACAGAAAATCCCAGAAGAATTTCTCCTATTAATATTTATTATCATTTTTATATTGGAGAAAGATCGGCAGCTTTAAATAGCTTAAAAGCAATTTATGAGTGGGTGCTTTCTCAGCCTGTATTTCCCATTTTTACAACGCATTATATAGACATATTGCAAGGATTTTTAAGTGTGAAAATTTTTAAAACTTCCTCTGGATGGAAAGTGGAAGATGTTGGGAAATTAAGAACCTTGAGATTTGATCAAGGGATAGAGATAGATTTAAAAAAATCCCGTGGGATTAAAGGAATTAAAACACAGGGGGGGGCTTTTTATATTTCACTTAAAGATGTGGGCCCCTATGAATTGGTGGTAAAAAAATAAAGTATGAAATTTAACTCTTGGAAAGTGGTTGTGCTTATTATCATTTTTATAGCGGTGGCTTATGCCCTTTTTCCTCGAGGACGACGTTTAGCAGAAATGTATATGGCAAGCTTTCAGTGGGAAGAAGCATTTCAAATTTTAGAGGCGGAACTTTTAAAACATCCCGATGACCCACGGCTTTTAAAAGATTTAGCTTTGTATGCAGAATCTCAAGGAGCTTCAGAAAAAGAACTTAAACTCTATGAACGATTGGTAGAGCTTCGCCCTCATCATGTGGGATATCGACAGCGATTGGCACAATTATATCGATGGAGTAATCGGGTGAAGGATGAACTGGCACAGTTAGAAGAAATGGCTCGCCTGGCTCCGAACAATGTTGAGACACATGAGCGATTAGCGGATTTTTACCATTGGTATAAAAAATTGGATAAGGCTGTTCCTCATCATCAAGAACTGATTAAACTTAAACCCAAAGAAACTTCTTATTATCACGACTTGGCAGATACCTATATGCATTTAGGAGAGTATGAAAAAGGAATCGCTATTTACGAAGATTTGGTTCGGAAAAATAAGAAAGACCCTGAATTTAGATTTATTTTGGCCGATGCCTATGAATGGAAAGAACATTTAGATAAAGCACTGGAACAATATTTGGCCTACGTGGATTTAAGATCTCCTGAGATTTATAAGTCAAAAAAAATGAATGATACTGATATTCAGGTATTTGATCATGTGGGGCAGATTAAAATAGAACAAAAGAAATTTGATGAAGCTGAACAGTGGTATGAAAATTTAGAGAAAAATTCTCCAGATAAAATTTCTTGGCCAAATAAAATTTATTGGCAAGAAAAGAAAGCAGCTTTTTATGTTCAGATCGACCAGTTGGATAAGGCGCACACGGCCTATATGCTTTTGGCACAGCAATTTCCTAAAAACAAAGATTATCAATTCGAACTGGCACAAATTTATATTTGGAAACATGAGTTGAAAGAGGCTTTAAAAACATATCAACAAATTAAAGAGGAAGATCCCAACAATAAAAGAGCTTGGGAAGGCATCGCTCAGACAGCTCTTTGGTCTAATCGTCATGGAGAAGCCGTGACGGCTTATCAATACTTGAGTCGTCTTGAGCCCCATAATGACAGCTATAAACGTCAATTAGGATTTTTATATTTTTGGCAAGGAGACTCTGAGCAAGCCAAAACCTATTTAGAAGCATATGTGAGTCGTCATCTTAAAGACAAAGAAGTGCAGGTGGCATTGGTGTCTTTAAAAGTGCCCCAGCTTGTGAGTCAAAAAGACTATTTTAAAGCTTCTTATTCTCTCCGGGCTCTCCAAGATCTTTCAGATCCTTCTTTAGAATGGTTTAGAAAAGAAATTAAAAAGCAAACTGCCTGGAAGGTTTTTACAGAATATAAATATATAGAGACGGTGGATAAAAAATCAAGGCAGGGAGAATTTACGCATCATTCGGAAACTAAGGCTTCTAAATATTTGGTTAATCGTTTTCAAATGGCAGGGAGATATCGATGGCTTAGCGTTAAAGATACCGCTTTAGCACCTGCTATTCGGGAAGATATTTCAACGGTAGGAATGGGGATAAAATATGATGTGACCCACAATATCAATATCAGCATAGAACCTCAGGCGTATATGGGAGGACTTTTTTCAACGATGGGGACGGTAGGAGAGATCACCTGGGATATGGCCAAAGGACTTTATGTGGATATGACGGGACGTTTTCATGAGCTTTGGACTTCTCCGCTTGATGCCATTCGATATAAAGGCACTAAAAGTGGAGGAGATCTATACGGGGAATATCGGCCAGAATATTTTTTGGATAATCGTTTTACTCTCATTACAGGAACAGGATGGAATGCGTATTTTACAGATCGAGGAAAAGGGAAGGCTCATGTGGGAACAGGGGCCGTTAAAACGCTCTTTGCTTTTTTTAAAAAACCAAAGATTGAAATAGGATATTTTTTAGACTATCAGCATGCCGTTCAAAATGAACTGTTAGTGGCTCATTCTCCTTTAGTGGGGCGTATCCTCTCTCACTATATCGTTAGTCAATTGGATTATTCCCCGTGGTCGAAATTTCGGTTATTCATGAGTGGGGCCATCGGGGAGGATAGAGAAAGAAAATTATATGTAAAAGATACGGCCCTTTGGAATTATTTTTTTAAGGGAGAATGGAAAGCGTCTGATCGTTTATTTTTGTCCGCTACCTATGCTTATAGCTCTGAAAGCTCTTTAGTGAGCAAGGGGGTTCAGTCTGTTGCAATTGCCGAGCTTAATTATTCCTTTCATTAGACAATAGGTTCATTTTTAGTATATTATTTTCATATGGTGAAAAATAAAATATTGGTCGTAGATGATGAAGAAGATGTGACATTTTTATTATCTTCCTTATTGGAATTTCATGATTTTTCTGTGACCACCAGAAATAACCCTGCAGGGGTTATGGAAGAATTAGAAAAAAATTCCTATACACTGATAGTGACAGATTACATGATGCCCGGGCTAGATGGGCTAAAATTGTGCCAAGAAATCCGACGGTCTTTAAAAACCAAAGACCTCCATATTATGATGCTGACTGCTAAAGGACTTACTCATGATGAGCATCAAAAACTTTTAGAGTTAAACGTATATATTGTAAAAAAACCGTATCAGCCCAACGAATTAGTGACAAAAATTAAAGAAATGACGAAGCAGTGAAAACAACTTCTTTTTTGTTGGAAACAGCGGTTGCGCTGGGTGTTATTTCCCTTTTTTTCTTATTTTTACCTGAATTTAAGCTTCATCCCTATTATTTTTGGCTAGTGACTCTCATGATGGCAGTTCGCTATGGAGTGGTAGCAGGAGTGGTGAGCGGAACATGTTCAGCTATTTTATTTTCAACCCTTCTTTATGCCTCGCTTGATAAGAAAGCTTTAGAAACATTTTGGGATTTAAAATATCTTTTAGAACCGGCGCTATTTATATTGATGGGGGGATTGGTTGGACAAATCAGTCAGGAGAAAATTTATCGTATTTTTGAGTTTAAAGAGAGGAACAATCAACTTCAAAAAACACTTTTTCAAATTGAAAAAGAACGAGCACTTTTAGAAAAAGCTAAAAATGAACTTGAAAAACGCATTGTGGGGGAGTTGACAACGGTGACGACTCTCTATGAGACGGCTAAGCGATTAGAATCTTTTAAACTAGAAGATATTTATGCAGGAGCCCTCCAGATTTTAAGTGACCATTTAGAGGTAACGCAATCGTCTTTGTATATGCTGGAAAATGGTCTTTTGACTTTAAAAACTACTTATCGTGCGGGTGGCGCTGAAGGAGAGGCTCCATCGCCGCGCCCGCAGTTTACGAGGACGGACGATGGAGAGCGTCCTTCAGCGACAGGACCCGGAAGATTGACGTATGAAGAGGGGAAGGCGGTTTCAAAGACAGAGGGATTGATCGGCATTGCTTTTGAAACTAAAAAAATGATTTCCATTCGCGAAGCCTTAACCTCTCATGAATTTTCAACCCTAAAAGGGGGGCCGCTCATGGCTGGCCCGTTGGTGAAAAAAGATGGATCGGTAATGGGCATTTTAACGATTGAAAAATTGTCTTTTCTTCGATTTACGCCTTCTACGATGAAGATGTTTTCTATTATTTTAGATTGGCTTTCTTCTTCTTTGGAAAATGCATTATATTTTCAAACCGTTAAAGCCAGAAATATTCAAGATGAAATTGTGGGGTGTTATACGTATGATTATTTTAAGCAAAGACTTCGAGAAGAATTTTTAAGAGCGAAGAAATATGCCCTACCCCTGTCCGTGCTTGTTTTAAAACTAAAGGAAGTAGACAGTGTAGAAGTATCTAAGCAGCTTTCTCTCTTAAAATCTATTTATTTGATTTTAAAACATCAACTTCGGGATATTGATTTAATTTCTCAGTATGAGTCACGATATGCATTTGGGATGATGTTACCGACCGTGCAGGGGGAAGAACTTCAAAAAATAAAAACCAAGATAGTAGAAGAAATTCATTCTTATGGATTTAAGCCTTTTCAAGAGGTTGAGAAAGAATTGGAATTTGTGATTTCAGAAAGTTCATTTAGCCCAAAGATGCAGTCAGAGATTGAACTTTTGAATATGTTAATGTGATAAGACTTGTAAAATATTTGTTAGCCATTTTAAGTTATAGTTTGTCTCTGGCGGGCGAACTTTATTTTCTTTGGCCCTATATTCACAATACTCATTTCCCTCATCTTTTTCCCGCTCTTTATGTACATGTATTTTCCAGTCTTTTATTTTCTTTTTCCGTAGTTTTATTTTTTAGACTTTCTCAAAACATTTTTTCATGGCATTTATTTTGGACATTTTTTCTCGGGGCTTTTTCTTTTTCGTTATTTCTCATGGTGGGGGCTCTTCTTTTTTTAGGAGGGGCCTTCTTTTTAACTCCTCAGAAGCAAGATTTTTTAGAGGAAGAGACAGAAGAGGAAGAGTGGAGTCAATCTCTACACATCATGCCCCCCGACATGACAGAAGAAGATATCGCAGAAACCATTCATGAAAGTTTAGAGGTGGAACCTTATATTGATATTTTAAAAAATAACGATAGTGAGCTAAAAAAAGGAGCCCTCGATCAGCTTTCTAAAATAAAAACCAAAGAATCCGTATATTTGATTAAAAGTATTTTAAAAGATCCCAACCCTGAGCTTCGATATTGTGCTTCCCTCAAACTAAAAAAAATAGAAGATGAATGCAATGAACAGATTTTAATGTTTAAAGAAAAGTTGAAACACACAAAAAATAAGGAAACGCATAATCATTTGGGTGATCTCTATTCGCACTTTTGTTCTTTAGGAATTTTAGATTCAGTCACTTCGGATTATTATTATAAATTAGCGCTCAATGAATATGTATTGTCTTTACAAGAAGATCCCAAACAGTCTCATATTTTAAAAAATATGGCTAAAAATTATTTGGCTATTCATCGTCCGGATCAAGCGCTGCTTATTTTGAAACGAGCCTGTGAACTCAATGCAAACGATGAAGAATGTGCAATTCTAATATCAGAATCTAATTTGGAATTGGGAAATTGGAAAGATATTCAATGGGTTAATTCATGAAAGAAAAAATTTCACATATTCTAGAAGGCCTTCAACACAGTGATTGGAGGATTAGAAATCAGGCTTATTTAAATTTAATGGACACGACTTCAGAAGAAGCGCTCCCCCTATTTTGGGAGATGATGGATAAAACAGATGATTTAATGATGATTTATTTTTGCCGCTGGATTTCAAAAAATATGTTTGTGTCATCCTTAAAGTATATTTTGGAACTTTTATCAGATGCTCGCTTGAGAATTTCTAAAGAAGCGATGTTCTCCATTGAAAAAATTCTAAAACAGGATGTGATCTCTGAAAAAAATAAAATTAATGTGCTGGTTCAAATTTTATTACAAGCAAAAGAAGAGGGAAAAATTTTTGCAGCCCGAATGGCCGCTAAATATCGTAAAAACGCCTGTGGGCCTATTTTAGTCCGTGTGCTGGCTGAAGGAGGCTCTCCAAAACTTAAAAAAGAATGTGTGGATGCGCTTAGGGAATTGCAAGAAAGAAGGGCCATCCCTCAACTTGAAATCTGTTTGCAAGATACGAATACCGATGTGTTGTATGCAACCCTCTTTGCCTTAGGAGATATGGGTTTTTCATCTTTAAAAGGTTGGAGAAAATTAAGGCCATTTTTAAAAGATGAAAGAGCAACCATTCGTCACGTAGCTATTTGGGCCATTGGCCGACTGGGGCAAAAAAAAGTTATTTCAGATTTAGCCAACATATTGAGGGAGGATAAGAATACCACGTGTCAAATAGAAGCCTGTAAGCGTCTAAGCAAAATTCAAGATAAAAAAGTGGTTCCTATGTTATTGGACGTAGCAGCACTCAATTCCGATCAAAATGTTAAAAATGTAGCAATATTTTGTTTGGACCAAGTATCCTCTGGCATTGCTTTTCAGCAATATTACAAGATGAGGAAGACTCAAAATAAAGAAGTTCGGGTACAACTTTTTATCCAAATGGCTAAGACGCAGCATCCAAAAGCATTTTTGTATTTATCACAGGTTGTATTAAAAGAATTAGACCTTCATATTAGGGCCGCTGCTGCAGAAGCTCTGGCCTATACTGAAAATAAAAAAGCTATCCCGATTTTAAAAAAGGTATTAGATGGAAATCCAGTGGTTAGTTATTCTGCCATGCTTTCTTTAGCACAGCTCATGGGACCTGAAGAAGTGCCTTTTGTGGTAGAACTTTTGGAAAATCAAAAAACTCCTAAATTAACCCAACAGCTTTTATTAAAACATATTGCTTTAAAGGCGAAAGATAAAAAAATATTTTTTACTCAAAAACTCATTGATGTTTTGTTGAATAAGCTTTCTTACCCAGATGTCAATATTACCTATTTGGCCGCACAAATTTTAGGAGAAAGCTATGATCTTTCTGCTGTTATTCCATTATTTCAATTAGTAATGAGATCTCAAGATGCTCAAGTGAAATTAAAGGCCAAAGAAGCTATTAATTGTATTATTGATGGGGATGTCGCATTGCTCATTAAACTTTTATCCAGCCGTTTTGTGGAGGCGACTTTATATCAAGAAATTTTAGTGTCTTTGTCTTTTTTTCACTGCGATGTGGCCCATAAATCGGATGCGTTGATAAAACTGCTCATGGTCATGGAGCAGGCATCGCTTTCTCATCGATTATATTTTATTTCTGCATTGACGAATTTGGTGGGAGAAGACTTAGATATTCTCTTACATCTTTTAGAACAAACGACCTGGTCAGATCCCCTCATGGTAGATATTTTAGAAGTGATTAATGGCCGAATGAATGAAAAAGATCCTAAAAATTCTATTTTGCCCATAGCCGCATTAAAACGAGGGCTTTTACATTCGTGTTCAGATGTTCGAAAATTGTGTGCACGTATTTTAGAAAAAATTTCAAATCGTGAGGCGTTAGAAAATTTATGTACATTGGCATATCAAGATCCGGACCCTCGTGTTTCTCAATATGCCAAAGTGGCGATTAGAAGTATTGTAAACCAAAGGATGGTAAGTGCATGAATGATGTATGCCTTATTTTAGAGGGAACATATCCGTATGTTGCAGGGGGAGTGTCGGTGTGTGTATACGATTTAATTCGAAATCTTCCTCATCTTAATTTTTCAATTATTCATTTAGCGGCTTCTGGTGATTCTGTAAAAGAACTTAAGTATCCTATCCCTAATAATATTAAAGAATTTCATGAAATTTTTTTATTTGATTTTAATTTTTCAGATGAAATGACTTCTCAAAAAATAGATCCTCATCTTTGGGATCGTGTTATTGAATTTCATCGATGTGCCAGACGTGGCGATGTTTCTTTATTTTCAGAGATGTATGAAACATTTTTTAATCCTCGAACTAAAAAAGTAGAAATAGGAGATCTTTTGTATCGAAAAGAGGTTTGGAATATTCTTATTCAGCTCTATCAAGAAGGTGGATTAAAAACAGATTTTTCAGATTTTTTTTGGAATTTTAGATTTATTTATTTTCCGATTTTTAAAATTTTATCCAGTCCCATTCCAAAAGCACGCCTTTATCATTCAATGTGTACAGGATATGCAGGATTGTACGCCGTAGCGGCAAAACTATTATATCAAAAGCCATATTTGCTAACAGAACATGGAATTTATACAGAAGAACGAAAGATTGATATTTCTGAAGCCCAGTGGATCCCAACGCTTATATCGGAATCAGATGTTAAAGCACAAAAAAATCCAGGTTTTTTTAAACAATGGTGGATATCGACGTTTCAATTTTTAGGCAGTTTAAGTTATGCCCATGCAGATCATATTTCAACGATTTATGATGGGAATCGTATTAAACAAATTCAAGGAGGAGCGGATCCAGAAAAAATATCCATTATTTCTAATGGTATTGAAGTAGAGCGATTTTCACACGTGACAGAGGATCAATGCCCTAAGAAAAAAAATCCGCAATGTTTTCGAATTGGTTTTATTGGCCGGGTTGTTCCCATTAAAGATGTAAAAACATTTTTAAGATCTATTAAGATTGTTCAAGAACACGTTTCTAATATTGAGGTTTTAATCATGGGACCTACAGAAGAGGATGAGGAATATTATGAGGAATGTGTGCTCCTAACCGAACTTTTAGGTTTGGATACGGTTATTGAATTTTTAGGAAGAGTTTCTTCAGAGAATTATTATTCTACTTTAGATGTTTTGGTGTTGACCAGTATTTCAGAAGGACAGCCCTTGGTGGTGTTAGAAGCGGGAGCCTGCGGGGTTCCTGTTGTGGCAACAGAAGTGGGAGCTAATCGGGAACTTTTGTATGGACGGTCTCATGAAGATCAGGTGCTGGGGAGAAGTGGGATTTTAACCTCTTTGGCTTCTCCGCATGAAACGGCTGAGGCGATTATTAAAATTCTCAAAGATACGGAGCTAAAAAAATATTTGGGAGAAGTAGCTAAAAAAAGAGTAAGTCGCTTTTATCAGCAGGAGGATATTTTGGATCAGTATCATTTGATGTATAGGAAATATTTGTAATGGCGGGGATTGGATTTAGATTAAAAAAAGCTCTAGAGGCAGACACCTATACCGGAGTCCTCAAAGGATATCTCTTCGGTTCTGTTATTTCTTCCGGCCCCTGGATATTTACCATTGTATGTTTAGCCGTGATTCAACTTTTTGCTTCTCGTTTCTTAACTATTGAAGAAGCGGATATCTTTACCACCATTATTACCTACACCTTTGCCTTTAGCCTTCTTTTTTTTGGATGTATGGATATGGTCATTACACGCTATCTTGCGGATAAACTTTTTTTAAAAGAATCCAGAGTTATTTTTACTTCCTTTTTATCCATTTGGGGGGTGGTCTTATTTTTTCAAACCGCAGTAGGGGTTATCCTTTATAGTTTTTGTGATTTTCCTCTGAGCTTTCGTTTTGCCTCACTTATTTTATATATTGCCATGAGTTCTATTTGGCTTGTCATGATTTTTTTAAGCGCCACTAAAAATTATGTTTTTATTGCCCAGGCTTTTTTAGTGGGAGCTATCATCAGTAGTCTTTGTGCCATTGAATTTTCTAGAAATTATGGAATCAGTGGCGCCATGGCAGGAATGGCTTTGGGACAATTTACGATTTTAGCGCTTCTCATTTGGCGCATTTATAAAGAGTTTGGATTTTATCCTTTTTTTTCAAATGAAATTTTTAGTTATTACCAAAAATTTTCAAGTCTGATGTGGATAGGTTTTCTATATAATGGAGCTTTGTGGGGGGATAAAATTTTATTTTGGTTTTTAGGTCCCTCTCTGCGTCTTTCTGGTATTTTTTATAATGATGAGCTGTATGGGGCTGCTTTATATTTAAGTTATCTAACGATGATTCCGGCGCTTACGATTTTTTTGGTTAAAATTGAAACTTCTTTTTATATTGCATTTCGTGCTTATTACCAAGCGGTTCAGAATAAAAAAGGCTTTCAAGAACTTTTGGCCATTAAAGAAGAGCTCGTGGGATCTTTAAGAAAATCTGCTCAGCCACTCATTGTATTTCAATCGGGTTTGAGTTTTTGTTGTATTGTTTTTGCCCCCCATATCTTAAATTTCTTTAAGCTTCGGCAAGAACTTTTGGCTATTTTTCAGTTGGGTATTTTAGGAGTATTTTTACAAGTCATGGTGGTGATGATGGGGATTATTATTTTATATTTTAATGGAATTAAAAAAGCGATTATTTTAAATTTTGTATTTTTTTCTACCAATGTGGTGCTGACGCTCATTACCTTAAAATTAGGTTTTCCATTTTACGGGTATGGATTTTTAATTTCATCTCTTATTAGTTTTTGCCTGGCCTATATTTTATTAAATAAACAAATTGAAGATTTTGATTATGAGACGTTTATGTATCAGCCGATTGTCTCGCCCAATATTTATAAAATTCAGGCACTCGAACCTCTTGAACGTGCTCAGTTACGAGAAAATAGCTGAAAAAGCCATGCCCAAAATCCAGGGCCAGAGGTATCTTCAAGATCCATGACAAGTTGCTTAAGAACTTTTTCATTAAAATCGCGATCATAGCTAACAACGGTAGACTCTGCATCGTTTTGTAAGCTCATGTAGTCGTGATTGAAGCTTCCAATGGAAGTGACGACCCCATCCACATATAAGATTTTGGAATGATTAAATCGACTTTGATACAGGCGAAGCTCGACGTTAGACCCAAAAAAAGGACGATACCCCGTCCAGAAAAAGTATTGATACCACACCGGTTGCCACCAAGCCGTGCTCCAGGAATTCGTCATGAGGAGAACCTTCACTCCCCGATTGGCTGCTTCTTTTAAAGCGATTTCAAATTCTTCTGTGAGGACAACCTGATTTGCAGCCCAGATAATGTGATGCTGGGCCTGCCGAATAAGTTTTAAATAATAGGCATTAATCCATTTGTTTCCCGTATAAGGTTCATTATAGAGATAACGTGCTTCTCCTAAATGGGAAGAACGTTTTTGGGGATCTAGCTCTAATTCGCCGGGAGTAATCTCTATTTTTTGTGGCCCCGTCTGATTGGTAATGGAAGCCCAGACATCGACAAAGTGATTGGCCATTTGTTGAGCCGCAGGGCCTTCTACATAAATATCGGTGTCTCTCCAGTTCATCGCCTCAAAAGGTAAAAAGGGATAGCGTTCATCATACATATTTTGTCCGCCGATAACGGCCTGTGTCCCATCAACGACCATATATTTTTCATGCATCCGGATACTAAAAGGGATGGGATCAGAACCCCCAAATAAGGGATTAAAATAGACAATGTGGATCCCATTTCTTTCTAGTTTTTTAAAGATGCCACTATCGACATAAGAATTGGCTTCGTCCATAATAAAATAAACGGAAACCCCAGATTTTGCTTTTTCAATGAGAATATCGCAGAATTCTTGCATTAAAGGATCTAGGTGGGTCAAAAAAATCATCGTAGATAGAAAAATGGTTTTTTGTGCACTTTTAGCAAGCTCAATTTTTTTGGTCAAAGAAGAGAGGGCATCAATTAAAAGTTCTACGTGGTTGCCATACGTGACTTCGGATTGAGTCAGGAGATTTATCTCTTTTTGAAAGTCCGTGCTTAAAAAAGGATGGTGAGGATCATACTCAAACTTTGGCCATGCCCAAAGAGTCAACTGAAAGAACCAGACCGTGCCCAATATTAAATACCAGGTCTTTTTCATTCTTCTTCTATTTAATGGTATTTTAAGGGATTGTCAAAGCCTTAGAAGATCGATACATAAGTCCCATCCATATGAATAATCTTATTTATCTAGACAACGCCGCAACGACATTTTGCTCTCAAATCGTCGCGCAAAAACTGGCAGAGTTTTTTTCAATGCCCCATGGAAATCCTTCCGGAGTACATAAGCTATCTCTTAAATCTGCAAAGTTGATTCAAGAAGCCAGGGAATTTTTTGCAACCTCTTTTCAGGTTAAACCTACGCAGGTTATTTTTACAGCTTCCGGGACAGAGGCTAATAATTTAGCCTTAAGTGGGATGCTTCAGAGATCCAAGAGAAGAATTATTCTTACTACCCCCATTGAACATGCCTCAGTTTTAAAAACACTCGAAAGTTGGGCCAAGCGAGGCTTTGAACTTTGTTTTTTAAAAATAAACTCTCAGGGGCAAGTGGATTTGGATGATCTGGCTCAAAAACTTTCTGCGGAAACGGCTTTAGTTTCTGTGATGGCTGTGAACAATGAGATTGGAACCATAGCGCCTTTAAAAACGATGGGGGAAATTATACGAAAAAAGAATCGTAATATTCTTTTTCATGTGGATGCGGTGCAAGCTTTTGGAAAAGTGCCTTTAGAATTTAAAAACTGGAATATAGATTTATTATCGATTTCTTCTCATAAAATTCATGGGCCTATTGGGGCCGGAGCTCTCATCATGAGTGATCGTGTTTTGTTAGAGCCTCTTCTGTACGGAGGAGGGCAGGAAGACGGACTTCGATCTGGGACTGAGAGTGTTGGGATGATTTTGGGCTTTTATTGGGCCGCCGAAGATATCTTAAAAAATCAGTTAGAAAACCATCAAAGAATTTTGGAACTAAAAGCCTATTTTATGGAAGGGCTTAAGAAGCTATCATGCGATATTCAGATGAATTCTCCTGAACAAAGTTCCCCTTATATTTTAAATATATCTTTTAAGGGATGTGAATCTGAAGTGCTCATTCGAATGTTAGAAGAAGAAAATATTTTTACTTCTTCTGGAGCCTCGTGTAATAGCCGGCATCGAAAATCTTCACATGTCTTAAAAGCGATTGGCCTTTCGGATAAAGATATTTTTGGGACGATTCGATTTAGTTTTTCTCCTGAGACAAAAAAAGAAGAAATAGATAAAACATTGGAAATACTCCCCAGGATCTTAGAACGGTTACGATATGTATCTCATTAGATATGATGAGTTGGCTCTCAAAGGGCAAAATAGACGCATCTTTGAAAAACAACTTATTGCTAATATTCGTCATCAGTTAAAAGACTGTGCTCCTCGATGTGAACGCTTATGGGGGCGAATTTTTCTTTCCGGTCATTCTGAGCAACGCGAAGAATCTATTCGTGAGAAGCTTAAAAAAATATTTGGTATTGCTTCATTTAGTCCCATTGTAGAATGCGCACCGGATTTGGAAGAAATTAAAAAACGATCATTAGAATTGCTACATTCCTGTGGGCTTTTAACAGCTAAAAGTTTTCGGGTGACCACGAATCGAGTAGACAAGCGTTTTCCACTGACTTCTCAGGATACCAATATTGAAATAGCTAATTTTTTACTTCCTCAATTTCCCATGTTGTCTGTGAATCTCACTCATCCAGATCTTGAATTGGGCATTGAGATCAGGCAAGAAGGAACTTTTTTGTATTTGGAAAAAGAAAAAGGATTGTGTGGATTACCCGTGGGAACCGGTGGATCTGTCTTGACGTTACTTTCTGGAGGAATTGATTCTCCCGTAGCGGCTTATCTGATGATGAAGAGGGGATGTACTGTAGGATTTATTCATTTTTACTCGTATCCCTATACTGGAGAACAGAGCAAAGAAAAAGTAATTGAGTTGGCAAAAACAGTCACTCAGTATCAGCATCCTTCTCGTCTTTTTTTAATTTCTTTTAGTAAAATTCAAGAAGAAATTGCTAAACATTCCAATGAACGATTTCGAACTGTTCTCTATCGAAGAGCTATGCAACGGATTGCAACAGCGGTGGCTCAAAAGAATCGGTATAAGGCTTTGGTGACGGGAGAAAGCCTGGGGCAGGTGGCCAGTCAAACCTTGGGAAATTTGTCTACCATTAGCCAATCAACCGATATTCTTATTCTTCGCCCGCTTGTGGCTTTTAATAAACAAGAAACCGTTAATTTGGCTAAACACATTGGAACGTTTGATATTTCCATTCGTCCGTTTGATGATTGCTGTACGCTTTTCCAGCCTAAAAACCCAGCTACTCAGGCTAAACTTTCTCAAGTGCTAATGGAGGAAGAAAAAATTCCTTCTTTGCCATCCCTCATCGAAGAGGCGATTGAGCAGAGTGAAGTGATTCAAATATCGTCATCCCCGACTTGATCGGGGATCCATTACGCAGCCTTTACTTCGATTTTATAATCTAGTTTTGAATCTCTGAGCATATCTTGAAGGGTAAGTTGAACTAAAAATTGTGGTGATAATCCCAATATATTAGCGATTTTAACAGCTCTTTCAAGGCTCACATGCTTTCTTCCTTTCTCGAGATCGCATAGATTTGCTTTAGAAATACTCAATTTTTTGGCAAACTCGGTTTGGGAATATTCATCGCAGAGTCTCCAGCTTTTTAAAAAGTCTGCAAATGTGAGTGGTCCATATTTTTCCTCTAAATCTTTGATGGTATAGAATTTCTTTTTAATACTCATGTTTGGTTACCTCCTTTACTTCAATACTTTTTATACTTTCAGTTCTAGAAAGTTCATATATAACTCTGTACGATCGATTTAACCTGATGGATCGTTGACCCCATCTATTTCCTTTTAAGGGCTCATCATGAAGTCCAACTTGTTTTTGAGTTTTTTCTAAACCCTCTAGTTCAATATGAGCTACCCATGTGTAATATTTTCTTCTTATATGCATGGGAATCTTTTTAAGAGTTTTATCAACTTCAGGTCCCCAGTAGACTTTGTAAGCATGTTCTATCATTAGAGTACTCCTTTCAGAAGTATTTTTCAAGTAGAATAATATGCAAAGCCTGTGCCAGGGGTTTTGAGCTCAAATGGCGAAAAATGCGGACGGAAATCCGTCCGATATCGTCATCCCCGACTTGATCGGGGATCTACGTTTTTAGCTTATAGCTAAGTTTGCCTTGATTTTCCTTGTGTATATTATTATTTATGCCTTGATTTTTTTATAATTAACGTGTATTATTGCCTTGATTTATTTAAAATACCATGAAAAGACAAATAGATAGATATCTTCAAGCTTGGAAGGAAGATCAGGAAAGAAAAGTGTTGCTTCTTCGGGGTGCTAGGCAAGTTGGGAAAACCTATTGTGTTCGCAGGCTTGCCGAGACATTTGAGACCTTTATGGAGATTAATTTTGAAGAAGATCCAAGGCTTATTTCTTTTTTTGAGGGGGCATTAAACCCTTCTGAAATCAATCAAAAATTGATTGCTTATTCGGGAGTTTCTCTTAAGCCAGGAAAGAGTTTGCTCTTTTTTGATGAGATTCAGGCTTGTCCTAATGCAATTCGTGCTTTACGCTTTTATAATGAAAAGATGCCCAATCTTCATGTCATCGCGGCGGGGTCTATGCTGGAATTTGCCCTCTCTGAGATTCCCTCCTTCGGCGTTGGAAGAATTTCAAATCTCTTTCTCTATCCTCTTTCTTTTCGAGAATTTTTATGGGCTTTAGGTCGTGAAGAATTGGATCAGATGGTACAAAACGCAAACGTTAGTCAACCTTTGGATACTACTTTGCATCGTGAATTACTAGAAAAATTTAGAATCTATCAGGTTTTGGGAGGAATGCCTGCTGTCATCTCTGCCTTTATCTCTGGGAGAGATCTTCCTTCCTGTCAGAAAATAATCGATGAGCTTGTAATGACCTTCCAAGATGATTTTGCCAAGTATAAAAAAAAAGTGTCTGTTATCCGCCTGATGGAGGTTTTTCGGTCTGCTGCTCATCAGGCTGGCGGGAAGTTTCAATATTCCAAAGTTGCTCAGCAAGAGGCGATTCATGGGTATAAAGTGGCTTTAGAATTATTGATTAAGTCGGGACTTATTTATCGTGTGTATCATACATCAGCCAACGGAATTCCTCTGGGGGCACAGATCAATCAAAAAAAATTCAAAGTTATTCTCTTTGATCTAGGGATCCATCAGCGTCTCCTAGGCCTTAATCTCTCTGACCATATGCTCAAAGATCCGATGGATCTCATTAGTAAAGGGAATTTGGCTGAGCTTTTTGTAGGATTGGAATTAATGGCTTATCACGATCCCACTATTCGTCCCCAGTTATATTATTGGCATAGAGAATCTCGGGCAAGCAATGCTGAAGTTGATTATGTCGTCCAAAGAGAAAATGAAATTCTTCCCATTGAAGTTAAAGCTGGGACAAAAGGGGGGATGCGAAGTCTTTTTTTATTTCTCGAAGAAAAGGGGATGAAATTAGGAGTTCGCTTTTCACATGAAAATTTTTCTCGTCTGGAAAAAATAAAAGTAATCCCGATTTATGCTGTTTCGACACTATAAGGGTACTATGGAATTCGATCAATGCCCTTACGTTTTTAACTTATACCCGATTTTAAAAAGATAGACGGTCCAGAAGAAGAGAAATATGCTTAAAGCGCTCATTAGCGCAAAAGAAATAGACAGTGGGATTTCGTTAAATCCTAAAATGCCATAGCGAAAGCCATTCACCATATAAAAAATAGGATTCAATAGACTCAAATGCCTCCACCACGGAGGAAGCATATCAATAGAATAAAAAATTCCTCCCAGAAAATTTAAAGGCGTGACAATATAATTAATAAATAGGGCTAAATCTTCCCAGCGCTCTGCCCAAAGCCCTGTGATAATGCCGAATGATGCAAAAATAAGAGAGGTCAAAAGTAAAAATATAAGCGTGGCTGCCATCGAATAAATGGGAAGTTTTAAAAGAATACATCCCGTGGCTAAAACCAAAACACCCACGATGAGCCCCCGAATAATCGACCCAATCGTAAAGGCAAAGACCATTTGAAGATAGGATAACGGAGTCAATAATATATCTTGAATACTTGTGTCATAGCGAGCCATGAAAAGATAGTTTGAAGCATTGTTGTAACTAGAAGTAATAACTCCCATTAAGACAAGTCCAGGAAAAATAAACTCAATATAATGAAATCCATGAATTTCTTTAATTCTACCGCCCAGAGAAAATCCAAAAATAATAATGTAGAGCGCTGTTGAAATCATTTGTGGGAAAATGGTCATGTTTCTCATTCCCATAAACCGGGCAATTTCTCGACGGATGAGGGTCCATAAAGAAATCCAATAGTGATTACGCATGGACTTGCTCCTGATCTTCCTCAATAAAATAGTTAATGAGATCTCCTTTGGAATGTTCAATGACCTTTTCAATGGAATCATGAATTAAAATTTTTCCCTCTAAAAGAATGGCAATTTCATCGCACAGCGTTTTGGCTTCTTCTAAATAATGGGTGGTTAAAATAATGGTTTTCCCTTCGCGATTGAGTTTTTTTAAATAATTCCAAAGATCATGCCTAAGTTCTACGTCTACGCCAGCGGTGGGTTCATCTAAAATTAAAATTTTTGGATCATGAATCAGGGCTTTTACAATCATGGCTCGGCGTTTTAAGCCTCCAGAAAGCCGGTGAGGTTTTTGGTGGCGATGTTCCCACAGTCCAAATCTTTGAAGCAGTTCTTCTACTCGTTTTTTTACTTCTGTCTGACGTAATCCGTATAGCCCTCCTTGGTAGAGCAAAAGATCATGTAGCGTAAAAAAACGATCAAGATTAAATTCTTGTTGGGAAAGTCCAATAAACTGGCGTACGGTTTTATAGTCTTTTTCAATATCATAACCAAAAATCTTTACATCGCCCTTAGATTTTAGGGTGAGTCCCGCAAGGATATTAATGGTGGTGCTTTTGCCAGCCCCATTGGGGCCTAAGAGACCAAAAAACATTCCGGATTTAATATTTAAATTAATCCCTTTTAATACTTCTAATGAATGAAAGTTCTTATGTAAGTTGCAAATGGTCAGTGCAAATGGATTCATAAATTTTCTGAGGGGAGAGACCGTATTTTTCGTACAAATCTTCAGCGGTGCCAGATTCACCATAAATATCTTGAACGCCCAAGCGAAGAAGGGGAATAGAAGCACCTTCTTCTGCCAAAACTTCGCTCACAGCACTTCCTAGGCCTCCAATAATGTTGTGATCTTCGACGGTAACTATGCGTTTGTGGGAGCGTGCCAGCTTTAGAATTAAATCTTCATCGATGGGTTTTAAGGTGTGGATGTTAATAAGAGATGTAGAAAGGCCATCTTTGTCCAACTTTTCACAAGCCAAATAACTATTATATACAGTTCCTCCCGTTGCCAAAATGGCTATGTGTTTACCTTCTTTTAACATGACTCCTTTTCCGTATTGAAATTCATAGTCTTGGTTAAAAAGAGTTACCAAATTTTGCCGTGTGAGCCGAACATACACTGGGCCTTTGTGATGGCCGGCTAAATATTCAATCATCTTGGCTGTTTCAATGGCATCGGCTGGTTGAAGAACGCCCATTCCAGGAAGAGAGCGCATGAGCGCAATATCTTCTAGAGCCATTTGGGTATAGCCGTCTTCTCCAATTCCAAGGCCTGCATGGGTTCCAATGATTCTGGCATTCACCTGATTATAGGCGATAGAGATGCGAATGGTTTCAAATCTGCCGACGACAAAACACCCAAAGCTACATAAAAAAGGAGTTTTTCCGCTGAGTGCAAGACCGGCTGCGGTGCCAATCATATTGCTTTCTGCAATGCCCATTTGAAAAAAGCGCTCTGGAAATTTCTTAGAAAATCCCGCACTTTTTGTCGATACAGAAAGATCTGCATCCAAGACCACGACTTCGGGATATTTTTCTCCAATAGAAACCAATGCTTCTCCAAAAGACGCTCGAGATGCCTTTTGAACTTTTGGATTAATGTTTACATATTCTGTCATGAATATTTCTCACTTGTAAGTTCTTGAATTGCTTTGTCTCGTTGTTCGGGAGTGGGAGCGGTTCCGTGCCATTCAATATTATTCTCCATAAAAGAAACCCCTTTGCCTTTAATTGTATTGGCAATAATCAAGTGAGGTTTTTTTTGTTCTTTTTGTGTGTTATTAAACGCATTTAAAATTTCAGAAAAATTATGCCCATTAATTTCTTGAACTTCCCAATTAAACGCTTCCCATTTTTGTTTTAAAGGAGAAAGATTCATGACATCTTTTGTATACCCATCGATTTGGCCTTTGTTGGCATCAATAATCGCAATCAAATTATCTAAATGATATTTAGGAGCTGACATGGCGGTTTCCCAAATCTGGCCTTCTTGGATTTCTCCGTCGCCTAAAAGGCAATAAATTTTATATTTCTTTTTGTCGATTTGAGCGGCGAGAGCCATACCTTGAGCAATGGAAAGGCCTTGGCCTAAAGATCCAGAAGAAGTTTCCATAAAAGGAAATCGTACGTGGTCTGGATGGCCTTGGATTCGACTATTCACTTTTCGAAGGGTTGTTAAAAGCTCACTTTCTGGAAAATAACCGGCTTTAGCCAACGCTGCATACAGAATAGGACAGCCATGGCCTTTAGAGAGGACAAAGCGGTCTCTGTCTGGACAATGGGGATTTTGTGGATCGTGGCTCATCTGATGAAAAAAAAGAGTGGTCACAATATCTGCTGCTGAAAGGGACCCTCCGGGGTGGCCAGATTTGGCTTCGGTAATGGCTTTGAGCGCTAAGATACGCAGTTCCCTTGCAATTTGGGTTAATTTTTCTATAGTATGATCTTCATCATTCATTTTTGCGATAAGGTATTGGAAATTGGGTGAAAAATCAAGATAAGAAACGGGGAAGGGAGAAATGTATGCGTACAGAAAAAGATAGCTTGGGGGAAAAGAAAGTTTCAGACGATGCTTATTACGGTATTCAAACCCTGCGAGGATTTGAAAATTTTCCTATTAGCGGGTTAAGAGAGCCAGAAGTTTTGATTCAAACCTATGCCTTCATTAAAAAAGCAGCAGCCCAAGTGAATACCTCTTTAGGTGTATTAGATGTAAAAATTTCTAAAGCCATTATCCAAGCGTGTGATGAGATTTTAAGTGGAAAGTTTCACGATCAATTTATTATTGATGTCTTTCAAGCCGGAGCCGGCACTTCTTTTAATATGAATGCCAATGAAGTGATTGCCAATCGTGCTACTGAAATTTTAGGTGGGAAAAAAGGGGATTATTCAAGGGTCAATCCCAATGACCATGTGAATATGGCTCAGTCCACAAACGACACATTTCCAGCGGCCATGCGGATTTCGTCTCTCCTCTTAAACGCTCTTTTAGAAGAAGCGCTTAAAAAATTGGTTCAATCGTTTCGAAAAAAAGGAAAAGAGTTTGATAAAATTGCAACGACTGCCAGAACCCATTTGCAAGATGCCGTACCGATTCGATTAGGACAAGAGTTTGAAGCCTATGCGGTGATGTTAGAAAAAGCCTTAACGAGAATTCAAAAAGCTAAAGAATCTCTGACGTCTTTAAATATTGGGGCCACAGCAGCCGGTACAGGAATGAACTCTCATCCTCAGTATGCAAAAAAAATGGTTGAGGTGCTCAGTGGGTTTACAAAATTATCTTTAAAAAATCCCACCAATTTTATTGAAATTGCTAGCTCTACAGCGGATTTCGCAGAGTATTCTTCAGCTTTAAAAAATCTAGCATTAGACATTACAAAAATTGCCAATGACTTAAGACTGTTATCATCAGGCCCTAGAACGGGATTAAATGAAGTTTTTTTACCGGCGGTTCAGCCAGGGTCTTCGATTATGCCGGGGAAGGTCAATCCCAGTATTTTAGAATGTACCAACATGGTGTGCTTTCAAGTGGTGGGAAATGATGTGGCTGTGTCCATGGCCTCTCAGGCTTCTCAGCTGCAGCTCAATGTGATGATGCCTGTAATTATTTATAATATTTTATTTTCTTCAAAAATTTTAACCCACATGATGACGATGCTTTCTCAAAAATGCATTGAAGGAATTCGTGCTAATGAAAAGCAGTGCAAAAAATATTTTGAAGAATCGTTGGGATTAGCCACGGCCTTAAATCCCATTATTGGCTATGCAAAGGCCGCAGAAGTGGTAAAGGAATCCATTAAAACCGACACCTCTATTTTAAAGATGATTGAAGAAAAGGGCATCTTGACTTCAGCAGAAATTAAAAAGTATCTTTCGCCTGATAAGCTTACTAATCCAGGAATATTAAAACGAGAATAAATTCAATAATTTACAAATTTTGACTAAAGTGTCACTTTATATTATAATGCCCCTCTATTGTGATGAAGATTAAAGCCCTATTTTTTCTTTGTTTCCTCTGGATTCCCGCTTTTGCCCAGGAAGAAGCTATAGATATCCCCATTGAAGAATGTGTAGAGATACACAATGGTTTAAGACACATTCTGAATAATAAATTGACCTCTATTTTTGGATATCTTCACGATGACTTTCAGAAGCATGCTTCTGATCCTGAGATGATTCGAATCTTTGGTAGATTTGAAAGAGTGATAAAGATACTAGAGCTTAGAAATGCCACGTATCAGCCTAGAAATTCTCGGGAGTTATTTTTAAGAATTAAAGCAGCGCTTAATTTTTTAGAACAAGCCAAAGAAAAAATTATAGGGACGTTATCGGAGGAAGGGGAAGGAAAAGAAATCGTTTTAACCAATTTACGGCATGTGATGAACGCCTTAGAGCTTTCAAAAGAAGTGCTGAGTGCTCAAGGCCATGATGTGACTCATTTTGAAACTTTAGAAACACTTCGCGCCAATTTGGAAGTGACGATGATGTTAGCCGAAGATGCAGGAATGTTTGGAGAGCTTGAACGAGGCTCTTTTTTTAATAGAGAAATAAAAATGGTACTCAGGACCGGTGATCCTCTGACAGAATTTTTTCTCATGGTGCTTTTAAGCGATTTTTATAATCATGATCAAGATACTGCTTCTGGTAAACCCGAAATTTCTATAGATCTTGAAAGTCGAAAAATGGTGATTGTGCTTAAAGACTATCATGTGACGAGCAGTAGAGGGGGCAGAGGTATTTATCCTTGGCAAGTGGCTGAGCGAGCCGGAGGAGGATTGGCACTCCTTTTAGCCAAGATCTTTTTTGAAAAAAAGCGGGGAGCTACTCTGGTTTCTTCTATAACAGAGGAAGGAAAATTTGAAGGATTAACTCTCGAAATTTCTTTTTTTACTTCTTCTTCATTGGCATTGGCACTGGAACATGTGCAAGGAAAAATTCAAGCTCAGCCCGTTGCGCCTTATATAAATGATATGGCCGAACGATTGGCCCGTGATTTTTCACCTCCGTTAGAAGGCATATCCAGAGCGAAATTCTTAGAATTTTTGAAAAGAGATTTTTGGCATCCAAAAGCAAGATTGGATATGAAAATGGCATCTAGTGAATTAGAGCGATTATCGCGATTAACAAAAGATTTCTGGACACCCAAACACATTGGGACCATTCTAAAAAAGTGTATTATCCGTGAAGTAATGCGCGGTGGGGCTGCTTCCAGCGGATGAAAAACGATACCCTTGTGATGTCCCTCGTTTTTGTAACTCATCTTTAATTTTTTGAATGACCCGACTTTTTTCTAAAGCCCACCTGGGAGCTACGAGTTTTTCAGAAGCCGCATCTCCCGTGAGACGATGGATAACAGAAGTCGAAGGAATTTTTTCTAAGACATCGCATATAAGTGTTACGTAATTATCTTCTTCAAAAACGCTTATTTCCCCTTTTAAGTATTGATCGTAGAGTTTTGTATTTTTAATGACATGCAAGAGGTGGAGTTTATATCCATCTATGGGAAGCTGGGTGACGGTATCAATAGTTTGGTGCATATCCTCTATCGTTTCTCCGGGAAGTCCTAATATTAAGTGTGTGCAGATTTTTAAATTGGGTTTTTCTTTGGCTTTTAAAAGTGTTGTTTTAAATTGTTCAAACGTATGCCAGCGATTTAAAAGTTCATTGGTTCTGTCATGAATGGTTTGAAGTCCCAATTCTAACCACACCAAATATTTTTTCCCAATATCATCTAAGAGATCAAGCGCGCCTTGAGATAAAGTATCTGGTCGAGTACTCACAGAAAGTCCTACAATATCTGGGTGGCTTAGGGCTTTTTCATATCTTTCTTGTAAAACTTCTACCTTGTCATAGGTATTGGTGTAGGCTTGAAAATAGGCAATAAATTTTTGGGCATGATATCGTTTTTTCATTCTTGCCATGCCCTCTAAGAGTTGTTCTTGAATGGAAAGCGTTGGGTTTACCCCAGGTGCTCGGGATCCTTCATCGCAATACGTACAGCCGCCCACGGCCAAAGTGCCATCTCGATTGGGGCAATTAAACCCACTATCTAGAGAAATTTTATAGACTTTTTGATGAAACTTTTCTCTTAAGTAATCATTGAAAGAATAATATAAACGCTTCATTTGATATTAAGTTGACAAGAGCCTTTTAATTACGATACGAAATTTATAAACCTTGTAAGGAGGAGTAACGTATTATGACTCATATCATTGCTGAACCTTGTGTAAATGTGAAAGATAAAGCATGCGTTGAAGTTTGTCCAGTGGATTGTATTCACGAATCCGCCGATGGAAATTCAGACATGCTCTATATCGATCCTCAGGAATGCATTGATTGTGGGGCCTGTGTGCCTGCATGCCCTGTGGAAGCCATTTTCCCCATGGAAGAGTTGCCAGAAAAATGGAATGCGTTTATTAAAAAGAATTACGACTTTTTTGGTAGGGCACTTCCCCCGAATGCAAAAGCTTAAATGATCCGAGTAGCTATTAATGGGTTTGGTCGCATTGGCAGACAACTGCTGCGATTAGCACATACCTCTAAAAGAAAAATAGAGGTGATGGCGATCAATGATTTAAGCGATGTAAAAACGCTGGCTCATTTATTAAAATACGATTCTGTGCATGGAACGTTTGAGGGCCAAGTACAAGCTTTAAAAGATAGAATTTTAGTGAATGGTAAAGAAATTATCATTACAGCGCATCAACTTCCCGAAAGTCTTCCCTGGAAAGAATTAAAGGTAGATTTGGTGTTTGAATGTACAGGGCATTTTGTAACCCGTGAGGCAGCCAAAAAACATATGGATGCTGGAGCGCAAAAAGTCTTGGTTTCTGCTCCCTGTAAAGACGATGATTTAACGGTGGTGATGGGGATTAATGAAGATCAATATGATGCCAAAAAACATCATATTGTCTCTAATGCGTCGTGCACAACGAATTGCTTAGGAGTGATGGTTAAAGTATTAAGAGATCACATCGGCATTGAAAAAGCGTTTATGACGACTATTCATTCCTATACGAACGATCAACGTGTTTTGGATTTAGCTCATAAAGATTTAAGACGAGCCAGGGCTGCTGGGCTTTCGATGATCCCCACCTCTTCGGGGGCAACCAAAGCACTTTTTAAAGTGTTTCCAGAATTAAAGGGAGCACTTCAAGGACTTTCCATTCGTGTCCCTACGCCCAATGTATCGATTGTAGATTTAGTGGCAGAGGTCAAAAAAACAGTAACGGCTGATGAGATTAATGATCTTTATAAAAAAGAAGCTCAGGGAAAATTAAAACGATATTTGGGATATTGCGATGAACCTTTGGTGTCGGCTGACTTTGTGGGAGATGAACGATCGGCGGTGATCGATGCGCTCTCAACGCAAGTCAGCGGAGATCGGCTTGTGAAAGTTATTGGCTGGTATGACAATGAAGTAGGGTTTAGCGCTCGAATGCTCGATCTTGCAGAACACATGTATGCCCATTAAATTTATTGATCAACTTGATCTTTCCAAAAAAAAAGTTTTTATCCGCGTTGATTTTAATGTACCGATTCAAAAAGGCCAAATTACAAATGATGCACGCATTAAAGCAGCACTGCCTACGATTGAATATGCTATAAGCAAAGGGGCGAAAGTCATTTTAGCTTCTCACTTGGGGCGTCCTAAAGGAAAAGAAGTTAAAGAATTTAGTTTGGAACCCATTGCACAGCGGCTTTTATTTCTCCTTAAAAAAGAAGTTATTTTTTCTGAAAATTGCGAAGCCAATGGCAATCGAAAAATGATTCAAGATATGAAAGAAGGCGATGTGATGCTTTTAGAAAATTTGAGATTCCATCCAGGAGAGGAAGCCAATAGCCCTCACTTTGCCACTCAGCTTTCTAAATTGTGTGACGTATATATTGATGATGCCTTTGGGTGTGTTCATAGGGCTCATGCATCGGTCGAAGCACTTCCAAGGCTCATGAAAGAAAAGGGTGCTGGTTTTTTGCTTAAAAAAGAAATGGAAGCACTGTCTACGTTGCTAAAAAATCCAAATCGTCCCTTTACGGTTATTCTGGGGGGAGCAAAAGTTTCGGATAAAATTAATCTCATTACTCATCTCTTAGAAAAAGTAAATACCATGCTCATTGGGGGAGCCATGGCCTATACGCTCCTAAAAGCCCAAGGAAAAAAAGTGGGAACATCGTTGGTAGAGGACGATAAATTAGAATTGGCAAAATATATTCTTGAGGGTGTTCAAAAAAGAAAGGTAGAGCTATTGCTGCCCGTGGATCATATCATTTCCAAAGAATTCTCTGAAGATGCGGTTACCCAGGTGACCGAAGGAAGTGAAATCCCTGATAACTGGATGGGATTAGATATTGGACCTAAGACGGTACAGCTTTTTTTAGAAACCATTCAAAAAAGCCAAACCATTTTGTGGAATGGACCGGTAGGGGCTTTTGAGATGGCGCCATTTTGTGAAGGAACAAGACGCGTGGCCGAAGCGATGGCCCAGAATAAAGGATTTACGGTGGTGGGCGGGGGAGATAGTGTTTCTGCGATTACTCAATTTAAGCTTCAATTTAAATTTTCCCATGTCTCAACCGGTGGGGGAGCTTCGCTGGAGTTTTTGGAGGGGAAAATTTTACCAGGCATCTCTGCGTTAGAGGTGTAGGTAAAGAGGATATGTTTTCTGAAAGAGGAGATAAGATATCTCCTCTTAGATGGCATGAGGATAAAATATGAGAAAAAAAATATGTGCAGCCAATTGGAAAATGAATAAGACCTCTTTAGAGGCTATTGCTTTTATAGAAGACTTTAAAAAATTGTTGAATTTTAAAACTGCAGTAGAAGTGGTCATTGCTCCTCCTTTTACTTCTTTAGAAGGAGCATCAAAAAGTTTGAAAAATTCTTCTATAAAATTGTCTTCCCAAAATATGCATTTTGAAGAAAAAGGGGCTTTTACGGGAGAAGTATCAGCCACAATGCTTAAAAACGTAGGATGTGACTACGTCATTTTAGGGCATTCTGAACGACGTCATGTTTTTGGAGAGACAGATGACATGATTCATAAAAAAATAGGACAAGCCATCAAACATGCACTCTCTGTAATATTCTGTGTGGGTGAGACACTGGACGAACGTGAACACCATAAGACTTTTGAAGTTTTGGAACGTCAATTGTCTTTAGGGCTAAAGGGGATTTCAAAGGAAGCCTTAAGCCAAGTGGTAATTGCCTATGAACCTGTGTGGGCCATTGGTACGGGAAAAATTGCAACTCCAGAGCAGGCAGAGGAAGCTCATAAGTTTATCAGAAAAAAAGTCTGGGATTTTTATAATATGGAAGTCGCTTCTCAAATGTCCATTCTCTATGGAGGCAGTGTTACCGCTCAAAATTTTTCTTCTGTTGCCACTCAACCCAATGTGGATGGTGCCTTGGTCGGAGGGGCAAGTTTGGAAGTAAAATCTTTTATTGAAATTTTAAAACAGATGTCATACAACTTTTCTGGGCCTAGCTAAATTATGGTTTCACTGGTTGTTACATTACATATTATTGTCTGCGTGCTCTTAATTCTTGTCGTCCTTCTTCAAGCTGGAAAAGGGGCTGACATGGGAGCGACGTTTGGAGCGGGCAGCAGCCAATCTGTCTTTGGCGGAGGGGGAGCGGCTCCTTTTTTAACAAGGCTTACCACGGCTGTGGCAGTTATTTTTATGATTACTTCTATTTTGCTTACGATTTTATCTTCTAAAGCCTCTCGAAAAAGTGTGGTCGAAGGGTTGTCTGCTCCTCAAACCACAGAAAAACTACCTGAAACTCCAGAACCCAAAAAGTAAGTTTTATGCGCGAGTGGTGAAACCCGGTATACACGCAGGCTTGAGGTGCCTGTGCCCGAAAGGGCGTGGAGGTTCAATTCCTCTCTCGCGCACCACGCCAAAAATCACTTCTTAATAAAATAAAAGTTTTCATTTACAAAATTTCACAGAACACTTTGTTCTATAAGATGTTTTTTATTGGGTTTATTGGGATTGACAATCATACTAATTGGCTGTATTTCACGATGACTTAATATTTAAATAGGAGGTAATATGAAAAAAATATTTTTAGTGCTAGTGGTTTTAGCACTACCTGCGATTTCATTCGCCAAGGGTGGACAAAAATCCCTCAAGTTTGGAGGGGAAGGAGTGAATTCTATAGCCAGAGTTCAAGTTTTTGTAGATAAAGAAGAAGCTGCTCCTCGCTGCAAATGTGTGCGATTTTCTGTGCTCGTGGATGATCGCCAATCTGGTGTTGTAGGAACAACATTTATCAGTAAAGTTATGGTAGCGGTAGAAGGATTAGATCCTGAAAAAGATCAAGATTCTTCTCGTGTTTTAACGCCATGGTCAGTGTGGAGAAGTCCAGACAGCCCTGGAAAAACCAATCAAGTTGTTGTTGAAGTGCCCGTAGATACTGATTTTAAGGATGTTCGTTTTAGAGTCCTTGCACTCAAACACCAAGCGCTGCATCCTGATTATGATGATTTAGTGATTGATACTCAAGGCAAGTTTACAGGAGACGAGGTCAATTCTTTAAAACCTTCTTCTGTTCAAGAATTGCTTCAATAGTTTAAACATTTCATAACACAAAAAGCCCAGAGGAGATATCCCCTGGGCTTTTTTGTTAAATCAATACCTTCTTTTTACACAATAATCCTTGCATTACATTTGTTGACAATCCGTTGACAAAAATAATAAATAGATTTATAATTGTCAACATGGATATTAAAGCAAAAATTCTTTTCCTCTTGAAACAAAAACACTTCCTAACAGGGAAAGAACTTATTTCGGTTTTACACATTACTCGGCAAGCCCTCAATAGACACCTTCAGCCCTTAATAAAGGGGCACTTTATTCAAAAAACTGGGGCAACAAAAGGTGTAATTTACTATCTCTCTAAAATTCCTCTCATTAAAACCTTAAAAACCCCTCTAAAAAACATTGAAGAAGACCAAATCTATAAACAGTTCATTGTTTCTCAAAAATTATACTCTATTAATAAAAATACTTCAGATGTCCTTTATTATACGTTTACTGAAATGCTTAATAATGCAAAAGATCATTCTAAAAGCAAAATGGCTAAAATTTCTCTGTATCTATCTCCAACACATATTGGTTTTAGAATTACAGATGAGGGTGTAGGAATTTTTAAACATATCCAAAAAGCAAAAAATCTAACCAATGCATATCGGGCCATTGAAGAACTTTTAAAAGGAAAATGTACTACGGATCCTAAACATCACACAGGAGAAGGAATATTTTTTACCTCAAAAGCAGTCGATCTTTTTTCCATTGAAAGCTTAAAATTAGCTTTAGAAATAGACAATATACATCAAGATTATACCATTAAGAATTCAGATATCTTTAAAGGTACCAGTGTCTACTGTCAAATACCCTTTAAATCACATCTAACTCTTCTTAAGCTATTTAAAACCTATACGAAAGAGTATAAATTTTCTAAAACAAGAATTTATATTACGCTATTTGATACTGCAGATCAATTTATGTCTAGATCAGAAGCCAAAAGGGTGCTTTTTGGCCTAGAAAAATTTCAAGAAATTGTATTTGATTTTAAAGGAGTTCAAGCCATTGGCCAAGCTTTTGCAGATGAAATTTTTAGAGTATTTCATGCCCGATACCCTCATATTGTTCTTACAGCTATAAATACCAACCGAACAATTCAATTTATGATCCAAAGAAGTAAATAAATGGGAATGGGGTTAATGATAGAAAGCCCAGAGGAGACATCTCCCCTGGGCTTTTTGACTTTTGAGGCTTTCCATTATATATACTGTGCTGCCCTGCTACAACAAAGGAGTGTCTTTTTATGAAAAAAATATATGTTTTTTTGATTCTAGTTCTTTTGTTTTCTTTTAATGCCAAAGCCCAAGAAACTATCCGGTTCGATTGGGCAGGTGCTGATTCTATGCAGGCTACGGTATTTCATGCTTTATGGGCTCAGACAGATAAAAGACTACCTAGCAGCATAGGTCTTTCTATTAAATCTGTCCGAAATGGTGTGAGTATTACGGTGAGCGATGGAAAAAATTCTATTTCAGTTATGTGGAATTCTCATGCTGATAAATTTTCTATGACTTTGGATTTTGAAAAATGGATTTCAGATTGGTCTAAAACAGAAGCAGCTCCTACGACTCGCCCTACTTCTGTGCAAGGAATTCTTTACAAAGCCCTATTGGATTATTCTAGACAAGATTCCGATGCAAGTGGGTTAAGTATTGAAGAACATGGCAACAGAATTGTGCTCCAAGACGCTGAGCATCGAGTGGTGTTAGAGCAAGAAGATTATGGGTTGATTTCTGCGAAATATAAAATGGGATATTTCCCGAATGATCCTTCTGCTGTTTCTAGTGGCCCTTCTTTAGCAAGAACATGTGAGCGTGTACGAGTAATTATGAGTGCCAAAGTGGATGTGGATTACCTTCGAAGTGATCTTGTGGATGCCTTGGATAGAGATGTTCTTTTAAAAAGTACAGAAACATTTTTAAAATCAGAAGCATTTTCAGAATTTTTAGCGAGAACGATTGATGCTCACTTAGCATATCAAGAATTAAATGAGCTTACTGTTGATCGAGATTCCACTGCTTTTAGAGTCATGTGTGAAATGATGCGCAGAGGGCGCTCAGCAGATCTTTTAGAGCGTTTGCCGAATCTTGTCCGTGCTCTTGTGAATGAAGGGTTTAGAACAGTAAGAAAATAACGTGTGTCATCCCCCGGCTTTTGACCGGGGAATGACAGCACTTAAATTAAGCTGCGGATCTTTTGGGTGTTTGAGTTCCTGTTTCAGTGCAAGTATATTTATTGAATTGCTTCCACTCTTCTAATCCACCTACAAAACGATACACATTTTCAAATCCAGCCTGTTCTAACTCTTCAGCGGCTGTGTGGCTGGCTGTGCATTTTGGATTGGCACAATAGACAACAATCCAATCATGTTTTGCAAATAGTTGAGGAGCGGTTTGTGTGATTTTTTCTGCGGGAATATTAATCGATCCCGGGATATGATTTTTCAAAAAATCTTCCTTAGGAAGAGTATTGATCAATATGGGGTGATTTTTCCCTGGCTCAATCATTTTGATGAGCTGTGAATAGTTAACGGTTTTCATTATTGTTTTCTCCTTATTTTATTAAATGCGGAAGAGGACCATCCTCAACCTAGCATGAGCACGTATCGGTTGTTTTTAAAAATAGTTTAATTTTTTATTCTTGACATGCTGCATCAATTTTAGCTACAGTTAAGCCATCACACGATATTAATTAAGAAGGCCAGCTTTGCGATTCAAGAATTGTCGATGATGCCCTGCCCAAGGCCTGAAATCGACATAGGTCCTTCTTAGAAGTATAAGAGAATCAGAAATACGAAAGCTGGCCTTCGCTTCTTGAAGATTGACTTTCCTTAAAACCATCATTATAAAGCTACCTAATGTTTAAACGCTTTTTCTTCTCTTTCTCCCTCCTTTTAATCTTTTCAATCTCTGGATGGACTTCCGTACAGACTTATTTTAGCCCTCATGGAGGAGCCCACGATGCCATTGTCAGGGACATTTTAGAGGCTAAAAAAAGTATTGATATTGCCATGTATAACTTTAGTAGTTCCAAGATTTTAGGGGCTCTTCAAACGGTAAAGAAAAAGAAGCCTCGAATAGCGATTCGAATGATTTTTGATGATGCTGCCAATACAGAAGGGGATGCTCCCGGTGCCACCTCTAAGTCAGATCAAAGTGAAGCTTTAGAACATCTAGGGGTCGATATTCGATATGTTTCTAAGATCATGCACCATAAATTTGTGATTATCGATGGATTTCCGGACGGGCTTAAAGGAGATGAGGATTTTTCTCATACGGTGTTACTGAACGGAAGTGGAAATTTTTCAAGTCGGGCTGACACGGGGCATGATGAGAATTTGGCAGAAATCAGAAATGAGCCAGAAATTACCACCGATTTTCAAAAAGAATTTCAGCTGATGTGGAATTATAGTTATGATTTCCCTGATGACTCTGAGCAATCCGACCGGCCTTCTTATCAAACAACGCTTTCTTCTTCGCCATCGATTGCTCCGGTTTTTACCAGTAGCAATTTTAAAACCACTGTTAAATTTCCATTAAATGGAAATCGAGTGGTATCTTGGAGTCTTGAAAGTGCCATTCGCAGTGCCAAAAAATCTATCTATGTAGCCACCGGACATTTTAGGTTAAAGCCATTGGCCGATGCCTTGATTGAAGCCAAAAAAGAAAATCCAAATTTAGATATTCGGGTGATTTTAGACACACAAGAACATATTACTCCTCGGGCCCATGAAGAACAAATGAGCCGATATCGTCAACGTCCTGATGAATTAGCGGGGAAAATGAAGTTTAGTCGCTATCTTTCAGAAGGGGGAATTGATACTCGAATTAAATATGCTGCGTATATTTTTTATTATGCCATTGATCCTCAAATGCACCATAAATATATGGTTATTGATGGAACCGATGTGTGGAGCGGCAGCTATAATTGGTCCAGGAATGCAGAGTTTAATACGTTTGAAAACGTGGTCCATTACAGCGGAGAAGAACTTTCAGAGGTGGCGCAAAGTTACACGGAGAATTTTTTAAATATTTGGGATAAAAATCGGGATTCATTTCAAGATCATAAACGAGATATTCAAAAACAAAGTCGCATCCCTCTTCACTTTGATCCTATGAGTTTATGGGTATCTGAAATTGATGAGTTATATGATCTTTTAGAAAAAGAAGTCCCAGGATTTTTTGAAAAAATAAAACCAGAAGATATGTATTGGGCAAAAAGAAAAATTAACTCCAGGAATACAAAGAAGAAAAAGAAAAGAGGAGAAAGAAGATGAGGCCATTTTTAAAAAGTATTATCTTTGTTTTTTATTTCACGTCTATTTCAGTTTTTGCTTCATCTATTGATTTTTTTTATACACTTCCTCCCAATGATAATCCCAATGGTAAGGGGCCTAGGCCTAATTTAATCCGAGAAATCGATGCAGCTAAAAAAACATTAGAAGGTTCTTTTTTTCAAATTAGTGATCCTAAAATTGCGGATGCGTTTATTCGAGCTAAAAAACGAGGAGTTTCAGTAACGCTCACGACAGATGCGGAATGGTATGATGCTGCTGAACATGGGGTGGCAGAATATGTGGCTCAACGACAAAAATTAGAAGCGGCAGGCGTTCAAATGATCGATGATGGTGCCTCTGATGCTCACCACAAACGTCTTCAACACAATAAGTATTGCATTATAGATCGAGGAACTTCCAGGGCTCGAGTCTGGATGGGGTCTACTAATATTACTCCTTCGTGTTCATTGGAAAATGGGAATCTGTCCTTTTTAATTAGAGACTCCGAAGTGGCTGATATTTTTTATTTAGATTTTAAACAAATGGTTGAGGGAAAATTTCAAAAACAAAAAGGGGGAGTGTTTAGTGTTGGAGAAAATCTACAGGTAGTTTCAGATCAACCCTCTACCATTAATGGCTTAGATGCCAAAGATTTTTTTGGACTTGGAGATGCTATTTCCTATCCTTCAAAAGAGATTAATGGATCAAAAATAGAATTTTATTTTGCTCCTCTTCATAATATTCAAAAACAGGTAGTGGAAGCCTTATATTCTGCTCAAGAATCCATTCACTTTGCTACGTATACGTTAGACAATGCCATGATTTATCAAACTATCATGAACAAAGCTCTCACCGATAAAACACAATATAATCCTTATAATATTTATCCCGTCGCCATTCGTGAAGAACCTTGGCAAAATATTAAAGAAGGGATTTTAAGAACAGGAAATGACGATGGCACTTTTTCTGACAGTATTATTCCAGATACTCAATGGAAAGAATTAATTTCTGCTTACGGTGGAAAAGAAAACGAAGGGAAATTTTACAATGCAGCTACTTATTTTTACCCTCCCGGGGAACTTGGAGGACGGGTTCAAAAAGTATATGTGTATGGAATTTTTAATCGCTTAGGAGCTACCAAAGGGCCCTATCAAGAAATGTTAAATATGAATATTCCCGTTCGCATGGCCGCTTTTCGAGGGATGCTGCATCATAAATTTATTATTATTGATCGAAAGATTTTAATTTTAGGATCTTATAATTTTAGTACCAGCGCTGAAAATACAAATGATGAAAGTGCGATTATTATTCGAGATCCTGAGTTGGTAGAGCAGGTTTATCAAGAAGTGTTTGCGCCAACTTATAAAAATGCGTATCCAGAATATGCGCCTCCTCAATGGCAAATCGATGAATTTCCTCAAGATCAAAAGCCGCTAGAGATTTCAGAAATTTTATTTGATTCTCCCCAGGGTACAGATGGACGGTATGTGGAACTTTATAATCCCAATAGACAAGAAGTGGATATAACGGGATGGAAGCTTTGGAATGGGAATATTCCTTGGTATGAAGATCCAAAGCTCAGTGGGACGACCGATGATTTAGTCTCTTACTACAATGATCCTCTCAATAATACGTATGGGCTTAATCATCCTGAAGAAGCGTATTTTTTACATCCAGAACTTCAAACTTTGGAGCCTGGAGAGTATGGACTTATTGTGGGAAGAGATTTTAAATTAGAATATTTGGAACCTTTTTTAGAACAATTCTCTGAGCAATTTGAAGCTATTCATGGCCGAAAGCCTAAAGAATTTTATGAATTTTATCCAAAACTTTTTGTATGTTCAGATCCTGGAGATAGCATGGTGGGCAATGGATTAATGCCCTATAATTTTGTTACTCTTTTTTATCCCGATAAATTTACGATTTCTGATCGGTTTGATGTGAATGGTGCTTTTTCTCTTTCAGTGATGGGAGATTTTGTAGATTTCTTATTAGGAGGAGGGAAGCAATTTAAACTCAAACTTTCCAAAGGACAGTCTTTAGAAAGAATTCATAGGGATTTTGATTGGGATAATTTTGAGGTACATCAGGAAAATTATGCCAGTGATCAATATGCACTTTATTGGTATGGGTTAAGACATTATAGTAAACCGTCTGATTGGGAGCCCAATAAAAATAACTCCTACACGCCCGGATTTTCATATTAATTCCAGCCTTGTCTTTGACTAGTTTTTATGCTATTTCTGATGCCCAATAATAAGGGTATCGGTTCTTTACCGATGCCCTTTTTTTATGGCCTTTTTTATGGGGGGAAACATGAGAAATATCAATCGGTTACTGTGTTTTGTCTTATTTTTATTACTGGTCTATTTATATAGTCCCATTAGCTTTGGTCAGGGGACAGAACCAGAACCTCCCATTACCAATCCAGATTTAGAAGCCCAAATTCGAAAAGCCGTTCAAGAGGCTTTGGATGAACAGTTGCCAGCGCAGGTAGAGCAAGAAGTTCAACGACGTCTTCCCGGCGCTATTGCTCGAAAACTTGCAGATAAAAAGAAAGAAGAGGAAGATAAACAAGAGCGTTGGTTAGAAAGAAACCAAGATTTAAGAGGGCGCTACATGGTCAACTCCATTGGTTCAGACGGTGCTTATGGGGTTAAGTTTGACATTAACCCTGGGATGAATTCGAGAAGCAGTGGTGGTACAGATCGGATGAGTGTGTATTATGCCAAAATTACTCCTTTTGTTCGGGTTTCAGGATGGGGCTCTGAAATTTCTTTAAACGTTCGAAAATTTTTGGAAGATGAAGTTGTCAAAGGAGAGCTTAGGGATCAAGTTTCAAAACTCGATTTTGAAAGTGCCTATATTTATTATCGTCCCATCAATAAAGATCAAGTGGAGGTCAAAGTATATTTAGGACAAGTTCAAGAGCCTTTTCTTCACGAAGTGGTAGAAGCCTCTGTTTTTTCCAATAAATCGATTTTAGATAAATATAAACTCAATACTTCTATGGCCATTCGTGCAGATATTGGTTTGGGACATATGGATCCGCCAAATCCCAATCCCGATATCATCGAAAGACAAGTTTGGGTTCAGGCAGCTAGTTTTAATTTGGATAAAGATAATGGGGGAATGGATGATTTTGCGGTGAGAGTTTTGATGTCTTTATCTGTCTTAAATCGCTTTAAGGTGTTTAATTTTAAACCCATTGATCTTTGGGGTGGATTTGCCCGAATTGGTTCTGGCAAATCAACGGCTGGTGAGACAGATGCCGTGACAGATCCCACCTTAACTCAAGAAATGTCTGTGTTTGGAATGAAAATTGATTTAAATTTATTAACAGGACAAGAACTGGGAGAAATTTTTACTGAATTTGTTCGTCGTCGTAAAACGGGAGATATTACCGATCAGTCGTGGGTTGTGGGGTGGACGAAAAAGATTAAACCTTCTGATCCAGAGCCAGAACCGGGTAAAAAATTAAAACCGGCTCGCCCCATAGAAATTGGGGCTCGTTTTCAGTCTCAACAAGATGATCCGCAAATAGCCTTGTCCGATGGTTCGGTATTTTCAGTTGGCCTCTTATATCCCTTGGTGGATTATAGTGTCGCACTTAAATTAAATTTGGGATACGTGCTTGAATCCTCAGATCCAGACAGAGATGGAGAAATTATTTTTACCACCGATTTTGAAGTCATATGGTAAAAAAGCTTCTTTTCATTTTTTTACTGATTCCTGGAATTTCCATATCGGAAACATATTCTGATATTGTTCAGCGTCTTAATTCTGAGATAGATCCTACCGTTCGTAAAACATTGGTTTTGGACTTAGCTCAATTTCCATCTTCTCATGCATTGGATTTTTTACTTCAAGTCATTGAGCTTGAACCTAATGCGGATATTGTTTCTGCTGCCAGAACGGTTAGACGAGAAATGCAGCGATTTTTATTTCAAGAAGATGTTGTTATTTTATCTTTTCATCATCAAAATCAGGATTTTTCCCTTCGAAAGACCCTGTTTCAAGAAAAAATAAAAGAAGATCCCTGGAAAGGGGATGCTCAGGCCTTTAGTCAATTTTATCTTTTAGATAAAATCTTGGATCTAGAAATAGATACTTATGCGGGAAAAAGAATTTCAGAATCTATTTATAGCAGCAGTCGGGGGCGTGCACTTCCAAGTCGAAGTCAACTGGACGGACATGTTGAAAAAAGCATGGGAGATCTTTTAAAGCGATATGAACATCCACTGTTTCAAGAAGCATTGATGGATAAATTATTGCTGGGGGTTAATGCGTCTCAAGGCGTTTTGGAATATTATACAATTTCTAAATTAAAGCAGTATATTTGGCGGCGATGGATGGAAGAGACTAAGGCACAGATTAAAGAAAATATCTATCGCCAGACCAAAAAAGAGATTTTAAAATATTTAATTGAAGAAGAACTTCGGAGAAAAGGGCGCTACCGAGATGACTTTGGCCCTCAATACTTACGAGATCACATTTCGGATTATCATGAGTCTTTAAAAAACAGTTATGCCCAATTTAAGCAGAATCATCCGGATGAAACTCGGACTCCTGAAGAGGTGGATCAATTTTTAAAAGAACATTCTGAAGTGAAAATTCTTTTAAGAATACCTAAAGCTAAACTTCAAGCCGTGTGGTTTACGTTTCCTTCTTTAGATGTCTATAAAGAAAAAGATCCGGCTCATGCAGGAGAAGCCAAAACGCTCATTCAGGGTTTTTATCGTGATATTTTTTCTAAAGAATTTTTAGGAGTATTGGAACAAGAAGCCCTGTCTATTTTTGATCTAGATCTTTCCGTTGTCGCCTCCGACTCTGATCGGGGGTCGAAAGATCATATTCAAAAATTAGAATCTGATTTAGATGAGCAAAAAATACTTTTAGCCCGTGAACTTAAAAAATATTCACACATTACCCAAGAGAAATTAAAAGAAGCATTGCAATTTTATTTTACAATGGCTCAGGAGATTTTGTCTCAAGACAAGACATCGGCTTATCCCCCTGCCATTGCTTTAGTCAACGCTTTGGAAGAAACCAAAGGACAATATTTAAGCTCTGGGGGGGATTTCATGTTGGCTGCCCTGATGTGGTTTTGCGGGGGCATTATGAATATGAAAATGAGAGATCAGATGTTTTCTCATTTAGAAGGAAGAAAGTCACAATTTGAGAAGGCGTATCATTCGTTAATTTCTCAAGAGATGACTGCAGAAGAAAAAGTAAAAATTTTTCAAAAAGTGATTCAAGAATTTCAGTCGCAATATCCGTTGGAATTTGTTTTTGTGGAGCCTGATTGGATTTCACGGGGAGAGAATTTTTCTATTCCTGAAATTGAATACACTTCTTTTTATGGGAAAGATCGAAAAAAACCTTCTGATCAGGAGGTATATTATTTTTGGAATGATCCAGAACCCTCTCTGACAGTATTTCAATGGATGGAATTGGAAGAAGAGCATTTTTTAGAAATAGATGAGTTAAGTTCTGATGTCTATGGGCAGATGATGTCTCTTTTGCAAGATCAGCTGGTTTTGACAGAGACCTTAAAAGAGGCCCCTGGGGTTCAAGAAAGACTTTTTCGTAAATATAGGGGGGATATTGGCCTTTATCCAACCTTAGACCTTGAACTTTATGAAGAAGAGCTTTGGGTGCCCAAAATGGGCACTGTCAACCTTTTTCTTGAAAAACACTAATCATAAAAATCCAATAAAATCAGTTGCTTATGAAAAGCTACTTATGGCATAAAGTTTGCTCCTTCTATATAGAAGGAGCAAAGATGCAGGTAAATAGACGTGTATGGAGTGTTGTTTTGGGAGTGTGCCTCTGTGTTTTAGGCAGTATGGATGGCCTGGTAAGTGCCCAGGAAAACACACAGATTCAGCCCTTTTGGAAGAGTAATCCCTCTTCTTTATCTTCTTCACAGGAGGCCAAGTTTCTACCTGAGCTCAATAACTTTTTTTATGCCTCTTCACATGGAACCGGGCAATCTTTTGAATCAAGAATAAGCTTAGGCACAGATTTTTTGTATTCCTTGAGCGATCATATAGATATTGCAGCCAAGGGGGATCTTTGGTGGGCATTTCCTAAAACATCGTCTGGTTGGCTTGATCTTCAATCTGCGTATGTGGGCTGGCATAGCATTTATAAACATTCCATTGCTTCTTTTAAGGTGGGGCGAATATTGCCAGACTGGGGAGGCCCCGATGAATATAGTCCTATAAAACAGCTTTTCCCTAAATTTGCGATTGATCCTCTTCAAACCCGCGCTAACGGGGTGGTGGGATTTTTAACCTCTGTTCAACAGGATCTGCTAGATATTGAGTTGATTTTAAGTCCTTTGTTTGTCCCAAATCTCGGAGGCCCTATTTATGATACCAATGATAAAGGAAAATTTTATTCTCCATCTCGGTGGGCATTGCCCCTATATTACACGGCTACTGTTGGGACAGCGCCGGTTCCTTTAAACTATAAGCTTCATATCCCAAAAGTGAGTGATGTTATTTTTAAAGCGGGTTGGATGATTCGGATGACGCTTAAAGATTTTTTTGATCAGTATAAATTGTCCGGCATTATGGTAAATACCTATGATCCACGTCCTAGAATTAAAATTGATGGGCTGTTAAATATTCCACAAAATAGTGCTGTAGAAGGAAATGTGGATGTATATCCTAAATTTTATAGACAGTTTGCCTATGGATTAGAAGGCAAAGTTCAAAATTCATTTGTCGATCTTTCTTTAGAGAGCCTTTATCGGATTCCAGATAACCCTGAAGGTATTCGAGAAGATTTGGCTCAAAGTCAAGAATGGAAAAATGCCTTCTTTATTCAAACCAAAGAAAAATTATGGCTTCCTCCTGTACAGGTACTTTTAGGTTTTTCTTCTACCAAACAATTTCATCCTTACATAGATCCTAATTTTAAAATTCCTTCTCCATCGCTTCATAACTTTATAGGGAAAATTAGCTGGAAGCCGATTCCAAAACTTTCTTTATTTTCGGCCTCTGAAGTAGCGTTTTCTTTGGATCAAGGACTATGGAAAAATGGACTTTTATGGGTCCCCATTTCTCAGATTAATGTTTCTATGGGCCTAGATTCTATCATTGGGAAAGATGACACCTATTGGGGACAATTTAGAGATAACGATAGAATTTGGTTGAGAGGTGCCTATGCTTTTTAAACGACTTTTCTTTTTAGGCTGCATTGCCATGATAGGGGTAAGTTGTGGATTTGGAGAAAATACACCTTCTCTTCCAGAACTTCATGTTCATTATGATAAAAATGATAAAGCAACTAAAGAAAGTTTTTATTTAATCGAAAAAAATTATAAAAAATATGAAGCAGGAACGTTGGAGGCAGCTGATTTTGAAGAAATGATTGATCGCTGTGAATTTTTGTTGTTAAAAGGAGCTTCAAAATTAATGGGAGAACAAAAAGACTCTTATTCTCCAAAAGAAATCGAAATTATTTTAACCTCAGGTGTATTAGCAGAATCTAAAAATATTCAATTGTGGGTAGAGAGATTTGTAGGGATTATTCATATTATCTTGGGGTCTGATCAAAGCCGGATTTCTTTTGCCGATATCAAAGAAATGTTTAGGCGAATGAGGCTTACTGCTCGGCACATTTCTAATGTTTCTGAGCTTCAGAAGAAATTAAATATACCGGACGCTTCTTCGGACCAACATCAATATTGGGAAATTAAAAGAGACGTTTTTTCAGAGATTATGAAGGCTGTTGAAATTCTTCTTCAGGATTCAAAGGGCAGAATAAATATTCCGCTTGTGAAGAAGGTTATTTTAAATCAACAGAAATATTTTCATTTAGAATCCTGGAATCGGTATATCGATGCGGCCTATTTAATTAATCGAATTATTTATAATCATTCGGACCAGTATATTGCTAAAGAAGATATTGGCTCTGTATTAAAAATGACGAGGGATACTTTTGAAAAAATATTTGAGATTCAAGTTTTATATGAAGAAAAAATGTTAGATACTCCCCAATTTTCAGCGATGTTTGAAAAATATAATTTACTTCTCGATAGTTTTTTAGAGGCTTTTTATAAAAGCGAAGGAGAGAAAGTTCGGGCTTCAGATTTAAGTAGACTTTTGGGGATGCTACATCTGGCATCCTCCGAAGAAGAAGCAGGTATTTTTGTCAATGCCTTGGTGGCGTTAAAAGGATATGTGTTTCAAAACCAGGATCTTGATTTTACCAGAACAGATGTCCAAAAAATGCACCTATTGTTATTAGGGGCAAGAGAAAGTGCTAAAAAGGCAGAAGAAGATTTTTCAAATCATGTAAATAAAACGGATTTCGAAAAAATAAAACCTCTATGGAAAAATCCCCTTCAACCTAATCAAGCCAATGTAAATGCCTTAACGATATCAGAGGTAAAGTTATCGTCTATGCTTCTTTATTTTATTGATCACTTAATTTCTGTTTATGACATGAATCGTGATGGGAAATTGGTGGTGAGTTCTGAATTGTCAGGCATTGTTCGATCTGTGCAGCATTTAATATCAGGATTTAAAAAACTGATGGGGGATGGTTCTTCGGTAGAATCGGCCACGGCTCTAAATCCTGATGTAGTTGGGAAGATTATTTTGGTGATTGGAGATAAGCTTTTAATTAATAGTAATAGAGATGATGCCCTAGATCGTTTTGAAATTTTAGATATGGTGAGCTTTGGGATTGAAAATGATCGATTCTTAGCTTCGTTAACGATGAAGCCACTTTCTTGGGAAGAATGGGTGGAGTCTGGGCAATTTCAAAATTATTTTTCGCAATTGGTTCGGAGTTTTCCTTCCCATAAAGTGCTTTATAATTATGTATTATTTATTGTAAAAATGTTTGATATTGATCCTGCTCAAATTCCTACAGACAATCAATTAAGAATGGTTTGTGGATTTATGAGGCTTGTGGAACATATTTTCTTAAAATACGATACCGATCTGAACGGTGTTTTGTCTTTAGCTGAATTGACAGGAATGTACCCTCATTTTGAACCTCTGGTGAAAGAAGCTTTTGAATACTACAAGGCTAAAGGAGGAGTAAGTACCTCCACAGCTACCTGGTCAGATACGTGGAATTATTACACAACCAGCTGGGATGATATTCGAAAGAATGTGTTCTTTTATGCATTAACCTATGGGGCATTCCCTTCAGCCATGCCTCCGGATCCTTCTACCTATACAGTAAGCTGTAAAAGATCTGTGATTGTAAGACTTTTTTCTGAGCGTGTTAAAGAGTTCTTGAAAGATGAGTAAGAAAAATACGTCGTACGTTGTCTATTTGAAAGGATAAATTTTCTTCTGTCCATGTTTCTGTTAAAATGGGCGAATCAATAAAAACCTGAATACTCCCTGGTTTTGGAGACCATGCAGATTTTGGAAAAAGTTGAAAGGCATTAACCAGCGTGATGGGAATCATGGGAAGTTTTGTTTGAAGTGCTAAATAAAAAGCGCCCTTTTTTAAAGGGGAAAGTTCTCCTGTTTTTGTTCGGGTTCCCTCTGGAGCCATCAAAATGGAATAGCCTTTTTTTTGAACAACCTCATACGTTTCTTTCATGGCCGCCATGGCTTTTTTGGGATTATAGCGATCAATAAAAATAACCCCCGCCGATTTCATAAAAAGGCCTAAGAGAGGAATATACCTCATAGATTTTTTAGAGACGGGCAGTGTTTTAGGTGGGCGAAGAGCGCACATAATAAAAAGGTCCAGCATGCTTTGGTGATTTACGACGAGAATGGCTGGGCGTTTATCTAGATTTTCTTTCCCAACTACCTCTAATGTAATGCCGGCTTGTTTTAAATTAAAGGTCCCCCATCCATGTGCGGCCCATTCGATAACTTTTTCTTGTGAGAGAAAACACAATAAAATGATGCCTCCTCCAAAATAATACAGGGTGGATAGAGCTAGAAAAACATAAAAAGAAATGCACTGAATCATTTGAGAGTTTCTTTTTTTGAGGTCATTCTTTTATAGGCGTGTTCTTCTTCATACTTGAGTTGTTTTTCTTCGCGAGCGTACCAGTGATTAAGATGCGTAAGGGCTTTTTCATATTTTGTGGGGGAGACCTTGTCTTTCTGCTTTTCTAATCTTTTTAAGCGGCGATGATATTTTTTTTCGATGGCTGATCGCTTTCGCTCAAAGCGTTTTTTAAGGGCGGTTTCTTGGTGCGATAAGCGGTGCTCAATTTTTTCTTGCCGTTTAAGTTCAAGGGCTTCTTTTTTTTCTTCACCAGCATAGGCCATCGATATGAGAAATAGAAATATTAAAAAATGCTTCATGAGATTAAAAAATAGTGAAATGTGAAGTTTAAATCAATACCTTTTTTATGAGTGGCAGGATAATGGTAAAGATAGATCCTTTTCCGACGGTGCTTTCTACTTTAATTTCTCCATGATGTTTTTGAATAATTCCATACGAAATGGAAAGCCCTAATCCGGTTCCCTGTCCTACTTTTTTAGTTGTAAAAAAGGGATCAAAAATACGTTCCACATGTTCTGGTTTAATACCTTTTCCGCTGTCTTGGATGGCAATAGTGATCTGCTCTGGATCGGCGTGGGTCGTAATCCAGATATCTCCCGGCCCTTCAATGGCTTGGGTACTATTGCTTAAAATATTCATGAAGACTTGATTAATTTGGCTTGGGTAGCACATGAGTTTTGGGAGTGTTCCATAATTTTTGTGAAGAGTGATCCTATTTTTAAATTCACTGCTTAAAAGCCGAAGGGTACTTTCTAGCCCTTCATGGATATCGACTTCTTTCATTTCTGCTTCATCGAGGCGAGAGAAATTTCTGAGACTTAAAACAATGTCTTTGGTGCGTTGAGTGCCATCCAAGCTACTTTGGATAATGCTATCGATATCTTTTAAAATGAAATCAATGTTTAGTTCATTTTTAGTATCTTGGATTTTGGTTTGTTGGGGTTTGGGAAGCTTAGAAATCATTTCTTCATAAGTTTGAATCATGTTTTTTAATTTTTCTAAATAGTCTTTTAGATGATGAATATTGCTATGGGTATACCCGATAGGGTTATTAAGCTCATGGGCCACACCTGCGACAAGCTGACCTAGAGAAGTCATCTTAGAGGAATGGACAAGTTGAGTTTGTGTCGTTTTTAGGGAGCTTGCCATGGTATTAAAAGAATGAATAAGTGTAGCAATTTCTTGCATCGGAGGAACATGGACCAAGGGGTGGTTTTTCCCCTTTTCCATATCTTGAATGGCTTTTAATAGCTGATCGATGGGGTTTAAAACTGTTTGAGAAGCTATTTGAGAAAAGAAAATAACAACGATCATGATGACAATACAAATTAAAGCAAAAATAATTTTAATTTCTTTTAAAGTGCTCTGAGTGTTGGCTTGTGACACCAAAATGGCTAAATAGCCCTGAGGTTTTTCATCATCATCTAAAAAGGGTTTTGTGAGCATTAAAAAAGACTCATCTTGTAAATGAATGGAAACAATTTTTTTATGTTGTGAGGGGGTGTAAAATATTTTTTCTTGCTCTGGAGATAATGTAGAAGTCAAAAGTTGGTACTCTTTATTGAGAATACATATTTCAAGCCCAGTTCTTTCTTTGGTGCTTAAGCTATAATAGCGATCCACAACAATGGTTTCTTTAATGACTCCAATGAATTTTCCTCCCAGACGCATACTGGTATAGCAGTCAAATGAAAAACCAATATTTGGGTGAGCTGTTTTCATGACGATTTGTCGTTTTTCGGATAGGGATTCCAGAATTACTTTTGAGAGGAGAGAGGGATCTTCCGGAAGAATGATTTCAGGATTATTGGCAATACGTTTGGGCAAAATAGAAGTGATGAGTTTCCCTTTGGCATTAAAAAAAGAAATTCGATCGGTAATATAATTTTCAATAATACTTTGGGTGACACTTTCTAAAACAGCTTTCTTTTGAGAACGAACTAGATTCATAAGATAATAGTCATTGGCATGGCGAATACCTCCCAGACGTAATTTTTCTTCTACATCCGTAAGCTCAATCGTAATGCCTTCTTCTAGGGCGTTTAAACGTTTCACCAGTTCTTGATTCATGCGCTGATTAAAAAGATAGGCAGAATAACCCACAATGACGAGCAGCGGGATTAAGGCAAACAGCATAAACCAAAACCGGAGTGTACTTTTTAAAGACTTTTGAGGGTCTAAAGTGTCTCTTACCTTTTGCCACATTGCTAATATTTTCATGAAATTCCCCACTCTAACGTATCGGAATTTCTAGAGAAAAACTGAAACTATCTAAGATGGGGATTGCGTTTTTGGGCTTCGATGATGAGATCAATGACCCGTTCGAGTGTTATTCTTCGCATTCGGGGATCTTGAAGCAACGTCTCAACGACTCTTAACGTATCTTTATTGAGTGCTTCTTTTACTAACCGCATGTTTTCAGCTGTGCCGGGAGGGCCCTTTGCAGTAAATTCGTCCCATATCGTTAATTCATCGAGTATTCGACCGGAAACGCCATCTAAAAATGATGGTGATTTTAATCCCTCAGGATCTGGATTCGCTTTTACTGTCCCTTGAATATGAGAAAGAGCCTGAGATAAAGAGGGTGGTGCATCGGCAGGCTTAGGATCGGGAAACCATTTCATTGTTTTACAATTCATACCGCTAGAGGTCATAAGCTTTAAGTCCAAATCTTTCGGACAAGAAGAAAGATCAAGGGAAGTTATTTTTACATCCCTTCGGTTAATTACCATTCCTTCTAGGAGTGTTCGTTGAACCAGTTCTTCTGGAAGAGAGACTGCTTGGTACGTATTTGTGGCGGTATCTCGAATTAAAAGCACCAAAAATCCTTGGTGGTATCCAAAGGCAAGAGGTTCTGTGTGTTGTGTGGGTAAAGAAAGAAAATTAAGATTTTTCCCAAAAGATATATTGGTTCTTATAATTTCAATTTTTTCTTCGGTTTCTAAAGCTTCTTTAAATTCACAAAGGGCAAAAAGACCATTTTCTAAAACTTTTAAAGCATATAAAGAATTAGGGGTAGCTACGATGGCTCTTACAGATTCATCTTGGGCGACAAATTTCCAAATGTGTTCTTGAGGATTCCATTTATACAAGGAAGCATCTTTTTGCAAAACCCATAGGCCTTTTTCTGAGAAGGCCATTTGGGCATTGGCCTTCGGATCAAATCCCATCTTGGTGGGAACAAAATTAATTTCAATGGTTCCATCCGCTCTAAGAAGAGCAAGTCTTCCCAGGGTGTCTATTTGATATTGGATGATGGGGGATCGCCTGGCCGAGGGTTCTTCGATGATAGCTGTGCTGTCTTCTGTTCCATCTGGACGAACAAATTTTTTAAAAAGACCTCCCTTGGATAAAACAATAACATTCCCAGAGAGATCTTGAGAAATCCCGCTAACGTCTGGATTCACAGAAGAAATTTGGCCATTACTGGCAATAAGAATGTGGTTATCTGGATCTAGGAAAAATATCGATTCTTGGGCATATAAAGCCGGTGTTAGAAAGAAAATTACAAAAGATAAAATAAAGTATTTCATGGAAGTGGGCACTATACTATATGCCTAAAAAATAGTCAATTTTGCATTGGCATTAAATTTGCTTGTTGCTTAAAGGCATGAAGCCCAAGGATTTAAAACAGTGGTCTAATGGAAGGCTGATGCGATTGGCTTTTTATGTGGGACAAGAAATTGACCGACGGTGGAAAGATCATTCTCTGAAAGAAAGAAAAAAATTTCAAGACTGTTCAGATGTATTTTCTTATTTTCATTATCGGTTGTGGACGAAGTCTCAAGAGATAGCCTATGGACTTTATTTGAATCAAAAAAGTGAACTTTTGGGAGAGCGATTAGTGACGTTGGGTACTGTCAATGCCAATTTGATTCATGCCAGAGAAGTGTTTGCCCCGGCTATTGAGCTTCGAGCTTCGGCTGTTTTAATTGTGCATAATCATCCCAGTGGAAATGCCATGCCCAGTCTTGAGGATATAGCTGTGACGAAGCGCTTGAAAAAGGTGGGAAAGCTGATAGGTATAGAGCTTTTAGACCATGTCATTATTGGGAAAAATCAATATTATAGCCACAGTTTAAAAAAAGTACTTTGTGTATGAATGAAAAAAAAATCATTTTTGTTTCAGATCTTCATTTAAAGGGCATCCGTGATCCCCGGATGAAAGCCTTTCTATCTTTTTTAGAGCAAGAAAAAACATCGCTTTCTCGCCTGGTCATCGGCGGAGATCTTTTTGATTTTTGGATGGGATTTAATGCTGTGGTTTTTTATGAATATGTACCCGTTTTAAATAAATTATTAGAATTAAAAGAAGTAGGAGTGAAAATAGATTATATCGAAGGAAATCATGATTTTTCTTTGGGGCCGTTTTTTACGGAAGCCCTTAAAGTGAATGTCATTAAAGAAGAGAGTATGTTTCAGCTGGGAGATTTTAAAATTTATATGGCCCATGGGGACGAGGTGAATCGGAAAGATTATGGATATCTTTTCCTTCGGTGGTTTTTAAGAGCTTGTTTTACAAAAGCGTTGGTTAAGTTTCTTCCTCCCTCCTGGATTTGGAAATTAAGCCAGCGCTCTTCTCACGTTAGCCGAAACTATCGAAGCGCCAATCCAAAAGCCATCCAACTTTTCCGAGATTTCGCAAGACAAAAACTAGAAACAGAAAATATGGATGTCGTAATTTTGGGTCACACGCATCATCCCGATCAGCAGGAATTTATGGTTCAGGGGAAAAAGAAATTTTATTTTAATACGGGCGACTGGATTTCTCATTTTACGTATTTGGAATACGATCAAGGTATCTTTAGCTTAAAAAAATTTATTTTTTGACAGACGAGGGTCGAAGCTGATATACTGACTTCAAGAATAAGGGTATTCTAAATCATCTTTTTCTCATTCTCTGTATCAATAGGTGAAGTTTAAAGTAAGGATTCCCCCATAAGGAGGCAAGGGTGGCGTATCCAGAAGATAACATTGTTTCATTGGTACAAGAACTTCAAAAGAAAGCTCATTACGAAAATTTGGTTTGGGAAGGCTCTTTTGAGCAATATCTTGATATTGTTAAGGAAAATCCACTAGCTTCAAGAACTTCTTACCAGCGGATCTATGACATGATTATGTCATATGGGACTATAGAATACGTAGAGTCCCGCAAAAAAATTACCCACTATAAGTTTTTTGATGATGCTACCCATGGGGGGAAAGATGCATTGTATGGGTTAGATATTCCTCTCATGAAATTGGTCAATGTATTTAAATCTGCGGCACAACGATATGGGACAGAAAAAAGGATTATTTTACTGCATGGTCCTGTTGGATGTGCAAAGAGTACCATTTGCCGCCTTTTAAAACGTGGGCTTGAAGATTTTTCAAAAACTCCTGAGGGCGCTCTGTATAGTTTTAGCTGGATCGATCGAGAAGATGAATGGATGAAGAAAGAACTCTTAGGGGGAAATTCAGAATTTCTGTGTCCCATGCACGAAGATCCACTGCTTTTAGTTCCCCAGGAATTTAGAGAGCCTGTCATTCAAGAACTCACCAAAGGAAAAGAGTTGCAGTATAAACTTCAAATTGAAGGGGAACTGTGTCCCCCCTGTCGGTTTATTTTTAATCATCTTATGGTTCGATTTAAGGGAGATTGGAAGAGTGTGTTAAAGCATATTAAAGTTCGTCGAATTTCTCTTTCTGAAAAAGATCGAATTGGGATTGGAACTTTTCAACCCAAGGATGAAAAAAACCAAGATTCTACCGAGCTTTCAGGGGATATTAACTATCGAAAAATTGCCATTTATGGATCAGATTCTGATCCCAGGGCCTTTAATTTCGACGGAGAATTTAATATTGCCAATCGCGGGATGATTGAATTTATTGAAATCTTAAAACTCGATACAGCCTTTTTGTACGATCTTTTAGGGGCAACACAAGAGCATAAAATTAAGCCCAAAAAATTTGCTCAGACCGATATTGATGAAGTCATTATTGGACATACCAATGAGCCAGAATACAGAAAACTTCAAAGCAATGAGTATATGGAAGCGCTTCGAGATAGGACGGTTAAAATTGATATTCCCTATATTACCAAACTAAAGGCTGAAACAAAAATTTATGAAAGGGATTTTAATGGCGACCGTATCCGTGGGAAACATATTGCTCCTCATACACTGACCATGGCTGCTATGTGGGCCATTTTAACTCGTTTGGAATCGCCCAAAAAAGCCAATTTGTCTTTGGTGCAAAAATTAAAACTCTACGATGGTCATGCGCTCCCCGGTTACACCGAAGAAAATGTGAAAGAGTTAAGGAAAGAAACATTACGAGAGGGATTAAATGGGATTTCTCCTCGGTATATTCAAGATAAAATTTCCAATTCCTTGGTGAATGAAGAAAATGCTTGTTTGAATCCTTTCTTAGTTCTCTCAGAACTTCATAAAGGGTTGAGGCACCATGTGATGGTATCGGGAGATGAGCAACGACGTCGTTATGAAGAACTTTTAGCCATGGTTCGTCATGAATATGAAGAGATTGTCAAAAGTGAAGTCCAAAGGGCCATTAGCTGTGACGACGAGGTGGTTTCACGGCTGTGTTCTAATTATTTGGATAATGTGAAAGCCTATACTCAAAGAGACCGGGTAAAAAATCGTTATACGGGAGACTATGAGGAACCAGACGAAAGACTGATGCGTTCGATTGAAGAAAAAATTGATATCCCTGAAAGCCGAAAAGATGATTTTAGACGAGAAATCATGAATTACATTGGCTCGCTTGCTTTGGAAGACAAAACTTTTGATTATCGAACCAATGAGCGGTTGAGACGAGCGCTGGAACTTAAAATTTTTGAAGATCAGAAGGATACGATTAAATTGTCATCTTTGGTCTCTCGAACGGTGGATCCAGCAACACAAGAAAGAATTAGGATTATTAAAAGTCGTCTCATTAAAAGCTATGGGTATTGTGAGATTTGTTCGACCGATGTTCTTAATTTTGTGGCCAGTATCTACGCGAGGGGGGACGTCAGGAGAGCCTCGTGATTCCTAAAATTAAGCGGGACTTAAACCGCTTTAAAGATATTATTAAAGGCCGCATCAAACAAAATCTTAAAAAATATATCACCAAGGGAGAACTCTTAGGTGCGCAAGGAAAAAATTTAATTAGTATTCCCTTGCCCCAAATTGACATTCCCCGTTTTAGATATGGGCAAGAGCAAATGGGAGGAGTGGGGCAAGGCGAAGGAAAAGTAGGAACAGTGATTGGAAAAGGGGCGCAAGAAGGAGAGGCTCAAGCTTCTCAAGCCGGAAATCTTCCAGGTGAGCATATTTTAGAAGTAGAAGTAAGTCTTGAAGAGCTGGCACAGATGATGGCCGAAGAACTCAATCTTCCTCGGATTCAACCTCGAGGAAGAGGAGTAGTTACCAATTTTACCAATAAATATTCAAGTATTCGTCCCACAGGATCAGAATCTTTACGTCATTTTAAACGTACGTATAAAGAAGCCCTCAAGCGACAGATTGCTTTTGGAGAATACAATGAAAAAGACCCTATTATTGTTCCCATTAAACGCGATAAACGATATCGTTTTTGGAAGCCGACCCCGCGTCCGGAATACAATGCAGCGATTATTTATATTATGGATGTGTCGGGTTCTATGGGCGATGAACAAAAAGAAATTGTTCGGATTGAATCCTTTTGGATTGATACCTGGCTTAGGAGTCAGTACGACAATATTGTTTGCCGGTACATTATTCACGATGCGCAAGCCAAAGAAGTGGACCAAAATACCTTTTATCATACGAGAGAAAGTGGGGGAACGCTTATTTCCTCCTCGTATAAAATGACCAAGGCCCTTATTGATTCCCAATATCCGATGGAAGATTGGAATATTTATATTTTTCATTTTTCTGACGGTGATAACTGGTCTGGGGAAGATACAAAGTTATGCATTGATCTTTTAAAATTTCATCTTATCCCAAAAGTGAATCTCTTTTGTTATGGGCAAGTGGAAAGTCGATATGGGAGTGGGCAATTTATTAAAGATTTAAGGGAAGTTTTTTCACAGGAAGAAAAACTAGTGACTTCTAAAATAGACGACAAAGATGCCATTTATCGATCGATTAAAGATTTTTTAGGAAAAGGGAAATGAGTTTAAAAGGGGATATTCACCATATTCGGAAAGAAATTGAAACCTGGGCAAGGGGGTATGGGCTCGATTTTTTTGAAACCATTTTTGAATTGGTCGATGACCATGAACTCAATGAAATTGCTGCTTATGGGGGATTTCCAACGAGATATCCCCACTGGAGATTTGGAATGGAGTACGATCACCTGTGCAAAGGATATGAATATGGGCTTCAAAAAATCTATGAAATGGTGATTAATAATGATCCCTGTTACGCCTATCTCATGCGGTCCAATAGCCTTGTGGATCAAAAAATTGTGATTGCCCATGTGTATGCGCACTCTGATTTTTTTAAAAATAACCGCTTTTTTAAAGATACGAATCGAAAAATGATGGATCGCATGGCCAATCATGCCGTCTCCATCCGCTCTTTTGGAGAGCAATTTGGGTATGATACGGTAGAAAGTTTTATTGATGAATGTTTATCGTTAGAAAATCTTATTGATGTATATCATCCATACGAATTTTTACATGAGAAAAAAAGAAAAGAAAAAAAAAATCAACGGGCATTAAAAGAAAAAGATATTTTGGGATTTTTAGTGGAGCATGCTCCTTTGGAAGAGTGGCAAAAAGAAATTCTTCTCATGCTTCGAGAAGAAGCTTATTATTTTATTCCCCAGGCACAAACCAAGATTATGAATGAAGGGTGGGCCAGCTTTTGGCATTCTAAAATTTTAACAGAAAAAATCTTAAAAGATTCAGAAATTATTGATTTTGCGGATCACCATGCTGGGACTTTGGCTTCTCAACCAGGCCAAATTAATCCTTATAAACTAGGAATAGAAATATTTAGAGATATTGAAGAGCGATGGAACAAAGGAAAGTTTGGGGAAGAATATGAAGCGTGCGATGACAGTGAGTTCAAGAAAAATTGGGATAAGAAATGTGGAGAAGGGTTTAAAAAAGTATTTGAAGTAAGAAAGCTCTATAACGACGTGACATTTGTGGATGAGTTTTTAACACCTGATCTTTGTGAGCGATTAAAACTTTTTGTCTATGCGTATAACAAACGAAATGGGACGTATGAAATTATGGACCGCGATACGCAAAAGGTAAAAGAAAAACTTCTTTTTTCTTTGTCTAATTTTGGCCAGCCGTTTATTTATGCGGCAGATGAAAATTATGAAGGAAAAGGCAATTTATTGCTTCAGCATGATCACCAAGGAGTTGATTTAAAATTAACCGATACCAAAGAAACCTTGGAACGTCTTCAGAAGCTTTGGAAAAAAAATGTGTGTTTAGAAACGGTGATCAATGGAGAAAAGCGGATTTTGACCTTTGACGGGAAAGACCACCACGAACGCACTCTCTAGCCTCATGTTTTTTTTGTTCCTTCCGATAAGAGATAAAGAGAGAGATGATGAAATTTTTAACGATTATTCTTTGTGTTTTTTTGATTTTTGTAACCACTCACTTTTCTGAAGCACGTCCGATGACAGGGACTGCGTCTCCCGCTGAAGATCCTGAACAGGAAGCTCCTTTAAATGAGTTGGCCGTGGGGGTTCTTTTAAATAAATGGGTGGGGGCAGTTCAAAAAAGAGATAGAACTGAGAAAGCATTATCTCGGCTCATTGAAGAAGCGACGCTAAAGGGGATATCTCCTGAACTTGAAAATAAGATTATCCAAGTTCGTAATCGAAAAATGGACGCCATTAGAGACATCGCAGATTTAGAATCTGAAATAGATTCTCGAAAAACACTGCCCTGGGCGGCTTCTGATTCGCCTGAAGTAGCTCAACAAAAAAAGTTTTCAGCAATGATGATGAATGCAGCTTTTAATGGGATGAGAAGAGATGTGGGGGTTCCCGTAATGTCCTATTGGGATAGCTCTAAACCTAAAAATACGGCTTTTGGTATTGATGACATGTTTCAAGAACCCCGGATTTTTCGAAATATGTATTATTTTTTAGAAAACGCTGATTTAAGAGAAAATTTTATTGCTGGGGTGATGATTACTCGAACGCCTCCAGTGAATAGGAGAGGGGCCATCGGGTTTAAACGAGTGGGATCTTTAAGTGAAATGTTTGGAGTTTCTGCAGGCGAGGGGCCTAAATTTGATCCTCCCAAATATGTTTTATATATTTCTCCGGATGCGAGTTACGAAGATTTAATGAGAGATTATGAGCAGATCGCAGATTTGATCATGCTAGAACAGCGTGGTCATGCGGCAGAAACAGTGGCAGAAACGGGGGTATATAATGCTTGTGATAATTTGAAGAAGGCAATGGAAGATCAGGGAAGTTATGTAGAGGACATGGGTGATCTCTTGGATCAAATGGACAAATTGACCGGTATGTCTTCTGAAACAGAGACGCTTGAAGATGTTTTAAATAAATATAGAGACTTGTTGTCTACCGAAGACAAACAACAATTTGAAAAATTAAACTTAAATCAAAGCACTATTTTAAATTATTTAAATCGGGCCTTAGATCACTATATGACCTCAGCAAATGACACTCAAGGGATTCAGAAGCTTCAAAATGCCATTTATCAGATGCAAGTAAATCAATTGCCTGGGAATACGTATCTAACGATGGGATTAAATAATACTGATCCTAACAAAACTCATTTGGTTATAAATGGGCTATTTGTTCCTTTATACGATATAGCTATAGTAAAATGAAAAAAAATTATGTGTTGTCGTGTGGTAAAATTCCAAATTTTCTTAAAGCTTCAACCACTTCTTCTATTGGTAACCCCATGACATTCGTAAAAGATCCTTCTATATGTTCTACAAGAGTGTCGTGATTTTCTTGAATGGCATAGGCCCCAGCTTTATCCAGTGGATTTTGAGTTTTAAGATAGCGATTTATAAATTCATTGGTTAGTTTTTTAAATTTTAATTTGGTCGTAACAGTCTTTGCGTATTCTCGTTTGGTTTGAGTATTATAAATCACAAAGGCCGTAATGACAGAATGAAGTTTCCCGGAAAGCGACTGAAGCATTATCTTTGCATGGGCCATATCCTTTGGTTTTCCTAAAATCATTTTTCCAACAGAAACGATTGTATCGGCCGCTAAAATAATGCCTTTGGTTTTGTTGGCTACATCCAGGGCTTTGACTTTGGCAATGGCAAGGGCATTTTGTGAAGAGGTGAGATGATCTTGAAAACGCTCTTCAATATGACTTTCTATGATATCAAAAGAAAATCCGTATTGAGTGAGAAGTTCTTTTCGTCTGGGAGAGCGAGAAGCTAAAATAAATTTTTTAGACATTAGTTTTGTGTAACATTATTCATAAGTTGACACACGTATAATTTTTTCGGTACGTTAGCGGGGTATTTGAAATCTTGTGCGCCCATAGCTCAATTGGATAGAGCAAGTGATTTCTAATCACTAGGTTGCAAGTTCGAGTCTTGCTGGGCGCGAATTCGAGAAGGTATTATAAAGAGCAGGTATAATACTACCAAGGAAGAAATAAAAATAAATGATGTTTGATGAATAAAAGTGTTTAGCGATCCTCCAAAAAGATCCCCTGTGATAAAAGAAGATAATACAAAGGAAAGAATAAGAAGCCTCGGTATAAAAGGGCATTTTTTTTCACGATTCCACCAATACATAAGAATAAAACAATAGGGAAAAAGGAGATGAATAAACGTTGCTCTCCAAGCAGATGGTGAAAGAATAACCATGAAAATCATAAAACAAGAAGCAAGTCCAAAAAATTTTATCCATTTTGTTTTTTCTTTAAAAAAATAAATAATCGTTGAGCTTATAAGAAGAGGAATGGCTGTGAAAATGCTCAGTAAGTAACTATAGGTGTAAAGTTTTTGGAATTCCATATCTTTAAATAAAAAATGAAGTCCTCTGGCATAGAAACTAATTAATGATTGGTTTTTGAAATTTAGAATAACAGATGATTTTGTAGCTAAGGTTGATTTCCACTGTGTTAGGAAGAATAAATTTTCATGCCACCCTAAATGAAGGGCGGGGGAAAATAAAAGAATAAGGGCTGTTATAAAAAAAGAAAAGAGAGCTTTCCATTTTTTTTGAAATAAGAAAAATAAAATAAAAATCAGAAAGGGTAGCTTAATGAGTGTGGCAATGGCCAATAAAGCACCACTTAGGAACTCTCTTTTGTGATAGAGAAAATATAAGCTAAGTAAGAGTAGGAAATCTAAGAAAATATTAATTTGTCCCAATTGGATATTGCTTAAAAAATATCGAAAACATAAAAAAAGTAAAACAGGGTAAAAAAACCATGGATGAGAGTTTTTTTCATAAGTTTCTTCCGTTATATGGAGGCTTAATTTTAAAATAAGTCCTAGAAAGAGATAGCAGGATAGAAACCAAATAAAAATAGCGAGACGTTCTGGGGTAATGATAATTCTGTAGAGCCCCATGACATAGGCAAAGCAGGGGGCGTATAAATAGGGCATATCTTGAGCGATATCTTGGGCATTATAGATGAGTTCGTGATTAAAAATACGTTGGCCTGCCAGCAAGGTGACTCTGAGATCAACAAAACCGCCACCTGCTTTTGAAAAAATTTCTAAAGATCGAATATAAAATGGGATGGCGACTACTGAAACAATAGTAATGATATAAACTATGGCTTTTTGATATTCTTTAATCCATGCTAACATTGGATCTTTTTATTATATGAAAAAAGCTCTTTTCTTGCATTAGAAATCTCTTTTTGATACTACCGAAAAGATATGCGGTGGGTGTAGCTCAGCTGGTTAGAGCATCGGGTTGTGGTCCCGAGGGTCGCGGGTTCAAATCCCGTCACCCACCCAGATTTTTTTAGTGTCCAGGGGGCACAAGAATTTCTGTTCAATTTCAAGAACATACAAGCGTGACCGTCGCGCCGGATTAAATAAAAATCAACTAAAAAATGAAAGTAATTCTCGCGAACCAAAATTCATTTGTTGGTAACCAGTTAAATTTATTATGAATTTTTTAATTATGGGTATCCAAAAAGTGGTTCATGTCCCGTCACCATCTTGAGTATGGCTTACAGCGCGAACCATTTTAAGTCATAGTCTGTGTCAATCAGATGGTAAAAAAAATAAATGATCGGGTCGCGTAGTTTAAGATGTTTTACATAGAATTTTAGTCTAAAAATTTCGTGGAATCAGAGCTTTTTTGAGGAAAAGTTCAAATCGACGCTGAAAAACTTTTTTACAGAAAAGTCTGTATCCCAAATTATCATTCGTCTTAGGAAGAAAAAATCTCGAAAAAATTTTCTGCCGTTACAGGATGTTTTATGCACGTCACCCTGAGCCGTAGGCGAAGGGTCTCAGCGCATTTGCCAAGGTAAAAGAATGACTGCCTATTTGAACTCAATAACTACCAAATTAACCACCTTATTTCCCAAGAATTAAAATTGACTTTACTTTCACTGAATTTGGAACCTTCTTTGATTTCAAATATTTTAACTCATCATAATCTAACAGAAAGGATTGAGCAGTGGAGGAGGAGACAAAAACAATATTCCCCTCTCCTGTTACAATTTTCCCCTTGTAGAATTTTTTTAGGTCCCCTAAACGACTCCCGACGCCTAGCCCATCTTTAGTTTTAAATTTATTGGTTAGAACATTTATTCTCCAAATCTTGCCTTCAGGATGCTCCTCAAAAACGAGAGCTGGGGATCTTTCATTCTTCTCTTTTTTAGACAGAAACACTTCAATTGCTGGAGAAGGATCCCCCTCTAATAATAAATCAGTCTTTCTCGTCATATCTTTATTAAATACTTTATAGATACTAGAGATGGATTCCCCAACTTTGATACTTCCAAGTCTCCCATTGGAAATGTCTAGGTCAGTTGCTAATACAAAATTAAAAAAAGAAGATAGCATTAAAGATATGATAAATAAAAGTCGAAACAACATTCAAAACCACCTTATGCTTTATTTATAACTAAAATCTGAATAACTCACTTTCATACTTTCAGATTTTTTTTTGATTATCAATCAAATTATAACCAAGATTAGATTTCCACCTTAATAGAAAAGCCATCTCTTTCAACTCCCTCAATTTTTTGAAAATTAATGATGTTACTCTGTTATCGACGAGATGCTTCGGACTTCGTCCTCAGCATGTCTATGAAAAAGTAAGTCAAGAAAAAACCTCTGCATTGAGCAAAATTTTGTATTTTTTGCCGTACGGTCTCCCAAATATATTGACATAAAATTCATTGTCTCTTCATTTTTCCGTCTTAACAGTCTTTTCTTTATTGACAGTATTCCCTATGCGTCTATCTGAGCTCTCATGGATATTTCTCCATGGGCTAAAATAAATCTCAGGCATATAGAGGAGAGGCTAACCGACTGAAATGAACTATCAACAACAAGTATTATTGTGTTATCATGCTGATTGAGCTCTTTCTCCTCACCTGCAAGACCATTATCCCTTCTCAATATTGAGGTTAGAATTTTTTAGTCTTGAAGGTCTGTCACAAAGTTTTGTTACATTGTAATCTCCCTCTAGGATGATATTTTTTCCCACTCTTTAAAACACCCAAAGTCAATACTGCAATTCTTCTAGCAACTGCATGCCTTGCATTATGCTCAGCATAATTTTTCTCTCTCATTAAATAATCATAAAATTGCCTCATAGAATTATTTTTACCTTCTCCTTGAATCGCTCCCAAAGCAGCCGTTTTAAAAACCCCCTTGAGCATCCCTTGATATCGAGGTTTTCTTTGCCCATAACTTTTCCCACCACTGATCTTCTCTAAACAAATCAGTCCACAGTAGCTTAAAAACTGCCCTCGATCTTTAAACCTCTTGGGATCTACAACAATGGCTGCCACCTTAACGGCCCCTATTTTTCCTATGCCAGGTAAACTTGTTAAATTTCTTACAATAGAATTTTTACTGACAATTCTATTGAACTCTCTTTCATATCTACTCTTCTGCTTCTCATAAGCCTCAATCCCTTGATCTATCCCTTCTAAAACAAATTGCTCAGAAGGCTCTTTAAGATCTTTCTCTTTTTTGTCCAACCCATTGGCTCTAAATAATGAAGACCTTTGATTTTTAAATCTTACCCCAAATTGCACGATGTCCTCATAGCCACTCACCAGTTTCCTTAGATAAATAAACTCATCTCCCGAATGGAACACAGGCTTTAATAAATTTGCCCGAAGAAGCTGTACCAGTTTTTCAGCATCAATCTTATCTGTCTTGGGTCCCTCACTTAAAAGTCTATTTCTATAAGGATCACACACCACGACCTCATCCACATACGATTTTAATTCCGTATAGAGCCATTGCGATGTGGTCGTTTCTTCAAATGTTAAAATCTTTTTTCCTCTGAGCCTTTCTAAATACAATTGAAATTCCTTAATATCAGACGGAACATCAATCACTGAAATTTTCTCTGCTTCCCTTGTCATTCTTGCAATTGCCATATTGCTTTGGGCCCAATCTATTGCTACATAGTGATCGTAATTATCCATTATGGTCTCCTTTTTTGTGTTTGAGAGCTCATTATTAAGCTCTTAATAGAGCTTTTAGCCCATCATGAATGGGGAGACCACTTTTTCAATTTACCGACGCGCTGTTTGTTATCCTGGAGCTGGACTCTTTCAGAATTCACATTTTGGGAGTTAAGTTGCGTCAGCTTCCAACAGACTTTAATTTCCAAAACTAAATAAGCATTGTCACTAAAAATACAATAACGTTAAAAATGAGGGGGCCTTTGATCTAAGTTGATATCGACGCTTTAAAAAATCTATTGGGAACGATTTATTACCAATGAAACTTTCCTTTAATACCAAAGGTAGTCATATATTTAGACTTATAAGCTAATTCTTCTGCATCATTCATCGCCGCAACTTCCATAACCTCTGCAAAATATTCAGTTGACCACGATCGAAGACCTCCTATTTCCTCATAAAATAAATGCGAAGCTTCATGAATCAATGTTTGGGCCCCATATAAATAACCATATTTCTCAACATATTCAAAAAAAGGCTCACAAAGATATATAGAGCTGCCGGTAAATATATCTGCATAGGCTACAGCTTTAGTAATCCAACAATATATATCCCAATAGGGATCCGTCTCTATGTTGGGAAAATGAACATTGGTTTCATAGACCTTATCTTTATTATAAGAAAAATATTTATGAAGAATGTCATAAATATTTTTATAATCATCTGATCGCGCATTCTGAGAGGAACGGCTTAAAATATCATGCCCCAAGTCGATGGTATTTTTAACAACCTCCCATCTTTTAGAAAGTTTTTTCCCATCTGATGTTTGAGCAATGGAAGGACAACTTAAAATTATAAAAAAAAGAAATAAAAATAATCGCAAAGTCATATTTCTATAGAGGGAAAATCTTTATATAATACTTTCTCATATTTGAAAAGTATTAATTCTTGATGACAATCTTTTTCTCAATAACGCTTGGTCTAAAGATGACATCGACTCCATCAAAAAATGCATCCCTATCTTCATGGAGGGAGTGACGGAAACTGTCGTGTGGGCTACAATCTAAACTACGCGGTGGAAGGCATGCGATATTAAGTAATTTTCTTATTAATAATGTTTGAAGTGTGCGATTTTGAGTTTTCTCGATCTAAAATATTTTTTACTGTCCATCGTTGCCACTTGACCCCATTTTTAGAACGAAGACCTTGAGCATTCAATGCTAGGGCAATTTTTTCATTATTAAAGCCACTGTTTTCGAGATTTATTATCAGTTGAATGATCTTTTGCTGCTGGGGATGTTCTATTAATTTTCCTGCTTTGAGGCACATGCCATAGGGGACTTGTTTAATGCTCCGACGCCCCTTTTGATACATACCCAGAAGCTTTAAATGTTTAACCACATAGGTCTTGGAACGACCGATTTTCATAGCAATAGCTCGAATGGATAGGCCACTGTCTAGGAGTTCTTTAAAAAACACCTCATCCGGCGGGGTAGGATTTTTCTTTAAAAACTTAACAATATCAACTACACTTTGGTCGTTTGGAGAGTGGTTCGCGCTGTAAGTCACCACGGACCCTTGATTTTCCCTCCCTTTTGACGTATATATAGGTCCCCTTTAATTATTATTTTTATCTTTTTTATCTATTATAGAAATGAAGAAATGAGGATAACCCATGAAAATGATTAGAAAAATTACTCTGTGGTGCATCGGTTTGACTTTTGTTATTCAGCCCATCAAAGCTCAGGCGGGGCTTGCAGATATTTTTGTGGAAATTTATGACGGAGTTCGATCTGGTGCCATTAAACCTGCTTATGAAACACTAAAAGGATACATTGTTGAAGAAAAGCTTTTAAGTTTTTTAGATGAATTAGATTTAGGGGATAAAGAACTCCATCAAAAATATAAACATCTTATTAAAAGTGAAGAATTTGATGAGACCTATTTTCCTTTTATGATGTATATGCTTGAAAAAGTAGGGGTTCTTCAAAAACTTTTAAAAACAGCAGAAGAAGGGAAAATAGACAGTGCCTCGGGCTCTTTTTTGCAAGATCCTCAAAAGAAGGAATATTTAAAAACAGTTCTGATTGTATTTGGAAAACTTTTTTTATATCAAAATGGGAAAGACGTTGCTTCCACTGCCATTCATGAACAAATTCAAAAATTAGCTCAAAATCCGAGTTTGCCTGATTTTGTAAAATCTCGTTTAGGTAAAATTTTAGAAGATCCACAAAAGGCCATGGAGCTGTATCATTTTATTGGCACTTTGGTTCAATCCATTGGCCAGGATTATTTTTACGATTTTCAACATCGTGAAGTTTTAAGAAAAGCAAAACTACAATGGTTAGAAACTGCGGGTTTAGAAAAAACGATTCACTATTTTAAAGCTTCTATTTCTAAAAAAAGAGCAGTGATGATGATGGTGGATGGTGTTGGTGGACAGTATTTATCTGAACTTCTTTCTCAGAGCATGCTGTATCCAACATTAAAAGCAATTTCTAACGAAAGCGTGTGGGTTCAAAAATCTGTTTCCAGTACCCCTACCATTTCAACCCGTAACATTGCTATTTTAGAAACGGGGGTAATGGTTTCTGATCCAGAATTTAAAAAAGGAGTAAAAAATTCAACCGGCATTCCCAATTTTACGTATGTAGATCGCAAAAAACAAGAGTGGATGTATTTCTGGGGGCGAGATGGCATTCGTTTAAGAGAACTGGTTAAAGAAGCAGGTGCTAAAACACTTTTTGAACAGTTAGAACCCTATCACACAGTTTCTTTTATGGCTCAGTTTGATACTGCGGCCGACGATCGTTTTAGTTATCTTTTGGGCGAAGTCATGATGCAAATTAAACCAGGTTTGTCAGAAGCCATTGGGCTTGCACATTTAAAGCATCGAGCTCAAGTGGAAATAGAGCTCAATCATAAAAGGAAAAAATTAGCTCATTATTTGGAAAGAAATGCAGAACGGTGGGCCAATAAACTTTTGTGGACAGAACGTCATTATGAGGACATTGCCAGAGAAATTTTAAGTACAGAAGACGAGGGGATTCCTGATTTTTTGCTTTGGTATAATCCTTGGGTGGATCATAAAACCCATGAATTTGGAACCCATTCTAAAGAGGTTTTAGAAACATATTTACCCAAATTTGATCAAGATGTATCTCAAATTATTTCTTTATATAAGGAAAGTGGAGTGTATTCAAAAACACTGTTTGGGATTATTTCCGATCATGGTCAAGTGAATGTGAATCTTCCAGAAGGCAATATAAATGTGGAAGATAGGGTGATTAAACCTCTGACTTCTCGTTGGAAAAAAATCTCCTCAGATGAAGGAGGCCCTCCCAAGATTGATCTCGTGAAATCTTCTATCGTCGGATATGATGTTGTTTTTGGAAGTACGGCAGGGGGTTCATTTGTCATGGATTTATTTTATCGAGATGCTTACGACAAAGAAGGAAATTTAGTAAACCCTGATCGTTGGGCAGTTCACCCAACCTATGAAGTACTTAGAAATTATGAGTTATTGTCAGGTGAACATGTGGATTGGATTGCTCAAATTAAAACACAGCTTAAAGATTCGTTAGATTATTGTTTGGTTCGAGAAGAGGTGTCGCAATTTGGTCCTGGCGTTCATCAAGTGGTTAGAATTATTGCTCCTCAGGGGGAAGCACGCGTTATTCGCGCAGGGGATTTGTATCGATATGAAGTGCTGGAAGATTCGCTGACAGGAAAAGTAGAAGGAGATCCCTTAAAACTTTCAGAGCAAAGTAAAGAAATGGCCAGCTGGATAAAAGAGGGGAGTTGGCATTCTGATGCCGAGTGGCTTTTGGCATCTGCAAACATTGAGCGGCTAGATGCCATTCATGAGATCTCACATATTTATGATACACAGCTTGCAGGGACCATTAATATTTTTCCGGCCAGAGGGAAGGGATTTAATACGGGTGTTCCAGGTCGCCATGCAGGGGAATTATTTCAAGAAAAAAATTCTCTACAAGTATATTTTGGACAAAACGTTACTCCTGGGAAAATTGATATTGCCAGAGGGGGCAGCATGCCTGTGACCTTAACTCATTATCTGATGGGGGATTCCTATTTTTCCGAAGTTAAATCTAGTTTTGATTTTTCTTCTCTTTTACCAGCGCTTAAATTAAAATAATACAGTTTTGAAAAGTCATATTGAAATTGTAGTGGGCGATATTACTGAGCAAAGAGTGGATGCAATTGTAAACGCTGCTAATTCTACTCTTTTGGGTGGGGGCGGAGTCGATGGCGCCATTCACAGAGCCGCTGGGCCAGAGCTTTTAGAAGAATGCCGAACGCTTCAGGGATGTAAAACGGGAGAAGCAAAAATCACAAAAGGCTATCATTTGTTTGCTCCATGGGTGATTCATACTGTAGGACCGGTGTGGCAGGGGGGTAACGCTCATGAGGATGAACTTTTGGCCAAGTGTTATCAAAGCTGTTTAACGGTGGCAGAAAAATATTCCTTAAAAACCATTGCTTTCCCTTCCATTAGTACGGGAGCGTATCATTTTCCCATAGAGAGGGCTTCTCAGATTGCGCTTTCAGAAGTAAAAAAATTTTTAGAAGGTGGATATCATCCTTATCCTCAGAAAGTAGTGATTGTTTGCTTTAATCAAGATGTACATAATATCTATCTCAAGCTTTTTTCTTAGCTAAAATATAACTCAGGTCAATTTTTGATTATTTTCTTGTAGTGGGCTTCTTTTTTTTGCATTATATCCAAATATCTTATGAAAATTGGAGTATTAAAAGAAACCCGTATTGGGGAACGTCGTGTAGCGCTGGTTCCGGAGTCGTGCAAAAAATTAATCCAGGCGGGATATGGGATTTCTATAGAAAAAAGTGCTGGAGAAGCAGCTTTTTATTTAGATGATGACTATCTTAAAGTGGGGTGTACCGTAGAGCAAGATCCCAGGGCCATCACTCGATCTTCGGATCTTGTGTTTAAAGTAAATGCTCCTGAAATAACTGCTAGTCGAAATGAGATCGAATTTTTAAAACAAGAAACCGTGCTCTTGGCCTCGCTCATGCCGCTTCGTTATTTGAATATCGTGCGTGAGCTCGCCACACATAAAATTTCTGCTTTTTCTACAGACACTATCCCTCGAACGACCAGAGCGCAATCCATGGACACTCTTTCATCCATGGCCAATATTTCTGGTTATAAAGGTGTTTTAATGGCGGCCAATGAGCTGCCTAAATATTTTCCCATGTTTATGACGGCTGCTGGAACGGTTTTCCCTGCAAAAGTGTTTGTTATTGGGGCTGCGGTGGCGGGTCTTCAAGCCATTGCAACAGCAAGGCGTTTGGGAGCAAATGTTACTGCCACCGATGTGCGACCAGAAGTGAAAGAACAGATCGAAAGCTTGGGAGCCAAATATGTGGGAATTGAACTTAAAGAGAGTGCTTCTGCGGGTGGAGGATATGCTAAAGAATTATCTCAAGAAGACAAACTGAAGCAGCGTGAACTTTTAGCTCAGCAATGTGCAGCGGTAGATATTGTCATTACCACAGCTTTGATTGGGGGTGTTTTTGCCCCTAAACTCATTACAGTTGAAATTGTGAGTAGCATGCGTTCTGGTTCCATTATTGTAGATTTAGGAGCAGAGGGCGGGGGAAATTGTGAACTTTCTAAACCAGGTGAAACCATTGTTACAAAAAATGGAGTTAAAATTATAGCCCCTCTGAATTTGCCCTCTACGATGTCTACACATGCAAGTCTTTTGTTCTCTCGAAATTTAACTTCGTTTGTTCTAGCTTTTACAAAAGACAAAGCTTTTCAGCTGGATTTATCAGATGACATACAAAAGGGTTCTCTCATTACGCATCAAGGTGAGGTTGTAAACTCTCGGGTTAAAGAAGCGTTAGCCAAATCAGGGGGGGCATAACTATGGAACAAATGGATTACATATCTATGATCTTTGTTTTTATGCTGTCCACCTTTATAGGTATTGGTGTGATTGGTCGTGTTTCTAGGCTTTTACACACACCGCTTATGTCCATTACGAATGCTATTTCGGCAATTGCGGTTATTGGTTCTATTATCGTTGTGGGTTCAGATCATCCGCTACCCATACGCATTTTGGGAGCCATTGCACTTTTTTCTTCTATGACCAATATCGTGAGCGGCTTTCTCATTACAGACAGAATGCTTAAAATGTTTAAAGTAAAGCCTGGGATTATTAAAGGTGAGAACGTAAAAAAATGACGATCTATACGATAACACAACTGGCCTATGTTGTTTCAGCTGCGCTATTTATTTTTGCGCTCTATTGGATGAACGATCCCAAAAGTGCCCGTTGGGGTGTTTACTCTGGTGTGGCGGCGATGCTTATAGCCATATTGGCCACATGGGCACAGCCCCAAATCATTATCCATCATGGGTGGATTGTGGGAGCCATCATCTTGGGATTTGTGGTGGGGGTTCCTCTGTCTCGCGTTCCTTTGACAGCGGTGCCTCAGCGAACAGCTCTTTCCCATGCTTTTGGTGGACTTGCAGCCGGACTTGTAGGAACTGCGGAATATTTTTTATGGTTGCACGGAGAGCAACACAATCTGACCACGTTTCGAATGACTGCCATTATTGTTGAAATTGTTCTTGGTTATCTTACGTTTACGGGAAGTTTAATGGCGGCTGGAAAACTCCAGGGAATTAAATGGATTCCACAACGACCTGTAACCTATCCTCTTCAAAATGTAGGTAATATTGGACTACTGTTATTGGCGTTGGTGCTGGGTGTTGCTATCGTTATGAATCCTGCCGAAGCTTGGTCCTCTTCCGTGTTTTTAGGGATCGTTGGCCTATCATTGGTATTTGGAGTGCTTCTGATTATTCCGATTGGTGGAGCAGACATGCCGACGGTTATTTCTATTTTAAATGCGTATGCTGGACTTTCGGCGGTGGCGATGGGTTTTGTATTAAATAATAAACTTTTGATTACCGCCGGTGCCCTGGATGGTTCTAGTGGTTTAATTCTTTCTATTATTATGTGTAAAGCCATGAACCGTTCATTCGTGAATGTGCTCTTTGGTGCATTTGGCCAAGTGCAAGCCGAAGCCGTGAGTGATGGTGAGCAAAAAGTTTATAAATCTGAAACTTCCGAAGGAGCTGCGCTCATTTTAGAGCAAGCAAGTCTTGTGGTCATTATTCCTGGCTATGGGATGGCGGTATCACAGGCTCAGCATAAAGTGAGAGAACTTTACGACCAACTAAAGAAACGGGGGATTACTGTAAAATTTGCTATTCATCCGGTAGCCGGAAGAATGCCGGGACATATGAATGTGCTTTTAGCTGAGGCAGAAATTCCTTATACAGACCTTGTAGAAATGGATGAAATTAATCCCGATATGCCACAATGCGATGTAGCATTGGTTTTGGGAGCCAATGATGTGGTCAATCCCGCTGCCAGATATAATAAAACAAGTCCCATTTATGGCATGCCTATTATCGACGCCGATAAAGCCAAAACTGTTTTTGCTGTGAAGCGGAGCAAAAATCCAGGATTTGCTGGCATTGATAACGAACTCTACTTTTCAGATAAAACATGGATGCTCTTTGGGGATGCCAAGGCCGTCGTTGGAGAGCTTGTAAAACAATTATCTCTCGATACTGACTAAAAAAATAATCATAACTGAAGTTTTTGATAGAGAATGTGCGCCATGATTTCATGACCATGGGCATTCCAATGTGAGTCATGTTGAAAATAAAGAGGGTTTTTCTTGTTTTCGCGATAAAGAGATTCATAAGGGTCAATATAGAGGATATTATTTTTTTGAAAAAAATCTTTTAATGCGATTAAGTTAATACTTGGATTTTTTTGAAGGTGGCTTTGTTCATGTCCTGCTACCACGATCAAGGTTGCCCCTAGGGTATCTGCTTCAGCCTTAAATAATTTTAGTATTTCTCGGGTGATAAAAAAGCCTTTATGTAAATCTTTTTTTGATTTTAATTTTAAAGAAAAATTCCATAAAGTTTTATTGGTTTTTAAAATATCGTATTTTAAAAATCGCAATCGTTGGCTTAAGATTTGATAGGTGAGTGGTAAATATGTGTATTTGAGTTGTACGGATGGGGTAACCTTTTTTTCATCTTTAGGGATAAACTTTTTGACAGGATGGTTTTTTAAAATCAGAGATCCATGATCATCAAAATCAAAATAAGGTTTTAAATAACCATTTTCATGATTACCTCGAATGTTGTCAACGGCAATGTCATAATCAAATAATAAAAGAATAACGATGTCTGGTTTCCAAAGAGAACCTATCTTTTTAAAATATAAATACTCTTGGTCTGTGCCATAGCCTGGAACTCCACAATTGATGAGTTCTAAGGAATCTTTTGGAAATAAGGAAGACAGTTTTTCTATGAAAGTTTCTGAATTACTGACGCCATATCCCCAGGTAAAAGAATCTCCAAAAAACATAATTCTTTTTTTATGCGTTTTTTGTGGGGAGAGGTTTTCCCCTCTAAAACCAAAGGAATTAATTTTTACAAAAGATTCTCTGTCTGGAATTTTAAATATTCCTTGTGCATTAGGTTTATTTTTCCACCCTGTATTTGGGTCATACTCAAAAAGAGGAAAGTCTGTATTTTGAATGGAGGTATGTATAATTTTAGTTTGAGTGAAATGGTACTTGTGGTTCAGTATTCTTAAAGCAATTTCAATTGGGGTTAAGAAAAAAATAAAAGTAATGACAGTGTAAGTGATTTTTCGATAGGCATTCATCGCTTTTTGAAAATTAGGCTATTTTTTTTATTTCATCAAGAACATTTATATAATACACTTCATTAAGTTTATGAATGAAGCAATCCTCATGGCGACGGCTTTTTTAACCTCAACCCTTTCAGGTGTGTTGGGAATGGGGGGAGGGACCTTGCTTTTAACTGTGATGGCTCAATTTTTTCCTCCGGCTATTCTCATTCCTGTTCACGGTGTTATCCAAATGGGCAGTAATGGCAGTCGAGCCATTTTAAGCCTTCCCTATATTCGTCGAGATATTCTGGTTTTGTTTGTACTGGGTGCAATCGTGGGCGCTTTAGCAGGATCACAAGTTATTGTGACACTTCCTGAAAATTTGTACCGAATTATTTTAGGATGCTTTATCCTCATTTTAACCTGGATGCCAAAACTAGAATCAGCTCCTAAAATTCCAGCTAAGTTTTTCTTTGTGGGCATGGTGATGAGTTTTTTGGCATTATTTGTCGGAGCCACAGGGCCACTTCAGGCTCCCTTTTATTTAAGAGAGGGCTTAAGAAAAGAAGCGTTGATTGCGACGAAAGCTGCTTGTCAAACCTTTCAACATTTTTTAAAAATCGTGACCTTTATGGCTTTAGGATTTGTGATGACACCTTATCTTTTGTTAATTGGGGGGATGCTCCTAGCTTCTTTCATAGGATCTTTATGTGGGAAACTCATTTTAAAGAAAGCTTCTGAAGGGCTTTTTATGTGGCTCTTTCGGTCAGTAATTACGCTTCTAGCCATCCGGATGATTTTAGTGGCGATAGTTTAATTTATTTCATACGTTTGGGAGAGCTTGGCTAAGATATCATCAATACGTTCTTGAGCAAAGGGAGTGATGCCCTTTTGTAAAAAAGTTCGGCTATAGCGTTTGGGGCTGGGAAGGAGCATGGCTAAAAAAGCACCATCTTCAGCCGTGAGTTCAAACGGATACTTATTAAAGTAATATTGGGAAGCTTCTCCAATACCATAAATGCCATCTCCCCATTCAGCAATATTGACGTAAATTTCTAAAATTTTATTTTTTTTAAGATTTTTTTCAAGCCAAATGGCCAGCAATAATTCTTTGGTTTTTCGAAGTAAACTCTTTTTCTTAGTGAGAAAGATATTTTTTGCTACTTGCTGAGTAATGGTGCTGGCACCTCTGACATATCGCCCCTTTTTTAAATTAATTTCGATGGCTTTTTTAATTTGTTCTGGGTCGTATCCTTTATGTTGATAAAAAGAAGAATCCTCACTCACAATAATAGCGGCCAGAGCGACTTTTGAAATTTGAGAAAGAGGAATCCACGATCCTGGTCTTTCCCGGGTAAGGATGATTTCGGGAGAGGTCCCTAGTTTTTGTGGTTTTAAAAATGGGTAATGATTTTTAAGTTTTGAAACTTGCCAAAAATCCACGGGAGAAAAAATAACTAGGCCAGCAAAAGCGATGAGGATGAAAAATCCAATAAAAATTTTTTTAAAAATCATGGCGTCTGTATATAGCATAATCTTAAAACCATTGACAAGGTTTAGGCTAAAAGCTATTTTTCTTAAGATTTGGACTAAGGAGGAAGCTATGAAAAGACTAATACGTTTGGTAGTGATGAGTATGTGCGTATCTGCCCCTGTTTTTGCTAGCGAAGCAGAATTAAAAATTCCAGAATTTTCAGCAACTTATTTTACGATTTTTGGAGCTCAAATAGCTGGGACTACGCTTCTTTTGTGGGGAATTGTGGTGGCACTCTTGGGGATGGTGTTTGGGTGGTTTGAGTTTATGAGGACGAAACGATTACCTGCCCATCAATCGATGCTCGATGTTTCTTCCTTAATCTATGAAACGTGTAAAACCTATTTGGTTCAACAAGGGAAACTTTTAGCTGTTTTAGAAATATTTATTGGTTCTTGTATTTTTTATTATTTTTATGTGCTTCGTCAGATGGAGCTTTCTCAAGTTCTGGTTATCCTAGGTTGGTCTGTAATTGGGATTTTGGGATCTTTTAGTGTTGCTTGGTTTGGAATGAGACTTAATACCTATGCCAATAGCCGAACTGCTTTTGCTTCTTTACAGGGGAAGCCTTATCCAGTCATGGAAATTCCACTTCGATCGGGCATGTCCATTGGGGTGCTTCTTATTTGCGTAGAACTTGTGATGATGCTTTTTATTCTTCTTTTTATTCCGAAAGAAAGTGCAGGGGCGTGTTTTATTGGCTTTGCTATTGGAGAATCTCTAGGAGCTTCCGCGCTTCGGATTTGTGGCGGAATTTTTACAAAGATTGCCGATATTGGTTCAGACCTTATGAAAATTGTCTTTAACATTAAAGAAGACGATGCCAGAAATCCTGGCGTGATTGCAGACTGTGTGGGGGATAATGCAGGGGATTCTGTGGGCCCTACGGCGGATGGATTTGAAACCTATGGAGTTACAGGGGTAGCCCTTATTAGTTTTATTGTGCTGGCAGTTGGGCTGACATTTCAAGCCCAGTTTATTATTTGGATTTTTACCATGCGGGTTTTAATGATTGTGACTTCTGTCGGTTCTTATTGGATTAATAATAAAATTTCTCATGCGTTGTACGGAAATAAAGATCAATTTAATTTTGAAGCACCTCTGACTTCTTTGGTATGGATTACCTCTTTGGTATCTATGGCTGTGACGTATGGGGTCAGTTTTTTACTCCTTAAAGATTTAGGAACGAATTTATGGTGGCAACTGGCAACTATTATTAGCTGTGGAACGGCAGCAGCTGCGTTGATCCCAGAATTTACCAAGATTTTTACTTCGGCTAAATCCAAACATGTGAGTGAAATTGTGACAGCAGCACGTGAGGGGGGAGCCTCTTTAGCAATTCTTTCTGGGATTGTGGCGGGGAACTTTAGTGCATTTTGGAAGGGAATGGTCATGGTATTTTTGATGCTTATTGCCTATCTGACCTCCGTTTCAGGGCTTGATTCTTACATGGTATATCCCACCGTTTTTGCTTTTGGGTTGGTGGCTTTTGGATTTTTAGGGATGGGCCCTGTGACAATTGCCGTGGATAGTTACGGTCCCGTGACGGATAATGCTCAATCGGTATTTGAACTTTCTCAAATTGAACATCTTCCCAATATTAAATCTGATATTGAAAGAGAGTTTCAATTTAAGCCCGACTTTTCAAAAGGAAAACATTTTCTGGAAGAAAATGACTCTGCAGGAAATACGTTTAAAGCAACAGCAAAGCCAGTGCTTATTGGAACAGCGGTTATTGGGGCAACAACGATGATTTTTTCCATTATTTTGCTCTTAAATTTAAAATTAGATCTTTTAAATCCAAAAGTACTTTTAGGCTTTATTACCGGAGGTGCTGTGATTTATTGGTTTAGTGGAGCATCGATGCAAGCAGTTACTACGGGGGCATATCGCGCTGTTGAATATATTAAAAAACATATTCGTCTAGAGGGTACAACGAAAGCAGATGTTGAAAAATCAAAAGATGTGGTTCGTATTTGTACGCAATATGCCCAAGCCGGGATGATTAATATTTTTGGAGTTATTTTTTGCTTTACGCTGGCTTTTGCTTGTTTTGATCCTACGTTTTTTGCTTCTTATTTGATTTCAATTGCGGTTTTTGGGTTATTTCAGGCGATCTTTATGGCCAATGCGGGTGGGGCTTGGGACAATGCTAAAAAAGTAGTAGAAGTGGATCTTAAAGAAAAGGGGACTCCCCTTCATGCGGCTACTGTTATTTGTGATACGGTGGGGGATCCCTTTAAGGATACTTCAAGTGTTGCATTAAATCCTATTATTAAATTTACGACATTATTTGGATTATTGGCAGTTGAAATTGCTGTATCTTCTGCTCAAGTGGCATTTTGGATTGGTTCGGTTCTTCTTGTGGTTGGCTTATTTTTTGTGGTCCGATCTTTTTATGGAATGCGTATTACAAAATAAGGATTATTTTTCTAAACAATTAAAATTACCCATCAGTGTGTATTTAGGAGTTTGGTGACAGATAAAAAGAGGAATCTTTTTTTCTGTGGCCGCATTTAAAACTTCTTTCCATTCATACCCTGAAAAAATAAAGGTTTTTGTAGCAGTCTTTAAAAGCTCCATGAGTGAGTCCATATTGTGATAGTCGAGTAAAAAATAAGGTGAATAATTTTTAGGATCATCAAAGGTAAGGTCAAAATGTCGTGATCCCACCGGATCTTGTGTGTGAATGAAAATGGGACGTTTATTCGTATAAAAGGGGATGGCTCTTAAGATGATTCTATATAAAATAATTTGAGTGTCAGGATGAGCATAGAGAACAGGGAGAAATGCTTTGACACTTTTAGTGTGGTGTTCGTAGCGATGGATAAAAAAGTGTCCTATAAAAACGAGGGTAAAGAAACCCAAGAATGCAAAGCGAATCATGCGTTTTGAAGTAGGAATGCGTTCTATCAAGTTACTTAAACTATAAGCAGACAGTAATGCTAGAGGTATTGCGAGGGTAACGATATAGAGGGGTTGTTTTACTGGCATGAGGCTAAATAAAATAAGAGGGGCTAGAATCCAAGAAAGAAGAAATAGGAATTCTCTTTTTTGTGGAAAGGATCTGCCAGCGATGATTCCAAGGATAGACGGTAAAAAAGCTGGGATAAAAATCAAGCCATAATAATAAAAAGGTTTTGTCGGAAGGGGGATAATGCTTTTATAAGACTCAAAAGCTTTGATAAAAGGAAGGAAGCGGCTTCCCAGTTGCCCATAGACAAAAAATTTCCAAAGCTCTTTATCTTTAAATTGAATACTTTCCCAGACAAACCAAGGAAGGCTAATGAGGAGGAAAATAAATGCTCCTCGAAGAAGCTGCATATTTTTTAGTTTTGATAACTCGCGATTCATAGCTAAAAAAATAAGGAGTGTGGGGATAACATAGAAAAGCGTCATGGGGCCTTTCACAAGGATTGAAAGGCCCATAAAAACATAAAATAAGAAAAAACGGTCTTTTAAAAACATAAGAAACATGAGTGCTGTGAAGAGTAAGACAAAAATATCTAAATTTAAAATTTTAGAAGCTCCTAAGTATAAAGGAGAGGCCAGTAGCAATAAAGCTGCATAAAATCCTACTCTTTTATTAAAAAGAGTTTTTCCTAGATGGTAGCAAACCAAAATGGCTAAAATAGCTGAGAGAGCTGCGGGAAGTCGTGCAGCAAATTCCGAAGCCCCAAAAACTTTATAAGAAAGAGCGGTGGTCCAGTACATAAAAGGAGGTTTTTGAAAATCTGTGATGTGCCAGATGCGAGGGGTAAGCCAATCGCCGCTCATAGCCATTTCATAGGCAATTTCAGCATATCGTGCTTCAGAAGTTTCAAGGATACCCAGTGCTCCCAGTTTAAAAAGAATAATGATGCTAGAAATGAGAAGTAATAAAAAAGTATTCATTGTTTTCTTATTTTAAGTATAATCATACCGTTTATGGGGAATCAGGATCAAGTAAAACGTTTTTCTATCAGTGGGATGACGTGTGCCAGTTGTGTGGCCAAAGTGGAAAAAGTGCTTTCTCAAGTGCCCGGTGTTGTCCAAGCTTCTGTAAATTTAGTAGAACGAACGGCCTTGGTTCAAGGAGCTACTTCTTCAGATCTTTTAATAAAAGCAGTGAGTAGCTTAGGATATCAGGCCAAAGAGGTAGTGGATAATGAAGGTGAATCAGACAAAGAAGGCATAGAATTTCTGTATTATAAAAAACTTTTAAGAAAAAGTGCCTTGGCGGGAGCTTTGGGTATTCCCTTGATGGGGGCAGATTTTTTTCATGTACTTCCATATTTGGATGAGCCACGGGGGCAAATATTTTGGATTATAATGGGGATTTTATCATTGGGTGTATTGATTTATTCTGGAGATCATTTTTTTAAAGGGTTTTGGTCTTCCCTAAAATATAAAAGTGCTACGATGGATACCCTTATTGCTTTGGGAACAGGATCTGCCTGGGTGTATTCCATGGTTTTATCTCTTCGCCCAACACTTGTGCCCATTTTGGCTCAGCATACGTATTTTGAAGCGGCAGCCATGATTTTGGCATTTATTAATTTAGGTTCTGCTCTTGAAATGAAGGCCAGAGGAAAAACATCTGAAGCCATTCGAAGGCTTATAGGGCTTCAGCCAAAAACAGCCAGAATCATTCGAAATTTTCATGAATCGGATATCCCTATTTCGGATATTCGAGTGGGAGATATTATTCGCATTCGTCCGGGAGATAAAATTCCGGTGGATGGAAAAATTATTGAAGGGCATTCGTCTTTGGATGAATCCATGCTGACGGGAGAATTTTTGCCACTTGAAAAAACGGTGGGGGATAGCGTGATTTCAGGGACACTGAATAAAACAGGAAGTTTTTTATTTAAAGCCACTAACGTGGGGCAGGATACTATTCTTTCTCACATTATTGACATGGTTCGACAGGCCCAAAGCTCAAAACCCAGTATTGGGCGGCGAGTGGATAAAATTGCTTCTATTTTTGTCCCTACAGTGATTGGGATTTCTTTGATGACATTTTTTGTGTGGTTTAAATTTGGGCCCCAACCTCAAATACAATTTGCGTTTGTAACCATGATGACGGTTCTTATTATTGCGTGTCCCTGTGCGTTGGGATTGGCTACTCCCATTTCAATTATGGTTGGAGTTGGAAAAGCAGCTCAATTTGGAAGTTTGATTCGAAAGGGTGATGCTTTAGAAATGGCGGGTAAGTTAACGACCATTGTTTTAGATAAAACGGGGACACTAACAGAAGGGCATCCATCCGTTTTGTCGATCCTTTCTATGTCTTCCCTAGAGGAAAAAGAGATTTTAAAAATAGCCGCCAGTCTTGAACAAGGGTCTGAGCATCCTTATGGAGAGGCTATTTGCTCTTTGGCTAAAGAAAAAAATGTGGGTTCACTTTTGACCGTCCAAAATTTTAAAGCTATTTCTGGGCAGGGAGTTATGGCAGAGATAGAAGGAAGACGTGTTTGTTTGGGAAATCAAACGTTCATGAAAGATGAAGGCATTGATTTTTTAGAAGCGTTGACAGTGTCTAATCAATGGGCTGCTGAAGGAAAAACACCTTTATATCTAGCCATGGATAAAAAAGTGGTTGGAATTTTTTCGGTATCTGATGTGTTAAAAGAAGATGCCAGAGAAGCGGTTGAAAAATTTCATTCCTTGGGACTAAAGGTTGTGATGCTAACCGGAGATCATCTCAATACCGCTTTGGCCATTGCCAGAGAAGTTGGGATTGATAAGGTATTTGCTCAAGTGCTTCCTCATCAAAAGGCCCAAAAAATAGCAGAGCTTCAATCTGAAGGAGAAAAAGTAGGGATGGTAGGAGATGGAATCAATGATGCCCCTGCATTGTCTCGTGCCCATGTGGGATTTGCTATTGGGAGTGGAACCGATGTTGCCATTGAAAGTGGAGATGTGGTGCTTTTGGGAAATTCTCTTTTGTCGGTAGCCCACACCATTTCCTTATCCCAGTCCACGGTTAATAATATTCGACAAAATTTATGGGGAGCTTTTTTCTATAATGTTTTAAGTATTCCTATCGCAGCCGGTGTTTTGTATCCTCTTTTTGGGGTGCTCTTAAATCCCATGATCGCGGGAGCGGCAATGGCGATGAGCTCTGTAACGGTTGTGACGAATGCAAACCGCCTTCGATTCTTTAATCCTAATACTTGATTTATGAATGAAGTTTAGAGTAGAAAGGAAGTCATTATGAAAGAATTTAGCGGTTTAGATTTTTATGATGTAGATGGTTTATTAACAGAAGAAGAAAAACTCATCCGAAAAACAGTACGTGATTTTGTTACTAAAGAAGTCCTACCTATTATTGAAGAGTATAATGAAAAGGCGCTTTTTCCAAAACAATTGATTCCAAAAATGGCAGAGCTTGGATTTTTAGGAGCACAACTTAAAGGCTATGGGTGTGCTGATCTTGGATCCAATGCCTATGGACTTATTATGCAAGAGTTGGAAAGGGGAGATAGTGGGTTAAGATCTTTTGTTTCTGTTCAGGGAGCTTTGGTCATGTATCCTATTTTAACCTTTGGTAGTGATGAGCAAAAAGAAAAATGGTTGCCTCTTTTGCAGCAAGGAAAGGCGATTGGTTGTTTTGGCCTTACAGAACCAGATTTTGGATCTTTCCCCTCAGGAATGAGAACGGCCGCTAAAAAATCAGGGGATCACTATATTTTAAATGGGGCAAAAATGTGGATTACCAATGGTTCCGTGGCTGATATTTGTGTAATTTGGGCTAAAACCTCTGAAGGAATTCGAGGGTTTTTAGTGGAAAAAGGAACGCCTGGTTTAAAAGCCTCTGATATTAAAGGAAAGTTTTCTTTGCGGGCTTCGGTGACAAGTGAGCTTGTATTAGAAGATTGTAAAATTCCTGCCAAAAATTTACTTCCTAAAACGGAGGGGCTCAAATCAGCCCTCCTGTGTTTAAATCAAGCTCGTTATGGAATTTCATGGGGAGCCATTGGAGCAGCGCTGGCGTGTTATCATGAAGCTCTAGAATATTCTAAAGATCGTATTCAATTTGAAAAACCCATTGCTTCCTTTCAGTTGGTTCAGCAAAAATTAGCCTGGATGGTTCAAGAAATTACCAAAGCACAACTTTTAGCTTGGCGGTTAGGAAAGCTGAAAGACGAAGGAAAAGTGAAACATTATCAAATTTCTTTGGCCAAAAAAAATAATGTCTGGATGGCATTAGAAATTGCACGGATGGCTCGTGACATGTTGGGTGCTAATGGAACGGCATTTGAATATCCTGTGGGGCGTCACATGTGTAATTTGGAAGCCGTGAAAACCTATGAAGGCACGCATGATATTCATACGTTGGTTATTGGCGAAGCTGTCACAGGAATTGCTGCTTATCGGTAGTCATTCTGAGCAAAGCGAAGAATCTCATGATTTTATCTCTAGATTTTTTTAAACGTCCAACCCTTGAAATTTGTCCAGAACTATTAGGGAAATTTCTAATTCGAAAAATAGGGAAAAAAGAAATCTCTGGTTTTGTCACCGAAGCAGAAGCTTATGTGGGGATGGATGACAAGGCCTGCCATGCGGCTCGTGGAAAAACCAAACGAAATGCGGTGATGTTTGAACCAGGCGGAATTTGGTATGTGTATCTGTGTTATGGAATGTATTGGATGCTCAATATTGTCACAGAAGAAAAAGATTTTCCAGCAGCTATTCTTATCCGAGGGATAAAAACGGTTGAAAAACATTTCAACGGTCCTGGAAAACTGACGACCTCTTTTCAGATTAATAAAGGGTTGAATGGAAAAAGTGCCACTCCCCAAAGTGGCCTTTGGTTTGAAGATCGGGGAGTGAGTCTATCTTCGAAAGATATTAAACAAGGCAAACGCATTGGGATTAATTATGCAGGATCCTGGCAACACAAGCCTTGGAGATTTTTTATTTCAAATTAGGGCCGTATTTGGTGAGTTCTTCAAAATTAAATTTTTTAAAGTTTTCTACAAATTGGTTAGCCAATTCTTTTGCTTTGGCGTCGTAGGCGTTTTTATCTTTCCAGCCGATACGTGGATTTAGAATATTATTGGGTACATCGGGGCATTGCTTGGGAATTCTTAAATTAAAAAATGGATCTATTTCTGTTTCGGCATCATCCAATTGTCCTGAAAAAATCGCTTTTAAAATACTTCTCGTATAAGGAAGGCTAATACGAGAACCTACCCCATAGGGCCCTCCAATCCAGCCGGTATTAATGAGCCATGCTTTTGATTTGTGTGTTTTCATCCGTTGTCCCAAAAGATGTGCATAGACAGAAGAGGGTCTGGGCATAAAAGGCGCTCCAAAACAGGTACTAAAAGTAGCTTTGGGCTCTTTAATTCCAATTTCTGTTCCCGCCACTTTTGCTGTGTATCCAGAAATAAAATGATACATCGCTTGCTCAGTGGTGAGTTGAGAGACAGGTGGCAATACTCCAAAGGCATCGGCCGTGAGCATTACAATATGTTTAGGATGTCCTGCTATCCCAGTTTTAGAAGCATTGGGAATAAAATCAATGGGGTAAGAGCCTCTGGTGTTTTCTGTAATTTTATTGCTATTTAAATCCAACATTCGGGTGTTCGGGTCAAAAACTACATTTTCTAAAATGGTGCCAAAACGTTGAGTGGTTGCATAAATTTCAGGCTCTGTTTTTGGGGATAAATTAATAACTTTGGCGTAGCATCCTCCCTCAAAATTAAAGGTACCATTTGGGCCCCAACCGTGTTCATCATCTCCAATCAAAATGCGCGTAGGATCTGCAGAAAGCGTTGTTTTTCCCGTTCCAGAAAGCCCAAAAAATACGGCTGTATCATTGTCTTTACCAATATTAATAGAGCTATGCATTGGAAAAATGCCTTCATCGGGGTAGCAAAAGTTTAAGAGCGTAAAAACAGATTTTTTAATTTCTCCGGCATATCCTGTCCCGCCGATTAAAACAATGCCACTTGTGAAATTTAAAATAATAAATGTTTCAGATCGAGTGCCATCTGTTTTTGGATCTGCTTTAAAAGAAGGGGCGTGAAGGATTGTAAACTTGGGCGGATTTTTATGAGTAAATCCAGCAGTCTGTCTAAAAAACATATTTCGAACAAAAATATTATGCCAGGCGGCTTCATTTAAAACGCGAACAGAATATTGATGTTTGGGATCTGCCCCTACAAAACAATCTTGTACAAAAAGATCTTTATCTTCTAAATGGGCTACTACTTTTTTCTTAAGCTTTTCAAATTGTTCAGGAGAGAAAGATTTATTTTGATCCCACCATACTTTTTTTTCTGTGGTGGAATCTTTTACAATAAATTTGTCTTCTGCCGAACGGCCAGTATGTTTTCCCGTAGTGGCCACCAAGGGACCCTGGTCTGCTAAAAATCCTTCTTCTCTTTTGAGGGCTTCTTCAGTGAGGTTGGCTGTGGTGAGTCCCCAAAAAATAGTTTTATTCTTAGAAAAACCGTACGTTTTTAAGTGTGGATGAGTGCTCATAAAGCTGACCTCACCTTAACACACTCAAAAATTATTTTTCAAGATATTTAAAGTATTTTTTCCAGGCTCTCTTTTTTTGTTCATCTGACGAAAAAGAATGATGAAAGCTTGTTAAAATGGTTTTTTGAATTTGATCTAAGCTTAATCCCAGGTGATGTATAGCAATATCATATTCTTGAGAAAGAGTGGTTCCAAAAAGAGTAGGATCATCGGAGCTAATCGTCACTAAAACTCCGGCATTCATCAGTTTTTTGAGAGGGTGGAGCTCGATTTTAGAAATAGCTTGAGTCATCAGATTACTGGTTGGGCAAAGCTCTAACGGAATTTTATATTTAATAAGATCTTGGATTACTTTGGGATCTTGAATGGCTTGCACGCCATGGCCAATTCTCAAAGCTTTGAGTTTATGAATAGAGGTAGAAATATGATGTGGATTAGAAACTTCCCCACTGTGTGTTGTAATATTGAGTCCTTCTGTGTGGGCGCGCTGAAAGGGCTTTTCAAAAAGTTCTGGAGGATGTTCTGTTTCATTGCCAGCCAAATCTACACCAATAATTTCTTTTTTCCATTGAATGGCAAGATTGATCGTTTCTTCACAGGCTTCAATGCCATAGTCACGGCTGCTGATTAAAATAAAACCTACTTCAATCCCAAAATCTTTTTGAGCCCGTTCTTTGGCTGCGAGAGTCGCCTCCATAATAGAATCAAAAGATAAATTTTTAGGTTCAGCCATAAAGCTGGGGCTGAATCTTAGTTCAATAAGTTTTATATTATCCGATGCAATATCTTTTAAAACTTCGTAGGTTAAAGTTTCAACGCTTTCAATATTTTGAAAACAGCGTTGTTGATAAAACAGTCGTTCAAGGACGGGTCCTAAAGGCATGGGGTTTTTGACCTGCATGTCATGAGAGAGAGGGAGATTATATTTTTTACTCCACTCCATCACCAAGGGAATGGGAATGGATCCTTCTAAATGGCGATGCAGTTCTATCTTCGGTAAATTTTTAATTTTGGGATTCACGAATTGGTTGATCTTTTAGCGTAAGTGTATATGATTGTCAAACAAGAGCAGATGTTTTTGTGCGCCCGTAGCTCAATTGGCCAAAGGGAGCGATAAGCGACCGTTCAGATGAGCGTTATCCAATTGAGCGATGAGAGGTTTTTGGTTAAAGTTTTTAAGTTTATGCGCCCGTAGCTCAATTGGATAGAGCATTTGACTTCGGATCAAAGGGTTGGGGGTTCAAGTCCCTCCGGGCGCGAATAAACTTTTCTGAAAGAAAAGTTTATGAGCTTTTTAAATGAGAAAACAGACCAGTGTCTGTTTTCAGTCAAAGAGGAGGACTTGAATGCCGGAATGAGCCGGGTACCCATTTATGGGTGGCTCATGAGGCCCGGCTGGAGGCAAAAATTGTGGAGCAATTTTTGACCGAAGCCAAGTCCCTCCGGGCGCACCATTTGTCAAGGTATTCGCAACAATAAATTTTTCTGAATGAAAAATTTAGGAGTTTTCTATATGATAGAGCAAATGATTCCCTTAAAATTTTATGTGCACTTCCGAGAACCTGTGAGCGGTGTTACAAGTTTTGTAAGTGCATGCTTAGCTATTGCAGGGCTTGTTCTCATGGTGATAGCAGCGGCTCATTATGGAGGCGCGTGGCATATTGTTTCATTTTCAGTGTTTGGGGCAAGCCTTATTTTGCTGTACTTTTCTAGCGCTCTGTATCATTTGCTTCCCCTTCAAGAAAAGGGTGTGAAAATTTTAAAAAGGCTAGATCATATGATGATTTTTGTACTGATAGCCGGAACGTACACACCTTTTTGCCTTGTTCCCTTACGAGGGCTTTTAGGCTGGTCACTTTTTGGAATTATTTGGGCACTGTGTGTCATAGGGATTTTCAAAAAAATCTTTTGGCTTCACGCACCCCGATGGATTTCTGTGGGGATGTATTTAGGAATGGGATGGTTAAGCGTGGTTTTTATTTATCCACTGGCCAAAATGTTACCTCACGGCGCCATCATCTGGCTTGCTTTAGGAGGCTTAATGTATACGGTTGGAGCTATATTTTATGCTGTAAAATGGCCCAATCCATTTCCAAAAGTATTTGGCTTTCATGAAATTTGGCATCTTTTTATCATGGTGGGAAGCTTTTCTCATTTCTGGACTGTCTATAAATACTTACCTTTCATTTAATTATATCTTACAGCTAAGTAAATATTTTATTTAGAGACCTCCAAGTGCGAAATTATTTTTTAAAGAAATCTTTAAAAAAATAATAGGTAATAATACTGGTGGCGAGAATGAGAAGGCTAGCATCCGCAATAAGTAAATACCCCCAGTCCATTATTTTGCTCCTCGGTTAAAAAGACAAAACGCTAAAAAAGAGGCGGCCATTCCAGGATAGAGAGGTTCAATGGCACTGCACCAGGGAATATGGAAGAATTTATTTCCTGTGTAAAAAAATGCAGCGGTCAGTAATCCAAAAACCATGGCAGCAACACCCGCGCTGTGTTTTTTGGGTCCTGAATACCAAAACCCAATCATGAGAGGGACTAAAAGTCCTGCTCCGCTGATAGAGCCAAACAATTTCCAGATGGTTTTAATAGATTGATAGAGCCCCAACGCCATGACAATCGTTAAAAGACCGGTAAAGACATTGGCGCATCGGGTGATCCAAACAATCTGCTTTTCAGAAGCATTAGGGCGAAATACTTTTTGGTACAGATCTCGAGATATCGTCGTGGCAGCAACAAAAAAATAAGAATCTACCGTAGACATAATGGTGGCCAGCATGGCTGCAATATAAATACCTTTAAATACCGGAGGGAGTACTTCATCTGCTAAATGAAGATAGGCAAATTTGGGATCGATGTCAGAAAAACGCGCGCGAGCATAAATGCCGGCAAAGGTTGTGCAAATATCAAAAAGCATCCAAAAAATAATAGAGAGTAAAATTCCTTTTTTAGCGACCTCTGGCTTTTCAGCCGCATAGCATCTCTGATAAAAATTAGGATCTACAAGCGTTGTCATGGCGATAAATCCCCAAATCAAAATTTCTGAAAAAGGCATGCCCCCGCTCAAGGTTAAGTGCGAAGGAGGGACGTGTGTTGTTAAATATTCCCACCCACCGAGTTTAAAAAAAGAAAAGAAAATTAAAAGGGAAACTCCGATACACATGACGACAAATTGAATGAAATCCGTATATACATCTGCCGCAAAGCCGCCCAAAAGTGTATAGGTCATTGAAAAAAGTCCTCCGATGATAATACTGATGGGGAGGGGAAGATGAAAAATAGCTTGAATCATGACTCCCAGAGAAATGACATAAGCAATGGGGACCACATTAAAGAAATTAAATACGAGCCCAATTTTTCTAGCCGTTTTTCCGTAAAAGAAATCAAGTTGGTCCGGGAGTGTAAAAGCCTTGGATTTTTGAAGTCTAGCGGCTAGAAAAAGGGCAAAGACAAGATAGGAAAGATACCAAAAAATTCCTTGAGTAAGCCAATTATATAATCCAGATGAATAAGAAATTTCTCCGACTCCAATAATGCCGCCGTACCAAGTAGAAACTAAGGTGCCTACGAAAAGAGGAAGAGTGAGTTTTCTTCCCATGAGCAAAAAAGACTCCATATTTTTGGCATATCGGGAAGTAAAAATACCAATGCCTATAACTCCCATGAAATAGGCGATAATAATTAGAATATCAATGTTTGCGAGATGAATCATAGGTATAGAGTAAAATTCATTGACTTGGCATTCTAATCTACTAAAATACTTTTTCAATGAAGAAAAATATCGTGTGGGTCGTTGTGATTCTTTTTTTCTTTCCTTCTTTTGTTTTTTCAAAGGTAAAACCTTCAACGAGAATTGAAAATATTAAACATGTAGAACCAGGGCGATGGGCATTTTCATTTCAAGGTTTTGGTGAAATCCCTATTAATCCTACTATTCGAGATGAATATCGTTCTGGGTTTGGGGTGGCTACCCGTCTGGGATATGGTTTTTGGGAAGGACTTTCTGTGGAAGGAGAGTTCCAATACGATTTGCTGTTTCGAGAAAATGGTCCGACGCCTGATCAAGGGAATAAAAATCTATGGTCCTTATCTCCGGGACTTCGTTATACCACCAATATTCTTCAAGAAGATATCGCATGGTATAGCTTTGGATTAACGGGGATTACTTTTGATTATACCAAAGGTAATCAGGGAAAATTAGCGGTGCATTTGGGTGCGGGGACAGGACTTGATTTTAATTTAACCGATAAATTTTCGATAGGGCCTATTTTTAAATATCGATTTTTTATTGAAAATGATGACATTCATTTAATCAGCATGGGAGCTGCCTTTACCTATCTTTTTGATTAATGACCACATGGCTTAAAATTGGTGGGAGTTTCGTTTTTTCTTTTTTCCTTCTTACTTCTTTAGACGCAGCAGAAATTCCATTTACTATTTTATTTACAGGAGATCTCCATTCAAGCTTTGAAGCGCGCCCCAATACTTTTCAATTGGGTGGAATGGCGCGCCTTAAGACTGCTTTTGAAAAATTAAAAAGTGATGCCAAAGAAAAAGGCTTCCCCGTATTGCAACTCGATGCGGGAGATTGTACGGAAGGGTCGCTCTTTTTTAATTTGGGAGCGGGGGTAGCCTCTTTTGAGATGTTAAACCGTTTAGGTTATCAAGCGGTAGCGGTTGGGAATCATGATTGGTATACAGGGCCAACGGTATTGGATAAAGTGTTAACGCGAGTACCTCTTAATTTTAGTTTTTTATCGGCTAATTTTAATTTTCGTTTTTTGCCAGAAGATAATCACCTTTCGGAAAAAATTAAGCGGTATGAAGTTTTTTATTTAGTCGACGGAGAATTTTTAAGAAAGGGAGACAAAGGATTTACTCCTCAAGAAGGGCAAAAATATTTTAAAGTAGGGGTGTTTGGTCTTTCAACGAATGAAGCGGCCTATCAATTCTTTTTTGATCCGGTGCGTATTCAAAATCCAATTTCAGAAGCCAGAAAAGTAGTGCTCCAGCTTCGTCGGACAGAAAAAGTAGATGTGGTGATTGCCTTAACCCATCTCTTAGATGAAGATGATATTTCTATTGCAGATAATGTGACCTCTATCGATCTTATTTTAGGAGGGCATTCTCATAATAAAGTGATCCCAGATGGTGAGCATCGCCCCGTTACGATTCAACGTACCGAAGATGATCCTCTGCATGACACTACCTGGCTTGCCAAAACCGGAGAATTTGGTTCTTTCATGGGGCATTTGGATATTGTTTTTGATTCCATTCAAAATAAAATGCTGTGGGGAAAATCCCAATATGAATTGCATCCCATCGATGCCTCTTATGAAGAAAATCAGGAGATGAAAACGCAAATTGATGGATATAAACAACAGCTTATTAAAAAATATACCTCGGGTGATGATGAGATTAATTTGTTTTCAGATGCGATTGCAGAGACAGAAATTGAACTTATTAAAAGTGGTGTGACAGAGTCTTTTTTGGGAAATTTTGTTGTTGACGCCATTTATGAAAAATCAAAACCTTTAGGGGTTAATTTTTCTTTTAATAATTCTGAATTTTTGTCTCATGGGTTAGAACGTGGGCCCATTTCTCGTTCCGGCATCTATAATATGTTGCCACTGATTTATGATCCTTTAAAGGATACGAGCTGGACCATTTGGACGTTGGATATGGATGGGGCTACCCTTAAAAAAGCCATTGATCTGGTGTTCATGTTGGGGAAATTTTTTGATACAGCAGGTTTGGAAGTTATTTATAATCCGGATAGCTATCCTCAAAAAGTAGTGAGCATTCGATATCAAGGGCAAGAAATTTTAGATGATAGAATATATCATGTCTCTGCTACTCAGGGAATTGTGGAGGCATTGAAACTGATTAAAGAGGAATTGCCAGGGCTTTCCAATATGCAAGATACCCATCTTGAACTTTGGACTGTGCTACAAGATTATTTTAAAAGTCATAGCCCTATTCGAGCAGACTCCAAAGAGACAGCCAGAGTCACTGGGCGTATTCGAACCACACAACCGGATTTAGCGATTTTGAGTGAAAATATTGTGGTAAAACCACTTCAAGACAACCTAAATAAATTAGAAATGACGACCTTAGTTCAAAATTTAGGATATGGAGATCTTTTAGAAGAAGAACTTCCTAGAGCTAAAACAGATCCTACAGAGCTTTTATTTTATTATGATACCACTCCTCATAATCCAGTAGACGATGTAGATCTTTTTAAACCACAAACAGATTTATTTTCAAAAAGGTTTAGAAACTGGAGCCCTGTTTTAGAAGAACCACCCAAAAATTTAATGCTCATTGATAAGCTTTTGGTGCCTTCTTTAGGTAAAGATCAAAAAATTTCCCTTTCTTTAAAATGGGATGTGTCTTCTTTACGGCAAACCGCTTTTCCTTATACCGTGTATCTTTTATTAAAGCGTGCCAGTGGAACAGGCTTTATTGTAGTCCCTTCTCTTTTAGAAGAAGATAGGAATGATCGAAAATTGATGAAGGTGGATGAAAGCAATATCTATAATAATAAAGCTAAAACCATTGTTTATTTAAACCAGCCAAATCCTCAACGAAGACCTCTAAAATAGATAGGTTAAGTTTTGCGTCATTCTTCCGAAATAGTAAAAGAGAGTTTATTTTTTAATAGGAAATATGGCATACTCTTCTAATATGCGTATATATTTGAAATTACTGGCACTTATCGTCTTTTTTCCATGCCTTGGCGTAGGCTTTGGGTGGGCAGAAGAGCTTGAAGCGCAATTTTATGAGAAGTCCGAAATTAGGGAGCGGATGGAAAAACGAGAGGTGATTAGTGTTGTAAAAATCGTTCCCCATGGGGACGGTGAAAAGATGAAGGTTCTAGAAATGACAGCAGCGGGTATTGTGGATGGTGTTCCCGTGCCCAGAGCGCTAAAACTCATGTCTGATTATGAAAATCTCCAAAAAATTGCTCCTGACTATATTAAAATGTCTGAAATGATTGTGAAAAAAAGAGAGGGAAAATTTCAAAAATATCTTCACATGAAAACAGAAATAAAAACCATTTTAGGGACCTATAAACTTGAAATCTATTCAAAAGTATCTGAAGAACAATCTCAGGATAAAGGATGGGTTCATTGGGAAGTGATTTCAGGAAATGCCATTGGAAGACAAAATGCTCCTGGAGATTTTGTGGGATTAAAAGGATTTGTAAGAGTAGAAAATTATAAACGTTCAGACGGTGTAACCGCAACGCCTCAAGCATCTGCCAAAGGATTTTATCGAAGCCGTCCTAAAAAAGACCAAGTGATGATGCTCTTTAAAGGAAAACTGGAAAGAGATCAAAAGGGGATTAGTAAAATTATCCCTAATTTTGTTTTACAATTTGCGATGGAAGTTGCATTGCAAAGAGTGGGTATTTTGCTTCGAAATTATCTTGAAACCTCCAAAGAACTCCCGCCTGAAAGAAATCTAGATGATCTGGTTCAAGAAGGTGAAAAGCGGGGACTTTCTTCTCCTGTTGCACAATAAATCGTTGTTTGATAAGACCTCCCCATGGATAAAAATTTTGCCTTAGAGCTTGTTCGTGTGACCGAAGCGGCTGCGATGGCTTCTGCAAGACTCATGGGAAGGGGCGATGAAAAAGCAGCGGATGAAGCTGCCGTTTGTGCCATGCGGTTAACCTTAAATACCTTAGATTTTGATGGGACGGTGGTTATTGGAGAAGGTGAGCGGGATGAAGCTCCCATGCTTTATATTGGGGAAAAAGTTGGAAAGGGAAAACCCTATCCCCCCATTGATATTGCGCTAGATCCTCTTGAAGGGACCACCATTTGTGCCAGGGGAGATACCAATTCGCTTTCCTGTATTGCCATTGCTGGAAAAGGGAGTTTCTTACATGCCCCAGATACCTATATGCAAAAAATTGCCGTTGGACCCGGATTAAAAGAAGCGATTGATATTCGAGAATCTGCAACAAAAAATTTAAATCGTATTGCTGAACTTAAAAAATGTTACATTCAAGATTTGACGGTTGTCATACTGGATCGTCCCCGTCACGAAAGTTTGATGGAAGAAGTCAGACGCGCAGGGGCTAGAATTATGCTTATTCGGGATGGCGATGTGTCAGCCGCTGTGTCTACCTGTCGTCCTCGGTCTGGGATTGATGTTCTCATGGGAATTGGAGGGGCGCCCGAGGGTGTTTTGGCGGCTGCGGCTCTTCGATGTATGGGTGGTTATATGGAAGGGATTTTAAAACCCAGAAATCCTCAAGAAATTGAGCGTGCCCAAAAAATGGGGATTTCAGATATTCATAGAGTGTGGACCATTGATGAATTAGCCAAAGGACATGTGATGTTTTGTGCTACGGGTGTTACCGACGGTACACTTTTAAATGGGGTTCGGTTTTTACCCGGAGGAGCGGTAACGCATTCTATTGTCATGCGATCAGAAACAGGAACGATTCGAGAAATTACAGCGCGCCATGTTTTTGATAAAAAACCAGATTACGAGTAAGCATGTCTAAAGTATCTTTAACAAAAGAAGTTTCTCCTAAAATTTCAGATCTTTACTCTGTCATTGTGGATTATGAACGATATCCAGAGTTTATCTCTGAAATAAAAAAAGCCCATCTTCAGTCTAAAAAACCAAAACGGGTTGAATTTACCTTAGAAATGATGAAAACCTTTCACTATGTTTTGGAATTTAAAGAAAAATCTCCCAAAGAAGTGTCTTGGACATTGGTCGAAAGTAATCTCTTTAAGAAAAATAGCGGCGGTTGGAAATTAGAAGAAAAAAAAGGGAAAACGGTTGCAACATATACGCTAGATGTGGAGTTTGGTTTTTTAGTCCCTTCCTTTATTGTGAGTCGTCTGGTTAAAAATGATCTTCCTAAAGTGATTGATCAATTTGAAGCGCGCACGAAAAAGCTGTTTATCTAAAATGAATCAAGAAATTCTTATTCGGTTCTTCTTCTGAGAAATTTTTGTTTAAATCTTGAGAAGGAACGACATCTCGTGTTTCGGGTTTTAGAGCGGGAGTATCAATAAACACAGGTGTTTTTGATTTATTGGATTGTTCTTTTTCTTTTATGGCTACAGGAGTTGTAACGGGGATTACTGTTTTATTAACGATACTTTTTTTCTTTTTGGGTTTTAGTGCATAAATCGGATAATTTTTGTTTTCAAATTTTGTGAGTGTGATCCATGTTAAAAGTTGAGAAATGGGGGTTTCAATCACAGTTCCTTCCAAAATAGGATAAATGGGAACAACCATAGATTCTTGTTGAGGGACAATGACTTGAGGCTCAAGAATTTCAGGTTCTTTGACTTCTTCCTTTTTTACTTCTTCTTTTTTAATTTCAATAGGAAGAGAAGGTGCGATTATTTTAGCTGGTATATCGGCAAAAGAAAGTGCAGCAAAGACATTCCAGTGAGGTGTGGGAGGCCTATTGTCTGTTAATTTATGAGATATTCCAGCATCTGTTCCAATATTGAGTGTCCAAGGAGATGCTTCTTTAAACGCAATATGGGTTCCTAACGTCAAGCGATTGGGATTTTTAAAAAAGGAAAGATGCGATTTCAACAGTTGATCCAGCGTATATTCTACGTAGGGACTAACGTATGGCATTTCAAATTCTACGCCTAATCCGTGATGAATAGATTTATAAGTCGCAATTCCGTAGAGTTGCTTTCGTTCAAAGAAAGAAAAATTAAAGGTTTCAGTGATTTTAGAAGATTGGTCGTAAAAATACTGAGAATTGAGATGTAATTTAAGAGTATTTTTTGGGCTCAAAACTGTTTTAAAGGTATTTAAAAGGCGTATTCCAAAGCTACTTCCTTCGAGATTGCTTCCATTGCCATTAAATAAAATATAAGAGGGTTCTACTCCTATAAAATAATGGGTTGAAAGAGGAAGCGAAACCAGAGTTCCTGCTTCTGATCGTGTGAAATCGAGCGATTGAAGAGTTTGCAATGTTTGGGCATTGTGATTTCTAAAAATTTTGTGATTTAAAAAAAGCTGGATAGAATCAAAAGGGGCATAGTTAAAGAAAAATTGATTTCCATAAAAGTTGTTGTTTCCAGCGACTTGAATTCTATTGGATCTAAAATATTCTTGTTGGTATCCAAAGCTTACGGCGCTTTTTGTTACGGGTTCAGCAGAATAGACGTTGGATCCTCCTCGTTTACCACTGGCTGTGACAGATTCTGCAGAAACTTTTGAAAGAGAGATAATTAAAAGAGCTATTGTGAATAATGGTATGTATGTGAATAAACGTTTTTGCATTGTGAACACCTTCCTCGTCTTTATAAAAAGCAAGCTGCGTGCCAGATCAAAGCCAGAGTAAAAAGTTTTTATAAGTCCTTGTAATGATTTGTATTTATTGGATTCTTGGAATGAGATTAAGAAAACATTTTTATAAATTTCTGTCTGGTGTTTTAAAAAGGTCTTTAAGGTGTGAGGCCGGAAATTTAAAAACTCATATAAAAACATGTACTTATGGGATGTTTATTTTTTAGCCAGACACGTTGACAATTAGAGGAAAAGAGGAGGTCTTCTGGAGCGGAAGTAAAGCGCAGCCCTTCAGGGGCGAGCCATGAAGCGAAAGACGACCTCCTCTTTTCCTCTATATCGATGTGTGGGTAAAATTTCCCAGTTGCAAAGTAGGCCTCTTAGTCGTATTAAAGACGCCACCTATGTTTGACTTTGCCCATCATATGAATCTTCTCATTGAGGACATTGTTAAAAAAACGCCTCTTTTTTCTCATATTAAAAAAAACCATCGAATCTTAATTAGCTGTGCTAAAACCAAAAGCTCTTTAGAATTCGGCACCTGGGCGGAACTTTATCCCATGAAATATGAAAATGGATGTTACTCTATCCGAGAACGAGAAGGGGAAAAAGTATATGTATTTAAGACGGATCAATTAAAAATTGGGCGAAGAGAGATTTTATATATTCTCTATTTTATGATGCCTCGGTTTCAAAATTTAAGTTACTCAGAAAAATTAGAAACTATTTTTCATGAGCTCTATCATGTGGCACCTGAGTTTGATGGAAAATTACGTCAGATTCACCCTCGCTATGCTTTTCATGGGCCTTCGATCAAACTCTACGATCAAACCATGAAATATTGGGTTCGCCTCTATTTACGAAATAGTCCAAATCTAAAACGGCATGATTTTTTAAAACTCACGTTTGATGAATTAAAATCCAAAGAAGATATTTGTTTGGTATATATTCCAGAGCCTAAAGAAACGATGAGGATGATGGTTTCTCGTCGGAAAAAGAAGCGTTAACGGGCGTATAAGGCTCGAATGCGCTGAATATCTCTGGTTGCTGGTAATTGTCGTTCAGATCCCTTAAAAATTTTTGAATTCATGGTGCTGATATCTGGATCTAAAGAATCATCATGCCCTAATCCCAGCACATGTCCCAATTCATGAACGGCAATAGAGACAAGATCAAAAGTATTGGGTGTGGCGTTGACAGAAAAAGGGAATTCAGTGTTAAAGAAAATATCTGCATTGTATAAAAAATCTTTATAGTAATAAATGGTTTTGGCTGGTTCGTCTGCTTTCCCTCGGATGGGATCATTAGACCAATTGCTTCCAGAACGCATCCCAATGAGATTGATATAAGAATTGGATTCTTGTCCCACGGGATCATCTTGTGTGCCGACATATTGAAAAAGATCTAGGCTTGTTACATTTTCCCAATTTTGAATGGCTTTATCAATAGCTGCAACAGCATTAGCATTTTTATAATTTACGAGGGAAGTGCCATACGCTATTTTAATGGGGAGATCCTGTCCCCAGCTCAAAGCACGACAGTCTTTTGATAAAAGATACCCACTGGTAGAAAGGGCTTCTCCACAACTTCCTTCTGGTGTTAAGTCGCCACATCCACTGAGCCCTATGCTGAGGAGTGCGAGAAGAAGGAGGGGGAAAATTACTTTTGATATAAACCGGTTCATGCTCTATGGTTTAATACAAAATCAATGCCAGTCGGAAAAATCAAGGGAAATATGTTTAATATCAATAACTTAAAATTTAAAAGGTTTTTTTAGAGTTAAGCAAAAATGTCAAAAAAATAGAGTGGAGTAAAAAATAATATTGAATTTTCTAAATAAAGTTAATAAGTTACAAACTTATTTTGGTATTAAGAAGGGGTGACGCCCTAAATTGTCACTTATCGCGGGTGTAGTTCAGTGGTAGAATGCGAGCTTCCCAAGCTTGAGATGAGGGTTCGATTCCCTTCACCCGCTTTCTCGCTTCAGATATGCTTCGCTATACTTCGCCAGACTTCCTCCTCAAATGCTCAACGTACCGTCTAAAGTACGCCTCGCATTTTCGTTGTCGTCTTGCTTGTCTAGCTTGCATCTCTTTGCGAGTAGTAGATACAATGAGCCGATTCCCTTCACCCGCTTTCAGAAAATTATAGGCCATTGTCAAATATAGATTTATAGATTAAAATAGCATGAGAAAATGTTTACTTTTTAGTAAAGATTTGATATTCTAAATTTATGAAAATAACAGCATTAGAAGAATATGGTTTAAGATGTTTGATGCAGTTGGCTCAGGCACAAGCAGAAGGCAATGCAGGATTGTCCATTAGTGAAATTTCTAAGAAAGAGGGACTATCTATACAATATGTTTCTAAGATTACAACGCATTTGAGACGTCAGGGAATTATTGGATCTGTTCGAGGAGTTCATGGTGGCTATCGATTAGCTAAGAAACCGCAGGAATTAAAACTTTCAGAAATTGCCAGGGCACTGGGAGATCCCATGTTTGATGAAGAATTTTGTGTGGATCACGCAGGAAAAGAAAATGCGTGTGTTCATGAAAAAAATTGTTCGGTGCGTTCTGTGTGGAACGTGATTCATCGACATGTGAATATGATTATGAATCAGATTACGCTTCAAGATTTATTACAAAATGAAGCTGAGACCAAAGAGCAGCTTTTAAAAGTAGTGAGTGGGTAGGTCAGAAATTTTTTGGAATTATACTTGACAAAAATGTAAAGATTTACATAAAACGGGGGGTAAATAAATGAAACCTATATTTGAAATTAAAAATTTGCATGTCAGCGTAGATGGGAAAGAAATTTTAAAGGGAATTAATTTAACCCTAGAACGAGGGAAAGTACATGCGTTGATGGGTAGAAATGGTTCTGGAAAAACCACTTTGGCTTATACCATTATGGGGCATCCTAAGTATGTAGTGACCCAAGGAGAGATTCTTTTTAAAGGAGAAAACATGGTTCCTTTAAAACCACACGAAAGAGCACGAAAAAAATTATTTTTAGCGTTCCAGTATCCCGTGGCGATTCCAGGGGTGAGTGTTGGGAATTTTTTAAGAGCTTCGATGAAAGCTGTAAGAGGGGGCGAAATTCCTATTAAAGAATTTAGAACTCTTTTAAAAGAAAAAATGAAGTTTTTAGGGATGGCCGATACGGTGGTAGGTCGATATGTAAATGATGGTTTCTCTGGCGGAGAAAAAAAGAAATTAGAAGTGCTTCAGCTGGCACTTTTAGAACCAGAAATAACGGTTTTGGATGAGACTGATTCTGGCCTTGATATTGATGCGCTTACTACGGTGGCAGGGGGCATTAATCAATTGCGAGATTCAAACCGATCCATGCTTGTCATTACGCATTATCAGCGGCTCTTAAATTATATTAAGCCAGATTATGTGCATGTATTAATGGATGGGAAGTTAGTACAATCGGGTGGGCCAGAGTTAGCTCTGGTGCTTGAAGAAAAGGGGTATGATTGGATATGTCAAACTCAAAATTAAATAAAAACTCTATCGAAAATATTGGGGATCAGTACGATGAAAAGTATGGTTTCCATAAGCCCGAGAACTACTCTTTTAAATCAAAAAGAGGATTGAATCGAGCAATTGTAGAAGAAATTTCTAAGATGAAACAAGAACCACAATGGATGTTGGATTTTAGATTGAGGGCATTAGAAATTTTTAATGCCAAACCTATGCCCAATTGGGGGGACAGTAAACTTTTAAATGAAATTCAATTTGATAATATTTTTTACTATATCAAGCCTGGAGAAAAACAAAGTAAAGATTGGAACGAAGTTCCCAAAGATATTAAAGATACTTTTGATAAACTGGGTATTCCCGAAGCTGAACGAAAATTTTTAGCGGGCGTTACAGCGCAGTATGAGTCTGAAGTCGTCTATCATTCCATCCGAAAAGATTTAGAGGCTCAAGGAGTTATCTTCTTAGATATGGATTCAGGATTAAGAGAACATCCAGATATTGTAAAAAAATATTTTGGAACAATTATCCCCCCGATGGATAATAAATTTTCTGCTTTAAATTCTGCGGTGTGGTCTGGGGGGAGTTTTATTTATGTGCCAAAAGGGGTGAAGGTATCTATTCCTCTGCAAGCTTATTTTAGAATTAATGCAGAAAATATGGGACAATTTGAACGAACACTCATTATTGCCGATGAAGGTAGTTCTATTCATTATATTGAAGGCTGTACGGCGCCAACGTATTCCAGTGATTCTCTCCATTCGGCTGTTGTAGAACTCATTGCCGAAAAAGGGGCAAAGATTCGATATACCACCATTCAAAACTGGTCAAAAAATGTTTATAATCTTGTGACCAAAAGAGCCGTGGCTAAAGAAAAAGCAACGGTAGAATGGATTGATGGGAATTTAGGTTCTAAACTTACCATGAAATTTCCCTGTGTTTATTTAGTCGGAGAAGGAGCTCATGGAGAAATTCTATCTGTGGCTTTTTCAGGAGCCAATCAACATCAAGATGCTGGGGCCAAAATTTATCACGTAGCGCCTCATACGACATCGGTCATTACGTCAAAGTCCATTTCAAAAGATGGGGGACGTTCTACTTACCGAGGGATGGTTAAAGTTTTTAAAGGGGCTCATCATGTGAAATCCAGTGTTCGGTGTGATGCTCTTTTATTGGATGATCATTCCCGATCAGATACGTATCCGACCATGGAAATTGACGAAGAAAATGTAACGGTGGGGCATGAAGCTTCTGTCAGTAAAGTGGGCGATGAACAACTTTTTTATTTAACCAGCCGAGGTATTTCTGAGAGTGATGCAGTAACGATGGTTGTGAATGGATTTATTGAGCCTTTTACCAAAGAACTTCCTTTGGAATATGCCGTAGAGTTAAATCGCTTGATTCAGCTTGAGATGGAAGGATCTGTGGGGTGATTGTATGATGGGAAAATTTTCTCTCCATATTCCAAAAGGGAAAGTTATCAAAGATCCCATTTATCATGTGACCTCTGGAGATGTGACGGAGATTATTGTCGAACCTTTTGCTGAAGTGAGTGTTATTGAGGAAAACCAATCTTATCCTCACAGTGAAAGACATATTCATGTTCAAGAAGGGGGAAAGCTTCAGTACATTCATATTCAGCGCTGTTCAAAGGATGTGGATTATTCTGAAACTCAAGAAGCTCGTATTGAAAAAGATGGAAGTTTTCAAAGCATTCATGTCGGATTAGGGGCACAGCAAACCAAATCTAATCTTCATACGATTTTAGAAGGAAAAGGGGCTTTGGCAAAAGTGAGTGGGGTGATATTTGGGGATCATTCCCAAAAATTTGATATGTATACCACGCAAGATCACGAAGCTTCTGATACGTCGAGTGACCTATTGTTTAAGGCCGCTCTTAAAGATTCTGCAAAATCGAATTATGAGGGAGTGATCCATATTCCAAAGTCATCACAGAAGGTAGATGCATATCAGACCAATAAAAATTTATTGCTGAGTGAAAATGCCAAGGCGCGCTCTATTCCTAAGCTTGAGATTTTAGCAGACGATGTTCGATGTAAACATGGGGCTACCATAGGGACGATTGATGAAGCAGAAACTTTTTATTTGCAATCCCGAGGACTTTCTTACGAAGAAGCGAGGAGTATGATTGTAGAAGGATTTTTTGAGCAGGTATTTGAAAAAATACCTCATGAAGAAACCAGACAAAAACTCCATGAGGTCATTAAGTTAAAGTTAAAGGAAGGGGAATGACCATGGGATGGGTAACGGTGGCTAAAAAAAATGAACTATCCGAAGGACAAACAAAAGCCTTTGTGGTGGAAGGAAAAGATATTGCCATTGCTCAGGTAAAAGGGAATTATTATGCTTTTTTTAATGAGTGTTCTCATGCTCAGTTTCCCATCGACCAAGGAACGTTATCAGATACCGTGATTGAGTGTCCTCATCATGGAGCTACTTTTGATATTACAACGGGTGAGGCATTGACCCTGCCTGCGGTGACTCCTCTAAAAATCTTTAAAGTAAAAGTGGATGGCGAAGAAATTAAAATTTGTTTCGAGGATTAATATGAAAAATGTAAGGCCAGATTTTCCAATCTTGGATCAAAGGGTCCATGGGAAACCTCTTATTTATTTAGATTCTGCAGCTACATCTCAGAAACCCAAAACGGTGATTGAGGCTTTGAGTCACTATTATAGCACCATGAATGCCAATATCCATCGAGGCATTTATTATTTGTCTGAAGAAGCAACGATTGCATTTGAAAAAACCAGACGAAAAGTGTCTGAGTTTATAGGAGCTAAAGAGGATCGTTCCATTATTTTTACTCATAATGCTACAGAAGCAATTAACCTTGTGGCGCATGCATGGGGAAGAAAAAATATTAAAGAAGGCGATGAAATTTTACTAACCCACATGGAACATCATTCGAATTTAGTGCCGTGGCAACTCTTGGCTCAGGAAAAAGGAGCTGTATTAAAATATATTCCCATTACCAAAGAAGGTTTTTTAGATATAGAACGCTTCAATAATCTTTTAACGGATCGAACAAAACTCTTGGCCGTCACGCATATGTCTAATGTCTTGGGGACGATTAATCCGCTTTCACACTTAATTACAAAAGCACATGCAGTGGGGGCAAAGGTTTTGGTAGATGGGGCACAAGCAGTTGCTCATTTAAAAGTGAATGTCAGTGAACTCGATTGTGATTTTTATGCATTTTCAGCACATAAAATGTTGGGTCCCACCGGTGTGGGTGTTTTATATGGGAAACCAGAGATTTTAGAAAGTCTTCCTCCGTTTTTAGGAGGAGGAGAGATGATTTTAGAAGTGCATGAAGAATATTCGACGTGGAAACCGATTCCTTATAAATTTGAAGCAGGGACTCCTAATATTGGAGCAGTTATTGCTTTTGCAAAGGCACTTGATTATCTCGAGCATATTGGGATGGACGTTATTCGAGAACATGAAAAGGCATTAACACAGCATGCGCTTTATCAATTAAAAGAAATAGATCATCTTACTATTTATGGACCGATGGATGCCAATCTTAAAGGAGGAGTCATTTCTTTTAATTTAGAAGATATTCATCCCCATGATTTAGGAACGCTCTTGGATCACGAAGGCATTGCCATTCGAGCAGGCCACCACTGTGCGCAGGTATTGATGAAAAAGCTAAATGTTCCTGCAACAGCACGGGTGAGCTTTTATCTTTATAATACACCCCAAGAAGTAGATATATTTATAGATATTTTAAAAAAAGCACGGAGATATTTTAATCGTGGCCTTTGAAGGATTAGATGAGCTTTATCGAGAAGTGATTTTAGATCACTTTAAAAGTCCCAGACATCATGGAAAACTTTTATCTCATGATGTGGAACAGGAGGGGTTTAATCCGCTCTGTGGAGATCAAATCATTGTGCAGCTCAAAATAGATGAAGGGAAGGTCACGAATATAGGATGGTGGGGAAAAGGGTGTTCGATTAGCCAGGCCTCGAGTTCTATTTTAACGGAAGAGATTTTAGGAAAAACGCTTCAAGAAGTAGAACATAAAATTCAATTTTTTAAATCGATGATGCAGCCGCAAGGTGAAGTATCTAAAAATGAGGAAGAAGGAGATTTAGAAGCGCTCTCCGGGGTTCGAAAATTTCCTGTGCGAATTAAATGTGCGCTCCTGGGATGGACGACGTTAGAGGAGGCCATCAATTTATGGAAAAAGATCCACAACTCTTAGAATTTTTACGCCCCATACAAGATCCTGAACTTTTTATTAGTATTGTAGAGCTGGGATTGATTTATGGTGTTCAAAAAATTAATCCCGAAACGATTCAGGTAGATTTAACGCTTACAAGTCCTGGTTGTCCCATTGGCCCGCAGATTATGGCCCAGGTTGAGCAAGTGCTGAAATCTGAAGTTCCCGAAGCCAAAACGGTTGAGGTAAGACTGGTGTGGGATCCGCCTTGGGATCCAAAAGTGAATTGTTCTGAAGATGCAAAAATGCAGCTAGGAATTTTTTAGGCATATAAAATTTTCTTTAGTGTTTTCAACTTCTACAGTTTTTTAAAATGCTCATTTTTAAATCACCGCTAAGATATAAATATCATTAACTATTTCTGAGTTCTTTTTTTAATTTTTTTGGCATGAACTTTGCTCTGCTTTTCCTGTGGTACAAAGGAGGTTTGTTGTGAAAAAAATAACTGTAACATGGGTATTTAGTTTTTTAGGTCTATTTGTTTTATTTTCAAATCCGCTATATGCGATGCCTGTTCCTGATCGTCATATTGTGGTTTTTCAAGATTGGGTAGGACATCCCGATCTCAATGCCAAACGGTTAGCTGCTCAGCATGGGTTAGGTTTAGGGCATATCTATCACCATGCTTTAAAAGGATTTGTGGCAACAATTCCTTTTAATAAATTAGATTTTGTTAAAAATGATCCAGATGTGAAATATGTTTCACCAGATCAAATTGTTACTTTAGTCGGAAATGATCGTGTGAGCGGTCCTGGAAAACCTGGGGGAGGAAAAGGAGGAACGACACAGCCTGCTCAAGTGCTTCCTTTCGGAGTCAATCGTGTGAATGCAGAGCTTAGTTCTTTGGCTTTAATCGACGGGCAAGATCAAAGAGTCGATGTGGATGTGGCAGTACTGGATACAGGGATTGATAAAAGCCATCCAGATTTAAATGTGGTGGGAGGCGTTAATTTTTCTACAGGAAGAGCCACTAATTTTAATGATGGAAATGGACATGGAACGCATGTTTCAGGAACCCTTGGAGCTTTAGATAATGCCATCGGTGTTGTGGGAGTTGCTCCCGGAGCACGTCTGTGGGCTGTTCGAGTGTTGGATAATAATGGGAGTGGTTTTTTGTCCGACGTTATTGCTGGCATTGATTGGGTGACGCAACGAGCAGATGTGATTGATGTTGCCAATATGAGTTTAGGGTGGACAGAGAATCCTTCTAGCCCTAGTCCTGTTCGAGAGGCTATTCAAGCATCTGTTGCAAAAGGGATTGTCTATGCTGTAGCTGCTGGGAATGATTCAAAAGATGCACAAAATTTTGCACCTGCTTCTTATCCAGAAGTCATTACGGTTTCCGCAGTGGCGGATAGTGATGGAGTTGCAGGTGGTTTTGGAGGGCCGACCAGTTATGGCGCAGATGATACATTTGCGACTTTTAGTAATTTTGGAAGCAGTGTAGATTTAGCTGCGCCAGGAGTTGATATTTTTTCAACGCTTCCGGGTGGACTCTATGGCAAAAAAAGTGGAACCAGTATGGCCAGTCCCCATGTGGCAGGTGCTGCGGCACTCTATGTGGTTCGATTTGGAAAACCCTTGGATAGTTTTGGGGTAGAAGCCCTTCGTCAAGGACTCATTCAATTTGGAACGCCTCAGAATTCTTCCGACGGTTTTTTAGGAGATCTTGATGGTTTCCCCGAGCCTTTGGTGAACGTTCAGTTTTGATATTTACTCTTCTTCAAACGAAGTGGCTTTGCTGATGGCAATTTTAGCCTTGGTGCGGAGCTCTTTAAGCCATTCATAGTAGGCTTCAGATTGTTTTTGATTCAACAGTGCTTGGGCAGCTTTTTCTTTTTCCTGATCAAACTTCTTGGAATCTGCGGTTTCATGTTTTTTAAGACGAACAATGTAATATTGACCATGAAGCTCAAAATAACGAGCTGGAAAAGGATTTTGGGATGTTAACTGAAGAGCGGCTTCAATGATATCTTTGGATTCGCCCACTTTAGGAATATATTTACTTTCTCGGGGAAAAAGTCCGGTTTCTTCCCATTTTAGTTTTTCTTCTTTTAGAAGAGAATTAAAAGAAGACTGATTTTTATTTTTCCAGAGCTTTTCAGTAATGTCTTTGGCTAAGGTTGACGTTTTTTGTTCTTGAAGAAGTGTCTTTGCAATGCCTTCTTTAGCTGTTTCAAAAGGTTCTATTTTTTCAGTTTTAGGATCTTTCCCTTCTTCTTTTTTCTTAAATAAGTGTTGATTGGTAGAATAATATTGCTGAACTTTAGGGAGCTCCGTTTTTAAAAATTGCTGTACTTCTTCTGGCGTGAGAGCAATGCGAGAAATAAGGAGTTCCCGTTCTACCCGAATAAATTCTAGGTTTAGTTTTTCATTTTTTAGAAGGTAATCTTTCCACACTTCTTCATCTGAAATTTTAATGTGATTTTTTAAGAGATCCATGACTTGGCGTTGCAGGAGTTCAAGTCGGACAGACTCTTCATAAATGGCAGGAGTCAATTTATTGGCTTTTAAGAGATCTAGATAATAGTCTTTATCAAATTTTCCATTTTTTTGAAAATAGGGAGCCTGGATAATATTGTCCCTAATTTCATCATCTGTGACTTTAAGCCCTAATGTATGCGCTCCCTGAGCAATGAGTTTTTTATCAATAAGTTGGTTCAACGTCAGTTGCTTTAAATTAAAACGTTCTGCCATTTCGGGAGTGAATTTATCTTTTAAAATATTTTGATAGAGTCGTACGAGATTTTGATACTCTCGTTCGAATTCCTGAACGGTGATGTGCTCTCCATTGACAGAAGCGGTGTCTCCACTTCCTAAATATCCTGAAAAACGTCGACTAAATCCGCCATAAAATCCCCAAAAGATAAAAACAATAGAGATCAAGGTAATAAAAATAGTGAGGAGAACTTTTTGGCGTTTTCGAATGGCCTGTAACATGATGATTAATTTATTGATATGAGATGCGAAATGCAACCTTTTTCTTGTAATAAGTTTATGATTTTGTTAAAAATTTAATATATTCTATGTTCTTAGATAATATATTTGATCGCTTCTCTCATGATCTTGCCATTGATTTAGGAACTGCCAACACCCTTGTTTTTGCAAAGGGCAGAGGGATTGTCCTCATGGAGCCTTCGGTAGTGGCTGTCTATAAAGATGCCAAGGGAGTTAAAAAAGTATTGGCTGTAGGACGTGAAGCTAAAGAAATGTTAGGCAGAACTCCGGGAAGTGTCATTGCTATTCGCCCCATGAAAGATGGGGTCATTGCCGATTTTGAAGTGACCGGTGCCATGCTTCGCTATTTTATCGACCGTGCAACGAAGAAAAAAACCCTTCTTCGTCCGAGAATTATTATTTGTGTCCCCTATGGGATTACCGAAGTTGAAAGACGAGCTGTAAAAGAATCTGCAGAAGCAGCTGGAGCCAGAGAGGTCTATCTTATTGAAGAACCCATGGCGGCGGCCATTGGTGCAGGACTTCCCATTACCGAACCTTCAGGAAATATGGTGGTAGATATTGGGGGTGGGACCACCGAGGTGGCTGTAATTTCCTTAGGTGGAATTGTCTGCAGCCGATCTGTCAAAATGGCAGGGGATAAAATTGATGATGCCATTATTCAATATTTAAAACGTAAACATAATATTTTGATTGGTGAAATAACGGCTGAACAAATTAAAATCCAAATTGGGACCGCTTATCCCATGGAAGAAATTAAAACCATGGATGTACGAGGAAGAGATATTGTGGCCGGTATCCCAAGAACCATTAAAGTGACATCAGAAGAAATCAGGGAAGCTATTCAAGAACCATTAACGGTGATTGTAGATGCCGTAAAATATATTTTAGAAAAAACGCCTCCGGAACTTTCGGCTGATATTGTAGATAAAGGGATTGTGCTGACAGGTGGCGGTGCGCTGCTTCGGAATTTGGATCTTTTGCTTCGGGAAGAAACCAATCTTCCCGTGATTGTGTCTGAAGATCCTTTGACAGCCGTGGTTCGGGGATCTGGAAAAGCATTAGAATTTTTAGATAAGTATCGTGGTGTGACTATTGAATAACTGGGGAAGTAATTAAAATGTCATGATATTCCTTAAAAAATATCGGTTGTTTATTGTTATTGCGTTACTTATTTTAATTCCTCTTTTTAACCTCTCTCTTAGTGTAAAAAATTCTAAAGATTTAAAATGGTATGATCGAGTTATTTTACTTATTACAAGCCCCATTCAACAAACCATTACCTTTGGTTTTGAAAGCATGATTGGATTGGCCCATGACTATGTGTGGTTGGTCCATGTGAATAAAGAAAATAAAAAATTAGTAAGTGAAAACAATAAGTTAGTGGAAATAGTGAATAATATGCGTGAGATTGAACAAGAAAATCAAAGGCTCAGACATTTATTGGCTTTTAAGGAAAAATATCTTCCTTCCGGTGTTTCTGCAGAAGTGATTGCTAGGGATACGACGTCTGAATACCAAACCCTTCGAATTAATAAAGGGCATGATGTGGGGCTTAAGCGACGAATGCCCGTTATTACGCCGGCCGGGATTGTAGGGCAGGTCATTAATGTATGGGAGCATTTTAGCGATGTTCTTTTAATTATGGATCGAAATAGCAGTGTGGATGCAACGATACAGCGATCTCGTGCCCGAGGAATTCTAAAAGGGGGAATGAGTGCTATTTGTGAATTTCAATATGTGGCTAGAACCGATGATGTTGTGGTGGGAGATGTGCTTGTTACTTCTGGGATTGAAGGTATTTTTCCCAAAGGACTTTTGGTGGGGACGGTCAGCCAAATTCGAAAGAAAAAATATGGAGTATCTCAGTATATTGAAATTGAGCCGACTGTAAATTTGAACAAAGTTGAAGAGGTGTTGGTTGTGACCAATCTTTTAACGGTAAAAATCCCGTGAAATATTTTATAGACTACCTTAATTTTTGTTCTATTCTTTTATTTGCTTATGTATGTCTTTTTTTTCAGTCAACACTGCTCCATCAATTTTTTGGAATTTATAAACCATCGTTACTGCTTATTTTACTGTCTTATTTGGCCTTAAATCGGTTCTCTATTGAAGGGGGAATTTTGGCATTTTTATTGGGCTATTTTATAGAATTAAATTCGGGAGCTCCTTTCGGATTTTATTCGTGTGTGTTGGTATTGGCTTTTTATGCTTCTAAAATTATTTCTGTGGGGTTTTTTGTGCATACCATTCTTTCAGAGATGGGATTTGTAATAATAGTGTCTATTGTTTATAAAATTTGTTTTTTAATTATTTTATCTCTCTATGAACCGATCCAAAGAATTTTAATGCCTACCTTTTCTACCCTCATGGCCATGGCATTTTTAAATGTCTTATTAACTCCCATTATATTTTTTGGTTTAAAGCAGTGGGATTTGTTTTTAAATAAAGAACTTCCTTCTAGAACCTCTACTCAAGAATCGCCATGGCAGCACTCATAGGCCAAAGAGAAGAAATTAGAGAGTATCAGGGCCGATACGTTTATTTTACGGGATTTGTGGTGTGCGCTTTTTTTATTCTTCTCATTAGAATTTGGTATTTACAGGTTTTAAATGGCGATCGATTCTATCGATATTCCCAAGAAATTGCGTTACGACAAGAAAAGATTTCTGCCCCTCGCGGAATAATGCTGGATCGCAATAGAGAGACGTTAGTCGATAATGCTCCGTCTTTTGATATTACATGGACCCCTCAATATGTAACCGAGGCAGAACAAACCCTTTTAAATCTCTCTTTGCTTTTAAAGATGTCTAAAGAAGAGGTCAAGGCCATTTTGGTGAAAGCAGAAAAAAATCCTCGATTTGAACCGCGAATTATTAAGAAAGATGTTTCTCGAGATGAGGTGGCCCTCGTTGAAGCCCATCGATTTGATATGCCCGGAATTGATGTGGTGACGGATATCAAACGAGTTTATTCAGACGGTCCCATAGGATCACATCTTTATGGTTATGTGGGAGAAGTGAATGATGCTCAATTAGAAGAATTAAATTCTAGATCTTTTCAAAAATATCAGATGGGAGATTTTGTCGGGCAATTTGGAATTGAAGAAAAATGGGAAGAATATTTAAGGGGGGTCGATGGAGCTACCTATGCCGAAGTGGATGCCTTTGGACGAAAGCGCTCTTATGAACAAAATACGGTGTTTGATTATCAAAAATCTAAAAAAGAACCGACTCCTGGAAAAAATTTAGTTTTAACTATCGACAGAAATTTACAGCTTTCGGTTCAAAAAGCATTTAAAGATAAAGTAGGAGCGGTCGTGGCATTAGATCCCAATAGCGGAGAAATATTGGCCATGCATAGTCAGCCAGGATTTGATCCCACAGAATTTTCAAGAGGGATTCAATCGGATCTGTGGAATCACTTGATTTCAGATCTCAATAAACCACTTTTAGATAAAACCATTCAAGATGCTTTTCCCCCTGGATCGACTTTTAAATTGCTAACAGCTCTGGCTGCACTCGAAGAAGGGCTTATTGACCCTAATGAAACGGTTCATTGTAATGGGCATTATTATTTAGGGCGGGGGCATTACCGATGTTGGATGTGGAGAAAAGGGGGACATGGGACCGTAAATCTACATCGGGCCATTAAAGAATCCTGCGATTATTATTTTTATCGTTTAGGGGTAAAAATCGGAGTTGATGTTATTGCTAAGTATGCTCGTATGTTAGGGCTTTCTCAAAAAACGGGGATTGAACTTCGGGGAGAAGTTCCAGGAACCATTCCTTCGACAGAATGGAAGCTTAAAAGATTTCATGAAATTTGGTTTCCAGGAGAAACGCCTCCCGTAGCCATTGGGCAGGGATATGTAACCGTGACGGTGTTACAGCTAGCAAAATTATATTCGGCGATTGCCAATGGAGGGACTCTCTATGTGCCTCATGTGATTAAACGCATTGAAGAACCGGAAGGGGATCTTATTCGGGAGCTTGATCCTCAGATTTTAAAAATTTCAAAATTAAAAGAAACCACTCTTAAAAATTTAAGAGAGGGGCTCTATGCGGTTGTCAATGAACCGGCAGGCACAGCCTATGTCTCTGCCAGAGCAGATGGTTATGATATTGCAGGAAAAACAGGGACGTCTCAGGTGGTTAAAATTAAAAAAGATAAAGAAAAGCAATGTGAACAAGTGGAATTTAAATATCGTGATCATGGGTGGTTTGTGGGATTTGCTCCGGTCGATCATCCAAAAATTGTGGTGGCTGTACTGGCGCTGCATGATTGCCATCCCTACCATGGAGCCACAATGGTGGTACGGGATATTATAAAAGCGTATTTGAAAGATAAGATTGATTCCCGTGAGATTCGCTGGAAAAAACCCCAAAAGAAAAAAGAGGAAGTGAAAGGTGCGTAAACGTTTTTTATCCAATTTTAATTTTTCGTTGTTTTCAGTGGTGATATTTTTATGTGTAGTAGGAATTTTTAATTTATTCAGTGCTACCTACCGAGGGGGAGGAGAACAATATCTCAACCAAATGTATTGGATGCTAGGGGGCATGGGGATCATGACTATTTTAGTCTTCCTAGATTATCGGATCTTTGAGCGTTTTGCCTACCCTCTATATATTATTAATATTATTTTATTGCTGGCGGTTTTAGTTATTGGACCTAAAATTTATGGAGCCAGACGATGGATTAATTTAGGATTTTTTATGCTTCAACCTTCAGAGCTTATGAAAATTGTTCTGGTTTTTGTTTTGGCTAAATTTTTTCACGAAGATCATGCAGCTGGGGGGTATACTTTAAGACGTCTTTTTGTTCCTCTTGTGCTTTTAGGAATCCCAGCAGCGCTCATTGTGGTAGAGCCCGATTTAGGAACAACGCTTCTCATTTCTTTTGTGGCAGCGTCTATTTTTATGTTTGTTAAAGTGAGATGGCAGTCTTTAATGATCATTGCCATTGTAGCTGCATTGGCGGTGCCCTTGGCCTATGAATTTGGATTGAAAGAATATCAACGGGATCGAGTGAAAACCTTTTTAGATCCCAGCCGTGATCCCAGGGGGAAAGGCTATCATGCTTTACAATCCATTATTGCTGTAGGAAGTGGAAAACTTCGAGGAAAAGGGCATTTAAAAGGATCTCAAACACAACTGGCATTTTTACCAGAGCAACATACCGATTTTATTTTTTCAGTATTTGCAGAGGAACATGGTTTTGTTGGAATTTTAGTGCTTCTTATTGTCTATGCGTCGATGATTTTAATAGGGCTTGATATTTCACGTCATGCCAAAGATAAATTTGGAGCGATATTGGCATTGGGGATGACTGCAATTTTCTTTTGGCAGGCGTTTGTCAATATTGGAATGGTTATTGGGGTGATGCCGGTTGTGGGAATTACATTGCCATTTTTAAGTTATGGCGGATCGTCTATTATCATCTCTATGGTCGGAATTGGAATCTTACTTTCAGTCCATCTACGACGATTTATGTTTTAAAGAGCGGAATTTAGAAAACTCTTTAAATTTTCTACTGAAAGATCTCCCACCGATTGTTTAAAAACTTGGCCGTTTTTAAAAACAATGAGGGTGGGAACCCCTCGAATGCCGTATTTAGAAGGGGTTTTAGGATTGTCATCGACATCAATTTTTGTAAATTTTATTTTACCTGAAAATTCTTGAGAGAGCTGTTCTACTTTAGGGGCCAGAGCTCGGCAAGGCCCACACCAGGTTGCCCAAAAGTCTACCAGGGTTGGGGTAGGAGATTTTAAAACCTCCGTTTCAAAATTAGTATCGGATATTTCTTTCACGTTGGACATCGTTTGTTCTCCTTTCTGAATAGTTTTCAGGAAATAATTTTCGCTCAGCTGCTTCAATAACAGTATGAATGAGTTTAATATGCATTTCTTGGATGCGGTCAGCGGTTTTTCCAGGGATAATAATAGAAAGATCAGCCATAGATTTTAAAAGGCCGCCCTCTTTTCCCAAAAGTGCCACGGTTTTTATTTTTTTCTGTTTGGCTGCGTCAAAAGCCAAACAGACATTTTTAGAATTTCCACTGGTGGATAATCCCACCAAAAGATCTCCCGGTCGTCCCAATCCTAACAATTGGCGTTCGAAAATATGTTCATACCCAAAATCATTGGCGACACAGGTTGTGTGACTGGGATCTCCCAGGGCTAAAGCTCCAAGGGGTTTTCTGTTTTTTCGAAAACGCCCGGTCATTTCTTCTGCAAAGTGCATGGCATCGCAGTGAGAGCCGCCGTTGCCACAGGTAAATAAATTTCCCTCTCTTGTGTAGAGATCGATTAAGAGATCGGTAAAGAGTTCACATTTTTTGAGTTGTTCGGTGTCTTCTAAAAAGTCGGTGAGCAATTGATGGGCTTCACTCAAAGAATTTTTCCAGGTATGGAGTGTATTCATTTTGGTAAGTGGGTTCTAACAACGTCAATAATTTTAGGCATATCCCCTAAAGTAGCTTTTACAATACTCTCTGCTGCTTTTCTTCCCCAATAACCCGGATCTACATAATTTTCGTATTGAATAAATGTTTTGGGGCCATCTAGTTCTCTTAATGTCCATGAACCATAGATGTCGTCATTTGATTTTGGATATTTCCCCGTATCAAAAACAGTAGATCCTATCCAATTTTTTGTATAGGGGGAAAGGACGTGGTTTTTCCAAGGACCCGTAATCGTATTAAAATTTTCTTCATCGTATTGAGTCCAGTAAACATACACTGTCTGAGTTTCGGGATCCCGATAGGTGGTGAGAAGAAGGGTGTAGTGATTATCGGGTAGCCAATCTAGTGCAATCGTAAAACGAACAATATCAACGGGAGCATCTGTAACGGAGACCAAGGTGCGTCGTTGTTTTCCCATGACAAAATCAAGGGTATCGGGTGCATAGTGTTCCAGGATAGTGCTTTCGGTCATTCGGGGCATGCCATGGGCAGTATAGTTAGAATAATCTTCAATAGAAGAGAGAACAGATTTTAGAGGAGCTTCCAGGGTGGTTTCCATTTGATAGGCGACACAATTTTCAGAAGGATTTTGAACCAATCGAAACTGTACGGTGGAATCAGAAGTAGCCGTATACCATTGCCCAACGGTGTATCCACCCATTTCTGCTGCTTTTAGAGAACCTTGACTGAAAGTGGTGACAATAAAAATGACTTGGATAAAAATAATTACTGAAGTAAAGCGCATAGGGGACTTTATATCACAAGAAATTTCTACGAAGCAAGTTTCTTTATTTCTTCCTGTGGAGGAACTTGGGCTAGTTTTTGAGCATGGTGAATGGAGCGATCTTCTAAAATTTGAAGAATAGCTGGGAAAAGAGACATGGAGACTACAAAGCAAGAGGCCATTCCAATGAAAGCCAAAAGCCCAACACTATTTAACCCCTTGTGTACGGCAAATAAGAGCGATCCAAATCCAATCATGGTGGTTGTAGAGGAAAGAAAAATAGCGGCTCCCGTGTGTCTAAGGACAAAACGCAATGATCCTTGTCCCATTTCTTGATAGCGGTGTTGAATATAGACCCCGTTATCTATTCCTAATCCCAGTAAAATGGGAAAAACAACAGAGTTCATAAAATTAAGTTTAATATTAAAAATGTACATAATCCCCATGGTACATAAAATGCCCACGATCACAGGTGTGAGCACTAAAAATACAGAACGAATATTTCTGATATCGATCCATAAAATAAGAAGAATAGCCAAAAAGCAAAATAAAATGGCTTTGGGCCCTTCAGTTTCAATTAGGGTTAAAATATCAGAAAAAATAACTGCTTCAGAGGCAATGCTGATATTTAAATCTTTCTTCTGAGCTTTTTCTTTAAAGGTGCGAATTTCATTGGCATAGCGAATGACATCTTTCCCTTGCCAAAGATCAATAGCAGGGAAAACAAATAAGAAAGAGCCTGTGTAGCCATTGGCCGCATCAAACTGCTGTCTTAAGTGTTGAGGGAGATCATTAATACCAAATGGGCGAACTTGGGCCCATCGTTTTAAATTTTCAATCTGTTGTTTGGGTTCTCCCTCTAAAAATCTTAAGACTTTGTCTTGGGCAATTTCTCCTAGTTGTCTAATATGAGGAATTTTTTCTTCTTGGTGTTCTGGGACATATGAAAATAAAGAAAGTCCTTCTTTAATCGTAGAAGAAGGGGTGGATTTTTTAACTTGTGTTAATACATCTGAAATTTTAGGAATATCTTCGAGCTTGGGAGAATACACAATGGTGGGAGAGAGAGAGACCCCAAAAGCATCTGAGATTTCTTCTTGAAGGGCAAGCGTCTTATTTTTATCAGCGCTTAATTTTCTAAAATCATAATCAAAATGGATTTGAGTAATTCCCCAAAGGGAAATGAGCCCAAAGACAGCAAATACAGCGAGTGTTGCATAGGGTTTGGGGTATTTTTTAGGATAATGTAGAAAATCATGGGGAGCGGTGACCAGAGCCATTTTATAACGCATGGGTTTTATTTTTTCTCGGGCAATAATAAGAGCAGGGAGTAAAAAATAGCTATTTAACATACAAAATACAATGCCACTTCCACAAACCCATCCAAATTGCGAAAAACCCACAAATTCTGAAGGGATCAGTACTAAAAAGGCAGCAACAGTGGTAATCCCAGCCAAGAGCATGGGTTTTCCCGTTGAAGAGTGAATGATGTGAATAGCTTGTTCTAAAGATTTATGATTTCTTCTTTCTTCTAGATACCGAAGATAGAGGTGAACGCTATAGTCAATTCCCATGCCTGATAGAATTCCCAGCAAGATAGAAGAGACGAGATTTAAATAGCCAATGGTCAAGGTGGCAAACGCCAATTCATACATAAGTGAGATCATGAGAGGGGCACCAATAAAAAGGGTGGTGGTCAGGCTTCTTGTGTAAAGAGAGAGAAGCGAAAAAATTCCAATGAGAGCGATAATGGTTGTCAATTTAAGATCACTGAACATAAAATCTGTTTCTTCAATGCGGGTGACATAGCGTCCCGTGTATTTGACGGTGAGTGCTGGGTCAAACGAAGTGGGGTCTAAAGCGGCGATGGCGCTTTGGGTTTTAGCGAGAAGCCTTTTACAAAAATTTAAGTCTGATGCAAACCCATGGGGTTTTATAAGAAGCACAAGCCGCTCTGGATTTTTGGTGATATAATAGTCTTTAATTTCTGCTTTGGAATATTTTTCTTTAATGTCGTCAATGTTAAAGTCATTTTTTTCATCTAAAAGATTAATATAAAAAGGATTTACTTTATTGCGTTCATATTGAATTTTTTCTTGAAGCCGGGTTTCTAGGGTTTTTAAATCCGCCTCGTCAATATAGAGGAGGTTTCGATCTTCAAAAAAAGTTTTATCAAATTTATATTCTACATAGGTTACTTCTTTAAATTTTTTAAGTTCTGGGACGAGCTTTTCTGTAAATTCTTTTTTCTTTTGGGTTTCTCCTCCTTCTAATACCAAGACCAGATATCCTTCTCCTCCCACCCGTTCTTTAATGATATTTAAGTCTTTTACAGATTGGGAATGAGGGGGCAGAAGATCGATAAAATCCCCCTTAAAGCCTAAAAAAGAAGAGGTATAGGTGGCTAATCCTGTGAGGATAACCGTCACTACAATAATAGTGCCCCAGTGGCGAATCGTAAAATTGCTGATATGTCTATAAAATAACTTCATCTTTAATGAACTTTTAATGAACGTGCCGTTTTTCCATTTTTATTGACGACTAACTTTATAATCGGCATTATAGAGAATAAGTTTAATGAAAAAAACATTCTTCTTTTTAGTAGTTTTTGGACTTGTTTTGTCTGTTGATGCAGCCCAAAAAGTGCGTTTGTCTCTCTCAGAAACCATTAAGCAAGCCATTAGCAATAACTCAGAGCTTAAAATGAAAGACCAAGATATTGCTTTTTCTGAAGGCCGGCTCAAAGAAGTGCGTTCGTATATGTTTCCATCGGCTTCAAATTTAACCACCCTGGCGCCTATTAATAGAGAACTCGGAGATGCACTGAATACGACTGGGGATTATGATAAATGGGGTCCTTGGGTGAAAAGTACGACCACGATTATTCAGCCTCTTTATGCGTATGGAAAAATTAAATTTTATACGACTGCTGCGAATGGGGGGATTGAAGCTGAAAAAGAACAAAAAAATATGAAAAAGGCAGAAGTCATTTTTGATGTGAAACAATATTACTATAGTGCTCAGGCCGCAGATGGCGTTTTAGATAATATCAATGAATCAGAGAAAAAATTAAAAGATGTGATTAAACGAGTGGATGATTTGTTAAAGGCGGAATCGGGCGAAGTGAGAAAGCAAGACGCCTATAAATTGAAAGCCGTTCTTCAGGAGTTAAAACAAAAAAAAGAATTTGTGGTAAAAGGACAAAAATTGGCCCGATCTGCCCTGGCATTTAAAGCAGGCTATGAGTCGTTAGACACAGAATTTGATATTAAAGATGCAGAACTTAAAAAAGAGCCCTTCAAATTAGAATCTTTAGAGCATTATCAAAAACTGGCCTTAGAGTATCGCCCAGAATTTAAAGCGCTAGAAGCAGGGATTACGGCTCGGCAAGCCTTGGTGGATGGAGAAAAAACCAATTTATTGCCTGTTTTCTTTTTAGGGGCGTTGATTGATGTGGCCGACACGCCCAATGATGTTCGTACTCGGCAGGGGTCTTCTTATGCGTATGACCCTTACAATGGATTTACAGCGGGGATTGGGTTGGGGGCAAAATGGAATTTAGATATTTGGAAAGTGAAAGCCAAAGTTTCAACATTAAAAGCGGAATATTTTAAATTGGTTCACCAAAAAGAATTGGCTCATCAAGGGATTCCACTCGAAGTCAAAAAAGCGTATTTAGAATATCAAGAAGCGCTTAATAATATTGGCCATGCTACAGAAGAACTGGATCATTCTAAGAAATGGTTTTTACAATCTGTTATGGCGTGGGGATTTGGCGTGGGGGATTCAAGGGAAGTGCTAGAATCTGTCATTTTTAAAGGCCTAGCAGACAAAGCCTACACGGAATCTTTGTTAAACCACAACATAGCCATCGCATCGCTCTCCAGGACTACTGGGACTGAATTACTTTCCACCCTACATTATTAATTATTTCTTAGGTTGGTTAATAATAATCTTTGCAGGTGGTTGAGTAGGCTGTTGCTCCCCTCCCTTGATGGGAGGGGTTGGGGGAGGGTGAGGCATTTCTTTCTTTTCTGGAGGCTTTGGAGGGCCTCCGAGTTGTGGGGCCTTGGCCAAAACTTTAATCGAAGAAGCCATCTTATTAAGCTCTGCTGCATAGAGGGCATTTTTACTTTTTGAAACACTGTAGGTCACTAAAATGGCAATGCCATTTTTAACCGTGGCCAAATAACGCGTATAAAAGTCTTTCACTTCGCTACTTAAGTGAATAGCATCCACCCATTGCGTGGCTTCAATATCTTTATATTTAATCAGACTCACTTGAGAGGTAAACGTTTGCCCCCGATAGTCTGTCATTTTTTTGGGTTCCTTTAAATACGTATAATAAGCTTTTACATTGTCTTCTGCTCCAGGAATTTTTGCAGCCACAATAATAATGGCATCTGATTTTTTGATTTTATCCGTAGGGCGGCACACATATTCTGTGCCATCCATTTTACATTCCCATTGGTCTGAAAGATTAAAGGAAATAAAATCGGTTTTAAAAGTTTTGGTTTTTAAAATAGGTTTTTGTACCTGTGCACTGACAGGGATTACAAAGCTTGTGATAATCAAGATAATCAAAAAGTAGAGCAAGCGGTTCATTTATTTAAAATTTTTCATTTTTAAACTAATGCGTTGAAACAAGGAAAGTTTACTATGAGGATTCAGTGCTTGTAAAGGAACATTTCCATAGTACCCCGGGGCGGAATTTTCCATGCCTTGGTTTTGAAACATGGCTAAAAAACTATTGGGATCAAAAGAATCTGAGAATTCATCACTTCCGGCCACACCTCTAAATCCACCACTGCTATAGTCACTCGATAAAAGCATATCGACTTTTTCTTGGGTACTCATAGCATCCATTTTAGCTTTTTTATTTTCATAATCCTGAAGCGCTGCTTTTTCCGCCGGTGTCATGGGAGGCAGTTTTTCTGCGAGTGAAGGATCGTTTAAATCTGGAGGCATGTGCCCACTGATTTTTAAGTCTTCTAGTCCTTGTTGAGCAAGATTTAAAATGTTGTTTGCAGAACCGCTTAACCTTTTAATGTCGTCGGGTGAAGGTTGAGGGGTAGTATTATGGGTATCTACCGGAGTACCAAGATCGGCACACGTTCTGGGGTCATTAATACAGTTTTGTGCACCAGGGGGAAGTGACGTCCCTCCTCCTCCAGTCGTAGAAAGCGTAGAGGCTTGATAAAAACTATATCCAGCAGATGTTGCGTTGGCAACGGCTCCTGTATATCCTGTTACTGCCCAAACACAGGCCCAGCACGTGCTTACGCATGCGCCACAGGCTGCGGAATTAGTCTGAGCCCATGCGACAGAGGTTGCTGCTCCAACCAGCTGTGTTGTTCCTGTAAAATACTGTTGTGCTCTGGGATCCATTTGTGAAAATGCAGTGGATGAAAAAGTAAGCATCATAAATATTAGCCAAAGTACTTTGGTATTCATTAGAACAATACCTCTTGCACAAGTTCATGGGCTTTCTTTTGGTGCGCTTTTGTCACGCGAGTAAAAAGACTTGGGCTGTCTTTGTCCCCTAAGAGTTTATTTTTTTGTTCCACGGGTTGGCCATTGGGACCTAATGCCACCATCGCACTTTGATCTTCGGGTCCTTCGGCTCCAGGGAAAAATTGACTAATGTCAAATCCATCAGGAGAACCTGCTGGACTCGGCCCACCTCCAAAATCAATAGACATCAAGGGTTCAGAGCTGCTATCTGCCCCTCCACCACTTGAGCCATAGGCTTGATCTCCGGAATAGCCTCCGCCAAATTCAGATTCTGGTTTTGCTCCATCGGTGGGAGAACCGCCACCCATTCCGCCGCCGCCTCCACCGCCTAAGAAGCTAGGATCGCCTCCACTTCTTCCTCCACCACCGATACCCGCTGCATTGGCTGAGAGGCCATCTGAACCAGCTCCATTACCGGGAGTGGTACCAAAAGGATCCCCGCCTGAATCCGGTGTCCATCCTTCGGGAAGAGGCGTGGGAGTTGAGGTGGTTACTGGTCCACCGCAATCAGGTAAACTTATATTTTCGGGCTTAGTGCAATCAACGGGTTTCCCCTCATCTGGAATTCCGGTTCCTCCGCACTGAACATCTTTGGGATTTTCTTTACAAAATTTTGATTCATTGGCGAGTCGTCTTCCTTGCTCGTAGTTTTGTGCCCCCATATAGACCATAGCAGCGCCACCCAATCGGCCAGCATAATTAGCCATTTTATTAGAAAGCCATCCACTTCTTTGTTCACTGATAAGATCTTTTTGTTTGGTCAACTCTGCCTCAATAGCTGTTTTTGCAGTACCAAGCTCTTCTTTTTCTCGGACAATGTCTGCCCAGACTTTAGGATCTGTCTTTTTTTGATCAAACTTATTTAA